>Ga0070658_10000914_pt1 | contig 25251 bp, 15 predicted proteins | sample KBSC13metaG_FD_64664 | JGI IMG/M metagenome (GOLD analysis project Ga0070658, IMG submission 64664) | Corn rhizosphere microbial communities from Kellogg Biological Station, Michigan, USA - KBS C1-3 metaG | ecosystem: Host-associated > Plants > Roots > Rhizosphere > Soil ... | reverse complement strand
TTCACAGAGCAGTCGATTCGGTCATCACATGTTACTGGTTGGATGACGATCGGAAAACTCTTAGTAGGTTGGGATCAAGAAGAAGGATTGGTGCCGGACAAGAGATAAGAATAGAGAGAGAGTGTAATCAAAGCAAGGGATAACGGTCAAGTGCACATTTCATTCATGTCAAGGCTATCTGAAAAGCAAGGGAAATCATGATTCATTGGATTGGCAAATCAGACAGATTTAAGAGCTATACTTGGCTAAAGCATAAGACAATACTGCGGTGAAAGCCTTAAGCCAGGAAAATAAAAAAATGTTAATGAATTATTGACCCTAGTCTAAAGGTACCAGTATCTTTCCCAAGCACCAACTCGCTTTCGATTTTTTATGTGGGCTCCCTTTTCCTTGTGTTAAAAGTGCCAACTTCTTAGTTTTCGTACTTGAATTCGGAATTGGCAAAACTTGATCCTATTTGACCTACTGTATAGATAGCCCTATTTAATAAGTTGCTCCTATTTTGGTATTTCGTGCATCCGTTTCCACCATCCATTTCTGCCTCCTGGCAGAAATGCAGGGAATGTGTATCGTTCTAGTCTCTTCGAATCAATCAATATGACTATCGGAAGAAGAATAACTACCTTCTCGAATCGAAATCAAGACTCTTCTCTTGCGGGAAGCGTAAGTAGTGGAATGAGGCTGGAACCCATCAATATCGCTAAACCTGGAGAGTTGCTTGTGTTGGGTTCAAAGTTTCGCTCTACCAAGGCAAGGCAAGATATAATATAATACGCATCCAGCTTTAGCTGAATATAGTGAGTGTTAAGCAAAGTACAGTACGCCTTTAGTTAAGATTTATCCCAGTTTAGTTCCTTTTTAGTTTAGTTAAGCCATTTAGTTTAGTTACGTGAAGTCGGCCCTCGAGTCTTAGTAGAGTAGCCTAAAGCAGTGGAAACTTGCCATGCATTCTACTCAATAGGGAAGTTAAGTTATAGAAGTCTTTCTTCCTCTTCTGGTGAAGCTAGCTACTGTCGTTTCTATTGGTTTCTCAAGAGGCTCAAGGTCTTGCTCTACCTAATCCGATCTAGTTCCGGTCTGTAATGATGGATAGGAAGGGTTGAGAGAACTACGTATCTCGCCTAGCATTTGTGTGTGCGCACCTGCTTTTGGGCGGTTAGCGAAACGAAAGTAAAGACAGCTATGTGTGATGAAGTAAGCCCTACGATGCTCGGTTAAGTAAAGACTGCTGTTATCTCATACAAAACAAGGACTCGGGAGAAGAACTAGTTATCCCCAGAGGGGGAACTATGATTCTCTCAGATGTGTCTATCGATATAGATCAAGTTGAGTGTTCAGCGAAGTATGCTAGCCATTGGCCTTACGTTCAGGATACTCCTTCCTGTCCTTGCGATGTTTGGTTAAGTGTTATCAATCAGCTTTCCTCTTCTTCCAGCATTCTTCTAATCATTGGTTTGCCTCTAACGATGGTTGAATAGCTCCTGTTGTTTGTCTCCACCTTCCTTCTCCCTGTAAGTTGTCCTCATACTCCCAGTTCTTTCTCTTCTTTCTTTTCTTCCTCTACGACTTTACTATACTATATTATTCTTGAATAAGCTAGTGATTATCTGAGGCTTACAGTATGGTATACCGAGGGCTAACTCCACTACTTCAGATTGTTGAATCGAATATACCTTCTATATACCTAGCTTAGAGTATTTGAACCTGTTACGTCGATTGCTGAACCACTTTGACGCGTTGGCTTTGGCTCTGGCTTTTCCTATATCTGAATGTTTCGGAAGAGTCCGTGGCTATCCTGCGCGAAAGAGGAAGAACTCAACTCTTTGCAAAAAAAGGAGCATCGCTCTAATCACTTATGGTTGTTCCTTTCCAGGATGGATGGCTACTGCATATTATCATATAGAAATCAAATGAAAACCCTACTGAATTAGGCAAGCGATTATTCGCATCGTTGCTTAGGTGCTCTAACAAGCCGCAATTGGTTAGAGATTGGATCAAGTTCCAGGCTTTTTAAAAAGTGCCTTCCAGCTTACTTAATTGACTCGCATGGGCTTTCTCGCTATAAACGAACTAAACGAAGCGCCTAAAGAGAGAGATCCGCGGGACACCAGTCAATAAAGTAAAAAGAGAGTATTCTCTTATGTAGTCTTATTCCTTCCCACCCCCTTGTGGGTGCTGCTCAAGCAGCTCAGGAGGCGCCAACCCCACAACCACAGGTAGAAGGAGTTCCAGGTGCGGCGTCCAGATCAGGGACTAGTGGCCCGTCCTGTTCGGATGTAAAGGAAAGATGAAAAACTTTTCTCAAACAGTGGGGAAAGGGCCCCATACGTCAAAGCCAGATAAAGAATCTCCAACAAGATTCGAAATTGGATCGTTCAAGTCCAAAGGATAGAGAAGAAATCCTCATGGTCACCAGAAGATTTTTCATCGAGACAAAACGCTGCTAACGCTGTAGTATTGGAATATTGGGACTACTATACTACTGCGAGCGGGAAAAAAAGAAAAACCTTCTGTCGACTAGAGTTTGATGTCGATTTATCCACACTTCCATGACTTCTAGAGGAAAGCTAACTGCTTGCTGGCTGGGAGCTGTATGAGCGGTAACGTCCACGTACGGCTCCGTGAGAAGGTGGACGGAAATTTGTTGTACCTCACTCCCGTCTTCAATGGGGTCTGCTCTTTTTTTTTTGGGAGAGTATGCCAATATGATCTTAATGAGGTGCGGGGCTTTGCATCTGACATTCGTTGGGCTTTCCTCTGCGTCCCGGCCTTTTTGTGCAATAAACCCCTCCGGCCGAAGACTAGTGATAGGTGGTCCCGCGGAGCTTTCGGAGAAGGGTAGCCTAGTGTGTAAGCACAGCAATGAACCGCGGCGAACCCTCAGACGACCCTTCTAAGATAAGGGGGGAGACCCTCAGTAGTGGTGACCCTTTGACTCTTCCACTGACTTATATATGTACCGAATGCTCATACGGGAAAGTGAACTCCTGGGTCTGGGGGTTGCTCCGAGAAAAAATCCTTTCTTTCTCGTCCACTCCAGGGGGTGCGGACACACCTGCGCGGATTACAGGTGACGGTTACAAGAATGGCGGGGAAGTGAAGAGTACCCGACGACATTCAGGGATGAATGTAGACCCATCGGGCAGGGATAATCATTCCGGTCCTGGGAGAGGTGGCGACACCAGTCTGAGCTGAGGGAAGCCAGCCAATTGAGTCACTGAAACGACCGCAGGAGGCGCACCCTAAGCCCAGCTTCTCGGAGCTGCTATTGCGAAATACGGCTTCCTTAATATACAAATTTCCACAAGGGGGCTGGGCTGCTCGCCTTCATAGAAAGGCGACCGGGCCTAGATTAGATGTTCGCCTTTTTATAGAATAGAAAGAGAAGGTAAAGGGGGGCTTTATTGGTAATGGCTGAGGTCCATGAAAGAATCGCTGGAGCACATCAAGCGGGCAGAAGAATGAGATGGCTGATACACAGATATGGGTTTTATTGGCCAAACATGGAAAAAGATTGCAATAAATACGCCCGAGGATGTCCAAAGATACAGACCGATTAAAAACCTGTAAGCGGAAGAATTACATGAAATCATTAAACCTTGGCCATTCCGAGGTTGGGCAATTGAAACAATTGGAAAAATATATCCTCCTTCCAGCACCTTTTAACAATCTTCTTCTGTGTTGAAGCGTAATAGGAAGAAGCCAAAACATTCTTTCAAGAATCTCCAAATCCCCCATCCACATAACCCCTTATTTTCTCTCCAATGGTAGATTCGAAGAAATTCGCATGCTCATATCGTGCTCTCATCCCAACCCCAAGAAAATAGAACTCAAAGAGGAGCCATATGCTTCATATATTGATGGTTTCTTGGAGGGATGGATCCTAATGCAAGCAAGCCGGAACTCTTCCACATAATTTTCAAGGCGACGCTTGGGGCCTTCCATGTTATAGTCAGCCAACTCTATTTTCTCAGGTACCTGAGAAAGAGTAAGAACACCTGCGTTCCAGTATACCATCCTTCCATGCAGTAGTAATCCCCCCCTCTAAAAAAGTAAGTTGAGATTCAAAGCATTCCCGTAAGCTAGTAAGTCAATCAAAGCTATAACTCTATTTGTTAGTTTCAGGAAACTGGTACATATTTATAATAATAATAATATATATTATATCTTTATATTATTATTATTTGGTATTTACCAATTTTAGACTAAGCATAAATTCATTTTGAAAGAAAAGGCAAATCCCCAGAAATAAAGGATTTTTACTACGTTACCCTCAACTCAAAAAGTACTCCGGCAGCGTGAGTGAGTACAGGCTCATATTCCTATTTATTTTCTGACAAGGGAGGGATGCGTAGGATTTCTTACAAGAGAGATCGAAGATAGGGAGGTACTCAATATAATGTGTACTCTTTCAACTGAAGATGACGATTGAACTTTGGTACCGCAGCAAATGATCAAATGGACCGTGGGTACTAAACTAAACTAAGAGTAGTAACAACTATTCCTTCGCAACTTCGCCCTTCGCACTTACCTTTCGTCCGGTACGTTGTTCAAATGTTTTTCTGGGATTATGTTGGTGATCTTGAAGGGTTGTGGGAGTATGCATGGGGGCAGTCTGTTGGTGACAACCTGTTGAACTCAGTTTATGCTATGGGTAAGTGTGTGCAAGACTTTATGGCGGATGAGAAGATTCACAAGCCTACGCTGCTTGGGCCGCATTTTGCTTTGCTGGTAAGAAAATGCAGTAAGTTTGTTTTTTTCCGTCCTGTATTGTTGGTGGGTGATTACAGTATGGCTTTAACTACTAATGTTTGCAATCAAAAGGTTTGGCTGTATGAGCATACTCAAGTGGTAAGTCTACGACTTGGTTGGTATCTGTTTCCTCGATTTAGAAACAGGAAGCTTGAGAACCAGGAGTGAGTTCGTCCCAAGGGTGGGTTCGTGAGATGGATAATGATAGGTTTATCATGCAGCCTTTGTATACGCTGCTGACAGACAGACGAAGAAGCTTTTTTGATGTATAGCAACGTGCGTGAGCCGTGCTAAGCAATCATATTAATATCCTTCGCTACTTATTTTGGATGCTGGTGGCTTGGCTTATTAACTGCTCTAAACCTTGCAATGATCATGGAGGGCGCGTTTGCACTCGTATATTTTATCGGGTCTGGCACTCGTATATTTGCATATTCCCGTTCTCGTCCTATAGCCTATAGCGGATCACCTTACCTCAAATAAGAAAGAACTAACTGGCTAACCCTCGCACTCCAATAGCCTGCCTCCAAAGCAAGAAACCCATCTATAAGTCTATAAGAGAGCCCTGGCACTATAGACCCGCAAAAGGGTTGATCGATCAACATGCCAAGAAACTAGATCTGCTGTTCCACACTTTGTCTTTTATTTGACGTATTCGACCTGGCGCCCCAAACAGAAGGCAGATACTGGCAGATCTACTCCTTTCCTATACTATACTATACCGCCCCGATACCCAGTTTCCTTGGGTAAGAACAGAGATGAAGTCCGTCCCTTAGCCTAGTCTATATCCACTAATGTTGTTGTTTTATAGAGGAAGACTGTCTTCTCGGGGAAGACAGGCTTTCGAGGACAAAAGGAAAGATACATGAAAAAATCCCAACTTAAAGTAGTGGAATTGCCAAGCCTATCGGGTAAGCGAACTGTCTAAGACTGGCGAAGGGAAAGGACTGGTAGGAAACCCAAACTCGGATAGTTGGGGAAAGGAATGCAAGTATGCCAATGATAAAGAGTAACCATCACGCACTTTTCCAGTAGGAATACAGGCATTTCGACCTATCTTTTTTTACTTTGTTAGGGACTCATTCTTTCTAGCGTACAGTGGCACTTGTCACCAGCTCTGCAACTCGTACAGCTATTTCTTCCTCCTTTTAACCTACAACAGCGCTATACCTACTATTCTCTGGCCTTATCTTTCAAGAATGTGCTTGCGCCAGTTGATCTTTCGGGTATGAAGCCTAGACAAGTAGAAGGGGAGAGAGTAGCGAGTTGACGAGCGAGTGCTCTGCTCTATCATTTATTACAAGAAAAGTCAAGCTTGAAAACTGCTTCTTCTCAACCAGGATACGAGCCAATCCCTAGCCTAGAAGCGAGGAGAGAGGGTATTTCAAATTCACAAAGCCAAACTGACAAGCGAGAGCCGGTGAGTAAGGTGGAGGCAGAAAGGAAGTTGTATGAATCTCTTTTTCCCGGAAAAGTATACTTGTGAGGAAATCAAAACCAAGAGGGCGGCATCGCTTCGCGCCTTGTTTTTCTGGTAAGGAAAGTCCTATCCTAGCAATAAGTGATGAAAGTAGTACCCAAGCCATTCGTTGGTCTTTGACCCCTGTAATAATGGTTGTCCCGAGCTGTATGAAAAAAATCGCTATCCTTCCGCCAACCTAAATGAATGGAAAACTTACTATCTCTATCTATATCTCTTTATTCAAGTACCGATCTTATTTCCCGGCTCCAAAGAGCATATTTTAATATTCAAAATAGAAGAGAGAGAAAACAAAAAAAAACAGGAATTGCGCTATCGAGTTCACTGCTTTAGAGAGGGTGCGCAGGGTATCGTCCCTATCTCCTCGTGCCCTAGGCTTATGTATGTGAAAAAGCAAACAATGCAATTTTGTGGAAATTGGATTCTCATCCGTGAGGCCCCAAGTGCTACTTCTCAGGGTAAAGGCAAGACAGCTTGAAAGGTGGAAGCTCTCTATAGTGTCAGTGCGAGTGGAATAGGTTCGATCGATATTACTTCGGCGTCGGCGGGTACGGTAGTATTGTTTGATCCGTTGAGGAGGATTTTCTTTTCGCTAACTCAAAAGTCTTTTTCTTCTATCAAGCAATGTCTCAGTTCCTTTGATTGAACACGTGGATGGAGTAGTTCACTCTGGTTTGAGAAATAGTGTTAGGGCATTTAATTTAGTACCAGAACTTCAGAACTGGGGGAAGACCTTATATTAATATTAGTAGTAAGGACTATCAACGCGAGTACATGCACATTAATAACATAGGTTAACATTCAATTCAAGAAAGTGAGATGAGTTACTTTATGTTGGAAAGGAGTAAAAGTAAGAGAAACATGCATACATTAGTAAGAAAAAAAGGACATCGATATATGGGTAACATAGGCCTCCTCCCGTTCATTAGTCTTGGGTGGGATGCTAGTGGGGGCTGAGCATAAAGCCAGGCTCTTTGTCTTCACTTCCTATCCGTTTTATACTGTACGAGCCGAGCTTTACGTCCTACTAATTTAGTCTTTTCCGATCAGATGCTATTCCGACTTCCCATTTTTCTACTTTTCTGTTGCTATATGCGTAATTCAGGCTCTCTTTATGCCCATGCATGCATACACAAAGCAAAGATGACTTGAAGATGCCTTACCAAGAAACTGGAATCTCTAATCCCTCTTTGGAATACTCATACTTCCTTCTACAAGGAAGAAACTGAGCAGCAGAGATTTTGGCAATAGCAAATCAAATGTCATTTATCCTGCTAAGGTACTTTACTTTCCCTTGACTTTGATTGACTTTCCTTTCCAAAGCTATGATCAAGGAAGCAGGCCAGGAATGCTCTTATGAGAAATGGAGAAGCAGGAATGGTATTCCCAAGCAAAGATAGAAAGAAGCCTTGCCTTCCCTTAGACCTGGAGACATATCCACCAAGAAACCAGAGAAAGCTATGAATGAAACTTCACTTAACTTATAGTGCTTCGTACGCGTTCATTACATGAGATCTGTTTGCCTGTAGTGTAGTACATCCCTCCAGTATTCGAATGAGCTTGATTTCTCGAATTGGTACAATGCTCTTCTTGTCTCTTCTTCTAAAGAGTGAGAGTGCTGGAGTGGCGTGTCTCTCTAGTAAGGTACAACTATACCGGAGCTGATATCTCTTCCGCGGGTGATTCTCCGGTAGAGAAGGCAGTGCTTAATACCGGTAGTTCGACCTTTCCCAACGGATGCGATCCAGACCCTTTCTTGGAAAACCACGGCCTGTTGCTAAGAAGGAAAACGAGTCCTCTCCTGTTGCTCAAGCCCAAGAAGTATCTGACCCTTGGGAGGCAAAGCACTAGAGAACAGAGATCATAGGGGAGGAGCTATCCCCGAGCTCCGGACCAGAACCAGTTTCTCCAACCTGGCCTGCTTCCTTTCCTTTAGCCTTGCTTTTCTTCTGATTCAGTCCAAAGATAGAGACAAAAGAAAGGTAATTATTGAATCGGACTTGGCTTCTTTTTCGGCATGGGCAAAGGTTTGGCAATTCCACCATTAGCAAAGGTTTAATCGGTTGACGGTATCCTTGGGGAAAGGCACCTGCTTTTAGCAATGGTTGTTATTGGCAAAAGGAACACTTTACTCGGCTTGTAGAAAACTCTGGACTAGGCTGAAGCAATTAGTCTCCCGTGTCAACTACTCATTTCTGTTTATCGATTTTCTATGCTTTCGTTCCTCTCTTCCCCGAAGAAAGTATTCCTCGCCTCGCATAGAAGTCAGTGAATTGATGCTCCAATACGGATAGAAGTTAGTTCTTCCTCAGGTAAGAGATCTGAATCATGCCAAAATGATGGTGCAGTTCATTCCAATCCCAATGCGTCTGTTCGCCTAGCCTACTACCCCTAGCCTTTATCCTACTATCCTCGTAACTAACTGTAGTTCATCCATCGATATCCATTCCTCGGCATCCGTTAAAGGGTACCTTTATCCCGTTAAAAGGTTTCGGCTCGGCTTTAGGGTGGGTTTCTCTTTTAAACCAGCCTAATCGAATCCAGGAGTAAGGAATATACAATTGGATGCTTTCCCCCTCCATACCGGGTAATGATTGGTATGGCAAGGCTATCCCCATGATCAGTTATCCCAACCGAATCATCCCCTAGCGCGATTCCTATCCTAAGCATTCGTTCCTACGAGCCAGAGCAGCATCCTTTCCTTGAATTGACGTATATGAGCGTTGTTATCAGGTACGCCAATATGAGATTTTCCGGACTGACTCTTTCCTTTGTTCATAGATCGATCTAATTACGTATATACAGGCTCCGCACCTAGAGGCTCACCTTCTTTCGCCAATAATAACGCTAGAGAACGTAGTGAGCGCTAGAGTAGAGATATTCCTTTTCATCTGAGGTTTATTCCTTCCTATTCCTTTTACGAGCGCAATACTAATCGAATCCAGTCCCATGTCTCCGGTTCTGCTCCTATCCCTCTAACAAAGGCAAAGGGGCACGGTACCAATGCTAGGCTCTCCTTTTAACAAAGTTAGGATCATTCTCATATATGGGCAAAAGTAGTAAACCCGATTTCCCTTCGGAAAGTAGATGATGGATTTTAAAAAGTTGATCTCATATAGCGGGGAAATCAATGAATAGCATTTTCACTAAGCTTTGGAAAAGGAAGTGGGTCACCCATTGCAAAAAAGTTAGGAACACATATAGGCGAAAGTACTACTTTTTAATTCAACTATAACTGAGCGGAACCTTCCTTTTGGGGCAAGGCACGGCAACAACGGAAAGGTTAACCAGGATAAAACAAACCTAGTACTACGCCCTCCAAACAGATCGTATCCTCGGCTATTTCATTAGAAATATAAAAAGCATATTTCCCTGGCGTCAACCCCGGAGGGTGTAGAAACCATTTCTTTTCCTTTGCTACTAGATACGATGCTTTTCGTGTAGGCTACGCTTTTCGCAAGTATTGTTTATTTGTTCCGAATAGAGTATGCCTTGGTTTAAGAGAGGAGGCATCTGGATAGCTAGGGATATTGACACGGATAAGCTCTTAGGCAAAGCAAGGCATCTGCCAACTTGTATGCATCACCCTGTGCTTTTGCACATCAATGGAAAAGATAGGAACAGCGAATCCTTGTAGGAGACGGGTTGGTTTACCGGTGCAGTTCATATGCTTCCTTGCGCTAGAAACCAATACGCACGTACGAGGCCTACGATTCTCTAGTTGTATTGGCAAGGGAAAGAAGATGCTATGGGAATGTTTGGAATGAAATAGCTTAGGAAAGGCAGGATCTGCTGATGAAAGTGGGCCGGAGCCAGAACTAGGATAGGGATCAGATTGGGAGCAGGTTAGATGCAACCGCCGGGAGGACAATCCGACTTCGAAGTACGAGCAGGGATATTCGATAAAAGGAATTCCAATCGGAATAAAGGGTGAATTCGATTAGTTGAACAGGCAGCAGATGAAGTGATGGGAGCTAGCTCACTTCCTTCAATGAACGGATTTGCCTTGATTTGAGATTTCTAATTGAATCAAACTCTCGCCCTTTTGAGATTGAGTTACTTCCTTGCCTGGGCTAGTCGTAATCCCTTCTTCTGTACAAGATGGTTAGAGCTAACCCCAGTACTACTCCTTTGGCTGCAGAGTACCACCTCTTCCTCAACTGGATCTGGTATTCTTCCTCGAACCAGTGCTTCCTCGGAGGATGGTTCTACTTACTGTCCCCTCTACTTTAGGTTTGGAGTTCAGCTACACCTTTTGGCTTTGCATGAATGCCATTTTCCTCTGTGTCTCTTTCCTGCGGGTGCTTGGTCTTTTGCTAAACTTGTTATTTGGCTCTCTTCTTTGTCCCTAGTTCCTGTTTCATGCCGAGTTTCTATAACAGTACCTGCATCCTGCCTTTTAGCTTATCCGTGGACCAGTGCTCTTTCTTTCCGCTTTGAACGGACGCCTACAACTAGATAATTTGTCGGATGACAATACAATACTACAAGCAGGAGGGGACACAAATCCTTTAGATTTCGCTAGTGCAACGCTCGTATTGACCTTTAGCTCGTGGGAATCAATCGTAGTTTTGATTTCATATCCTACGTAGTATTTGCGTGGGCCTCGCTCGTATGCAAGGAATAGGTTTAGGAACAGGGCTAGCGAAGGAAGGGACCAAGGAAGGAATTCGTAGCCCAGAACCTTAAGCAGGAGCTCATAACTACTACGAATGGAAAGATTCCAGCTATTGAAGCTTAAAATAAAAGAACAGAAGAAAAAGATAGAGAGGTTCAAGTTGATGGAATCCAAATCTTATGCTGATTCCAGTGATGATGACATATTTGCACATATATCATATTCCACTTGATCGATATACCAATTCCTGAAAAAAGAAGAAGATAGTGTTGTGTTAACCAGTTGGAATGTCATGAAAGCACTTACTTCCGAGACAGCCTGTCCTCGGCTATTTCATTATCAAAAGGAAGTATTGGCAAGGCTGTAACATTACATGCAGGTCCTAGCCTACGTTCGTTGGTTCAGATCTACTCCTAGCAGTGAGAGCCGGATATGAATACTAATTTGTAGGCTACTTCGCAATGAACACCAGAGCTATATGTTTGTTTATTCACCTAGTTCCTATGTCCGCCTTTTCCGCGCCCGCTCTATCTCTAGATATATCTCTTTATAATCCATCTCAGATAAGTAATGGTAGTCTTGATCATCCCTATCATCTTCCTCTTCCCAGCCGTCTACGCGAAAACCAAAGAGAATCAGAGAGCCGAAGGACCTCAAACAAATAGCTGGTTGCGTTAAAGAGGCGTGGATACTTGCAGGAGATTGGAACACGTATGCCGATCCGACCGAGGCAGTCCAGGCAAATGCATGAAGTTGAAAAACAGGATCGACGAATGTAAGCTTCTCGACACACCACCCAGCCTATGAAATCCCTACCTACCATTCCAAGACCCAAGTCTGTAATTCCTACTGCCGTGCTCCATTCGGAAAACAGGCCTTAGAACGCTAGTTACTCGACTGTGCCTTCAAGGAAGGTCTGGAACCTGAGAGGTGAGTTCTGAGAAGCCAACCGCATTCATTGGTTTTGAAAAAGAAGAAAGAAAGTAAAAAAGGCTTAATTACTAAATATGGCTATCTTTAACTACACCACTTTTTCCAACGTTGCTTTCCCTAGGACTTCGTTATTCGCAATTAGGAAGGGTGTAGATGTACGCAGCTTCTCCTCATGTTGTTGGCCGGAGTAAGGAAGAAAGCGTAGTAGTACAATGCTGAACATTCCGGAGCAATGGAAGTTTATCTTGCCGCTGTGTAAAGTGTCGCATTCCCCTATTCTTCGTCCGATGCCGAAGCATCTCCCTCTTATTAGGGTAGGACCCCTGAAGAAATTTCCAGAGATATACGAGAAGGCGCGAAGCGTGGATGGAGTTTGCTTAGGGGAAAAGCAGTCCAACTATGGGCTCATACTAGTTTGGCATTAACATGCTTGGTATTGGCATCCCCCTGAAAGAAGGCTAGGCTTATTCACCTACCTCTTCTTGCTGGAACGTGAGCTATTGCTTTGGTCAACAACCAACGCTTGGAAAGTAATAGTTCTAAGAAAGAGCAAACTGCTAAGCCTGAGAAGAAGAATCATAAAAAATCATAGAATGCTAACAACCAGCTTCTTCCAGCTTTGTACATCATTTATTGTATCGTTTATGGGTGCTTGTACATCATAATATCCTCTTCATATCTTTCCTTTCTCGAGTGAGTGGTGGGATGGATGTCCTACCACGAACGGAAGCTGACAGAGCAATATCTATTCATATGCTTCGTAATCCTTGATTTCCCAAAGATAAGATTCCTTGCCAAGCCAAGACTCTTGAGTGGGATATTTCAACTACTTTAAAGCGAGGAGGTGAATGAGCAAGCAAAAGGTAGGCTAGGCGGTCTCGCCCATCCCATGATTGGTGGACTTCCTGCTATTTCAGAGTAAGCATCAGCATCTCTTCCATCTTGTTCTGGGCCAAGCAAACCAACTATTTAGTCCAGGCACTCGTATTGAAATGGAAAACATGCTTCTTTCTGCTATCGACCAATCCGGATCCGAGAATGATCTGCCCCATCGTTATTAGTAAATGTGGGGTGTAGTGCTGGAACCTTTAGTTCTGTGGGCGTACAAAGCATGTGGCTTGTTTGACTTGACCTATGGGATGGGGGTACCAATCTTCGTTGCATTCAGGATTGACCTGAGGAATGGGCCGGAGTATCAGAATAGATGTGCTTCGTGCGACTCGTTTCGACTAGCATGAAATCCGGAATAACAAGAAACCCTTGTGCAAGTCGATGATTGATTGCTTGAGAAACAGAAGTATGACATCTCTTTTTTCTCGTATTACAACAACTAGGCTATTCGGATTGCTTTGCATGCTATTCTTCGAGTCGAAGCTTGTCCCACCTAAGTGCCGTGCTTCATTCTCTGCGGCAAACCTCAAATCACTCAAATAAAAATCATAATAACCGAGGCCCGAGGCTAGTCTTCATTCTCGTATCCCGAGGCGGCTTTCTCTATCTTTAACCCGAGGCTAGTCTTCCTGGGGAGGAGTTTCTTGCCCGGTTCCTAGCTTTGGCTGGCAGGTTGAAAGTTGCGTATTCATTCAATAGAAGCAGATCCCTAATCTCGATTAGTAACCTTTGTAGGTCATTGTTCTGTCAGGGTTTCGAGGGATAGGGGCTGGCCGACCACCGGATCAAGAGAAGCATTAAGGAGAAGCAACTTAGATTGAAGCTTTTCAGGTCGATGACTTTATATCAAAATTTAATATAACTTTTTATGTTCGTCACATTAGTAGTGACTCACTCCCTTACCCAAGTAAAGTCATGAAATACTTCTCTTTACTAGATCCTGGATCCTGGCTACTCTACTTACTAGAGCTAGAGCTCTACTCACTTCAGTAAGAACCTTCCTTCCGGTTGTCACATTTCTAGCTAGTGATAAAGATCTCTTTCGAGTTCGGAGCAGGGAGGATAGCGAAGCGATTCATACATAGCCTTTCAAGGTAGTGGAACTGGCAAGTGTCTGGATTGGATGGACTTCCATGCTTTGGCGGAACACTTCACTTAATGAGTGATGCCCATTATACTACAAACCTTTTTGAGAGAGGACTTTGCCAACTAGGAAGTCTGCTATCCCAACCAATCGACCAGGATCGAGTGCACGAATCGCTTGACCTAGTATGATATAAAGTGCCTCCTTCGAGTGCATCTATAGAGCATCCTTTCTGCATCCTGCATCTGCTTCAGGAATGGATCAAACTAGGTTGTCGGCGGAAGTAGTGGTAGTGGCAAGGTATCCATGGTTTTCGGTGGAAGTAGAGTATCCACTTAATCGTCTCCTGTATCATTCCTTTAGCTTGCGGAGGCCAGGTTGTAAAAACCAATTAATTGCTTTAGCAAAGAGTCTGGCTCGACTTCTTACCTTGAAATCTGGAAACTTCCATCTAGATCGTCGTGGCAACTCCACTTCCCCACTCTTTCCGCTTTGAAGCGTTTCTCTTAAAGACAAATGGGTTCTCTTTCTGTCTTCGTATCCAGAAGCTAGAGATAGGTTCGGTAGTAGGGCATGGTTAAGTCCGTGTCAGAATGAAGTCAGGGTTTCCGGGTGCCTTGTTGGAATCTTACTCGTAAAAACGAGTGCCTTGTTGGAATCTTGCTCGTCAAACTAGTAATATATCGTATTTAAACGTATGCGAGGATTGCTTTCTTCTTTCGTTCTCAAACTGATCGAATCAATGGCCAGGATAGGAATGTTCCCTGAGAAGAGGGCAGGGCAGAGAAGAAGGCCGAGTAGAAATACCTCCGATCTCGATTCCTTTCATGTTTTGGTGCCGCTAGCCATCATTCCTCGTTTCTCGAGAATCTCCGTTGATGTCGTTTCCAGAGAATGGCTTAAGTGTTGAACTTCTAAAAACCATGGCCTTATCCAAATAAACTGGTGAAAGCACCATCCTTATCTAGAGAAAATAAGTGACTTGATTGACCCGTTTCCTTTCTGGGTCTGGTGATGGTTTAGCTTCCGGTGTCCCAGGATGTGGTAGTATTTATTGGTCCCCAACCAACCATGCCTTGCGCCTAACTTGACTCTGCAGCCCTTGCTTCAAAGTAGCCAGCCGACGAAACCAATGTTAGAGCCTGTAACTTAGGACAGAACAGCCTTGCCTTTCTTAAACAAAAGAGGGAACTGCCTTTCCTTTCTCAAACAAACCTGTACTGGGTGAATGAAAAAAAGGAAATAGCTGGTTACTTTTGAGAGTACAGCTGCCGAAACAGCTTCTTCCTGTAGGCGTTAGCCGATTTAGTATCAGAGGAGTACCTGTGAAGTAAAACTTTTGTCTGTAGCTCAACAAGTTCCGTTTTCTTGTAATAATAGAAGTTCAGTGCGGAACAAGATAAGTTTTTCCTTTACAATGTTTTTTATTACCATACTACAGTACAACAGTAAGTTCTTTCTTCTGACCAGAGCCAGCGCTTTAACTAGTTCTACTCTCCCAGCCAGCTATCCTTCTTCAAACTAGAGAGAGAGCTATCCATATTCCTATTCCTGTGACCTATCCTTATATCTCGAGCACTACTTCTATCACCGATTTCTTACTTCTCTCCCAACTTTGCCTAACAACCCGAATCTCTTTCCTGTAGCTAGTCGCTGATAGTCAGTCTATCTCCTTTCCTTGCAAACTCTCTAAGCTTTAGGTAGTTCGCCGTGCGATGGGCCTGAGGATCTATTCCAAAGGGTGATGGGTCGTGGGTACGACTCTTCAGAAGGCGCTTTTGCCAACCACCGAGCACCAACAAATGAAGAGAGTTACCACAAGTATGAGACCACTGAAACTACTTCGCCTGCTTTGAATCAGAGCAAACTGCTTTTAAGTATAAGACCACCAATCTAGTACGCAACCATTGCCTATTATGCCATCCATATTGTTGACTTTCACAGACCCACTATGACTGCCTACGCCCATATAGATAGAGAAAAGTTCACCTAAGGATAATAAAACGTTTGAGGAAGGTTACCGCTTACGATATACCTATATATAGATAGTGTAGTGTTGTAGTGTGTTAAGTAGATCGGTCCCATATAAAGTTGCAATGTATCTGCAATGAGTTCATCTACTCCGGGGTGTTCTCCGCACTTCTCAAGAAAGAAATAGTTGGAAATTCCCCGGATCGTCTGCGCTTGGCTTGGTATTCTTATACTGAATCGCTGTTGGATAAAAGAAAGCATAAAGTTTTTAAGCCTGCGTTCTCGTTGGCGAAACCACTAGGAGGCAACCATGAAAGCGGTTTCTATGTTTCGATCGAACCAACACAGCTTTACGCTTCTTTCCAACTCTACCCACGCTTCGGGTTCGCACTTACTTTACGCCTTACCGAACTTGGGCTTAGTTCAGCCAGCTTCGTAACATGCCTGCTCAAAGTGAGTAGTTGGAAGTTCCTGTAAGCATCTTCCCATGAATTGACGTATATAAGCGTAGTTATCAGGTACGCCGTGAGCTGGATTCTATCCCCGAGGATAGAGATTGATGGGTAATAGTTTTGATAGAAAACTCGTATGTTAAGTTCTCTAGTTGATGTGATGCGGCTCGATTCATCATTGCTCTCACATCAATGTTTTCGGTTCCCTTTTTACTCTCCCATTTTCATAGAGAAAGATGTTCTGATTCAGTTCTCTCTGAAAAGGAGGGGCCCTTAGGGACACAGTAGTACCATTTCCATTGTGCGAAAGGTCGTGTCCTGGTAGCCTCTCTGCTGTAGACGGTCTCATTGGTAAATTCTTCCATTTCTGAAATTGTCAAATCGAGATTGTGTGGGTGTTCAGTCTACTCTACCGCTCATGAAAAGATTTCGTTGGGTAGAACCAAGTCTCTTTTGGGAGCAGATTGTATTTGATTTTATATAGTTACTCCATGATGATGATGACTAGATGGAGTTCCACTGATATGAAGAGAAGAAATAGAATATTGGCTAATATGGTGCCAATTCGTAATTTAAGTTTACCTGATTATTATGAATATGAAGAAGAATACCCTCCAGTTTCAAGAGAGGCAACCAGAGGGGTCTGTATACTCCTACGAATAGACAGATATTTATCTTCAATTGGAAGGAGCATTCAAGACCGTGAGGTTCTACGCGATTTCCGCCAACGGTTACTCTTTCCCCAACGCGAGGCTGGGCACAGCTTTTCCGAAATATATGATGATATACGAGCGCATGGGGTAGAAGCAAGTCGATTGGGTCAGCCTCTAAGAGATCTGTACGATGAGATGGAAAGGAACGGCGAGATAGTAAATAACGGCTCAATCATTATCCCTGGAGGCGGCGGACCAGTAACAGAAAGCCCATTGGATCAATTTGGAATTCACCCAATTCTGGATCTGAATATTGGCAAGTACTATGTCTCATTCACAAATCTATCCTTGTCTATGCTACTCACTCTCGGTTTGGTCCTACTTCTGGTTTTTGTTGTTACGAAAAAAGGAGGGGGAAAGTCAGTGCCAAATGCATTTCAATCCTTGGTGGAGCTTATTTATGATTTCGTGCCGAACCTGGTAAACGAACAAATAGGTGGTCTTTCCGGAAATGTGAAACACAAGTTTTTCCCTTGCATCTCGGTCACTTTTACTTTTTCGTTATTTCGTAATCCCCAGGGTATGATACCCTTTAGCTTCACAGTGACAAGTCATTTTCTCATTACTTTGGCTCTTTCATTTTCCATTTTTATAGGCATTACGATCGTTGGATTTCAAAGACATGGGCTTCATTTTTTTAGCTTCTTATTACCAGCGGGAGTCCCACTGCCATTAGCACCTTTTTTAGTACTCCTTGAGCTAATCTCTCATTGTTTTCGTGCATTAAGCTCAGGAATACGTTTATTTGCTAATATGATGGCCGGTCATAGTTCAGTAAAGATTTTAAGTGGGTTTGCTTGGACTATGCTATTTCTGAATAATATTTTCTATTTCTTAGGAGATCTTGGTCCCTTATTTATAGTTCTAGCATTAACCGGTCTGGAATTAGGTGTAGCTATATCACAAGCTCATGTTTCTACGATCTCAATTTGTATTTACTTGAATGATGCTACAAATCTCCATCAAAATGAGTCATTTCATAATTGCATAAAAACGAGGAGCCAATCATAGAACTACATATGGTCTGATACTACTAACTTCCTTGAAAAGTGGAAGAGTAGTTATGTAGGCAGTTGCCGTTCCAGAAATGTAGCGGTTGCTCGACCAAAGCCGGTCATCAAAGAGTCAGTAAGTAGTAATTCTATCAATTACCAATTCGTGGAATTCTCATGTTCCAATCAATAAGTGTGTCTACTTAAAAGTAAGTTCAACTTGCTTGTGTTAAGCTTTGCTCGAACTTGATTACTTCCTCGCTCTCCTTCACTCGGTCAAGGGATTCACCTTTACCTCGTTCTGGTCTTCCAGCTTGAAAGACAAGGTCCTTATTCAAAACTGGCTCCTTCGAGTTAGTCTTTATTGTTTCATAGAAAGGCTTCCTTCTACGACTGGAGTGAAATCCTCTATGCTGACATAAGCGGAGAGGCAAGCAACAACCATTATATTGAACCTGCCCTGAAGGCTTTGTTTGCCTAAGTGCATAAGTCAAAGAAGGGTTTTCTTGCCGAAAGCAGTGTTCAGACCTCAATCTGTAGCGGCGCACTTCCCTCTTATGATTGCTTTTCAAGGACATCCGGATAAGGGGACTGAGAGAGTAGATATGGGACTTTTCCTCATAAAAGCCTATATAGGTGGGTGGTATGATAGTAAGTCTTTTCCTACTGATGTGTTCAGTCGATGGCTTGATTCTCCTCCGGGCGTGAATTGGAAGGGCCAAGGGTTTACAATGAAACAAATTGCGTATAATTTGCACGGCGATACGAACAGTATAGAATTTCTGCACTCCTTATATGCAGACTTAGTTAGTCAAGGGAAGGGGTGCATAGCCAATACTTCCTTCTCAGAAGTGGCTACGAACCACGGTGTCGGGGGTTCGAATCCACTTCTGAGCGGGCTGGCGGCTCCACCGGGAGCGAGCCTACTGAAGGAAAGTTTTATTGTTGAACTTCTATTTTTATCCAATATTTATCTTTTGTTTGGAAAAACCAAACCCACATATTGATCTTTAAGTCTCCCTTTCTCTTTTGGGAGCAGATCTTTCAAAGATGGGAAATTCCAATGATTCTTTCCGTTTTGTCGAGCCCTGCTTTGGTCTCTGGTTTGATGGTTGTACGTGCTAAAAATCCGGTACATTCCGTTTTGTTTCCCATCCTAGTCTTTTGCGACACTTCTGGTTTACTTATTTTGTTAGGTCTCGACTTCTCCGCTATGATCTTCCCAGTAGTTCATATAGGAGCTATTGCCGTTTCATTCCTATTCGTGGTTATGATGTTCAATATTCAAATAGCGGAGATTCACGAAGAAGTATTGCGCTATTTACCAGTGAGTGGTATTATTGGACTGATCTTTTGGTGGGAAATGTTCTTCATTTTAGATAATGAAACCATTCCATTACTACCAACCCACAGAAATACGACCTCTCTGAAATATACGGTTTATGCCGGAAAGGTACGAAGTTGGACTAATTTGGAAACATTGGGCAATTTACTTTATACCTACTATTCCGTCTGGTTTTTGGTTTCTAGTCTGATTTTATTAGTAGCTATGATTGGGGCTATAGTACTTACTATGCATAGGACTACAAAGGTGAAAAGACAGGATGTATTCCGACGAAATGCCTTGGATTCTAGGAGGACTACTATTCATATTCAGAACAGAAGGTTCTTCTCCCACAAAGGGGATGACGCACCTGTCCCCCCCGCTGATCCGGAATCCATTTAATCTGATTTGGCAGAGAGAATAGAAAGGATTTATAGGCGGGCCGGGGAGGAGCAATCTTTAGTAGAAGCCGGGACTACGCCAAGGGAACTTGTAGATAACGTCCTGCCAGAGGGGGCGGAGCTACCGCTTCTACAAGAAACCTGGGTTCAGTTTGTACGGGACGAGTCACACAGCGAGTTTTGGGTAGAGATCGATTCGATAATCTGCTAAGGAAATATGGGCACGCGGCGCGCGGTGAGCCCGACACCCCCGATCCCGATGCTCGAGCCTGATGCCCCTCAATCAGGAGGAGGCGACTCAGCGGGGAGCACGGGGGAAGAAAATTGTCCGGGGGCGGGGAAGGAAAGTAGGAACCTCCGAAGGCCCGCCCGAGTCAAGGAAGCGCAAAAGTTATTCTGATTCTGATTCCGGGGGGGATGATGGGAGTGACCCTGCTCCGGATCCTTCTCCTTTCTTTTGATTTTGACTAAAATGAGAGGTGGAGAAATTGAGTTCTTTTGAGCAGCGTTGTCTGTAGTAGAGTAGCTTTTTTTTTTTTCTTTTACAGAAAGAAGGCGAGGCCCACCTGCCTTCTCTAGGTACTTTACTTGGAAAGGTGTCACCGCCTTCCTTCTTCTCTAGGTACTTTACTTGGAAAGGTAGGTGCGGGAAAGAAGAGCGGGTATGTGGGCTTCTTTCAATCGAAACTTTTTTGAAGCCGTCAAACTTTATCGTTTCATTATAGATGGATCTAAAACATTGCGTTGCAGAGTGGAGGCGTGAAGAAGGTTAAGAGAAGCAAGCCAAAGGAAAGAAAAAGCAACTTGATACAATATTGAAGATAAACACTCAGGAAAGCACTGGGTCAACTGACTCCACTAGCCAGCTTCTGCTTCAGAACTTACTTCAAAGAGGCTGACTTAGCACTTAGCATAATGCTTTTGTTCCGGTGCATAAAAGTAAGTGAGCAGGTGGGTGAGTCCAAAGGTTTTTCCGAAGCGCGAAGGACTTGCAGTTCTAAAATAGGAAGGGCTCTGTACTCAAATCAAAGCAAAGTAGTAGTTTCATAGGTCGTTGTGCTAGAGCTAAGATTTATATGAAAGTGTGAGGGGAAGCCATTTCCAGCTTCTACTTTCTGCGAACCGGGCTCATTACCGGCCTACAGTAGCATTCTACTGTGAGCTTTCTCACTGCGGATCGCCTTGATTCACTGATCGTTGACAGCTACTCAGGAGAGGTTATCCTTTGCCAGACTTTGTGTTGAGATGAGTTCTCCGCTTCCCGAAAAGATGATTTTTGTCAATCAGCGTAGAGTGGTGGATTATAAAGTGGTACAGTCCGAATGGGTTGGTTCAAGCTAGCTGTTCTTACTGAACAGGTGTTTTAGCATTCTTTTCGAATTCGAAGTTGCGGGGTGCTTTGGCTTTTCAAAGTTCTCAAAGAGAATAAAGTAAAGGCGCTACGCGTGGATCGAATTAAAGTAACGTAAGGTTTCGTAAGAAACAATTGAATAAGCGTATCAAAGAGAATGAGGTCTAGCACTCCGAAATACCATTGAGAAAGAGCAATAGAACAAGGTTAGAATAAGATCTCCAAAATGGTTGATGACTCCCACAACTTGTCAGGCTGCATTCCCGTGAAATTGTTTTGGGACAATTCCAGTTTTACTATCTATGCGGTAGCTCAGCCAAGTAATCTGGTATCTCACCATTAAGACGGTTACCTAGCAAGTTCAGCTCTGTGAGGTTCTTGCATCCTTTAAATGAATGTCTCTAGAATACTCCCAGTCAGATTGTTATTGTGCAATATGAGTGACTGCAGAGAGTTGGCTTGACATATCTCGGCTGGGATAGAATAGAACCTGAGAGCTGGTTGGTTTCTGCAGAGAAACTAACAAGATGCTGCAATGGCAGCGCTGGCAGAGGCCCACGGAACATGTTTTCTGCAAGAGATATGGATCGAACACTCGCCCTGTTCCGTATCCAATCTGGAATATGACCCGTAAGTTTGTTCCCTTCAACGAAAATTGTGGCAATAGCTTCTAAATCTGCAAGTTCTTCAGGGATAGAGCCTGTGAAGGCATTGAAGGGACGGACAGATTTTTGAGCGTAAGCTTCTTGCAGTTACTAAGCTCTTTTGGTATGCTCCCACTGAGCCCAGCACCTTTGCAAACAGCCGAGTTAGATTGCCCAGCTCACCGACAGATGTTGGCAGTTCAGCATTGAAGTAGTTCTCTGATATATAAAGTTCCTTCTTTTGAGACCACCAATTGACCAAGGGATGGTGCCTGTGAACTTGCATCCGGGGAGTTGAAGAACTTTTAGCAGCTTCAGGTTACCAATCTCTTCTGGAATGCTTCCACTAAGACCATTCTGTCTCTAAATTAGCAATTCCTTATTTTCCAGTTGACCAATCTCCCTAGGTATTGGCCCCACCAAACTGTTTGATGAGAGATCAAGTGTCAACTGGTTCACCAACGCAGTTATTCCCGGGAATATTTATCCCGTGAGGTTATTCTGGCTTGCATCAAGGTGCTAGAGCCGAGACTGGTTACCAAAAGCAGCTGGTATCGACCCGTTGAATGTGTTCATGTGAAGGTCCAGGATATCCTCGAGGATGAAGGCCAGATCACGCCCAATTCGATCCTTGAAAGACCCATTGCACTACAGCGGCAGCTCGGGCTCGAGCAACGGCGGGAGATAAGTCTTCTCTTCATTCAGCATTCAGTCTATCTTCGGAAAGCAGCAATAATTGATGCACGCAGACGATGGTTAAATGCTTTCTTGATTTACTACTAATAGGTGGTGTCTAGACGCTAGGAAAAAGTGAGGATTATAGCTTCTGCCCCATAGACCATTCGGAAAGGAGTCTGTCCCTTCGGTCTTATATGTTAGTATAGGTTGGTTCTTCCGAATGCACATAAGACCACTGGTCACCCTCAATCCTTAGCATTGAACTTGACTGATTTGGCTAAGATCTGGGGAACTAGAGCAGTCCCCAGAGGGCACTACACAAGGCAGGAGAGGCAATAGCGAAGCGAAGCCCTAGTTCAATCGAGGATGGATTCATTGAGTGGGCGAGGAAGATGATTGGTATGGGAAGATCGGTCTTTCACTAATGGAGCATCTCCACCCTAGCCTTGAAGTTGAACATCCGGGGATATCTAAATATTGAACCAGTGATTAAAAAGAATGGCAAGACTGCGGTTGAAGTCCCAGCTGGAAATCCAAATTGCTCGAACACAAAAAATCTAGACAAAGGAAAGAAACCTGGTTTGCATATTTTCGTATATGCCCAACTAATCTATCGCATAGGAAGATCGCCCCTGTAAGTTTATTTCACACATTATGTTACTTTGTTTATGGTGTGGAAATAAATATCAATATTCTAACTTGCCGCTTTCTATGGATGCATCCTCTACTCTAGTGCTTACCTGTCCTACTTTCTTTAATTCATTCCTATTTCCTCTCCTGTACTTATATTTATCTTGCCTGCGGCAGTTTTGTAATCAATTTCTACTAGGGATAGGGAGCGTGAACTTTCTCTCATCCAGTGAATGAGTTACCTGAAGATCGATGGCATATAAAACGCCCTAATTCAATATAAAATCTGTTATTTCACTTTCAAAATGCCCCGTTCGCACTTGCTTGAGTGAGGCGCAAGCCGTTTTCTTGCTAGGCAAGATAGGTCAACGGATAGCTTGTTGGTTGATACGGGACCCCTTCTCAACTTCATGTGTTTTGTAACTGCCATAAAGCAAGGCCATAGTCCAACATTCCATCCTTTTCCACCGCTGTATTGGCTTCTGCTTCTCTTCCTTTTGCCGAGGAAGATCTGCTTCTCTTGCATCCTCCAGTCTTAAATTCCTATCCGTACTAGACTAGACCTTCCCTTAGCCATCAACCTACCGAACCCAGGAATGAGATCCACAAGGAAAGAGATTGGCAGAAATCCAGAAAGAATGATGCACAAGAAATGGTTAGAACCTCGAGAATAGATGCGAATAGCAGCTCAGATCAGATCCGAGATGGAGCAGCAATAAAGCAAAGAGGAGCAGAAAGGTTCGAATCGAATCGCAAGCAGCTGACTAGAGAGAGATGAGTTGAGAAATAAAGACTATCCAAATATTGGATAAGTTGTTTCGTAATTCATCTTTGTCATTGACTTCGGCCTCTCATTTATCCTTATTTGGTAGCTGAGAAGTGAAGCACAACAAAGTTTTAATAGATCTCTTCCTGTCATTCAATAACCATCCTTTATTTTTGCAGTATAGAGAAGTGATTAGCCGGTGCCCAGGATAAGGTAGTGGAACTGGTGCGTATCAGGTTTGGCATTAGCTCTTTTGAATAATAGAGCTGAGCAGCTAAGAACAGATAGCAATCTGGAACAGCTCTGAAATGCAAATAAAATGATGATTGGTCCTAGCTTATGGGTTGCGATAAGACAGTTTCGAAGGTTCTAGCCATCTCAAGGAAGTATATAAGTAGCTATCGGCACCTTTTGAAGAAGGAGGCTCGGTAGCAGAGATGTTGAGTAAAGTCTAGATGACACGAACCCTAGCAGATCTGCTATAGCAAAGTGGTAAGTTACCAGCGGTGTCGATAGAATAGAAGAGAAGCATCAGAGCGAGCGTTATAGATCAGTCAGCATTAGCGACATCAATTCTGCTACAGTTTTGTTAAAGAAAGGTGAATACATTCTAAAAAGTCTAAAACTCATCTTATTTCTTAAAGAGCATATAACAACAAACGATTTCACTTACAAGGGGGTGCAGCTGCAGGAACTGGGTGCTGTGCCGCCCGCTGCCTACTTAATGTTTCGCTTGCCTTCTACACTTCTGCAATGGGAGTCACCACATGAGATGCTATTTTTCACCTTTCGCTATTATTCGCTCTTGCGTGTCTTTGGAGCCCGATCTTTCCCTTGCTTACGCCCCTAGAAACTCCGTGAAAAAACCACCTCGTTTTTCCATAAATAAAGGATTCCTAATAAAGTTTTTACATATCATATCCCAGCGGTATTTTTTTAATAATTTTTGCATAAATAAAGTATAATTTCCACAAAATAACACTTTTAGGCGCCCACTTGAAATTCAACTTAACGTTGGACGTTGACCAGGCCCTCTCTATTGCCAGAATTGGGGACTGGCTCTTCTCCACAACTAGAAAACACAGAACTGCCAGAGGTTTGGTCATAACCAGCACGCACCCTCGCCAATTTCGTTCTAAGCTCAATCCAAGATTGTGATCGGGTTGCCTTTCGATATAACTTGGTTCAAGCTTGGATCCAGTGGATAGATACTTTAAACGATGGTAGGAACGGGAGCTACCCTGGATCACTTGAGGAAGTAAGAACGCAAGTCTCTCAGTTGAAATTAGATCGTTCCAGGATAATAGCTGAAGCGGCTGAGAACTCCCAAAGAGAAGAGAACCAGCTTAAGGAGCAGGTATCCGGAGTATCAGCAAGCTATAAATAGCTTTAGGATTGTATGAATAGAGTTGAGGATCAAGTATCCCTCATATTTAGATCCCCCGTTGGGAAAAGCCCCTTTTTTAAATCCTTTCACGCTTTCCCTTTGCCGAAGGCCGGCCTCTTTAGTTCCTACGTTTTCGGAAAAGAAGGTGAGACGCTAGCTAGCAACGGGAAAAAACGAGTAGTTA
>Ga0070658_10000913_pt1 | contig 25306 bp, 23 predicted proteins | sample KBSC13metaG_FD_64664 | JGI IMG/M metagenome (GOLD analysis project Ga0070658, IMG submission 64664) | Corn rhizosphere microbial communities from Kellogg Biological Station, Michigan, USA - KBS C1-3 metaG | ecosystem: Host-associated > Plants > Roots > Rhizosphere > Soil ... | reverse complement strand
CGAAGCTGGGCAAGTCGTCGGCCGAGCTGGCCTCGCTGGCTGGCATGGTGGCCAGCCGGATCGACCTGAGCCTGTCGACGCTGCTGAAAGTCCGCTAGGCGTCCGGCCAGGGTCTGCGCGTGGCGACGGCCGGCGACGGCCGGCGACCGTGCGCGTCATCAAATGTGAATGGCCTTCCATGGGCCGCATCAGCTGTGTGGAAGCAACACATCACCCCCCACCCCGCTGGAGCCAAGACCATGAAGACCCTCGCCAAGATCGCCCTCGCCAACGCCTTCGCCGCCGCCCTGACCCTGGGCGCGATCACCCCCGCCCACGCCGGCTTCGGCATGTCGAACGGCCTGAACTCGGTGAACGGCCTGAACTCGGTGAACGGCCTGAACTCGGTGAACGGCCTGAACTCGGTGAACGGTCTGAACTCGGTGAACGGTCTGAACTCGGTGAACGGCCTGAACGCGGTGAACGGCCTGTCGTCGGTGAACGGTCTGTCGACGGTGAACGGTCTGTTGTTGCTGAACGGCCTGTCGTCGACCAACGGCCTGTCGTCGACCAACGGCCTGTCGTCGACCAACGGCCTGTCGTCGACCAACGGCCTGTCGTCGACCAACGGTCTGTCCTCGGTGCCGACCTCGGGTGATCTGTGGATGGCCATGGGGATCGACCCCTCCCGGTCGCTGTCCGCCTCCTTCGCCGCCGCCACGAAGTAGCTGATTTTCCTGGCCGGCCGCCGCGTCCGCGGCGCTGGCTGACCAGGTCATGACTGAAAGATGACTGTGCCCTGACGCCCGAGTCGTCATAAAAGACCACATGTCCGTCATCGACTCGCTCTCCCTGCCCCTCCTCGACGACCATCCGGCCGCCAGCACGACCGTCCCGCCCGCGAAGACCTCCTGGAAGGACTACGTTCGGGTGACGACCGTCGGGTTCGCCGGGATCCACCTGGCCGCGCTCGTCTGCGCGATCATCTGGTTCTCGTGGACCGGTGTCGCCATCGCGGTGGCCAGCTACTTCGTCCGCATGGTCATCGTGACCGGCGCCTATCACCGCTACTTCTCACACCGCGCCTTCAAGACCTCGCGGGCGTTCCAGTTCGTCCTGGCCGTGCTCGCGCAGACGGCCGGCCAGAAGGGCGTCATCTGGTGGGCCAGCCATCACCGCTGGCACCACAAGACGTCCGATACGCCCCGCGACGTTCACTCCCCGAAGCAGCGCGGGCTGTGGTTCTCGCACGTCGGCTGGATCCTGGGTAACGACTGGAACGAGACCGAGCCCGGCCTGGTCAAGGATCTGGAGCGCTTCCCCGAGCTGCGTTTCCTGAACCGCAGCGGCATGGAGATCATCCCCATGACCGTCCTCGGCGCGGCCCTGTTCTTCACCGTCGGCGTCCACGCCTGGGTGTGGGGCTTCCTGGTCTCCTCGGTCCTGGTGTGGCACGGGTCGTTCTGCATCAACTCGCTGGCCCACCTGATCGGCCGGCGCCGGTACGAGACGACGGACGATTCGCGCAACAGCATGGTGCTGGCGCTGATCACCACCGGCGAGGGCTGGCACAACAACCACCACCACTACCCCAGCGCCGCGCGCCAGGGGTTCCGCTGGTGGGAGATCGACGTGACCTACTACGTCCTGTGCCTGCTCGAGAAGGTGGGCCTGGTGTGGGACCTGCGACAGCCGACCGCGGCCGCCTTGGCGGGCCCCCTGGCGGGAACAGTCGACGAGCCGCGCGGTTCTGGCAGACTTGCGGCAGGTTGACCCACCGCTCCCCCACCGCACTCTTCCTTTACCGTGCGCGCCTCATCTTCATGCTGGCGTCGCTGGTGCCTACCCTGTTGATCACGGCCATCGGTGTCATCCTGGTCGCCTCGGGCGAGCCCAGGTCGCTGACCATCGCCACGGGCGTCCTGGTGCTGGCCTTCGGGGCGACCGCGCTGGCCGGCTACTTCTTCGGCACCTACTTCGTCACCCGGGGCGCGAACCTGGCCCGCGTGCAGAACGAGTTCCTGTCCTCGGTATCGCATGAGCTGCGCACGCCGCTCACGTCGATCCTGATGTTCATCGAGACCCTGCGCGACGATCGCGTCACCTCGGCGGACGAGCGGCGGCGCTGCCTCACCGTCGCGCACCGCGAGCTGACCCGGCTGGACGGGCTGGTCGGGGACCTCATCCAGCTCTCCAAGATCGAGGGGACCCACACTGCGCTGGTCAGGGATCCGGTGGAGATCTCCGACGTCGTGTCGGACGCCCTGGCGGCCTTCGAGGCCACCCGTTTGGCCGGGAACGCCAAGGTGGAGGTGGAGACGGTGGTGCAGCCCGGGATGACGGTGCTGGGCAACCGGTCGGCCCTGGCGCAGGCGGTGGGCAACCTGCTGAGCAACGCGTGGAAGTTCACGGCGCCCACGGAGAAGAAGATCGACGTGCGCGTCGAGGGTGACGCGAACTCGGTCTCCATCGCGGTCAGCGACAACGGCCTGGGGGTGGCCCGCGCCGAGCGTGAGGCGATCTTCCAGAAGTTCGAGCGCGGCTCGGCGGCCGCGGTGGGCGGCAGTCCCGGCTCGGGGCTGGGCCTGGCCATCGTGCGCGCGGTGGTCGAGGCGCACCGGGGACGCATCGAGGTCCAGTCGCGCGCCGACCACGGGACGTGCTTTCGCATCGTGCTCCCCCGCCACCGGGCGGCCGCATGAACCCCGGCGACGGCGCGCTGGTCACGGTGGTCGAGGACGACACCTCCATCGCCGAAGGCCTGGCGCTGAATCTGAAGCTGCTCGGCTATCGGTCCGAGGTGATCGGCGACGGTGAGACGGCGCTGGAGCGCGTGATCGAGGCCTGCCCCGATCTGGTGCTGCTGGACATCACGCTACCCAAGCGCAGCGGCCTGTGGGTGCTGGAACAGCTTCGCCAGCGGCAGAACAACGTGCCGGTGATCGTCCTGTCGGCGCGCCAGAACGAATCGGACAAGGTGGCCGCGCTGAGCCTGGGCGCCGACGACTACATCACGAAGCCGTTCGCGCTGGCCGAGCTGTTCGCCCGGGTGGGCGCGGTGCTTCGGCGCGCGCGGCTGGCCAGCACCGCCGTGGCCAGCTCCCCGGCACGAGAGAAGCAGGCCCTGTTGCGGTTCGGCGACGTAGTGGTCGACGTTCAGGGGCGGACGGCGTCGCGCAACGACCGACCCATGTCGCTGACGCACCTGGAGTTCGAGCTGCTGAGCTTCTTCTGTCGGAACCCCGGCCGTGTCTATGCGCGCGAGGAGCTGCTTCGTCGCGTGTGGGGCTTGCCGCAGGGGCAGCTGCGGACCGTCGACAACTTCGTGGCCCAGCTGCGCGCCAAGATCGAGGAGGACCCGAACCGGCCCCGCCACCTGCTGACGGTGCGGGGCAGCGGCTATCGCTTCGCGCCCGCCTGACGCAGGGAAGCCCCCCAGGCAACGGCGACCTTGGCGGTCCAGCGGGCCTTTACCTCTCCGCAAGGTCGATCGTGGGGTGACAGGGCGCTCTGGCGACTTAGATTGCCGGAGCCGTGAACCAGACCGCGCTGGATAACCCGGGGGCAAGAGCCTCCGGTGACGAGGCGGTCGACCTGCTGGCGCTCCTCATCGAGCAGACCGTCGACTACGCCATCTTCGTCCTGGATCGCGACGGGCTCATCGCCTCCTGGAACCCGGGGGCGCAGCGTATCAAGGGCTACGGCAGCGCCGAGATCATCGGCAAGCCGTACGGGATCTTCTTCACCAGCGAAGACCGCTCTGCCGGGAAGCCGAACACCATCCTGAACCACGTCAGGACCCACGGGCGTTACCAGGAAGAGGGGTGGCGGGTACGCAAGGATGGCACCCGCTTCTGGGCGTCGGTCGTGGTGACCGCCCTCCGCGACCGGCGCGGTGAGCTGCGAGGCTTCGCGAAGATCACGCGCGACCTGACCGACCGTCGTCAAGCAGAGGAGACGGGCCGGCTCGCCGCGGCCGAGCAGGCTGCCCGTCGGCAAGCGGAGCTCGACGAGGGGGAGATGCGACGGTCGCGCGATCAGCTAGATCTGATCCTTCGCAGCATCACGGAGGGCGTGACCGTCCAGGCGCGGGATCGGACGTTGATCTTCGTCAACGACGCGGCGGCCGTCCTGTGCGGCTACAGCTCCGCCGAGACGTTGCTCGCCGCGCCTGCGGGGCAGCTGTTCGGCAGGCTGGAGATCTTCCGCGAGGACGGGGCCCCCTTCCCTTATGACGAGCTGCCCGGCCGCCTGGCCCTGCAAGGGAAGCCCTCGAACGCCGTGGTCCGCTTCCGGGTCAAGGGGACAGGTGAAGAACGCTGGTCCTTCGTCTCGGGCGCGCCCGTGTTCGATGCCAACGGAAACGTGGACCTGGCCGTGAGCGTGTTCCGGGAGTTCACTGACCGGCGACGCAGCGAGCAGGCATGGCAGTTCCTGGCCGAGGCGAGCGCCGCGCTCGCCGGTTCCATGGAGTACGAACAGACGCTGAAGCAGGTGGCCGCGCTCGCCGTCCCCCGCATCGCGGACTGGGCCGCGGTCGATCTCTCGTCGCCTGAGGGCGCGCTGGTGCAGCTCGCGACGGCGGAGGTCGAGCCGTCGGCGCTGGAGGGCGCCAGCGACTGGCGCGCGCCCTGGCTGCGGGCGCAGGCCGAGCTCGCGCAGCAGGTCCTGTGTACGGGGGTGCCATGCATGTGGCCGGACATCACGGACACGCCGAGGGGAGGCGCGGGCGCGGAGCAGGAGGCGGCGGCGTTGCCGCTCGGGCGGTGTTCGGCCATGGTGGTGCCGCTGACCGTGGGAAAGAAGCCGTTCGGCGCGCTGTCCTTTCTGACCGTCCAGTCCGCCCGCCGCTATCGCGAACAGGATCTGATACTGGCGACCGAGGTCGCCCGCCGGGCATCGCTCGCCATCGAGAACGCTCGCGCCTATCGGGAAGCGCAGGAGGCCGTCCGGACGCGCGACAATTTCCTGGCCATCGCCTCCCACGAGCTGCGAACGCCCCTGTCAGCGCTGAGCGTCCTCATCTCGTCGCTGGTGCGGGCGGGCGCCAGCGGCCGGCTCGCCAAGCTGAGCGCGGAGGCGATCAATGAGCGCTTCATCAAGGCGGAGCGCCAGATGGCGCAGATCAGCCGGCTGGTCGACAGATTGCTGGACGTCAGTCGACTGTCGTCGCGGGATCTCAACCTGGAGCGGCAGCGCACCGATCTGGCGGAGATCGTGCGGGACGTGATCTCCCGGTACGAGGATGCGGCCGCCGAGGCGGGCACCCGTATCGAATTCGTCGGCGCCGGACCCGTGATCGGCTGGTGGGATCGCAGCCGCCTGGACCAGGTCGTGACCAACCTGATCGGGAACGCCCTGAAGTATGGCGGGCAGTCTCCCATCACCGCCTCGCTCAGCTCGGCGAGTTCGGGGCATGTCCGCCTGACGGTGCGTGACGACGGGCCGGGAATCCCTGTCGAGCATCAAGAGAGAATCTTCGAGCAGTTCGAGCGGGCGACCGACTCCGAGAACCTGCCGGGCATGGGTCTTGGCCTGTGGCTGGTGAGGCGCATCGTGACGGCGCACGGGGGCACCACCAGCGTCGATAGCACCCCGGGCCACGGGGCCACGTTCACCGTCGTGCTTCCCACAGGCGACCGCAGCGAGCAGGCCCCGGAACGTTGCGCGTCCGCCCCTGGAAAGGAGTCCTGACATGACCGGCAAAATGGAACCGCCTGAACACATCCTGGTCGTGGAAGACGACCGGGACCTGCGCGACAGTCTCTGCGAAGCGCTGAAGCTGGAGGGCTACGCCGCCATCTGTGCCGAGAACGGACAAGTTGCCTTGCGCCACCTGGCGACGGGGGCGAAGCCGTGCGTGATCCTGCTGGACCTGATGATGCCGGTGATGGACGGCTGGACGTTCCGGGCGGAGATGCTGAAAGACCCCGCGCTGGCGGAAATCCCGGTGATCGTGATGACGGCTGCCGCGGCCACGCGCGCGGCCGCGGTCGACTCGCAAGCGATCCTGTACAAGCCGCTACACATGGGAACCGTCGTGGACGTCGTACAGGAACACTGCCCGAACGGCGCCGCATGACGGCCCCACGCTGATCTTCCCGTCCGCAGTTTCGCGGGTGGTGCATTCGGCCGGAGCGTGGCGCAGAATGTCGCGATTCTGGCCGACCCCCGGCTCCACCCGGCAGATCGGCGCCCAATGGCTCGTACTGCCAAGGTCGCCTCGAAGAAGGCGCGAGGAGGCGGCCATAGAGGGGCTGACGGCCGGGGCGGACGACTACATCGCCAAGCCCTTCTCGCCGCGTGAGCTGGTCGCGCGCATCGCCGCCAGCATCGAGCGGTTCCGTGCCGAGGCGGCGCGCCAGTCAGAGGCCGAGTTGCGGGCGCGCAACGAGGAGCTGGAGCGGTTCAACGAGGTGACGTTGGGACAGAGAGCGGCAGATGATCGACTTGAAGTCGGAGATCAACGCGCTGCGGGCGCGTCTGGCGAGTCCCTTCGTTATCCCTTGCAACCCTGGCGTCGGTCGATCGCGATGCCGATATAGCGGGCGGCGCCCTGACGAATCAGGACGAACCGACGACCCGGCGTTCGCGCGCCCGTGCTTCGTCCCGTGGATGAATACCCAACGAAGGTGTGGGTGGCCGGTTGCGCGTCCCGCCGGCGGTGGCGCTGGGGGCGCACCTGCCGGCGCGGCCACCCTCAGGGGGCGGTTGCCAGCCACAGTCCCGACCACGGCGAATCGAAGCGGGCCCTGAACTGGTAGACGAGGCGCGCGTGCGCCGGAAAACCGTCGCTGTCCGTCGCTTTCGTCTCGACGACGGCGGCCATGGCGTCCTCGCTGGCCAGGATGGTCCGGTGCCCCGTGGCGAAGTCCACCGCGGTCAGGTCGCCGCGTTCGAACACGTAGTCGAAGATCCCCAGCATGCGATCGGTGCCGCTGGCGGACAGAAAGCCGCGTAGCCCCAGCGTGGTCATGGACCCGTTGCGCGGGTCCACCACCAGGTAGTCCTGGTTCCGGAAGTCTTCGACGCTGGTGTACGACTCGACGAACAGACGGCCGTCGGCCAGCGTCTGCACCATCCCCAGACTGCTGCCCTGGGGCACGGCGGGATAGCGGGGGCCAGTGGGATCGTCGGCCAGGCCGACCAGGTCCGATGACATCTGCTGGTCGGGCGGCGCGCCGCGCGAGAACCAGTAGCGGCCGTCCTCGTTGAAGCCCGAGGGATAGACGCCGGGCACCGTCACGGGGGGCTGCCCCGGCGTCTTGATGTTCAGGGACGCTCCCGCCAGGCCTGGCTTGCTCGCGTCGGTCGCAACCAGCCACAGTTCGTCGTGCCCGGGGCGCCACTGCCCGTAACCGGCGCTGGGGTCCAGGGCCTCCGTGCTTCCCGTCGTCAGGTCGACGATCATCAGCTGGCTCTGGAACGTCATCTGATCGAAGTGGTAGGCCATCATCCAGTGACCGTCCGAGGACATGTTGCCGGGCAGGAACTGCAGATCCGGCAGCGGCGTCTGCTGCAGGGTGACCGTGTCCAGTAGCGCCTGCGATCCAGCCTGCGGGGCGGTGAAGATCTGGGTGTCGCAGGTGGCGTCGCTGGTGTGCTGGACGAACAGCAGCGGGTCGCGCGCGGGCGCGTAATTCGCGACGCCGCCGATCACCAGCTCGGGGGCGCCGCCCGCGACGACGCGCATCAGGTTGCAGTCGGGCGATATGAAGAACAACGTCTCGCCGATGAAGTCGGGCTGGGAACCCTCCAGGGCCAGCTGGCGATCGTCCGCCTCGAACAGGGTGAACGCGCTCACCCTCCCGTGCGTGACCACCCGCTGCCCGCTGGGCGATAGCTGCGGAAACGTGTCGGGGCCCAGATCCTGCCTGTCGCCGGTGGCGACGTCGACGCGGAACAGGTCGTCGCCTTCGTCGGTCACGACGTAGATGCGCCCGCGCGCGTCGATGGGAAAGCCCGTACTGCCCGCGGCGGGCCGGTAGGACAGCTCCAGCCCCGACGCGATGCCGGGGAACAACATCCGCTCGGGCGACGGCTGGTCGTTGGCATCCAGCGTCAAGGCCCACAGGTCGACCAGCTCGGGATCCTGTCTCTGGCTGGGCCGGAAGAACAGCACCTGCCTCATCCCGTCGCTGCCCGAGGGCATCAACCCCAGCAAGGACGCGGTGGGGTCGCGCAGGATCTGCCGGCCCGCCGGCGGCTCGCCGCGGGGAAGGCATCCCGCGGCCGCCAGCGAGACGACGGCGAGGATCGCTGACAGGTGGAAACGCTGGCGCACCATCGCGGTCGGCTCCCGGTACCACTCTCGTGTCTGTGTTTGCCCAGATCCATCGCAAAATCGTCACGACAGGCATTTGTGGCGCGGCGACTGGTAAAGTCGCGGGCCATGGGCATGAAGGTGATCGGAACGGGATTCGGGCGTACGGGCACGGATTCGATGCGTGAGGCGCTGGAGATCCTGGGCTTCGGACCCTGTCACCACATGCTGGAGGTGAACCGCAGCGACGAGCAGAAGCGCCTGTGGCGGGCGCTGGCGCGCGGCGACAGCCCTGGGTGGGACCAGCTGTTCGCCGGCTACCACTCGTGCGTCGACTGGCCCTCCGCCCACTACTGGCGCGAGCTGATCCAGGTCTATCCCGATGCCAAGGTCCTGTTGACCTACCGCTCGGCGGAGAGCTGGTGGGAGAGCTTCGCCAAGACGATCCTGGAGGGGATCGCGCGTAGCACCGAGCCCGAGTCCCTGGGCATCGCGCTGGTCGCCAACCAGGTCTTCGGCGGCAAGGCGGCCGATCGCGCGCACGCGATGGCGGTCTACCAGGCGAACGTGGATGCCGTGAAGGCGACCGTCCCGGCGCATCGCCTGCTGGTGCACAGCCTGGGCGATGGCTGGGAGCCGCTATGCCGGCACCTGGGCGTCCCCGTCCCCGCCGTTCCTTACCCCAGCCGCAACACCACGACCGACTTCCGGCGCGCCATCCTGGAAGAACCGCCCCGCTGACCACCGGGCGCCCGCGCGGCGCCTGGGCGCCTGGGCGCCTGGGCGCCTACCCGCTTGCCTACGCGACGGCCTGCGGGTTCGCGCGGCGCCCGCTCACAGGTCGCACGCTCGCCACAACGCTCGTTTGCCGGCCACGAACAGACAACCCTGCGCGAAGGCGATGGACCCGATGTCCATCAGGCCTTTGCCGTGCTCTGCGGGGGCCACGATCCGGCGCCACCGCTCGCCCTCCAGCTTCCACAGCGTCGCGAACTTGCACGAGGCGAACAGGTCGCCCCCGCCCGCGACCAGGGCATCCAGGACGTCGGCGCACGGGCCCGGCAGCTTGCCCCTGGCGGTGACCACGCCCGCGTCCCAGGCAAACAGACGCCCATCGTGACAGCTGAACGCCCCGGCACGGGGCGTGAGCCAGCGCCAACCTGCGCGCGCGCACCCCGACGGAGGGGGGAACGCAGGGCCGAGCAGACCCGTGCTGGCGAGACGCGCGCGCTCGGCCGGCGGGGTTGACGTCCAGGTCCCGTTCGCCTGCCTGACCAGCGCCAGCTCCAGGCCGACGGCCACCGGGCGCGGCGCCTCGGTCGTCCTGTCCAGGTACCCGACGTACAGCATGTGCGCGGCGAACGGCCGGCGGCCGCGTGGCGGGCGCGGCGCGACGTGCTCCTCCGTCCAGGACTTGCCGTCGAAGTGCCAGATCAGCTCGCCTTCGCCCAGCGCGAACAAGCTGCCCGGCGCGTCCGCGAAGAAGCCGAGCACGCCGTGGTCACGCGTGTCGTCGACCACCACGGCGCCCGCACGCGCCATGACCAGCCCCCGGCGTCCCAGCGACGCGATCCAGTCGTCCCGTCCCATGGCGTGGACGGGGCCCGCGACCGCGCGTTGACCGCCGTCGTAAACCGCCTCCCACGACGGCCGCAGGGGATCGGCGGTGGTGCCGGTGGCGGTGACCACCGTCAAGAGAAGGCAGAGCAGGTGCATGGCAGGCTGTCCAGCGAGGTTGGTGAATCGCCGCGCGGCGCGACGGTGACCTCATCGGATGGGGGGGCCGGCAGTTGCGTCGGGCCCGCGACCTCGGCTCATCGGACGTTTCGCGCCGGTCGCCGCCCCCGCCTGCGCGAGGGCGACCGACGCTGCGGCATGGCCGCCTGCGCCTACTGGCAGGTCATCGTGATCGTGTTGGCGACAGGGGGGATGGCCAGCAGGTAGCTGGCGATGTCGCTGGCATCGCTGGGGGTCATGTTCGCCAGCGCGCGCATGCCACACAGGGCGACGCCGTTCTTGTCCTTGGCCATGGTGATGGCGTTCGCCACCTGCGTGATGTTCCAGCTCATCAGGCCGCTGGCGTCGGGGGTCAGGTTCGCGGACTGCAGCGTCTTGCTGTTGCCGTTGACCGTGGTGGTGACGCTGCGGCCGCCCTGGAATGCCTTGCTGGCGTCGATGATCTTGGGGGTCGAGCTGGCGAGATCGACGGTGTGGCAATTCACGCAGACCAGCGTGGCCAGGTACTTTCCGTTCGTCGGCCCGGCCACCGGGCTGGCGGCGGGCAGGGTGTTCGGGCTGACGGCCGCGTTCTCGGGCGAGGTGGGACGCACGTTGTAGGGCGCCGTGTTCGCCTGCACCGCGTGCGCGACGGCGGGCAGCGTTCGCAGGTAGGCGACGATGGCGTCCGCGTCGTTGTCGCTGACGTTCGCGAACTGGTAGTAGGGCATGTTCGCGAACAGATACTTCGTCGGGTCGTTTGGATACTTGCCCAGTCGGAACGCGTCCTCGATCTGCTGCTTGCTCAGATTTTTCAGGCCCGTGTCGTCGTTGGTCAGGTTCGCGCTGCTCAGGCAGCTGCCGTTGCTGTTCACGAAGCAGTCGGTGCCCGAGAAAGACGCCCCGCCCTGCGGCGTGTGACAGCCGGCGCATCCCAGCACGTTCTTCGCCAGGTACTCGCCGCGCGCGACCACGGGATCGGCGCCGCCGCCCGCGCCACCGGCGCTGCCGGCTGCGCCACCCGCGCTGGCGCCGGCCACACCACCGGCCGCTTGACCGGCGGCGCCACCGGCCGCGCTGCCACCGGCCGCGCCCGCGGTGCCGCCGGCCGCGCCCGCGGTCCCGCTTCCGCCGGACATTCCGCCGCCGCCGCTCCCGCCCCCGCCCCCGCCCCCGCCTCGGTCACCCGCGCCCGCGCCGCCGCCGGTTGCGCCGCCCCCGGCGCCGCCCGTGCTGCTGCCGCCCGTGCCGGGGCTGCTGCCACCGGTGGCGCTACCGCCCGAGCCGCTGCCGCCCGACCCGCTGCCGCCCGAACCGATCGCGCCCCCCGTCGCGTGCGCGCCGCCGGTGCCGACGGCACCACCGCTGCCGACGGCGCCGCCGCTGCCGACGACGCCGCCCGAGCCGACGTGACCGCCGGTGCCGACGACACCGCCGCTGCCGTGTCCGCCCGTGCCGGACTTGCCGCCCGCTCCGCCGCTTCCGGAGCTGCCGCCCGAATCACCGCAAGCCGAGAACATCACGGTGCCGGTCAACAGCGCCGCAAGACTGACCTTCGCAAAACCCGCCTTCGCAAAACCCGCCTTCGCAAAACCCGCCGTCGCAAAACCCACCTTCGATCGTGACATCAGTTCCCCCTTGGTCTCTCGTCGGCACCGCAACCCGGCGCACGTGGCCGGCCAATATAACCTCGTCTCCGACGCAGGACAGCCCGCCCCGCTCACCTGTGTTTGCTGTCACAAAGGAAGCCGAGCGCCAGGGATCAGTAAAAGCTGGACGTTGTACCGGAAGCGGTGACGTCGGACGCGACAGGCGGTCGCCGGGGTCGTCGAGTATCGTTCCGCCGATGAAGGCCGTGGTCATTCCGCGCTTCGGGGGGCCCGAGGTGCTGGAGCTGCGCGAGGTGCCGACGCCGGCGCCGGAGCGCGGGGAGATCCGGGTGCGCGTGCGGGCCACGGCCGTGAACCGCGCCGATCTGTTGCAGCGCGCGGGCGCCTACCCGGCGCCGCCCGGCGCGCCAAAGGACATCCCGGGCCTGGAGTTCGCCGGCGAGATCGACGCCCTGGGCAGCGACGTGGCCGACCTGGAGGTCGGGGATCGCGTGATGGGGCTGTGCGGTGGCGGCGCCTACGCCGAGGCGGTGGTGGTGCCTGCCCGCGCCGCGGCTCGCATCCCGGCGCGCCTGTCGTTCACCGAGGCGGCCGCTGTGCCCGAGGCGTTCATCACGGCGTGGGACGCGCTGGTGGACCAGGCCAGCCTGGCGGCCGGCGAGACGGTGCTGATCCCGGCGGTGGGCAGCGGCGTGGGGCTGGCCGCGCTGCAGCTCGCGGTCGCCATCGGGGCGCGCGCCATCGGCACCGCCCGCACCGCCGAGAAGCTGGATCGCGCGCGCGCGTTCGGCCTGGTCGAGGGAGACGACATCGTGGTGTCCCACGGCGCGTTCGCGCCGGAGGTGTTGCGCGCGACTGGTGGACGCGGCGCCGACGTGGTGCTCGAGCTGGTGGGCGGCGACTACGTGGCCGAGGACCTGGCTTGCCTGGCGGAGAAGGGGCGCATCGTGCTGGTGGGGCTGATGGCCGGGCACCGCGCGGAGGTGGACCTGGGTCAGCTGCTGCGCAAGCGGGCCCACCTGATCGGCACGATGCTGCGCTCGCGGCCCGTCGAGGAGAAGATCGCCGCCGTCAGGAAGCTGGAGCGCCACGTGGTGCCGCTGCTGGCGCGGGGAGCCGTGAAGCCGGTCGTGGACCGCACCTTCCCCCTGGCCAAGGCCGGCGAGGCCCACGCCCACATGGCCACCAACAGCACCTTCGGGAAGATCGTCCTCGCCGTCTGAGCCGCGCTACGACACCTTGGCGAAGCGCTTCTCGGGCGGGATCGCCTCCAGCCGATCGCGGTCCTGGATGGCGACCATCCAGCCCGGGTACTCGGGCGGCAGCGCGCTGGCCGACCCGATCAGCTGCTGCTGCGCCGGCGTCAGCTTCAGCTCGGCGGCGGCCAGGTTGTCGCGCAGTTGCTGTTCGTTGCGCGCGCCGATGATCACGCTGGTGGTGACCGGCTGGTGCAGCAGCCAGGCCAGGGCGACGCGCGCCACCGAGGCGCCTTGCTCCTTCGCCACGGCGCCCAGCGCGTCCAATGCTGACCAGCCGCGCGCCTCGTCGACGGGTGGAAAGTTGAAGCTGGCGCGCCGCGTGTCCTGCGGCTGCCTGTTCTCGCGCGTGAACTTGCCGCTCAGGAAGCCACCGGCCAGCGGGCTCCACACCAGCAGCCCCACCTTCTCGGACTCCAGCAGGGGCGCCAGCTCGCGCTCCAGGTCGCGCCCCGCCACCGAGTAGTACGCCTGCAGCGTCTCGAAGCGGGCCAGCCGATCGCGCTCGCTGAGCCCCAGCGCCTTCATCAGCTGCCAGGCCGCCACGTTGGAGGCGCCGAGGTAACGGACCTTGCCCATGCGCACCAGATCGTCGAGCGCGCGCAGCGTCTCTTCCCACGGGGTGTGCCGGTCGAACCCGTGGATCTGGTACAGGTCGACGTAGTCGGTCCCCAGGCGCCGCAGGCTGTTGTCGATTCCGTCCATGATGTGACCGCGGGACAGGCCCACGTCGTTGGGGCCCTTGCCCACGCGACCCCGCACCTTCGTCGCCAGGATGATCTCCTTGCGGCGCGCGCCCAGCGCCTTGCCCAGGATCTCCTCGGCCATGCCGAACGAGTACGTGTCGGCCGTGTCGAAGAAGTTGATGCCGGCGTCCAGGCACAGGTTGACCTGTCGCTCGGCCTCCTGCTGCGCTGTCTGCCCGATCGCCTTGTAGATGCCGTCGCCGCCGAACGTCATGGTCCCGAAGCACAGCTCGGACACGCGCAGCCCGGTCCGCCCCAACGCGCGGTAATTCATGGTCGCCTCCTCCTGGTGATGGATGCAATCGCCCCCACGGATCGTCGATTGATCGCCGGGTCGATCGGCGGAATCTGGATCGCCGCGGCGCCGTTCGCATCACGAAAGCGCGTCTTTGACGATGCGGGCATCGCTCACTATCGTCGGCGCATGACCACGCCGGCGCCGTACCTGCTGTACTACTGGCCGACCATCCAGGGGCGTGGCGAGCCGATCCGCCTGGCCTTCGAGGAGTCGGGCACGCCCTACGTCGACGTGGCCCGCACGCCCGAGGCAGAGGGGGGCGGCACGCCGGCGCTGATGCGCTTCATCAAGGGCGAAGAGCCGGGATTGACGCCGCTGGCGCCGCCTTTTCTCAAGCACGGTGAGCTGGTCATCGCGCAGACGGCGAACATCCTGCAGTACCTGGCGCCGCGCCTGGGGCTGGTGCCCGCCGACGAGGCCAGCCGCCTGCGCGCGAACCAGCTGATGCTGACCATCATGGACCTGATGGTGGAGACGCACGACGTGCACCACCCGATCGGGCCGGGCCTGTACTACGACGATCAGAAGGACGAGGCCCTGCGCACGGCGCCGATCTTCCTGCGCGAGCGCCTGCCGAAGTTCCTGGGCTACTTCGAGCGGCTGCTGGCCAGGGACGGGCACCTGGTGTCGCCCGCGCTGTCGTACGTCGACCTGGCCGCGTTCCAGCTGCTGGAGGGGCTGCGCTACGCCTTTCCGAAGTCCATGTTCGCGTTCGAGCCACGGGTGCCGCTGCTGACGGCTTTGCACGCGCGCGTGGCCGGCCGGCCCCGCGTGGCGGCGTACCTGGCGTCCCCCCGGCGCGTCCGCTTCAACGAGCGCGGGATCTTCCGGAGCTACCCCGAGCTGGATCTGGCGCCGGATCCGGACCTTCGCTTCTAGCGGCTCGATGGCCGACGGCCACGGACCGGGCGAACCCGGCCCGACTGTCCGGCACGAAACGTTGTTGCCCGTGTCGCGGCGCCGGTGGCAGGATGAAGCGGTGAGCGCACGACGGTCTTCCCACGCCGAGCTTTCGCTGGCGGATCTTCGCCGCCGTTATGTCGACGGCGAACGGCCGTTGCCCGCGGCGGTCGAGGAGGCCCTGCGCGCCGACGGTCGCGCCGGCGCGCGCGCCATCCTGGAGGCCGTGGAGCGGCGGCGCTTCGCCAACCGCGCCGAGGGGCAGCGGCTGCGCACCATGCTGAAGTACGAGATGGCGCTGTGGGACGGCGGCACGGTCCACGTGGCCGGGGTGGACGAGGCGGGGATGAGCCCGCTGGCGGGCCCGGTCGCCGCCGCGGCCGTGATCTTCCCGCGCGGGGCGCGCCTGCCCGGCGTCGACGACTCGAAGAAGCTGGACGCCCGCGAGCGCGAGCGCCTGGCGCCCGTGATCCGCGAGACGGCGCTGGCCTGGTCGGTGGCGTTCGCCGAGGTCGAGGAGATCGACCGCCTGAACATCTACTGGGCGGGGCTGCTGGCGATGCGGCGCGCGATCGCCGCCCTGGGCCACGCGCCCGAGCACGTGCTGGTCGACGGCCGGCGCCTGCGCGGCCTGAAGATCCCCCAGCAACCGATCGTGAAGGGTGACGCCAAGAGCCTGTCCATCGCCGCCGCCTCGATCCTGGCCAAGACGGCCCGCGACGCGCGCATGACCGAGCTGGACTGCGCCTATCCCGGCTACGGCTTCGCGCAGCACAAGGGTTACCCGGTGCGCGCGCACGTGGTGGCCCTGCGCAAGCTGGGGGCGTCCGACATCCACCGCCGATCGTTCGCGCCGGTGCGCGAGACGATGGGGTTGCCGCCCCTGCCGCCCTGGCCCGAGCCCGATGACTCCCGCGCCGATCCCGACGGCTGCCTGACCGCCTGAGCGGTCAGGGGGCGGGATCGAGCGCCGACACCAGCGCGCCGATGTCGACGGGCTTCACCAGGTGGACGTCGAAGCCGGCCGAACGGCTCTCGGCGATGTCGCGGTCGCGGCCATAGCCGGTGACCGCGATCAGCCGCGGGCGCTCGCCGCGCTTGGCCCCTGCCTGCGCCTCGTGCTGGGCACGCACCTGGCGCGCCAGCTCGAAGCCGTCCATCACCGGCAGGCCCAGATCCAGGATGGCCACCTCGGCGGGGAAGGACAGCAGGTGCCGCAACGCCGTGGGGCCGTCGGGTGCCACCTGCACCTCGTGGCCCATCGAGCGCAGCAGCTCGGCCAGCATCTCGCCGGCGTCCTCGTTGTCGTCCACCACCAGGATCCGTTTGCCCCCGTGGGCGTGCGCCGCCGACTCCGCGGGGGGCGCGGCCGGCAGCTCGGCGGTCGCCAGCGCGGGCAGTCGCACCACGAACTCGCTCCCCTGGCCCGGGCCCTCGCTGGCCGCCGCCACGGTGCCGCCGTGCAAGGCGACGAAGCTCTTCACCAGCGCCAGGCCCAGCCCCAGGCCACCCTCGGGCCGTGCCACCGACTGCGCACCCTGCACGAACAGGTCGAACACCTTCGGCAACAGGTCGGCGCTGATGCCGCCGCCGTCGTCGCGCACCCGGATCACGATCGAGTCCCCCTCGCGCGCGGCGTTCACCCACACGCGCCCCCCCTCGGTGGTGTACTTGGCGGCGTTGTCCAGCAGGTTGGCGATCACCTGGGCCAGCCGCATCGGGTCGGCGTTCAGGCGCAGCCCCGTCCGCGGGACCGTCAGCTTCAGGTGCTGTGCCCGCTGGGTCAGCAGGGGCGTCACCATCTCAACGGCCTTGTCGATGATGTCGGCGGCCTCGACCGGCTGCTTCGACAGCGAGATCAGGCCCCGGGCCACGCGCGACACGTCCAGCAGATCGTCGACCAACCGCCCCAGGTGCGCCACCTGCCGCTCGATCACCTCCCGCTCGCGGGCAGAGGACGGATCGCCGCGCAGCTTCATCAGCTGCACCGCCGTGCGGATGGGGGCCAGCGGGTTGCGCAGCTCGTGCCCCAGCATGGCCAGGAATTCGTCCTTGGAACGGTTGGCGGTCTCGGCGGTGGCCCGCGCCGCCCGCTCGGTACGGAACAGGCCTGCCCGATCCAGCGCCTGCGAGCACAGGTCGGCCACCGTCGCCAACAGCGAGCGATCGGTCACGTCGAACGCGCCCTGCTCCTGGAAGCGCAGGCCCAGCACGCCCACCAGCGCATCGCGGGCGATCAGCGGAAGCACCGCCGACGCCTCGAAGCTGCCGCGCTGGACCTTGTCGGCCACCGCCGGGTACTGGCCGATCAGATCTTCGAAGCTGTCGAAGTAGAAGCCACTGCGCCGGCGGACGGCGTCGGTGTGAGGAAGATGCAGATCCACGCTCAGACGACGCAGCTCGGGCATGAGGATGCCGCTCGGGCTCAGATGGTCCAGCGCCTCCAGCTGGCGGCCGTCGGCGGTCAGCATGAACACCGTCCCGCCGCTCGCGTTCAGCGCGTTCGAGGCCTCGCGCAGCACCACCGTCGCCACGTCCTCGGGCGTGGCGGCCTGCGACAGCGCGGCGGTCATGTGCTGCAGGCGGCGTAGCCGCTCCTCGCTGGCGCGCAGCCGGTGCTCGGCGGCCTGCGCCGCCTCGCGGGCCGCCCGCTCGGCGATCAGGCGTCGCTCGTTCTCCTCGGCGTGGCGCTGCACGGTGAGATCGCGCGTGACCTTGGCGAAGCCCTCCATGGTGCCGTCGGGGCCACGCAGCACCGTCAGCGAGCCCTGCATCCAGAAGCGCGTACCGTCCTTGCGCATGCGCCACCCGGTCACCTCGCGGGCGCCGTCACGAAGCGCGTCCGCCAGCAACGACCGGGGCACCCCGGCCGCGCGATCCTCGGGGGTGAAGAAGATCTCGTAGGGCTGGCCGATGATCTCGCCCGTGCTCCAGCCCTTGATGCGAGCGGCGCCGGTGTTCCAGCTGGATACGCGGCCGTTCCGATCGAGCATGAAGATGGCGCAATCGCGCACGCTGTCGATCAGCAGGTGGAACCTCTGCTCGCTGGCGTGCAGGGCCTCGAGGGCGTGGTCCAGCTCCAGCCGGTCACGCACGGTCATCACGAACGTGGGCTCGTCTGCCTCACGCGCGGCGCCGAAGCACCACTCGATGGTGCGCTCCTGCCCGTCACGCATCAAGCCGGGCAGCTCGACCTGAACCAGGTCCTGCGTCGCGCGCATGGGCGGGGCGTCGGGCTGCCGCAGCCGGGCCGGGATCAGCGTGTCGGTCGAACGTCCCTCCAGCTCGGCAGGCTGGTAGCCGAACAGCGCACCAGCGCGCGCGTTGGCATGCAGGATCTTCCGGCGGGCGTCGAAGGCGATCAGCGCCTCTGGCGTCGCGTCCAGGATCGCGCTCAGGCGTGCCGGGTCGGCCTGAACCTGCGCCAGCACGCGGTGCAGTGGCTCGCGGACACCTCCTCGCGCAATGGACCCGCGCTCGGTCTTCACGTCGTCAACCACGCTCTTCCCTGTTGTGACGTGTCGCGCGGCAGTCTGTCAATCGCCCGCGGGCGATTTGATTCGTGGACCCCACCACGATTCCCGCGTGGGCGCGCCTTGCGCAGGGCGGCGCGCCGGCCGGGGCCGTCAGGTTGCCTGCCTCCGGCGTGATGCTTAAAGGGTGAGGCATGAGGAACTTCAAGTGTGGCTTAATCGGCTTGCTGTTGCTGGCCTTTGGCGCCCCGGCGGCGCAGGCCGCCGTGGTGATCGTCCACAACGGTCCTCGCGATGCGCCGCCGCCCATCGTGGAAGAGCATCCGGCGCCTCGCCGCGGGTACGTGTGGGTAGGCGGCCATCATCGCTGGCACCGGCACCATTACGTGTGGACCCGCGGTCGCTACGCGCGCGAGCGGCGCGGCTACGAATACGTACCGGGGCGCTGGGAACATCACGACGACCACTACGACTGGTACGAGGGCGAGTGGCATCCGCACCGCTGATGCCTGCCTGCCGGTTCGCCCCGCGACGGAAGCGGGGCGCCGGCGCCACGGCGTGACTCGCCTGGGCGGCAGAATCCGCCTATTCTCTCCCGCTTCGTGATGGCACGGCGGTTGTAAGGATCGCCGCCCACGGAACGTGCGCCGCTGGGCAACCACGGCGTCCGTCAAGCAACCACGAACGGGGGGATCAGGGATGCAGCTGCGAGGGAACGCCAGCGTCAGGGCCGCTTTGCTGGGTCAGATGATCTTCGCCGCGGCATGCGGGTCGTCAGTCGGCATCATGACGGGGGGCAATGCGGGTAACGGCGGCGGCGTCGCGCCCGCGAGCGGCACCGGCGGGCAGGGGACCGGGGGCGCGGCCAGCGCCACGGGCGGGACGCCGGGCAGCGGCGGAACCGGGGAGGCCGGGTCGGGCGGTGGCGAGGCAGGCGGCGCCAGCGGCGCAGCGGCGACCGGCGGGGCGGGTGGTAGCGTCGGTTCGTCCGGCGGGACCGGGGCAGGCGGCGCCTCGGAGGGCGGTGGCGGTGGGCCCGGGTCGGGCGGGGCCGGTGGTGCCGGCATGGCGGGCATGGCGGGCGCGGGCGGCGGCTTGCCGGGCGGAACGGCTGGCGGCGTCGCCGGGACGACCGGTGGCGGCGGGATGGCCGGCGCGCCCGGGAGCGGAGGCAGCGGCGGCGCCGGCGGAGGTGCGGGCGCAGGCGGCGCTGCCGGTCATGGCGGCGCGGCCGGTCATGGCGGCGCGCCGACGAACGAGCTCGACCTGCTGTTCATGATCGACGACTCCAGCTCGATGCACCCCCTGCAGCAGAAGCTGGTCACCGCTTTTCCGTCGATCCTCGAGCCGTTCAAGACGAACCCGGCGACCGGACAGGCCATGGATCTGCACGTCGCGGTCGTCTCCTCCTCGCTTGGCGGGGGGGCGTGGGGCAACGTCAATCAGTGCGCGAACGGCGCGCATCCGGGCGACGACGGGGGCACGTTCCAGCAAGGGCCGGGCGGCGCGCGCAGCGGGTCATGCGCGTCGCTGAACGCGGGCGAGACATATCTCGCCACCGGCGACGGCATCACCGGCGCGCCGAACTTCACCGGGGCCCTGGGCGACGCGTTCGCCTGCATGGCGTTGCTGGGAGACACCGGGTGCGGCTTCGAGAGCCAGTTCAGGTCGGTGCAAACGGCGCTGACGCGGGCCGCGCTGCCCAGGGGGCTGGCGCCGGGCGGCGATCCCGACAACGGCGGCTTCCTGCGTCCCGAGGCGCGGCTGGCCGTGGTCATGCTGACGAACGAGGACGACTGTTCGGTGCCGGCCGGCTCGCTGTTGCTCGATCCGAACGTGAACTCGGCGCAGGATGCCTCGGGCCTGGGCGCGCTGCAGTCGTATCGCTGCAACGAGTTCGGGCACCTTTGCGCCGACCCCGCTGGCGGGGGCGGTCCGAAGGTGCCGCCCCCGCACACGATTGGTCTGGGCATGTCGGTCGCGCTGGACGCGTGCGTGTCCGCCGAGGACCAGGGCAAGGTCGATCTGGTCACGGACCCCAACGGCAACGCGGATCCGACGATGGGGCACCTGATCACCGTCGCGTCGTTCATCGACTTCCTGAAGGGCCTGAAGGCGGATCCGCGCGATGTCTTCGTCGCGGCGCTGGCGGGGCCGTCCACGCCCTACGTGGTCACCGGCTACATGAACATGGCCGCGAACGAGGTCGACCCCGAGGTCGCGCACGCGTGCACCCAGATGGTGGGGACCGACCTGGTCTACGCCGACCCGGCCGTGCGCATCAACCAATGGGTCAGCGCGTTCGGGGCAAACGGGTTCGCGCAGAGCATCTGCGACCCCGACCTGCACGGCATCTTCGACGCGCTGGCGACCGCCGTGCACAACAATTGATCGGCGGCCGGGGCCCGGCCCGCGATCCGGTAGAAAGCGGCATGCACCGACGCGTGGCCCTGTTGTTGTTCGCGGCAGGGTGGGGCGCCAACCACTTCTCCACGTTGCTGGTCGTGTACCGGCGCGATCTCGGGTTGCCGCCGGCCGCGCTGGGGATCCTGTTCGGCGCCTACGCGCTGGGGCTGGTCCCGGGGTTGATCCTGGCCGGGCGGGCGTCCGATCGCTGGGGGCGCCGCGCGCTGGTGCTTCCCGCCAGCGCGGTGGCGCTGGTGGGCAGCGCGATCCTGGCCTTCGGAACGCGCGGCTTCCCCGTGCTGCTGGCGGGGCGGCTGGTCTACGGCCTGGGCATGGGCGCGGTGATGAGCCCGGGCAGCGTCTGGCTGCAAGAGCTGTCGCCACCCGGCGCCGGTCCGCGGCGCGCGACGCTGGCGCTGTCGGCGGGCTTCGGCCTGGGCCCCGTGGTCTCGGGCGCCATCGCCGAGTTCGCGCCCGCGCCCATGCTGGTGCCTTACCTCGTCTGCTTGCTGGTCATGCTGGTGGCGCTGGCGGGCGTGCGCGACGTTCCCGAGACGGTGGCGCGCGCGGGCGCCGCCGCCGGCAGGAACGCGCCCGGCCGCGTCCGCCCCGGCGACCTGCGCGTGCTGGTCGAGCTGCTGCCGGTCGCGCCGTGGGCGTTCGGCGTGGTGTCCGTGACGCTGGTGATCTTGCCGGGCCTGATGCGGCCACTGGTATCCAGCCCGGTGCTGTATTCGGGCTTCGTCATCTTCGTCTCGCTGGCGACCAGCGTGCTGGCGCAGCCATTCGTCCGGCGGCTGGGACGGGCTGCCGCGCTGTGGGGCCTGGGCGTGGGGGCGCTGGGCATCCTTCTGGGTGCGCACGCGGTGGCGGTCGCGTCGCCGGCGCTGGTGTTCGCCGTCGCGCCGCTGGTCGGCTTCAGCTACGGCGTGGTGATGACGGCTGGCCTGGGCCAGGTGGCCACCCGTGTTCCGCCGCAGGCGCGAGGGACCGCGGTGGGGATCTACTACGTGCTGACGTACGTCGGCTTCGTGCTGCCCTTCGTGCACGCGAAGCTGGCGAAGGGGTGGGGCGATCACGACACGTTGCTGGCGTCCGTCGCGCTGGCCGCGGCGTGCCTGCTGGCGCGCGCCGCCATCCGGCTGAGAGCGCGACGCCCTTTGCGCGGCTGATTGCCCGCGGTCCCGACTACCGCAGCGTGCGCGCCAGGTCGGCGGCTTCCTTCTTCGCGCGTCGCTCGTCCGGCGGGTCGTAGCGATCGCCGGGCGCGGCCGCGATCTCGGCCAGCAGCGCCTTCGCGGCGGCGGGTCGATCCTCGTCGATGGCGATCCGCGCCTGGTACAGCCTGGCGCGCAGGTTCGCGGGATTGATCTGCAGCGCGCGCGCGAGCTCGCGCGAGGCGCGCGCCCGATCGCGCTTGGGCCAGGGCAGCTCGAGGTAGTAGGCCGCCCACACCACGGGGATGTTCCCGTGGTCGTACCGGACATCCAGCGCCGTGGCCCGCTCCAGCGGCCGCTTGAACTTTCCCTCGATGCCGTTCGCCAGCGCGCGCATCACGCCCATCCCCTCGGCGTAGCTGCCGATGCTCAGCGCGGCCCAGTAGTGCCCCGCCACGTCGTTCGGGTTGGCGGCGATGGCCCGTTCCGCCAGGTCGTAGGCCTGCTTGCCCAGACGTGACCGCTCGTCGGCCGGACGCGCCGGATCGTCGCTGTCCGTGAACAGCGCGCGCGCCGCGCGCCAGAGCGCCGCATAGTCGTTCGGCGCGGCCGCCACCGCCGCCTCGGCCAGGCGGCGCGCCTCGCGCTGCGCCTGCGGGTCGTCGCGCCGCGCGTGCAGCTGGTCCAGGCGCGCCAGCGCGCCCGCGTCGTGCGGGGTGGCGGCGGGCGGCGTCGTCGGGGGTGGCGTCACGGCGGCGGGCGTCGACACCAGCAACAGCAACAACAACGCGACCGGCATGGACGCGGTCATTCTATCGCGCCGGCCGCGCAGGGCGAGCGCCGCTGCGTTAGCTTCGACGTCATGTCGACGCCCGCGCCCCGACCCGCGCCCACGCTCGAGGGGCTGATCGCGGCCCTACGCCGCTTCGTCGGCGAGCGCGATTGGCAGCAGTTCCACGATCCCAAGAACCTGGCCATGCTGCTGGCCTCCGAGGCGGGCGAGCTGGTGGCCGAGTATCGCTGGGTGAAGGGCGACGCGGCCGACGCCCACTCGCGCGAGCCGGCCGCGCGCGCCCGCATCGCCGCCGAGATCGCCGACGTGGGGATCGCGCTGGTGCTGCTGTGCGATCGCATCGGCCTGGACCTGCCCCAGGCCATGGCCGACAAGCTGGCGCGGAACGCCGAACGCTATCCCGTCGCCACCGCGCGCGGCCGGGCCGACCGGCCCGACGACAGCCGTTGACGGCGGGGGAGCCCGGCGGCGGTCAGGGCTTGATGGACAGCAGCTCGACGTCGAACACCAGCGGACCGGCCGGTGCGCCCGGGCGGGCCGGCTTGTCGCCGTAGGCCAGCGGCCCGGGGATCCAGAACCGCATCTTGTCGCCGACCACCATCAGCTGCACCCCCTCGGTCCAGCCCTTGATCACGCCGTTCAACGGGAACGACGTGGGCTGGCCGCGCGTCACCGAGCTGTCGAACATCTTGCCGTCGGGGGTCCAGCCGCTGTAGTGGACCTCGACGGTGTCCTCGGCCTTGGGGTGCTCCTTGCCCTTGCCGTGCTTCAGGAGCTTGTACGCCAGGCCGGACGCGGTCTTCTTCGCGTCCTTCGGCGGCCCCTCGACGTCCTCGGGCACGTGGGGCGGCTCGGGCATGCTGACGAAGTCGATCAGCTTCACGTCGAAGACCAGCGCGCCGGCGGGTGCCCCGGGACGGGTGGGATGTTCGCCGTAGGCCAGCTCGGCGGGGATCCAGAAGCGACGCTTCTCCCCCTTCACCATCAGCTGGACGCCTTCGGTCCAGCCCTTGATCACCTGATCCAGTGGGAACTTCGCCGGCACGCCACGCGTGACGGAGCTGTCGAACATCTTGCCGTCGGGCGTCCAGCCCGTGTAGTCGACGGTGACGTGGTCGTACGGTCCCGGGTGGGCGGTGCCCTTGCCCTTGACCAGCACGCGCGACGCCAGGCCGCTGGGCGTCTTCTTCGCGGTGGCAGGCACCTCTGCCACGTCGCTGGGCACGGCCGGCGGGGCCGGCGGCGGGGCCGACGGCAGGGGTTCGATGGGCTGGGCGGCGGCCGGCGCGTCGGCGGCCACGGCCAGCGTGAGCCACGACGCGACCGCCGCGGCGATCGCGACGGTGGCACGCCAGGAAGCGAGACGGAATGCCGGTGCGGATGGGGTCATGGTCGCAGCCCCATACCACAGCCGCCCCGACCCCGGAATCGGCGTCAGCGCGATCTTGGATTAGCTCTTGGACCAGCTACAGCCGGAACGCGTTCTTGCGAACGACCTGCGCGTTCAGATAGGTGGCGAACCCGCTCCAGGCCAGGTACGGCAACATCAGCGCGGCCGCGGGGCGGTCGAGCTTGCGCGCGGTCAGGCTGTACGCCGCGATGGTGGGGACCATCGCCCCCGCGACCACGGCCGAGGCCTTCGGCTGGTGGGCACCGAAGAACAGCGGCGACCACGAGGCGTTCAGCGCCAGCTGCGCAGCCCACAGCCCCAGGGCGCGCGAGCGTTCGGGCGAGGATGGCTGCGACCAGACACGGTAGCCCGAGACGGCGATGCAGCCGTAAAGGAACGTCCAGACCGGCGCGAACACCGCCGGCGGCGGGTTCGCCTTGGACTTCAGCAGTGTCCGGTACCAGACCTTCCTCTTCGAGACCCCGGAGCCCAGGCCAGCGGCGGCCACCGTCAACCCGCCGAAGATGGCGGCGGCCAGGATGCGGCTGGTCCGCGAGCGGGGCGCCGTCCTGGTCGTCGAATCGGCCGCTTCCTGGGCTGACGGGCGGGACGGCGCCGGGTCCGTCATCGAGCTACGCGAGCGTGGAGACCGAGGACCGCGCTGGGCGTCCTGAACCCCGTTCTGCGTGGCGAAGCGCGCACGGTCCATGGTCCATGTGTTCATGGCCCTGCGTCCCCTTCAATCCCCGTGCCCCCCCGCCCCGGCCCAGAAGACGAGGAATATCAGACGGGCGCGGGTCGACGCCGTTACCGCCACCAGGCACTCCCGGGAACACGTCACCGTGGACGGCTGGCGGCGGCTGGGTTACCCTCCCGCGCCGATACGCGGCTGTGCCATTTGGGAAACAATTTATTGACTCCCATGTGGCTGGTGATGGGTTAAAGTGCCCCTCGCTCTCACACAGGCGGGCCGCCCCCCGTCCGTCAGAAAAACAACATCTCCTAGCTCGAAAGGATTCTCACGTGTTCAAAAAATTCGCCGGTTCTTTGGTGGTGGTTTCGGTGGCAGCGGTGTCGCTGGTCTTCTTCGCGAACGGTTGCAGTGACGACGGCAACGGCAACCCGGGTACGGGCGGCGCCGGTGGTCACGCAACGGGCGGCGCGGGCGGACACGCGACCGGCGGCGCGGGTGGATCTTCGACGGGCGGTGCTGGCGGTCACGCGACGGGCGGCGCTGGTGGCAGCTCGACGGGCGGCGCTGGTGGTAGCTCGACGGGCGGCGCCGGTGGGAGCTCGACGGGCGGCGCCGGTGGCAGCTC
>Ga0070658_10000911_pt1 | contig 25344 bp, 16 predicted proteins | sample KBSC13metaG_FD_64664 | JGI IMG/M metagenome (GOLD analysis project Ga0070658, IMG submission 64664) | Corn rhizosphere microbial communities from Kellogg Biological Station, Michigan, USA - KBS C1-3 metaG | ecosystem: Host-associated > Plants > Roots > Rhizosphere > Soil ... | reverse complement strand
AGTCGTGCGTTCCCGGAATGGAGAGCTGGGAAAGGTAGAGATTGTCGTAGACAGCCGACATCCAGTTGCTGCCAGTGGTGTTGCTTGGGGCACGCGTAATGGCCCAGGACTGGCCCGCGCCGCTGTTGGAGCTCCAGATGTCGATCTTCGTGCCGTTCGCGTTGCTGGCCCCGCTGACGTCCAGACGCGATCCGGTGGCGATGTTCGGAATGATCTGATAGGTGCCGTCGCCATTGGCGCTCACCTGCCATCGCTGGTTATTGCCGCCGGAGTCGGTCCAGAGGTCGACGGCGGTTCCGTTGGCGGTGCCTCCGCCGACGACATCGAGGGCGAGTGATGTGGCGTACGACGGCTGGATCTTAAACAATCCTCCGCCCATATTGGTGAAGATCCAGGACTGATTGCTGCCTCCACTCGACGACCACAGGTCTGTAGCGGTGCCGGGGGACGTTCCGTAGCCGGCGGCGTCGAGTTTGGAACCGGCCGCGCAGACGGGCGTCAACACGTAAGTCCCGTTGCTGAGCTGCGCGTTGGCAACTCCCTGTATTGCGATTATAGCGGTAAACCCATTAATGACAGGCAACGCATTGGCGATCGCCGGGCGGTTCGCGCGATGAGATATCCTGCCGCGGGTCTCTTTCAGTCGACTCAGCCATGAGCCTTTCGTCACACGCACGCCTCCAGATTGGGACGTTCGTTTCGTGCTTTCGATCATGTTTGGCCTCCAAAGTTCCGTCCTGATTTGACAATTCTGTCGGTAAGCGTCGATTGTGCCAACGACGCCTGAAGCTCATTATAGCAAGGATGTGCGAAGTTAGAAATAGGAAATCGCTCAATTTGTCATTAATTTTCGTAATCGATTACGACGACAGAAATACCAACACGAGAAGAGTCGAAATCACGACAATAAATCCAGATTAAGAGACAATACATGAGACAATCGTGCGCCAAAAATGAGTAGTTGACACGATTGCACATTAGCGGTACAATTTTTAACGTAATCGATTACGAGCAGACGAGCACTTAACCGATTTTTAGTAATTCGGGGGTTATACTATTGCTGGAGTGGCCGAGTTCGCCATTCGTCGAACCGGTTACCGTAAGGGGTGGTGTATGAACTTCAAAGTATTCGCTGTGCTGCTTGTGTCCCTCTCGATGTCCCTCGCGGGATGTGCCGGCAGGCAGGACGCATCGACAGCACCGTCGACCAGCGCGACGTCGCAGACCCAACCTGCCGCTTCGGGACCGTCCCACGCGGCGACGCTGGCCGCAAGAAAGGCAGACAACTAACAGCATCCAACCATCGCTTATCTCATCGAAAAATACCTAGAAGGGATCTATTTCTCATGTCGATCAAACGTGGCTTTACTCTCATTGAGTTACTGGTTGTTATAGCGATAATAGCTATTCTTGCCGCAATACTATTCCCGGTCTTCGCGAAGGCAAGAGACAAGGCTCGCCAGGCAAGTTGCGAGTCGAACTTGAAGCAGGTCGGTCTGGCCATGCTCCAGTACGTGCAGGACTTCGACGAACGATTTCCGACGTCATGGGCCAAGGGCTTTCCCGGTGACGCCACCTACTTCACCCAACCCTATATGAAGAACCTGGGAATACTCCAGTGCCCGTCGCACACCGTTTCCGTGCAAGCCGCCGACGGGGCTTGCGGATCGGGCGAGACCGGCACCAGCTCCTCATACGGCCGCTGGTACCTGCTTCCCGGCCAGCGCGACAATCCGACCGGCCAGGCCAACATGCTCAGCTACGGCTTCAACGCCGGCGTCGGTTGGATCGACGGCAACGGCCTCTGGGACGTCCAGCCGAACACCGTCAACCCCGGCGCCACAATTACGACGAATGTGCTGGGTGTCAATATCCCGATCACGGTGCGAGGCAACCTCTTTGTCGGCAAGAACCTGTCACAGCTCGCCGCGCCGGCAAGTATGTTCATGGAAGCGGACACGCTGGAACCGCCGACTTCGACGATGTGGCTCGACGCGCTTCGCCCGGCCGGCACCTACCCCGGCTACACGGATACGCCCTGTGAAGTCTTCCTGCGCGGGCACGCGCCGATCCACAACGGCGGGTACGACTACCTCTACGCCGACGGTCACGTCAAGTGGCAGACCTGGACCGGGCAGCCGACCAGCAACAGCTTCAGCTATGGCGGCGAACCGGGCAGCGTCAAGAACCTCTGCCAGTACTTCTACAACTACGACGGCAGCAACAACCCCGATAACTGCCAGACCAACGGCTTCTAGCCCAACCAAAAGAAGGGCGGTATGGATGCCAGTATCCATACCGCCCTTCTTTGACTAATTGCCCGCGGTGAAGGCCATTGCTGCGGGCTTGAGGCCCGGCGACGTCGCCTGTAGACGGATCGGGCCCGCCTTAGTCCCCGCGCCGACGATGGCCATGCACAGACCGCAGTACGCCTTGCGCGCGCTCGCTTTGTCCGGGTCGTGATCGGCAGGGTTGCCATTGCCGACGCCAACGACATGGCCGGAGCCGGTGACCTGGAACTTGACTGCGTTCGACGCCGTCGGGACCACGCGGCCCTGCGCGTCGACAACGGCGACGTCGACCACTGTCATGTCCTCGCCGTCAGCCGTCAGCCTTGTTCGGTCGGTCGTCAGTCGCAAGGCTGTGGGCGCGCCGGTCGTCTCCACTTTGTCGACGGTGACGATCTCCGACGACGCGTCGTAACCGCGAGCCATAAGCGTGCCGGGTTCGTAGGGGACGCTCCATTCGAGATGACTGTTAAGCGGCATGTCCTTCAGCCCCAAACTACGTCCGTTAAGAAACAGCTCGACGCGTGGGCAGTTGCTGAATACCAGAACATGGATGGGCTTGCTTGTGTCCTTCGCCCAGTTCCAGTGCGGCAGGAGATGGACGATCGGCTTGCTGCCCCAAACGGATTGGTAGTAATAGTACGCATCCTTGGGGAAGCCGCAAATGTCCATAGCGCCGAAGTTGGAATTGATGTCCGGCCATTTGCATGGTGTCGGTTCGCCTTTGTAGTCGAAACCTGTCCATACGAATCCCCCGGCGACATATGGACGCGACGCGATTGGCTCCCAGGCTGCTTCCGGCCAGACCCAATCGCAGAACACGAAGCCGCGGTCGACGTCGGTGGTGTACTGGCCACGGGTGTACGTGATGCTCGCGGTTTCACTGCCGAAGATCGGGAGCTTGGGGAAGAGTTTGTGGAACTTGTCGTACTGATCCGGCGCATAGTTGAAGCCCAACAGGTCTTCCACAAGAGTAAATCCATCGCCCCAGCCATAGTTCATCGCCGTCGTGATCGGACGCGTGGTGTCGTATTTGCGGACGACCTTCGCCATCGCGGTATAGATGTCCGCGCCCGCCTTCGTCCCTTCGAGCGGCTCTTCGTTGGCCATCGACCACATGATGACACTCGGGTGGTTGCGGTCGCGCTTGATCATCCAGGCAAGGTCCGAAAGATCGGACGTCCCGGTGCTGATCGAGGTCTTTTGCTGATAAGTGTCGCCCAGGTGCCGGGTCTCGTCCATGACGACCATGCCGAGCCGGTCGCAAGCGTCGAGGAGTGCGGCGGCCGGTGGATTGTGCGAGCAGCGGTAGGCGTTCGACCCCATCTCCTTGAGCTTCTTTATGCGCCAGTAGAGAATGCTGTCCGTCATGCCGATGCCGACGCCGGCGAAGTCCTGATGATTGCACGTTCCCTTCAGCTTGACGGGCCGGCCGTTGAGGTAGAAGCCGGTGTCGGCGTCGTACCGGATGGTGCGGATGCCGAAGTGCGTTTGCTGGGTATCGATGACTTGCTCGCCCTGCATGAGCTCGCTGCGCAGGGTGTACAGGCGCGGAGATTCGATGGACCAGAGGCTCGGCTGTTTGACGGCGGCGGTCTGTTTGACGATCCCGCCTGCCGGCACCGTCGACCTAGTCGAGGCGATCGTTTTGCCGGCCGGGTCGACAATGGTCGAGGCGAGCGTATAGCGGCCGGTCGACTTAGCGGCGGCGATTTCCGTCCGAATCGAAAGGCTTGCCGCAGCCGGCGCGAATCCTGGCGCCTTTGGCTCGGGCAGCTTGGAGACGACGTACGTTCCCATCGGCACGAAGTGCGCGGGGCTTGCTGCATTCAGCCAGACGTGGCGGTAGATGCCCCCACCCTCGTACCACCAGCCCTCGAAGTGGCGCGGGTCTACGTAGACCGACAGTACGTTCTTGCCTCCATAGTTGGCGAACTTCCCGATGTCGTACGAGAATCCGGTATAGCCGCTCTGATGCTCGCCGAGAAGATGGCCGTTCAGGTACGCGACGCTATCCCGGAAGACGCCCTCGAACTCGACCCAGACGCTTTTGCCGCGATACCCAACCGGCACGGTAAAAGTCCTTCGATACCATGCCGGCTGGACGGGCAGGAAGCCATGCCACATGTCGGCATCAGGGGTGAACTTGCCTTCGAGGACGTAATCGTGTGGGACGTCCACGGTCCTCCAGGCGTGATCGTCGAAGGTGGTGCTTGCCGCATCCTTGGAATGATTTACGACGGCGCTATTGCCGACGATCGTCTGTTTGTTGATCCCACCAGGACCGTCGTTGTTCTCGACGAGAACGTACAGCACATTGGGACCAACGCTGCTCCACGCTGCGTCGAGGGCGATGTCGAACTGGTCGTTCCATCCGGTGTGATACACGAGCTTCTTACCGTTGAGGAACACCGTCGCGTTATCGTCGATGCTGTCGAAGTGGATCGATCGACCCGCGTCCTTCAGTGCTGGGAGCGTTACGCGGAACCAGGCGAAACCGTGGCCTTGAAAGACGTTGGTCCCGGCATCGACGGCCTTCCAGTCCGCATTCGCGGGCGCGGTTACCTCATCCGCACTTGCGGCCGGTGCCCATTCCCATTTGTCGAGTTGGACTGTGTTCTTTAAGGCCGCGCTGGGCGCGAGATGAAATCGCCAGCCGAGGTCGAGCGAGGTTCTCTGGGCGGCATCGGCCGTGATCGACGAGATGGCCGTCAACAATAAGGACAAGATAAGTAATGCGACGGCCCTGTTCGGTCGTCGAAATAATTGCTGCATGAACAACATCCTCTATAAAAGTCCAGAGTTGAGCAAACGATTACGCAACCCTAATGGAAACGAGGCTCCCACGGCGAACCGCGGGAGCCTCGAAACAAACGTCAAGAAGCAATGCTGACCGGTTGGCCCTCATCCGCCGATCGATAGGCGGCGACGGCGACGGCGAGCGCTTGCAAGCCATCTTCCCCCGTCGCCAGATTCGGCGCGTCCTGACCGCCGACGAGGCGTATGAAGTCCGCAATCAAGCCGGCATCGGTCCCGCTGCCCCAGTTTACCCAGGAAGCGCGGCCGGCTTTGTCATCGTAGTGAACAACGTTCTGGGCGAACATGTCCAGGTCGATGACGCCGCCCGTGCCCACCACCTGCATGGTGACGTCGCCCCAGGTGGGATAGGTTTTCGGCCGTGACCAGCTTGTGTCGAGGGTCGCGAAAACTCCGTCCTGGTATTCAATGGTGAGGAACCCGGTATCATCCCACTCCTGATGATAGATCCCGCTGCCGATCTCGGCGTAGACTTCCGTCGCCTCTTTACCGAGTAGCCATCGATTGAGGTCGGCGACATGGACGGTGTGATCGATAACGGCTCCGCCGCCGGAGAGAGCTTTGTCCGTGAACCAGCCGCCGGGCAACGACCCGTGGTTCGTGCCGCGAATGGCGATGACGTCGCCGATGGCCCCGCCTTGCACCTGTTGTCGCAGCCGCTGATAGGGCGCGGAGTAGCGGCAGGGGAACGCGGTGGCCAGCTTGACACCCCTCTTGGCGCATGCGTCGACCATGGCGCGCGCGTCCTCGACAGTGGTCGCGAGCGGCTTTTCGCAGAGAATGGCCTTCACGCCGGCGGCCGCGGCGAGTTCGACATCGCGACGGTGGTTGATGTTCTCGCTGCAGACGATGACACCGTCGAGGCCCTGTGCCAGAAGCGCCTCGGTCGACGGATAGTATTCGGTCTTGTGCTGCCCTGCCATCTCAGCGCCGCGCTTCGGATCAGGGTCGGCGATGCCGATCAGGGTTGCACCCGAATGGTTCACGACGGCGTCGGCATAGGACCATGCATGCATGTGGGCGAATGAGATGATCCCGATCTTAAACGAACTCATTGGAACTTAATTACCTTTCCAGTCTCGATCGACGTCAACGCGGCGATGCCGATGCGGGTGGCTTCGTACGCATCGTAGACGGTGATGGGCGGTGTGCGGCCTTCTTTGAGCGCGTCGACAAAGGCCTGCAGCTCCATGTAGTAGGGATTCTCCTCAGGTATCTGAGGGCTCTCAGGAACCACCACGCCGGTGTTCATGCCCGTTCCACGTAACGCGACAGTCAGGGCGGCGCTACGGGCATTGTCGTGCTCGATCATGCCGGCGTCGCCGACGATCTCGAAGCTCGTGTGGAATCCGCCGGGATGCGCCCACGATCCCGTGACATGCGCCACGACACCCGATTCGAACCGGAGTGTCACCAGTGAGTAGTCGAGGGTACCGGCGTACTTCGGGTTGGTGTAGACACCCTTGGCGAAGACACGGGAGACCGGGCCGAATGTGTAGCGCAGCCAATCAAAGTCGTGGATGATCATATCGAGCAGCACGCCGCCGCTCTGACCGGGATCCTTGTACCAGCTCTCGGCGATGCTCTTGTTCGGATCAGGCATGCCCGCCATGCGCGCCATGCGAACAGCTGCCGGCTTGCCGATGGCGCCGCTGTCGATGAGGCGCTTGGCGCTGGCGTACTCCGGGAAAAACCGAAGAACGTGCCCCGCCATGAACGGAATGCCCGTACGCTCGACGGCGGCGACGACCGCGTCGCAATCCGCCAGTGTTCGGGCCAGGGGCTTTTCGCAGAAGACGGCGATGCCCGCTGCCGCCGCTCGCTCGACATACGGTCGATGCGCCGGGGTCGGCGTGCAGATGTCGATGATGTCGGGCTTGGTCTCGCGGACCATGGCGTCGAATTCGTCGAACTCGTAAGCGGCCGCTCCGTGATAATCGGCGACCTCCTTCGACTTCTCCATTGAGCAGTCGAGGACGCCCACCATCTTCGCGCCGGACACCTGCGGCCACTGGGAGGCATGCGCCCTTCCCATATTTCCGGCGCCGACTAAGGCAACACGATAAGTCATATTCGTAATTCTTTCACAAGTTTGTTACTGGCGTCGGCCCGGTGAGCGGTCGATACTTGACGCCAAGGGTATCGAGCCGGTGAAGATGGCTGTTTTGCAGCCGGAATAAAAAGTCGTCGTAGTCTTTGTTGATATTCTGCGTCCACATCACCTCAGCCAATGCGGGCAGCCGAGGGAAGGCCATGTATTCGAGGTGCTCGGTCGTCGAGATGTACTCGGTCCAGATCTGAGCCTGCGCGCCCAACACGTGATGGGCTTTGTCGACGGGGAGTTCCGCGGGAATCGGATCGTAGCCATAGGCCTTTTCGAGGGAAAGGTAGCCACCAATCGCCTTCGGCTCGGTCGCCGGATCGGCCTGGTAAAGATCGAAGTAGGTATAGGACTCAGGCGTCATCACGACATCGTGTCCGGCACTTGCAGCGGCTGTTCCGCCACTCTCGCCTCGCCACGACATCACCGTCGCGCCGGGGGCCAGCCCACCTTCGAGGATCTCGTCCCAGCCGACCAATCTCCTACCGTGCTCCGCAAGGAATGTGTCGAAGTGCCGAATGAAATAGGACTGAAGTTCCTGGACGTCCTTGAGACCCCGTTCCGCCATCAATGCGCGGCAGTAATCGCTCGACTCCCACTGGTCCTTAATGACCTCGTCGCCGCCGATATGGATGAAGATGGATGGGAATATGTCCATGACCTCAGTGAGCACGTTTTCCAGAAATGCGAAGGTCTCCGGCGACGGCTTGAAGACGTCTTCGTGCGGTCCCCAGCTCTTGCCGACGTCGACCGGCTCGGCGCGAGTGCCGAACTCGGGGTAGGCGGCGATGGCGGCTCGGGCGTGACCGGGCAACTCTATCTCGGGCACGACGACGATGTGACGCCGGCGCGCGTACTCGACAATCTCGCGGGCCTCCTCTTGTGTGTAGAAGCCGCTGTGTGGATTGCCATTACCAGGCAGAAGATGGCTGGTCTTGTTCGGGCCTAGGTGGGTGGTCAATGTTTCCCGTCGATAAGCGCCTACCGATGTCAGACGGGGATATTTCTTGATCTCCATCCGCCACCCCTGATCGTCGGTCAGGTGCAGATGCAGGACGTTCATCTTATGCATGGCGAGCAGATCGATGAAGCGCTTGATATAGTCGACCGGAAAGAAGTAGCGGGCGACGTCGATCATGGCTCCGCGCCAGGCAAAGCGCGGTGCATCGTCGATGTCGACGCAGGGGATCGACAAGCCGGCGGCTGCTGTCGAAGCGAGCGCTTCGGCGGGAAGCAACTGAAGGAGCGTTTGCAGCCCGTAAAACACCCCGGCTTGGGAGCTTGCTTGAATTACCACCTGACCTGGGGTTACCTTGAGCCGATAGCCCTCCAGCGGGGTCGACCTGTTCGCGATTTCCAGCCGTATGCAGGGCCTGGTAGAGTCTTCTTTGTCGACAATCTCAGGCTTCGATCCCAAGGATGTCGACAGAATATTGACCAGCATCTCCGCCTCAGCCCTCGTTCCGGAACCGGCAACGATCAGCGTGGCGGAGTCGATCCTGAATGCGCCATCGCCGCGCACGCATGATGCGGGCTGGGGGACAATATTAATCGTTTGGACAGCGGTTGCGTTCATATAATCCGGAGTATTTTCGTAATCGTTTACGGACATTGTAGCACGGGTACATTTCGATGTCAAGGCGAGTTTGAAAACCCCGCAAAGAGTTATCTTGACAACTGTCGTGTACGCGTAATATACTACGCAATCGCAAGCGATCACGGAGTCAAGCCATCATGTGGGATCTACTTACTCGACGTCAGGTCATACATCGTGCGTTCGGGGCCTTCGCTCTTGGTTTGGGGATGCATCGTGGGCTTGCCGCCGGCCGGCAACTTCCTGACCGTGAGTCAACGAAGTTCGAGGAAGTAAATGAAAATCACCAGGTGGATAGAGATATGACCGTGGCCCCGCAGCCCCCAATAATGGGGGAGTCGATGCCAGACCGGTGGAATGTCCTTCCGGTTCGCGCATTGCTGCTTTTCTCACCGGACCCGCCGGATGTCGATCTCTTTTGTCGATTCGTCCGGGAGGTGCTTCCGAAAGAGGGAGTCAATGTCCTCGTACTGCTGTTTCGGTATCGATATAAGTTCCGGACTCACCCGGAACTGGCCGACCGCGCAGCAATCGGACGAGACGACGTCAAGAAGATTCTGGAAGCGTGCCGCGCCGCGGGAGTCAAGCTCATCCCCAAGATGAACCTGTTGGCGCACCAATCCGAGCAGACGGAAATCATGCCACTGCTCAAGCACTTTCCCCAGTTCGACGAGTCGCCGGACCTCAATCCGCCCAATCCCTGGCATCCGAGCGGGCAGTTCGGCTTTTATACGAAGAGCCTGTGCCCGAGGCATCCGGATCTCTTCTCCGTAATCTTTCCGTTGATGGATGAGCTCATTGAGGCGTGCGAGGCCGACGCGTTTCACGTGGCTCTGGACGAGGTCTGGATCATCGCGCATGACCGGTGTCCCCGTTGCGGTGGTATGGACCCGGCCGAGGTGTTCGGCCAGTACGCCACCAGCCTTCGCAATCACCTGGCAGAAAAGAAGTGCCGGATGTGGATGTGGAGCGACCGCCTGATCGACGGTAAAACGACCAACCTGCTCTCCTGGCAGGCGAGTACGAACAATACACACCGCGCCATCGACATGATTCCCAAGGACATTGTGATCTGCGACTGGAAGTATGAGGACGCTCCCCCCACCCCGGGTTACTTCGCGGTGAAGGGCTTCGACGTTTTGCCCTCGACCTGCTACAAGGTCGACGCCGCTCTCGCGCAGTTAGAAATGATGTACCTGCTGCGCAAGAACGGCATGCGGGCAGAGTTCTCCAAGACGCTTGCCGACCGCATGATCGGCATGTTCCAGACGTCGTGGATGAACTCGCGAGACTTTATCAGCGCGTATCATGGCGGTCAGGCATCCACAAACACGTCGAGTACTGTGGACACGTTCAAGGCGCTATTCGCGGAGATCCGCAAGAATAGTGCGTAACGCCGGCTCTAACCGAACCATACCTGGTAACCGTGAACGGCGTCGCCAAAGAACGCGCCGACGATCCCCCATATGATTCCGGCAACGGCAAAATGCCCGAGTGCAAAGCCCAGGAAGAACGGAATGGCTTTGCGATAAAGCGGAAGGCCGCCGTAGCGAACGATGATGGACTTGGCAAGCCAGACGACGAAGAACGGCCACCAGATTAAATTGCCGTAGCTACACGCGGCAGCGTAGCCGAGTGGATGCAGCGGAAAGCCGACGATGAACTTGCGGCACGCGAGGAGAACGAACTCGACGCCGACTCCCGTGACGGTCGCCAATCCTTGACGAACGCTCGGCGCGGTACTTTGGATGGTGACCGGATAGTCACCTTCGGCGATTCCCGAGCCCCACATACCGCCCATCTTATGCAGCGCGCCCTGATGGTAGAAGACGGACAGATGGAGGTACCAGCCAAGCGCAACGCCTGTGATCATCGCCAAAAGTAGTGCCACCGATAGGCGCAGCATTGCGCGGGGTGTACTAACGCTACTTGCCTCGCTGCGTCGCACCGCCTCCATAGCTTCCATCTGATATCCGGTCAACTCGGGGAAGTAGCCGCGAGAGACGAATGAGAACAGTGTCAGCAAGGTCGGTGTCGACGATGACGTAGCCGAAAGGGTCGACGAACCGAGGCCGTAAAAGAGCACGTCCTTTTGTAGTCCGTACGGGAAGAGCCAGTTCAGCGGGATGCCTGCTTCCGCCCTGATCCGTGCATAGACGAGGGCCACCGCGAGCACGATCGACAAAAACACAAATGACACCCACGCGGCCATTCCAGCGACGATTGCAAATCCCCACGCCAGACAAAAACCCAGGGCGAGACCCGTTATCAGATAGCGATCCGTCCCGGCCGATTTGCGAGCTGCCGCGAGCGAACCACGCAAGAATCCTCTAGACCGCCATACAAGCGTAATCGCGAGTATGAGGAAGGCTCCTAATCCCTGTTCCTGGCCATATGGAAACGGCTCCCCACCGGGAGTCGGACCGAGGTCGTGCATCGTTCCGATTACCGCGGAGAGCTTGAGGAGAACATACGAGATCCAGATGGAGAAACTCAGATCGGTCTGAACGAGAAAGCCGAGACCGAAAAGTTCCGGACGAAATTTGAAATCCACGTCGCCCAGGGCGCTCCAAGGAGGCGTCGTGACGTACTCGTGCAAGTTGAACTGCTGCGGGATCGCCGGCACAAAGGGGAGGAAGCTGTGAGCTATATTGACAAGGTTATAGACCCCAGCCACGGCGAAACCGATCCACATGACAGGATTTCGAAAGAATGGCTTACGTCCTTCTTCAACCGTGACGACCTCCATGCAGAGAGTAACGAGAGGGAAACTTAGCTTCTCCTCCTTAGACCATGCTCGAAAGAAGAGCGCCGTCATCGAATACATCGCCGTCCACAAGGCAACCAGGAAGAAAAGCCATGCGGCGCCCGGGCCAATCCAACTAGCCCATGGAACGTTGCCATGCGGCGATCCTTCAAAGGCCTGCCTGACAACCGTTGTATCGTGTGGTGCAAGCCATGTCGGTATCCGTTCGCCTAACCTGGGATCGGTGAGGGAATAAAAAGGCACGCAAATGAGCGCGAGCAGAAACTCGCTTACTCCGAAACCCATCACCGTACTACTGACGCAGACGAAGAAGAAGACCACCATGATTTCAGTCATCGTAAGGGGATTGATGGACCGATGACGTCGGAGCAGCGAGTTGATCGGGATAAGCATGATCAACGTGGTCAGCGCCGGAATGGCCGGCACACTCTCCGTAATCTGAGTGGTGAGTGCGACGATTTCCGATTGGCGGACCCATATGCCGGCAAGGAGACTGAAGAGTAGAGCGACGGCGATCGACCTCGGCGTCACTCCGGCGGCGATGGCTTGATGGTGAATGCGATCCGACGGCGGCGCGTGGGTCTCAATTCTCTGCGGTATGCCCATTTTTGTTCCTCAGCGTTCCGCGTACAACAACTCGCCTGGCAATCGGCGTTCGCGGAGAGTCGGCTAACCAGCCCACATCCATTGTCGGGATAACTGAGCGCAGGCTTTAGTTACAGAGGGAAGATAGCCGTGAAAAAATACCTGCTTATCAAATTCGTACCGTATTCGGTTACGGAAATAGCCGATATCACGACGAGTCTTGTGGTAATATGTACCAAGATAGTGCCTCAATCGGGACGACTGTGCCCGCTCAAGTCGAACGGCTTACCATCTTAACCTAAAGGTGGAGCGAGGTCGATAATTGCCGGCGATTGAGAAGGCGAGTAAGCGGAACGAGACACCGTAAACGTTTGCGAATAAACATATGATTAAGACTGCTGATCGCGGGATCGACAATATCGAGGGGGAGAAAGGCAGCGACCATCGACGTCCACGGAACGTAGCCGCCGGGGTCACGTGGCGTTCAGTTACGATTGCCGTCGTGATGAGCGTCCTCGCCGCCGTTTGGGTCCGTCAATCCGAGATCGTGGCACTGACCACCCAGATCACCGAGAGCGTCCCGGCGATCCCCGGCCTCGCCACTCTCGTGGTGCTGCTGGCCGTCAATCCAGTGCTTCGCCGCCTACGCGCGCAGCCGCTGACCACGGCGGAGATGCTGACCATCTTCTTCTTCGTGTGTGTCAGTTCGACCGTAACGGGCATGGGCGTCTCTGAGTTTCTGGTCGCACTCATCGCGACGCCGTTTTATGTCGCCGGCGCAAAACCAGCAGGCGAGCACCTTCCCGCCTGGCTCGCGCCGCACGATGTCACGGCGGTCCGCTGGCTGTACGAGGGGGCCCCTCATGGGCTGGCGCCGTGGAACGTCTGGCTTAAGCCGGGCTTGCTGTGGCTTGGGTTCTTTGCGCTGCTTTGGACGGCCTTGTACTGTTTGTGTCACCTCTTCTTCCGGGTCTGGTCGCGCGAAGAAAAGCTGAGTTTCCCTCTCGTTACGGTAGTCACCGAGATGGCGGAAGGATCCGGCGAAGCGCCGTTCTTTCGCAACCGCTTAATGTGGCTTGGCTTTGGGATTGCCGCGGCGTACAACCTGGTCAACATTCTGCATAGCTTCCTGCCGGCGTCACCCGCGATCAAGTTGACTCTGGGCTTCAACGCCTTCACGACCACCCCGCCCTGGACAGCCCTCTCCGACGTCAGCCTGATGGTGCGGCCTGAACTCATCGGTCTGGGGTTCCTGGTTCAAACCGACCTCAGTCTGTCGATATGGCTGAGTTATGTCCTTCTGCGACTCGGGTCCGTTTTGGGTGTCGCCTACAACATCCCCGTGGCGCCTGGCGGCTCAGAACCGTTCCCGTATGCGCAGGAACAGGGGTTAGGCGGGTATCTGCTGATTGCGCTGGCTCTTTTTTGGAAGTCGCGGGTGTCGCTCTGGTCGGGACTTGTCGACATGATCCGGCGACGTAACGACATTCCGCGCTGGCCGTATGTCGGTCTGGCGGTTGGGGTGATCGGGAGCTGGACGTTTATGTCGATGGCCGGCGTGTCCACATGGGTCGCCGGACTCTATTTGGCCATCGTGCTGGCCGTCGCCCTGGTCTATAGCCGTATCCGCGCGGAGTCGGGTGTTCCGTTGAACTGGCTTTTTCCGTTCGGGATGCAGAAGGATTTCATCCTCTTCACATTCGGAGGAAACGCATTGGCGGGCACGGGGGCATCGACACTGCCGGGCCTGACGATGTTCTCATTTTTGTCGCGAGGATATTTTCCGGAGACGAGCGGTTACCAGATTGAGACGATGGAGGCGGGTCGACGCTACGGGATCAACCAGTTCCGCCTGGCATGGGTAATGTTGTTGGCCCTGGCGGTAGGGGTTGCATGTGGCTGGTACTTCCATATCGCCGGTTTCAGCCAGATCGGCGCTCTGCACAAGAATGGCATGTGGGCAGGCTCTATCGCTGAGCACGACTACGCCATGCCCACATCCGGCGTACTTCGCAGCCCCGGCCGCATCGACGCCACGATGTCGGGTGCCGCCGTCGCCGCGCTGCTGACACTGCTGCGGCAAAAGATCATCGGCTTCCCACTCAACCCCCTCGGCTATGTTATGGCGTGCAGCTACGGGGATCTCCTGTGGGGTCCGTTCTTGATCGTGTGGATTGCTAAGTCACTCATCATCCGCGCTGGCGGCCTGCATCTGTACCGCAAATCGGTGCCATTCTTCCTCGGCTTCGCGCTAGGGCATCTTGCAGTCGCGGGCGTTCTGTGGGGTCTGGTCGGCGCGTGCTTCGGCGACGTCGTCCATGGCTACGCCGTTTGGTTCGGATAATGTTGGCATCGGCTATTGTTTTGGATTCCGCTGTCGACAGAGAGGGCGGCCTTTTTGATGCTGCCGGACTAGTATTCGAACCTACCCCTCGCCACTTGTTAACGTCGCCCTACGCCACCCCTATCCGCTTGCGCTTAGCCGATCACCTATCACCCGGTCGACTTAAGACCGGATCAAGATCCGTTCGACCTGGCCCCAGCGACTCGCCCACCATTGTCAAAGCCAACAGGAGTCAATTCCGCTTACAACGCGGCTATATAATTACTTAATAACTATATTATTTCGCTCTAATTCCGGCAAATCACTGGTTAATTAACAAAATTGTGGACTATTTAGCGAATCCACTTGACACATATTAGCCAGAGTGCTATTATAAATTCGTAATCGAAAGCGGACTGCCGTGAACCAAACGGCGATCAGGGCAAGGTTGAAAGGTCTACGGTTTTGGCGGAACAGTCGCGTCGTTCGCACGTGTATGAGGATACTGGACAAAATGGATTGGCGATCTGCAAAGCCCTGGCATCGTCGACCCGGATGCGCATCCTGGATCTGTTGGCGGAACACGATCGAAATATCAGTGAGCTGTCCCAGCGACTGGGAATGGCCCAGCCGACGATCACCAAGCATATCGGCATTTTGGCCGACGCCGGTTTGATACGCCGCGAGTACATGTCCGGTGCACAGGGAATGCAGACGCGATGTCGACTGGTGTACGATCGCTTCATCTTCAACCTATCGCCGCCGCCGCTGCCGAACCTGTACGTCGACGAAATCGAGATGCCTATCGGCCTTTACACCTATGCAAACCCGATGGTCACATGTGGACTGGCGAGTCAGAAAGAGTATCTTGGCGCAGCCGACCAGCCGCAGGTATTCTATTTTCCGCAGAGGACGGAAGCCCAGCTCCTGTGGTCCGGAGGCGGCTACCTCGAGTACACGTTTCCGAACCGGCTGCCCGCGGCGGCCGTAGTTCACAGGGTGGAATTGTCGATGGAGATCTGCTCGGAGTGTGCGGACTTCAATCTGGACTACCCCTCCGACATTACCTTGTGGATCAATGGAGTCGAAGTCGGAACGTGGACATCTCCGGGCGACATGGGCGGAAGACCGGGCCGGCTGAATCCGGAATGGTGGTCGCCTCAGGCGACACAGTACGGTTTCCTGAAGACGTGGTCGGCAGACGAGAGCGGCTGCTACATCGACGGCAACATCGTCTCGACTCGTACGATCGACGAACTGCGCCTCGACCCGCAACAAGCGGTGAGAATGCGCGTCGGCATTAAGCCGGAAGCGATCCATCCCGGAGGGTTCAATCTCTTCGGTCGGCATTTCGGGAACTATGAACAAGATATCGTTTTGCGGTTCCATTACAGCGGATCGAAAGATGTCATCGACAACGTGCTGTCTGACATCACGGTAGCGACACCTGGAAAGGAGGTTGCAATTTAGTTTGCCATAACATCGGCACTCGCGATCATCCATCGCATCACTCAATTTCCAGCGCCTTCCTTTGTAATTCCAAAAGAGAAGGTCTGGGTGATGTTTTACGGACTCAGAAGACGATCATTCAGAGAAGGGAGTCATTCAATGACGCATCGAAACGGTTTTACACTTGTTGAATTGCTAGTTGTTATCGCAATTATAGCGATTCTTTCGGCCATCCTATTCCCGGTTTTTGCACAGGCTCGCGCCAAGGCTCGACAGACGGCGTGTACCTCGAACGAAAAGCAGATTGGCCTTGCCATCCTCCAGTATATTCAGGACAACGACGAGACGTTTCCGATGGGAACCCCGTACCAAACTATCGACAGCAACGGCGCCGCAATTGCGCCGGCCGTCAACCACAATGGACAGGGTAGTGGCTGGATCGGCGCTCTCTACTCGTATGTGAAGAGCCAGGCGACGTTTACCTGTCCCGAGGATCCCACAGCGGATTCCGATATCATCGGCAACTACCTCACAGCCAGCTATAGCATCAACGCCAACCTCGTGGGCAATGGCGACGAGGCTACGGCTGCGGCCGGCAACGGCACGTTCTTCGGCGGCGGCGCGCCATTGGCTATTCTCGGAGCACCGTCAAGCACGGTAATGGCGGCCGAGACCAATTCCTGCAATCAGTCGACCTTCCAGCCTCTGGGGCCGGGTGAGATCGGCTCCGCGGCGATCAACGGCCTGAACTGGACCGGGGGCGCACCCACTGACAACTATTGGGGTGGATGCACGAACGGTGACTTCGGCAACCTGGGAAATGTCCCGAACCAGAACAATCCGCGCCACGCAGGCAATACCGTTACCAACTTCCTGCTTGCCGACGGACATGTAAAAGCCCTCCGGCCTGAGAACGTTTCTCCGGGTTTCAATGCGTCGTCGCCCACGGCCGACCAGGGAGCAAGCCCGAGCGTTCCATCCGGCCCCAACGCGACTGCTGCTGGCACCCAGTTTGGCGGCCCCAGCGCCGTCACCGGCGGAAAGTTCGCGGCGACATTCAGCGCGATCTAGTCGACCCCTCGCGCCATCTCGGTCGTAACTCCATCGAGATCGGCCTGTGATCGACCATTCTGCGCCATAAAGGAAAAGGCAAATGCAAAATAACACACGTCAGTCAAGCAATTCGGCAACGGGTTTTACACTTATTGAATTGCTAGTTGTTATAGCGATAATAGCGATTCTCGCCGCCATCTTGTTCCCCGTCTTCGCGAAGGCCCGCGAAAAGGCGCGGCAGACCACATGCACGTCGAACTTGAAGCAGCTCTCGCTTGCGATGCTTCAATACGTTCAGGACAACGACGAGCGCTTCCCCGTGGGCGCACCGGGCGTTTACAATACCGCCATTAGCGGCGGCGGATTCGGCCTGTGGATGAACAGCGACGTTGGCCCAAATCCACCCGGCGGCGGCGCCGGATGGGCTGGAGAAGTCTACCCTTACGTGAAGGCCACCGGAGCCTACGTTTGCCCCGACGACACCACCGCCCAGAAGCCGGGCAACGGTGGAAACACCCTGTATCCGGTATCCTACGGCTTCAATGAGTTCATGCCGCACACTCGAATCGGGATGTTAGGGGCGCCTTCGTCCACCGTCCTCTTCTCGGAGATGACCGGGGTTCAAGCCTATATCACTCTGACGGATGAGGGCGTTTCCGAAGGACTTGCGCCGACTCAGGTGTCGGCGACAACGAATGGCTGGCAGCCCAACGGCTGCGGTACCGGCTGCGGCGGCCTCGACAGCCCGGGCATCGACGTCTGGTCCGGCGTCAGGCTCACGGGCAACTTCATCACCGGGACAGCATCCTCGCCCGCCGCGGACGCCAACGTCTGGACATTCGCTCGGCATGACAAGTCCGACAAGTCGCAGGGCGGCGCTCTTTACGCCATGGCGGACGGCCATGTTAAGTTCCTCCGGTGGCCCACCGTCTCCACCGGAGCCAATCCGGTGTACGTCAATCAGCTAGGGACGTTTGCCGCAACGTTCAATCCCTATCGAGCGCGCACCTGATCGGTCGTTAACTAAGTGGGTTGGGGCTGTCTGGGTAAACTGACAGCCCCAACCATCAAATGTCCAGGACTGGTAAAGAACTTATGAAACGCGTAACGAACACACGGAGGCTCGCAGCGGCGGCGATCCTGGCAATTCTATGCAGCGCGCCGCCGGCCGCTCGTTCCGCCCAGGAAAAGTTTGGCGCTATCACCTGGACTGGCACAACGCATATTGCCGACGCCGGCTGGGCGCGCTTGCTTCACCTGAAGGGCCACGACTGGCTGTGTGTGGACAATCTGTATCCCAAGCCGAATGCGATCTGGCAGATCGAAAGCAGTTCAGACGATTGTAAAACATGGAAGGTTGTCACGACCATCGCCGCGCGCGGGAGAGATCTCGACAATGGCGACCTCGTCCGCCTGCCAAATGGCGACGTCCTCTTGACAGGTCGATCCGTGGTGCTCAATCCGGCGAAGGGCGAGCGGCAGTCGTACCACTTGCCCGTTTACCGCAGTGTCGACAGCGGCCGAACGTGGACCTTTGTCAGTCAGGTCGACGTCAGCGAACCCGCCCTGTCGACAACCACACAACCGTCGCAAGGGCTTTGGGAGCCATATTTGTTCGTTCTTGACGATGGGCGTGTCGCCTGCGCCTATGCCAACGAGCGATACTCGATCGGGCATCCGTCGTATAGCCAGACCGTAGCCGAGCGCATATCCTCAGACGGTGGCCGTACTTGGGGCAAGGAGACGGCACTGGCCGCCCAGCCTGGTGGCGGAGATTTGCGCCCGGGCATGCCTGTGATTACACGAACCCGCGACGGCAATTATCTGGCCGTTTACGAGATCATTGGAAAGGGCGACGGCGACATCTACATCAAGGTCTCGGGCGACGGAGTCCACTGGCCGAATGGGCTGGGTAAAAGCATCCCCGGCCAGCACCACGGACCTTTCGCCACAACTCTCTCGGATGGGCGAGTGCTCGTCACTTCTTGCTCGAACGTGATTTCATGGAGCGGCTACAACGGCCAAAGCTGGCAGGAGGAACCTGCCGCAGTGTCATTCCCTGCCGGCTCAACATCCTGGCCCGCGATCTACCAGGTAAGCCAAACCGACGTTTGCGTGGTGACATCTTTTCATGATGCACAGATCACCTGGGGCGCCATTGAGCCGCGTGTAAGCCGGCCGGACTTCGAGTCCGATTTTACGAGCGGAGACGCAGCCTGGACCAGGTACGGCGGCGTGTGTGGGACTTATCAAGGAAAGTACGTCCTGCAAAATGCGCTCACCACCGGTCGTTCGTTAACCGGCGATCCACATTGGTCCGACGGAGTTCTGGAGGGGGACGTAATGCTGACGTCGCCTGGAAACGCCGGACTGGTATTCCGCGAAATAAACGCCGGCGACGCGGGCCCTGACGATGCGAACGGCTACTACGTTGGCCTGGATACGTCCGGCAGCGTTGTCTTGGGGCGTCAGTCTGGGGCTTATGTTGAGTTAGGCCACTCAAACATTCCTGTGGCCGTCAATACCTGGCGACACCTGAAAATCGATATGCAGGGACCACGAATTACCGTCTATGTCGACGGGAATCCCAATCCTGCGGTTACGGTTTCCGACGAAGCCTTCAGGCACGGACTGATCGGCGTCCGGGCCCATTTCTGCAATGCGGTGTTTGGTGATATTCGGTTCACGGCGGCAAGACAATGACACACTCTTCACGTTTTTCGCATCGTCCGGTAACCTCGACAGTGGTGTTGCTTGGCGCTCTCGCCTTGGTAACTGCCGGAGGGTGCTCGCCAGGCGAAAGGCATCCCAGACGCGACGACGCAGGTCGCACGGCGCTGACGTTTTGGAACGGATTCACAGGGCCGGACGGGGTCACGATGACGCATATGGTCGACGAGTTCCAGCGTGAGAACCCCGATGTCGTGGTCAACATGCAGTTCATCCCGTGGTCCACGTACTACAACAAGCTCACGCTGTCCATGGCGTACGGGGGCGAGCCGGATGTCTTCGTCGTGCAGTCGACCCATTTCGCGCAGTACGCGTCGTGCGGCGTACTTCGTCCGCTTGCGGATGCGTATGCTAGTGGCGCACGACCGCTGACGAAGGTCGACTTCGCCGCCCAACCGTGGCAGCAATCCTTTTACTATGGCAAGCAGTACGGTTTGCCCCTCGACATCTGGCCGATGGGACTGTACTACAATGCGAAGCTGTTCCGTGATGCCGGTATTGTGGATTCGCACGGAAGCGCAAAGCCTCCAACAACGGCGGAAGAGTTTCTGGTGGACGCGCAAAAGCTTACCGTTATCGATCCGGGTCAGTCTCAGCCGCGTCAGTGGGGCTTCGCGTTCACAGACCTGCACTACAACTGGCTGACGATTGCGGAGCAGTTCGGTGGCGGCATGGTCACGGCAGATGGGCGTCGAGGGGCAATGTCGTCGCCTGGCTCACTGGCGGCAACCCGGCTCATGTGCGACATGATCGGCAAGTACCACGTAGCCCCAAGACCGGCCCAGGTCAACTCATGGTTATTGTTTCGCGAAGGCAAGATTGCAATGACCATCCAGGGGATCTACATGCTGGCGGACTTGCAGAAACAGCAGGGACTTGAGTATGCCGGAGCGCCCGTTCCAACGTTGGGGCCGGTCCAATCAACCATGGGCGGGTCACACATGCTCTGCGAACCTGCGGGAGCCAGCCCCGAACGGGCGAAGGCGGCCTGGCGACTGATGCGCTTCTTGACGGATCACAGCTACGAATGGGCAGCTGGTGGTCAGGTGGCGGCACGCTCGGACGTTCTCCGGTCCGAGCCATTTGCGAAGCTGCCTGTCCAATCAGAATTCGCGCGGGAGGTGACGTATGTGCAGTACGAGCCTCAAGTGCCCAAAGGCCCATCGCTCTCTCAGTTTGTCGATCCCGCCATCGAAAGTTGTCTCGACGGGCTGCAATCGCCTGAGGATGCCATGCGTGACGCGGATCGACGGATCGATCAGCTCCTGAGCCGTGATTAAGGATATTTGAATGTCTACGAACATGATTACATTGGAAACGCCGGCGGCGGAGAAAATCGTTGATCGGTCGAAAACTCGGCGGCGAGATCACGACAACGGTTGGCTCTTTGCCCTGCCCCACCTCGTGCTCTTTGCGGGATTTGTGGTGCTGCCGTTGGTGGTCGGCTTCTATATCTCTCTCCACCATTGGACGATCCTACAGAAATTCCACCCGTTTATCGGCCTGTCGAACTATCGATCCGCGCTGTCGGACGACATTTTCTGGCTGGCGCTCAGGAATACGGTGTACTTTGTTATTCTTGTTGTGCCGGCCAGTAATTTGGTCTCGCTTCTGCTTGCGCTTGGGCTATGGAAGACGCGTGCGTTTGGCGCGTTCTATAAGGCCGCATTCTACACACCCGTGGTGGTTTCGATCGCCGTGGTGGCGGTCCTCTGGCAGTGGCTCTACGACACGCAGGCGGGGCTGATCAATCTGGTCATTCAGTCCTGGTGTACCGACTTGAATCGACTCGGATTCCATCTGCCTTCCTTCAACGGCTTTCCGTGGTTGTCCGATCCCCATTGGATCATGCCGAGCCTCGCCATCATGTCGCTTTGGTGGGGGGCGGGTGGAAATATGATCATCTACCTGGCCGGCTTGAACAACATTCCGCCGGACTATTACGAGGCCGCCAGGATCGACGGAGCTAGTTCCTGGCAGTCCTTCCGAGCAATCACCTGGCCCTTGTTGCGGCCAACAACGCTCTTCTGCTTTATCTTCTCGGTAATTGGGGCGTTCCAAATATTCGGGCAGTCGTACGTGCTCTTTGGCGATGGCGGCGGTGCCGGTCGCGCCGCGATGACACTGGCGGTCTACATGTACCAACAAGGCTTTAGCGAGTTCGAGATCGGATACGGAAATGCGGTTGCCTACCTGCTGTTCCTGATCCTCATGATCGTCTCGGCGGTTCAGTTCGGCCTGTTGTCAAGGCGGGGGGATCAATAGGCATGCTCAAGACGCACCGATTAATTCACGTGCCGCTGATGTTGGCGTCGCTTCTCTTCCTGGCGCCGCTGGCGTGGATGTTTTGTACGTCGCTGAAGACCGACACGGACATCATCAATGGATTGGGATCGCTTCGCTGGCTGCCGTCGACGCCGACGCTCAGCAACTATCGATCCGTTCTTGGCAATGCAGCGGAGTTCCCCGTTTGGCGCTGGACCGTCAACAGTCTGTTTGTGTCGCTCGGGACTAGCGCGCTCGTACTGATCGTCGACTCCCTCGCGGCATATGCGTACGCAAGACTTCGATGGCGCGGTAGGGATAAGATGTTCAACGTGCTGGTAGCCACAATGCTGGTGCCGTCGCAGGTCTTGCTCATCCCGACGTATCTCGTGATCCGGCAGTTGGGCTGGTTCGACACCTACTGGGCGCTGATCGTACCGGCGTCGGCGGGATCTTTCGGCGTCTTCCTGCTCCGCCAGTTCATGCGATCCATCCCGGTGGAGCTCGAGGAAGCGGCGAAGCTCGACGGCTGCAGTTCTTTCGGGATCTACTGGCATGTGATCCTCCCGTTGCTCAGGCCCGCTCTGGCCACACTCGGCATCTTCACCTTTATGGCTTCGTGGAACGCGTTCGAGAGTCCGCTGATCTTTACGGACAGCGTGTCGATGCGGACGCTGCCGATTGGGATCGCAATATTTCAGGGCCACTACGGGACTCAGTACGGCCAGATGATGGCAGCCGCGACACTCGCGATGCTTCCCGTTGTCACGACATTCCTCATGTTCCAAAGGCACATCATTCGGGGCATCTCCCTCACGGGATTGGCAGGGCGGTAGCTCCTAGCAATTTACATTAAAGGATAGGAAAAGCACTCGATGGAACTCGCAACAGGGCAGCGCATTGAACCGGATCGGGATACGGACTGGCTGCCGAGACCCGAATACCCACGTCCCCAATTCGTGCGACATCAATGGCTCTGCCTGAACGGCAAGTGGGACTTCGTTGACGATGTCGACGATGCTGGCCGGCGCGACGAATGGTTCGACATTGATTCAACCGCTTTCTCGAATGCGCGGCAAATTGTTGTCCCATTTTGCCCGGAAAGCGTGCTCAGTGGTATCGGCGACACTGGCTACCATGATGTCATGTGGTATCGACGATCGGTCGCGGTTCCGGTCGACTGGCGTGGTCAGGATATTCACTTACACATCGGCGCCGCCGACTACGAGTCGCGGATATGGGTGAATGGGCAAGCCGCGGGATACCACCAGGGGGGCTACACCCCGATCGCCGTGGACATCACGCCGTTCCTCGATTGGGATGGCCCGAACATTTTGACTGTCCGGGTGGAGGACCAGGGAGCCAACAAAGAACAGCCACGAGGCAAGCAGGACTGGCTGCCGGAATCACACGGCATCTGGTACACGCGGTGCAGTGGAATCTGGCAGAGTGTCTGGATTGAGCCCGTCCCCGCCAATCATATCGCGGAGATACGGCTACTGCCCGACCTGGCGTCGCGCGAACTCACGGTAGTCGTTCGCAGTTCGCGAGTTGAGGCGATGGCGCGAGTGTCCGTCGAGGTTCACAATCCCACTCTGCGCGGCGTAGCCATCGGGGAAGAGTGGACGGTTAAGAAATCCACCGACATCAGCGGAAGAGAAGCCACGCTGAAACTGGCCCTGCCGGACGCCAAGTCGTGGTCGCCCGAAAATCCGCACCTTCATCCCGTGATCGTTCGACTGTCGACACCGTCGGATCCGCTAGCGGGAGACGTTGTCCGGTCCTATTTCGGTTTGCGCTCCGTGGCAAAGACCGGTGACGCTATCCTGCTGAACGGGGAGCCGTACTTCCTGAAGATGGTGCTTGACCAGGGGTACTGGCCCGACGGAATCTATACCGCGCCGACCGACGACGCTATCCGGTTCGACATCGAGTCTGCCAAGAAACTCGGCTTTAATGGCGCGCGAAAGCATCAGAAGGTGGAGGATCCCCGATGGCTGTACTGGGCGGACACGCTCGGGCTTGTCACCTGGGGTGAGATGGGCAACGCGTACGGCTTCTCATCCGCGTCCAGGGCCAACTTCATGGCGGAATGGCCAAGCGTGGTCGCCCGCGACATCAACCACCCGTGCGTGATCACCTGGATTCCCTTCAACGAATCATGGGGCCTCGAAGGCATCCGCGAAAGCGTCGAAATTCAGCAATTCGTCCGCGACGTTATCGCTCAAACGCGAGACCTCGACCCCACCCGCCTGGTGATCGGCAACGATGGGTGGGAGCATATTAACGAGACCGATATCATCGGCCTTCACGACTACGAACAAGACGCCGGCACCTTCTACGACCGATGGGCACGCGTCCGCATCTTCGACCACATCCCTACCGACTTCCATGGGATTGTGTCGATAGTGCGAGGTCAGCGTTACAACGGCCAACCCGTGATGATCAGCGAATACGGGGGCATCGCGCTTAAGTCGGACAGTCGTAGTAATGGCGGCGACTGGGGTTATGGCGACGCCGCTGCGCAGCCCAGCTCGCTGCTGACCCGATTCGAAGCGCTGACGGGCGCGCTCCTTCGGATCCCCGGGCTGGCCGGGTACTGCTACACCCAGCTCTACGATGTTGAGCAAGAGATAAACGGCCTGCTGACGTATGACCGCACTTACAAGATCGACCCGGAACGCATAGCAGCCAGTCAAGCCGTCCGGCAGCTTCCCAATGAAGCCGGTACTCCAGGTGGCTACCGATTTGCTACCGGCGCGACAGGGCTGGTCGAATAGTCCGGGGCATTCTGCTCCCTCTCCTTTCCAAGGAGAGGGTTGGGGTAGTCGGGAGAAAGGAGAAGAATTGTCGAGGCTTTGAAGGGAGCCGGGTGATCGATCCGGCTCCGTCAAATCCGTCCGAGCACGTGAAACGCGTATCGGTTTTAAAGCACCTATTGCCACACAGTAACGTCTGACCGGATCCTAAGATCAAAGAACAGATCTAACACATGCATTGCAAAGGACAGCAAACCATGAAAATTATGACCAAACTCCTGGCTTTGACGGGCCTGGCCCTCGCACTCTGCGGTGGACGCACCGCCTTCGCCGCCACAGTCACCATCAACAGTGGCACTACCGATCAGACGGCGTACTTTATGGGCCAGGTCAATTCCCTTCACGACGGTGATACGCTGGTGATCGCCTCCGGGAACCACTACATCAGTGCGTTTATCAATATCAACTTCAACAACGGCACGATCAATGCCTCAGGCGCCGTGGTGAGAAAAGTGGGTGGATCGACGTCGGGCCTGTCGCTCTTTGGCAATGGCGACACGGTCAACAACCTGGAGATCGACGGCGGTGGCTCCGGCACTAACGGCCCTTGCAT
>Ga0070658_10000910_pt1 | contig 25346 bp, 24 predicted proteins | sample KBSC13metaG_FD_64664 | JGI IMG/M metagenome (GOLD analysis project Ga0070658, IMG submission 64664) | Corn rhizosphere microbial communities from Kellogg Biological Station, Michigan, USA - KBS C1-3 metaG | ecosystem: Host-associated > Plants > Roots > Rhizosphere > Soil ... | reverse complement strand
ACGTAATCAAAATCGATGTCGAAGGTATGGAACGCAAGGTGCTGCTGGGGGGCAAAAACCTCATCATGAAGCACCGTCCCATCTTATACGTTGAAAACGACCGGGCTGATCAGAAGGATGCGCTGATACAAACGCTCGACGAATTCGGTTACGAGATGTACTGGCATTTCCCTCGACTCTATAATCCGGATAACTATTTTGCGAATCCGGAGAATATCTTCGATAACATTGCGTCGGAGAACATGCTCTGCATACCCCGCGAGCGTGGGACGAAGGTGGACGGACTGCAGCGCGTCGAAGTGCCAGCCGGTCAACCTAACGCGTCGCCGGTACAGGGGCAGTCGTAAGCCTACGTATGCACTACGTCCGTTGACGTCGATCCAGTACGCTATTTGCCGGTAGAGTAAATGTCCAAAAGTAAATATACTAGCCTGCACTGTTCTGGCATGCCTCGGCGATTTCGCGGGTAGAATAGATAGATCACAACTGTCGTATACTAAAGCAATTGAAGCTTCTGGATTATCGTGGCTCTTAGATCCTTACGAACCATCCCACGCGGATGCGCTGGAGAACTCTAATGAAATCGATTAACTTGGGTGAATCGAAGGGCGTCCGCCGAGGCGGCCGGTCCCTCGCAGCCCTCATCGCTTTGGCGGCGATTATAGCAATGCTCGCCGGCTGTGGCGGTGGTGGCGGAGGCGGTGGGACACCTGTGGCGGCCAACGTTACCCTGAGCGGAACGTTCACCTACGGAGGCGCCAAGCAGGCAGCCGGGTATACGGTGTCCGTGGAAGGAGCTTCTCCGGCCAATACCACGACCACCGATGCGAATAGCAAGTTCACCTTACCTCGCACGGTACCGAGTGGGACGACGATTACTCTGGACCTCGGCACGTCGGGTGGCGTCTTCGCGACGCAGGTTGTCAATGTGGGCACCACGGCGACGCAGACCGCGAATATTGCCCTTCCGGCTTCGGGAACTCCCCTGCCGCCGCCGCTCTAATCATTGGTTGCCGCTTGGATATCGATAGTCAACCACAGTCGAGGCGGCGTCCTTCCGCAATCGTATTGACGCCGACAACTGGGATGATCATATTGACGGTCGCCGTAATTGCGGCGACCGTCTGGTCGTATCGGTACTTCGGCAAGTACAGCCCGTTCGCGTCACTGCTGAATAGGCAGGATGACGTCCTCTCCCAGATCAGCCTCACTATCGACAATGCCCGCATCTCCGTGCGATCCGGCGGACAACCGCGTTTGAAAGCGACGGCCCGCGAGGTGACCTTCAGCCGGGACCGTCGCACCGTATTCGTCAACGGAATTCACGATGGAGTCCTGTTCGACCAACAAGCAAAGCCCCAGGTCCATTTCGACGCAGGCCAGATGGTCTACAACACGCCGTCCGGAGAGATCTCGACCACTGTTGGCGCCACCGTCCAACTGAGCCGGAGAATCCATGCTTCCATTGTCCGGCCCGTCGGGCCCAATATCAGCACGGACGAGCTTACATGGAACGCGACGACCGGTGAGGTGCATGCGCCGGGAGATGTACAGATTGACTTCCCGAAAGGTTCCGGTATCGCGGTGGCCCGGGACGTAGTCTACAATGCGCACTCCCATGACATGGCCGCCAGGCACGTTCACGGAACGTTCCGCGCGTCCAAGCTGGTACAATAACGCATAATGCGTCGTCCCGCCCTCATCAGTGCCGTTTCGGTTCTATCTCTCGCCGCGTGTCCCATAGCAGTTGTTGCGCAGTTCAGCCTTGCGCCGCTTAAGTCGCCGGGGGCGAAACCCGTGCCGGGTGGCGTAGCCCCGATGCCAGTAACTCCCCCACTATTGGGGGGCGGGGGGCAGGCACTGCCGCCGCCATCGACTCCCGTGCCCCTCTCGTCCAAAGACAGCGACACCGTTACCTATGACTCCGGGCCAGCCCAGTACATCGATAAGGACCACCGGTGGATGATGACGGGAGGTGTCACCTTCGTCCAGGGCGACGCCAACCTGCAGACGCAGTCCGCGCTCGTCAATCTCGACCAGGATATGAAGGCCCACGACGCCAAATCGCTCGCCCCGGTCCATCTTTGGAACGACGACGACGACCTGACTGGCACCCATGGCGTCATCGACTTCAGCACACACATCGCCAATATTAAAGACCACATCACCCTGATAGCCAAGCCAAGCACCAAGCCGCAGGCGGCGGGATCAGTACGCAAGCAGTTCAAGGATCCGGCCACTATCACGTGTGACGAGATAGTCTACAACTATCGAAAGAAGACCGGCCATATCCCTGGGCCGCTGACCATCCATCAGAAGGATCGCACCGTCACCGCCGACACGGCCGAATACGACGGCAATCGAAAAACGGTCGACCTTAGGGGCCACGTGCATGGCCTCCTCAAGGACGGGAGCGTCATCGACGCCCCAGAGGTGCAGATCGGCATCGACGAAGGGCATGAATGGATTTACATGCCGCATCGTATCCACGGAGTCTTCAGCACAAAACAAAAGGACGACAACAAAGACAATTCCGACGACAACGGCAAGGCGACGCCCGCGCCACCGCCGGCCCTGCCGCCCATCCCTGAAAACACGGAGTCGACCCCACAGTCGACGCCATCTACTACTTCGCCGACTGCCCCGGCCACAGCCGGGCCGACATCGACGGAACACTGATCAGGAGGCTTGATGAGATTAGCTGCCGCAATCGTAATACTGACCGCCGGAGTTGCGACGATGGCTTCGGCCACGTCGATTCACCCCATCATAAATTCGAGCCAGGAAGTCTACGGCGCCAGTCAGGGAACGAAATGGATTAACGATGCCGCGACGGCGAAGCGACTCAAGGGCGGCGAGAAGTACACGTACTACAGCTTCAGCTCAAGAGTCGGTATCGGCGTCGGATCGAAGCCTACCGCTGACGACCACTGTCCCGGCACAACGATGATCGATGCGAAGGCGCCGGACAACGCCGTCATTGGCATCGACGCTCCATGGAACGCCTTGCCGAGAAAGCCGCGCGTTGAGAGTGTCAAGCAGCCATTGTATGCCAAAGTCGTCGTGGACTATCTGAAATCGCAGCACATGCCGCGACCAAAAGTCGAAGTTACCCAGATCATCCGCTGCGACGTCGACGGTAAAGGCGTCGACTCAGTCTTTATCACCGCCAAATATGAAACCCCGTGGCCAGAGGAACACGCCACCGCCGATTTCTATGTCGTCCTGATGCGTCGCCTGCTTCACGGCAAGGTCGTCACAATCCCACTGATGGGCGACGTCGCCCACAAAGCCGACGCCTTTCGTTTCCCGGTCCGTTGCGCGGTCAAAGGCTTCTACGACCTCAAAGGCGACGGCAAGATGGAAATCCTTATCGATGCCCACTATCAGGACAGCTCGATGTCGTACATCTTTGCCGTAAAAGGCAGCAAGGCCAAGCCAGTTCTGACGACCGGCTGCAGCGCCTGACCTGTTTCAAATTCCTACATGGATGTCTTCGAAGGTTACAGTGTCAATAAGGGAATGGTCCTCGCGTCGGTAGCGAAGGTGCGCTTCGACTTTGGCATCCCGTCGCTCATGCCTCAGCGCTTGCGCGCGTTGGGCGAGCGCCTGGCGGCCAGTGAAGACGGCAACATCGAGATCGAGCAGGTGGTTCTGGCGGCCGAGACCCTGCCAATCACGCTGGTGGGCAACGCCATCCCCGGTATCGAAATCGTCGGGCTGATCATCGGCGGCTACCTTGGCGATGCCGAGATCGCCGCCCTCGACTCCCTGCTTCCGTCCGCGACAACCGGCATGTCCGGACGTGCCGTCAAAGGCGAAGACACATTTCCCATCGTCGGTGGCGTCGGCAATGCCTTCGTCCGCGATGTCGAGGAAGGCGAAATCGTCCTCGTCGACGGCAACGCCGGCCGAGTCCTCGTCGCGCCCGACGCCTTCATGGTCGCGCGGTTTCAGGAAAAAACGGAACGCAAGCGCTATTTTCTGGAAGGCGAGCACATCGCCGCCAAGACCGCCTCTGACAACCGCATCGTCACAGTCTACGCGAGGGCCGTCGATTTGGACGACATCCGCGCAGGCATGGAAGCCGGGGCCGACGGCGTCTACCTTACTCCGAACAATGGAATCCTCTCCGAGTCGACTCCAATGTCCGCCGGCGAACAGGTGAAGACGATGCACGAGATGATGGATATTACGGGCGGGAAGCCGATACTGCTGGATATTCCGTCGACGTCGCTCGCCTACTCGGCGCTCCTTGGCGCCGCCGCCGGAGCTCCGATTTCGATCACGGCCGACGATGCCGTCACGGCAGTAGAGATGGCCTCGGCTATCGAGATGACCCGCAACTTTTCCGATCCGGACGACCCACTCGGCGACGTTTCCATCTTGCTTGCGCCGAGCGCGCCAGGCGATGCGGCGACGCTTCCCGAGAACTTGGAGGGCATTGACGCCATCCTCCTGCGCGATCCGTGGAACGCCTACGACATCGAGTTCATCCTCCCGCTCATGAGTATGGCCCGTCACGACGGCCGACCGGTGCTGGCCTCCCTCTCCGACGAATGGCGCGAGGAAGTAGAGGATATCGTCGGCTTTGGCGCAAGCGGACTGATCGCAGCGGGCCTCGACGCCGCCGATATCAAGGATGCGATTCGAGAGCTGTGACCAAATTGTTCGTAACCACAGCAGTGAGAGCAACCCCCGCACTCGAAGATGAGGCTCGCGCCGTCGCACTGGAACTTAACGTAGCGTACCACCCGCGCCGCAACGTCACAGTCTCGAAGATCTTACAAGAAACCGGCGCGGACCGTCTTGTCATTGTCGCCGAGGACCGCCGCCTCCTGCGCGACCGAGAAACCGGGTGCGAGTATGCCTTTCATCCAAACCTCGCCATGCTCCGCGGGCACAACCTCCAACGCGGCTGGCGTGACCTATTCATCGACGCTGTTGCCCTCGTCGAAGGCGACCACATCCTGGACTGCACTCTCGGATTCGCCGGCGAGGCGACACTGGCGTCATTCGCCGTAGGCGAAACGGGGCGAGTGGTAGGGCTGGAAAGCGTCCCCGAACTTGCCGTCATCACCAAATACGGCGTAGGCCACTTCGCGCTTAACCCTAAGATATTTCGCGCCGCACTGCGCCGTGTCGAAGTCGTCAACGCCGACTATCGACAGTTCCTGCCCAAGTGTGAGCCGCGCTCGTTCGATGTCGTCTACTTCGACCCCTTCTTTGATGAACGACTCCCAGGCTCCGACAACTCCGTCAGCCCGCTGCACCTCTTCGGCGACCAGACGCCTCTCGACGTCGACGCAGTCCTCACCGCCCGCACCGTCGCCCGTCGCCGCGTCGTCATCAAGACACCGAGGGTGATAGACCTGCCTTCCAAGCTCGCAGAGTTGGTCACGGAGGAGGTGACTGGCCGCAAGAGCCGCGTTCACTATCACATTATTCCTGCGGAGGGCTGAGTTCTATGGCAGGTGCAGCATTCGAATTCTTGGATTCGATACTAAACCAGTGTTCACCCGAATTGGAAAAGGACGCCGTATTTACGATGATCCTTGCTCTCTTCCGTGATTTCAAGGCCATCGACCAACCGGAGAGTCGGTCAGACCTGATGACGCTGATTCGCAAATATGAAGCCGCTGGATTGCCGGCAGATTTTCTGGTCCCAAGTTTGCTGGTCTTAGTCGACACAGAATTCCGCGAAGGGACTCAAGACCTTGGAGGGGATTACAGCGTGGTTAATCTTGAAGCAAGGTTGGGGGTAGCGACGGCGAACAATGATCATGATGAAATCTCCATGCTTGTGAGGGAGCTATCAAGGCGAAGGCCCGAATTGGAACGACGAAAGCGACTGTACGCCGAATGGCGATCGATTGCCGCCCAACACGTAGACGTCGGGCTTAGCCGTATGTGGAACAACCTGATTGCGAAGGATAAGTTTGACGGTCTGAAGGCATCGCGAGAGAAGCGTCTCGCCAAGCCGTCAGGAGACGTCGAATGATGACAATGCCTGCTCAATAATGCGGAAAGATCAATCTTGAGGTAACGAGATGGCGGATCTATTGCCGGAGAATGAAGCAGAGCGTCAGACGGCGCTGGAGGAGTGTGGAATACTCGACACTCTGCCGGAGCAGGCGTACTACGAGATCGTCGCCCTCGCAGCGAGCATCTGCGAAGCGCCAATGGCGTCGATTTCCCTGATTGATCACGACCGCGAATGGATCAAGGCGATCGTAGGCGTCGACGTCAAAGAGGTCCCACGGCAGCACTCCTTTTGCGCGCAGACGATCTTGAACTGCGCCGCCAACTTCGCACGTCCCTGTAGCCAGTCTAACATTCCAACGTCTACTTGCCAATAATACCGGGTAAGCGGGAGCCGCCGAATTCGCGGCAAATCATGGCTTCCACGAACCTGGTACACCCATGGCCATCTTCCCATCCACTAACATCGATGCCAACCTTGGTGAACTCGCCATGACGCCTCTGCGTCTAGAGATCCTTGGCGAGGCGATCCGGTACGCGAAGCTGAGGCTGCTCAAGATGCACTTCGACAGCGACGCTTCGTACATTGGTAGCGGGCTGTCGTGCCTCGACATCCTGATGACGCTATTCCACATCGTCATCGACGAGCGCGATCGATTCGTGCTGTCGAAGGGGCATGCCGCCGGGGCGCTCTATACGACGCTGAACTCGATCGGGCGCGTCTCCGACGAGGAGATCTCGTCCCTTCGCCTCGACGCCGGCGCTCCGCTGCGCGGTGACGATGTCGTCATTTCGCATGGCGGGCCGGGCCATGGCCTGCCGCTCGCGAACGGCCTGGCTCTCGCGCGGTCGATCCGGCGGGAATCTGGTCGCGTGTACTGCGTTCTGTCCGACGGCGAGTGTCAGCAAGGATCGACATGGGAAGCGCTCATGTTCGCGAGCCATCAGAACCTCGCGGTGACCGCCATTGTCGACGCCAACGGCCTGCAAGGGCTCGGGTCAACCGCCGAGATCGCCGGTATGTCGGATCTTCTGCTGCGGCTGAGATCGATGGGCATCGAGCCGCACCTTTGTGACGGGCATTCGCCGCAGTCGATTGTCGACGCCTGCGCGTTCCCGATGGGCTTCCGCCTGGTCGTCGCGAAGACGCTCAAGGGGAACGGTGTGAGTTACATGGAGAATCGAGTGGAGTGGCACCACCTGACGATGAACGAATCCCAGTACACCCAGGCTGTCAATGAAGTGGTGGCAAGCGGGCTTGTCGAAGCTCGCAGTGGGATGCCGTATTTTGAGTTCCGGGAGGCAGCATGAGACAGGTCGCTTGCAAGACCTTGATGACCATGAGCGCGGACCCGTCGTTCGTATTCCTGACAGCTGACAGCGGCCACGGCGTGCTGGAACCGTTGCAGGAAGCGCTGGGGGAGCGGTTCATCAATGCCGGCCTCGCCGAACAGAATATGGTCGGCACGGCGGCCGGACTTGCCCGCGACGGCCTCAATCCGTGGGTCTATACTCTCGGCCCCTACATGCATGCGCGGCCCTACGAGCAGATCCGCAACGACGTCTGTCAACAGAATCTGCCGGTCAAACTCGTAGGCGACGGACACTCGCCCAGCCGTCACCATGCGGCCCAGGACTACGGCGCGCTGCTGTGCTTTAAGAACATCCGCGCCTACGTGCCTGCCTTCGACGACGACGTCCCCGAGGCCATCGCCGCGATGAACGAGTCGACGCATCCGTCGTACCTGCGGCTGGGTCGATGTGAGAAGCCCGCCGACTTTCTATTGCCGCGCTACGCGCCGTGGCGTCAGCTTATCAGCGGCGACGGCCCGGTCGTCATGGCGGTCGGCCCCGTCGCCGGTTCCTACCTCGACGCCTTCGCGAAATTGCCCGACTGGGAACGGCCGAACTTCTGGGTGGTGACCGAACTGCCCATCGAACCGCGCACCATGCCGACTCGCTTTCGGTGCCAGCTGAGGACATCGCAAGCGCTCATGGTGGTCGAGGACCACGTCGCGCAGGGTGGGGCGGGCCAGATGCTGACCCACACCCTCTTCGCCATCGGCGAAACCGTCCCCCGCTTCGCCCACTGCTGCGCCGACGACATCCACGGCCTCGACGTCGCCACCGTCCTCAAGCGCCTCTACGCCCTCAGCCGCAGCTAGTAAGCAATAGGAATTCGGAACTTAACAGGATGGGGAGGATGTTTAAGGATATTTAAGATGGATCTGATGATCTGATCCTGCCTATCCTAAATATCCTCCCCATCCTGTTAACCTTCTTCTTCCGGACTCCTCATTCCTTAACGCGTCTATAGATATACACCCCGTCCTTGGGATCCGTCACCGGCGGGGGGACGAACTCATGGCGCGTCAGCTCGCCGCGGTTCGTCTCGCGCCAGTAGACATCCAGCCTCTGCGCCAGCATGTACTTATACTTCACAGACTTCCCGCCCTCGACATGCGCCTGACTGAACACCTTCAGTGTCGACGCCTGATCCGTTTCCGGCCCGTAGAAGACAACCCAGTTTGGCCAGTTCTCATCAATGTACAATGGGGCGTGCAGGCTGTGGATCAGGTCGACGGGCAGCGGGCACTGTTTGTCCAGCAGGTCGCCGGTTCGGATGAAATCGCCGTCGTAGAAGTCCATCGTCGTGGCGTGGTACGACGGATACGTGGCCACATTGTCGTCATGGTGCGCATGGGCGTGCAGGAATTTCGACACAGCCTCGTCCGCGGTCGTGTAGGGGTGCGTGATCTCGTGCAGGTACGCTGGCAGAAGGCTGCGCGGCATATCCGTGGCGGGCGCGAGTGTCGGCGGCAGCGGGGTCAACGTCAATAGGTTGCTGGAGATAATCACCAGAAACAGGCCGATGGACACCGGCTTCGACATCCGATAGACCAGCCAAACGAAGATCGCGGTCAAGCTGGTGAGGAACGGCAGTATCGGCCCGAGGTATCGCAACACCGATACCTGCATCGACACCTGGCTCGGCGCGCACAGCAGGCCCTGCGCTATCGCGTACAGGACCGTCAGTAACGCCCAGTCGCGCACGATTGGGCGGACCTCGTCGACGTCGGCTTGACCCTTCGTGCGAGTCAAGAGCACGACCAATCCCGCAACCGCGAGCCAGGGCAGACAGTTGGTGATGTTGAGGTCGCGCAGGTTGAGCCAGGCAATCCACAGGTGCGTGCGCAGGCCGCTGGATTCATGGCCCGATCGACCGTACGACCACAACTGGTTGACCACGACATCCGGAACGGTAGCGGCGAGGAACAGGACGGCCGCGACGGCGATCTTCGTCCAGTCCTGCATCGTGTATTCGCGTCGATGAAAGATCAGGTGCATGATCACCAGTGACACGATGAACGCCAAGCCGCCGAGTAGGTGGCCGTAGAACAGGACGATGGCCGATATCGACAGGCCGATTGCGTCGCGCCACGATCTGGATTTGCCGAAGCGTCGATAAAAGTAGAAGGTCAGAATAGCGAAGAGGCTCACCAGCGAGTAGTACCGCGCTGTTCGTGCGTTGATCATGTACTGTACAGAGAACGCCAGCAGCCCGAGTCCGAAAAGCACCAGCGCCGGCTTCTTCGGAAACTCTAGCTTAAGCAGCGCCGTAAGCGCCACCAGACCCAGGATCGCATAGACTACCGACGGAAAACGCGCCGCCCAGGTCGACACGCCGAACATCTTGAACATCGGTATCGCCGCCGCAATGTCGAGGCTGAACTGCGCTGATTGCGTGAAGTCACGGTGCAGGAGCGCCCCGTCCTCCGCCACGTACAGATTGCGTCCGTCCCAGCAGCTGAGATGCCCGCTCTTGAGGAAGTTCGCCGCCATGAAACCGACATAGGCTTCGTCGTCCCAGAAGTAGGCGTTTGCCAGTCGATAGAGCATCAGGATCGCGGATACGCAGATGATGACCCCGGCCAGCACGGTGAAGAGTTTCTGTCGATTCATGCGGCGTTGGGCCTCGCCAAACAGAGTACGTATTCGTGCAGGTAGGCGAACTCTTCCCAGTGGTCAATCCGCCCGTTTGCCTCCAACATCGACCGGATTTCGCCGATCGTGCGCGGGAAGCTGCCGCGGTCGTAACGCCACATGAAGTTGCTGCGAAACCGCTTATCGTTGCGGACGGCGTCGACGAAGAGCAGCGCCCCCTCAGGTTTCAAGATACGAAAGCACTCCTTGAAAAGATCGGCAATCCGGTCCGGTGGGATGTGATGCGACAGGCTTTTACAGACGACAAGGTCGACCGATCCCGACACGATCGGCGCGACGGTGGCGTCGGCGAGCAACGCGACTCCTGCGGCCTCCTTGTCACGGTAGCCGTCGATCTTGACCGGGTCGATGTCCAGGCAGATATAGAGACAGTCGCCCCCGAAGAGATCCTTAATCAGCCCCGTCCCTCCGCCGATATCAACCACGCACGCCGACCCGCTGAGCGCCTCAAGTTGCCGCTGCATGCGCTGCTCGATCAAGCGTGCGCCGACGGCGGCCTGAACCGCATCGTAGACCTTTGGGTTCGCCACGATCCGATGAATTATCGATTTAATCACAGTTGGCTCTTAGGAATGAGGGGGCTTGGCATCGATTTAAGGATTAACAGGATTCCGGAATAGAACTATCTTAAATCTCATATCTTCAATCCTGTCCATCCTCCAATCGATGCAAGTTCTGGACTTCTCTTTTATTCTTTCGGTTTTCTTGCGATCGCCAGTATCGACGTCCCACGGCCCAGTCGACGTCGACGGGTCACGTCGGCGACATCGGCGGCGAGTGCGCGGTACAGGATGTCGTTTACGACAGGCACGATGCGCAGCTCGTCCACGCTCATCTTATGCGCGGCCTCCGCGTCGATCCCGCGCTTGCCTTTCACGAGTGTCGCCGCGCGTCGACCCAGCCACACGAGCGGGTACAGGAATGTCATGAACTCGGTGACGTACTCGATCTCGAACCCCGCACCGCGCAGGCGATCGGACAGGCCGTCAATCTCATAGCGATGGCAGTGGTGCGACGCCGTGTCGAAATAGCTCCACAAGTACATGTGCGCCGGGACCGTGACGAACAGCGCGCCGCCGGGTTTCAGCATCGCGTACAGGCTGGCGATCACACCGGCGTCGTCCTCAATGTGCTCGACAACGTCGAATGCGCCGATCATGTCGAACAGTGTCGAAAAAGGGGGGCGGTGGACGTCGCCCTGGATAAGCGGGGTCTGCGTCCGCGTCCGCGCAAAAGCGAGCCCCTCCATGAACAGGTCCATCCCGATGACGTCGCCGCCAGTGCAAACAGCATCCAGTTGCTTCAACACGTTCCCCGTGCCGCAGCCGACTTCGAGCACGCGATAACCCGGCGCGAGCGGTTCGACGATCTGTTTGGTGAGCGCGGTAATGACGGCGTTGCGCGATCGAAACCAGAAGTGCCGCTCCTCCGCGTCGAAGAGCGGCGCGAAGTGCTCCGGGTCATAGCTCGTGCGCGTCGCCGGCTCGACTTCGGTTTGGGTCATCCGCCGAACTCCAGTACGTGGTCAATCACGTAATCCTGATCGGGTCCCAGGATCTCATAGTAAAACGGCAGACGCAGAAGCCGGTCGCTAATGCTCTCGGTCACCGGGCAGTCGCCGATCTTGCCGCCGAACTGTCGACCCATCGTCGAACAGTGCAGAGGCAGATAATGGAAAACGCTCAGGATGCCGTGGTTCTTGAGGTGAGCAATAAGAGCGTCGCGGTCCTCGGGCGTGGGCATCAACAGGTAGAACATGTGCCATGATTGATCGCAATGCTCCGGCACCGTCGGCAAATGGATACCGCGCTCGGCAGCCCAGCCGGCGAGCGAACTGTTGTATCGCTGCCAGATCAACTGCCTGCGCTGCTGGATCTTCTCCCTCGCCTCGAACTGCGCAAGGAGGAACGCCGCAAGCGCATCGGACGGTAGGTAGCTTGACCCAATGTCGACCCACGAATATTTGTCCACCTGGCCGCGGAAGAACTGGCTCCGGTTCGTTCCCTTCTCGCGCAGGATCTCGGCCCGATCGGCATAGGCCGCATCGTTGATGATCAACGCGCCGCCTTCGCCGCAGCTAAAGTTCTTAGTCTCGTGAAAACTCTGGGTCGCCATGCAGCCGAACGTGCCCAGCGCCTGACCCTTATATCGACCGAATAGGCCGTGCGCGTTGTCCTCGACGACGGCGACTCCGCGGGCGCTTGCAGTCTCCATGATCGCATCCATCTCGCAGCCGACCCCTGCGTAATGCACCGGAACGATCGCGCGTGTACGGTCGGTGATTAGCGACGGCAGCACCACTTCGTCGAGATTGAGCGTGTCCGGCCGAATGTCGCAAAAGACGGGCGAAGCCCCTCGCAGCACGAACGCGTTCACCGTCGACACGAACGTGAACGACGGCACGATCACCTCATCGCCCGGCTTGATGTCCAGCAGCAGCGCCGCCATCTCCAGCGCGTGCGTGCACGATGTTGTCAGCAGCACTTTTGTCGCCCCAAGCTCGGACTCCAGGAGCCGGTTGCATCGACGCGTAAAGTCGCCGTCGCCGGAGATGTGGCCGTTGCTCACCGCCTGCGCCATATAGGCGTATTCATTGCCGATGATGACGGGACGGTTGAATGGGATCGCGATCTTGGTCATTGCGTCGATTTGTTCTCGATTAGTGAAAGGCTGAGTGTGTGGTAAGTGTCGACTATTACGCTGCCGAGGCGTTGCCACGTTCGGTGAACGGCAAGGTTCGGCAACTGCGTGCGGATCTCGACTGTCGACACGTCCATCTCCTTCAATTCCGTCAACGCTGCCTTGACTAGTGCGGTATAGACACCGCGACCCTGATGGGCTGGGGCAACGGCATTGAGCGGGATGTTCGCCGTTGCGTGGTCGAGGTCGATCGACACCGTGATAAAGCCGGCAAGTTCGCCGTCGACCTCTTGAACCAGTATCCGATCGGCGAGAACGCCCCGCACGGATTTTGAGATCCATTGTCGATAGAGCGACTCAACGGCGGCTGGCTCGAAAGCGGGATCGCAGTTGAACCGATTAGCGTTGTAGGCTCGACTTCCAAAGCATGCAGCCGCGATTTCTTCGAGCTCATCAACGTCGTCATCCGTCGCTTCCCGGATACTCGCCAACGACGGCGAACCGGCAAGTGTCGAAAGGTCGAGACCATGAACGACGATTGTATCCGACATTGTGAAGCCGCCACGCTGGAGGACGATCAGGCCGAACGCGTCGCTAGCCTTCACTGGCGCGGTGATGTGGTCAATCTGTCGCCATGCCACATTGAGGATCTTGGCCGTGAACGCGGCGGCCTCTTCGAGAACGTCGCCTGTCAACGGTCCCCGGTAATCAGGCACCAGCAACGGCTCAAGTCGGGCTTCCTCCATGTGGAAGAGATCGCTGTCGAACTCCAGCCGAGTTAAACGCGCGTGCCAGTCACCCAGTGGTGATGAGTGCGATGTTAGTCTGCCGTACCGGTTTGCGGCGAACTTGCGGATATCGGCCGGCCGGTAGTGCGGAGACGAAGCCAGGGCGGCTTCGAAGCTGTCCGTCCCGATCTCATCTGCCATGATGCGCAAAGGCCTCCTCCGCGACGAGGGTGGTCGACGGGCGCTCTTCCGTACCTACTACCGCTCGCACCGCGTAAGTCGGCCGGTCCATCGTACGGAAATGCATGCGCGCCAGGTATTCGCCGATGATGCCCAGCGCAAACAGCTGCGCTCCGGAGAAGATGGCAATGATGCTGGCCAGGAATGGGAAGCCAGGCACGCTGTCGCCAGTCATCGCGTAGCGGCCGATGACAAAGATCAGAATGCCGAACCCAAACAGCGTAAACACGAAACCGATGATACTTGCAAGCTGCAAGGGCTTCGTCGAATAGCCGGTCATCATGTTGAGCGCGTGGTTGACCAGCTTCCAGAACGTGTAGTTCGACACGCCCGACTTGCGAACATCGTGTCGCACCTGGATGTTCGAGAACCGCGTCGACGTCCACGTGAGCAGGACATCGATCGAGACGTAGGGGCTGGAGTAGTTGGCGAAGCCATCGCGTAGGAACGTTCGGAAGACACGGAATGCGCTGACGTTGCGGGCGACGTCGACGCTCATCGCGTTCTGAAGCGCCATCTTGGTGACCTGTGACGCAATGTCCCGCCACAATCCGTGCTGCTCCGACTGGGGCGTGCCGTAGACCACGTCGAAGCCCTCGTCGAGCTTGGCGATCAGCTTGTGCAGCTCTTCCGGTGGGTGCTGGAGGTCGTCGTCCATAGTGACAATAAGCTCATGTCGGGCGACCCGGATTCCGCAAAGGAGGGCATTGTGCTGGCCGTAGTTGCGCATCAGGTTGATGGCGTGGACGAACGAGTGCGTCGACGCAGCCGTCGACGCGGCGTCCCAACTGTTGTCACGGCTGCCGTCGTTGACCAGAATGACCTCGAAGTCGCTCGTGATCGAAGGAAGCGTCTCCGCGAGTCGCTGGATGAGATCCGGCAGGATGGCCGCGCTGTTGTAGACGGGGATGACGACGGAGATGCTGTGTTGTGGGGCCGGCTCGGACGAAGGCATGATCGCTCCACTGGAAATGGGGTGGTGGGTAACACCTGAGCCATTATACCACGGAAGCTGGAGCGTGAGCGAGATTATGCATCTATGCTTATCAACAACGCCAGACGAGCCAACGTCCGTCCCAGGATCTTTACCAGTCGGGACGGACGTCTCGCCGAAGGCCGGGTGCCATGCCCATAGCCCTGGATGGGCATGACGTCCCAGACCGGTTGCGTGACTTGTGTAAGCGCCGTTGTCCCCGGACCGTCCTTCCCGTTTCGGGGAGGAAGGAGACCGAGCCCCGGGCTACTACGGCGCCGCCGATTGACCGCCCGCGTCGTCATTGGGCATGTTGATGATGGCGCCGCGCGGGACGCCGACGATGTCGATGTCCTGAATATGCTTGAACTTCACCAACCGGGGCGTGAGCGACGCCGCCCGGATGTGCGCGGCCTGAGCCTCCGCCTGGGCCGCGAGCACGGCTTTCTGGTTGTTCAGTTGTTGGAGCTGCTGGTTGAGCTGCGCGAGCTTGAGGTTCTGCTGCGCTTGCAGTCTCGACCGCAGCGCCGAGATCGTTGGGGCGTCGGGATAGATGGCCCGAATGCGTACCTCGTCAATGACGATCGAATCCGGATTGAACCGCGTGTTCAGCTCCTTGATCGCGTAGTCGCCCGCCGCGAGTTTTCCAACGCCGGTCATGCTCTGCGATGTCGTCTGAGCGCCGAACGCATCGACGATCGCCTGGCGAAATGCGGGCCGAAGCTGAGCGTCCTCAAAGGCGTCGAAGTTCGTGAACTGATTGCGGTACTTCTGATAGAGCTCGATGATCTTCCCCGATTGACCGGGATCGTACGTGATATGGTACGTAATGCTGGTGTCGACCTTGAGCGTGTTGGAACTCAACGTGTTGACCAACACGCTATCGTCGCCCTGGTGCGGGCCCTCGGTCGAGTCGGCGACCATCGTGTACGTGCGCTCGTAGGTAGGGATCTCGATCAACTGGTTCATCGAGAAGGGAGGTTGGACGTTGAAGCCGGCGTGTCGAACATTTGGGTCGATCCGGCCGTTCAGGTGATTGATCACCAGGCCGACGTTCCCCGTCTTGACGACGAAACCGCTCACATTGCGGCCCAGGATCACACCTGCCGCAATGAGAATCACTAAGATCACAAGGGCGCGTTTCATTGTTTTAGGATCCCCATAAGATCGTCGCTCGGCAGGTAGATCTTCTTCACACGGCTCAGCATCTGGTCCTGTACGTAGAGGTCGGTAAGGGTACTGTTCTTGAGGTGGTTGATCTTGGCCTCGCTGTTGGCCTGCTGCAGGAGCGTCGTGTTGTCGAACTGCTGCTGCTGAAGCGCGAGCTTGGCGTTCTCGATGTCCTGCATTTTCTGGAGCGTAGTCGAGAGCAAGTCTTTGCTCTCCTGATCCTGGTTAATGCCGCGGATCATGACGTTGGAGAACGCAATCCCGCGCGGCTCCCACTCATCGTTGAGCATCTTCTTCGCCGCGGCCTCTGCCTGAAGTTTGCCCACTGTGGTGAGGGCAGTCGCCGTGTCCATATCGCCGATGGCGTAGTTGATAGCGCCCTTGACGGCCGGATCGAGGTTGACGTGCTCGAAGTTATTGATATTGGCGAACTGGTCCTGGTAGCTGTGGTAAAGATCGTCGGCGTGGTCCCCGTCGATCTGGTACTGAACGGAGACGTCCACCGTCAACATGTTGCTGATCGTGTTCACCTGCACCGAATTGTTGTCCGCCTCGGTGAGTGAGATTGTGCGCTGGGAAGTCGGTACCTCGATCACCGTTTCCCATGGCCCTTGCCAGTGGGTTCCGGCGGGCATCAGGTTCGACTCGACAACACCTTTGTAGTTGTCGATGACCAGGCCGACATTGCCCGGGTCGATATGTGTCGGCCCCATGCCGTGGCCCCCGGCTCCGAGTGACGAGATCATCGATCCGATGATCAGGAAGGCTATGATGCCGGCTACGGCAATACCCACGGTGCGTGGTGACACCTTTGGCGGGCCGTTTGGTTTGGTGGACGATCGTGGCATATGAGCTATCTCCTCGAACGCTTTATCTTCGGTGGTTCAGTGGATGTCTCCGGGACGACGAGCGTCGACAGATGACAGTGCGGGCATCCGGTGTCGGGGAGCGGACCCTCGAAGTACGTGTCGCAGTTCAGACAGTGCAGTCGCTGGCCGTGCCGTGCTAGGGCCTCGTCGAGTTCCTCCGCGCGTTTGACTTGGGCCGCCTCGGCTTCGGCGGCCGCTCTGTCTCGTGCACCGCTGCGCCATAACGACACCGCCCACACGACGGCAATGATCAAGGCTAGTGAAAAGAGCGCTTCGATCAACAGTCCCATGTAACATCTCCTATTGGCTGAGACACAGATCGGGTCCGGTTAGTTGCGGCAGCAGGAGTGTGCTATGGTGCATAGACGAATATGGTGTCGCCAGGACGAATGACGCCGGCGCGCTCGACCCAGCCGACGACGCCTCGGCGTCCGCGGGCAGACTTCACGAACGACGCCATCTGCGCGTCGGACATCCCCGCGCAACTCGCCTGGATCGACCTCGCCGAGAGGCTGCACGGCTGGTTCTCGTCGTAGATGAGCAGAGCGGCGCCGCTAGGAAACACGAGGCGCGTCATTGCCGGCAGCTTCGTGAACTCAGGGAACCCGCTGACAAGAAAGTTTGCCCCGATCCACTCCGCGCGCAGCTCCGGCACGCCCATCTCGTCTGCGGCGGCTTGCATCTCCTCGACCGAAACCGCCGACCACTGACGGCTGTTCCAGATCTCCGTCCCTCGCTCATGAAACTTCAACTCTCGCACGCCGGCCTTCTTCGACGTACCAAAGTGACGGTCGCCGTCGATGCCGCCGAGGCCCGCATTTATCTCCTCGCGTGCCGTCGACGCCACCTCTCCATCGCAAACATACACGCTCTCAACTATCAATTTGGCGATGGGTTCCATAGTTTAACTCTAAGATAGGAGGGTTTATCCACAGATTACGCAGATTACACAGATGTTCAGAAAGAGATTATAAGAATTAATCCTCAATCTCCTATACCTAAATCTGTGTAATCTGTGGATAATCTCTCCTCTCCTCTTACTTCGCGGTTTTGGTGAAGATTTGGGCGATGATCTCTTCGGCCTCCGCATCCTCGATCGCGATGTCGACGACGGGCAGCCTGGTGAGGACCTGCGCGGCGGCCTGGGTCGTCAATTCGCGGGCGACTTCGAGCGTCGCCCGGTTGTCTTCATGCTCCATAACCTTGCCATATGTCGCAAGGTCGACCGCGTCGACCGGCTTGTCAAACACGAGGCGGATGAGTTTGGTGTGAGAATACTGGTTGATGAGCGTCTCAAGCGGATTGTCGAAGATTACCTCGCCGTGGTCGATGATCACAACCCGCTCACACAGCTCCTGAATATCTTGCATGTAATGCGACGTCAGTACGATCGTGCTGCCTTCGCGCTTCTGGTACGTCTTCAAGAACTCGCGGATCCGCCGTTGCGACACGACGTCGAGGCCGATGGTCGGCTCGTCGAGATAGACGACTTTGGGTGCGTAGATAAGCGCTGCAACGAGCTCGCACTTCATCCGCTCTCCCAGTGACAGCTTGCGCACCTGTGTGTCGAGGAGGCTGCCGATGTCGAGCAGGGTGGTAAGCTCGTCGAGTCGGGCTTTGTAATCGGCTGTCGGGATTTCGTAGATTTCCTTCAGCAGAGCGAAAGAATCGATTGCCGGCAAGTCCCACCACAGCTGGTTCTTCTGGCCCATGACGAGTGAGATCTGTCGCAGGTAGTCGACCTTGCGGTGCCACGGCGTGTAGCCGAGGACCTTTGCGTCGCCCGACGTCGGGTGCAGGATGCCGCTAAGCATCTTGAGCGTGGTTGTTTTACCGGCGCCGTTGGGACCCAAGAATCCGATGAGCTCGCCTTGCTCGATCGAGAAGGACACACCCTTGACGGCCTCCACCGACGTCGTCTTACGGCTGACAAGCGACTTGACCGAGCCGAGAAGTCCGGGCTCCTTCTTGACGGAGGTAAACGTCTTCTTGAGGTTGTCGACCTGAATGATGGGCATAGATATCAGAAGTGCTTTGAGAGTACCCGACTATACATAAAATCGTGGCCCGCCCGCACCAGGTGCGGACGGGCCATCGACATTTGCGTACACTGCTCCCCAGTGCGGGACGCACCTTAGTGAGGCGCGTTGAAGATCAGGTTGCCGCTCTTGACGGCATATACCCAGTACCCGACGTAAGGGCTGAGCTTGCTGGACACCGGCACGTACTGATTCAACGTTGCATCGTAGCTGTAGAGCGTCAACGAGATAAGCTGCGTCGACGGGAACTGATTGGTCACGGAGCCCGAGCGCAAGTCGGTGACGTTGATGTCCGTGTTGAACGGATCGCCGATCATGTTCCATCCCGCCGTGAGTGCGAAGGAGAACGGGACGGTGGGGTCCGATGCCGTGTGAGCTCCGTATAGTCCTAGACCGTTCGTTGCGCGGACCCAGTAGCCACGCCCACGCGACAGCTTGTCGGCAGGCGCTAGGGGGTCGAGTACATAAGCAAAGGCCGCCCCGTTCCAGGTTGCGACATTCGATCCGCCCAGTCCGGCGAGCAATGTGCTCGGCACGGCCGTGCCGTAGTCGTCAGGCACCGAGAACATCTGGAGCCCGGCGGGGAATGTATGCACGGCCGGGATCACTACATCCTGTCGAAGTCCGCCGGTTGCCGGGATCGTCACGTGGGCAGGCAGTGTCGGAATAGTGATGCCCGCCGGTGCGGTCACCGTCAATGTATATGTGCCGGCGCCGAGCTGTCCAATAGCGAAGTTGGCGGGCGAGTTGTCTATCCCTACGCTGGAGAAGCCCGATGATACAGCATCGAAGTGGGTGCCCTGGCTATCGACAAGGTCGACCGTGATGCCGGCCATCGGCGAGTTGTCGAAGTCGTGGCTGACGAGGCCGTAGAAGGTCGAGACGCCGGTCACCGTGAAGATCGCCGATCCGGTACCGCTGCCCGGGGCGCCGTTGCTGACCGTGATCGTGTACTTGCCGGCCACCGCCAGGTCAGTGGCTGGGAGCGTGGCAGTGAGCTTTGTGGCGCTCACCAGTGTTGTCGCAAGGTCCGCGCCGTCCCATTGGACGGTGGTGCCGCTGTTGAACGCCGTACCCGTCACCGTCAGCGTGATCGCGGACGAGCCGACGACAGCGGTTAGCGGCGTCACGGAGGTCATGTTAGCGATGCCGACGACCTTTTCGTCGACGGAGTTCGATAGGCCGCCGCCTGGGGCCGGATTGCGGACGGTCACTGCGTGTGTGCCGACCGTCGAAACGTCCGAGGCGGGTATCTGAGCGGTCACCTGAGCACTACTCACGAACGTGGTAGTTCGCGGGTGGCCATCCCAGAACGCCGCTGCGCCGGGGACAAAGTTGCTGCCGTTAATTGTCAGCGTATACGCCGAGTTGCCGACGACTGCTCCCGACGGCGACAGATTGCTGATGACGGGGACCGGATTGGAGATTAAGCCGTAAACGATCAACTGACCCGAACCGGAGTAAGTGTCCGCCCAGCTCGACACATACACCCGGCCATTGGCAATTGTGGGGTAGGTGAACTTGGCGTAGTTGCCAACCGTATCGCGCGTCGAATTGTCTTCACTGCTCCACAGTTTCTTCAGCGCCTTGGTTGTGCCCGTGCCCGTGAAGTTGGCCGCGTCGTACGCGTAGAGGATGCCGGGGCGTGTGTCCTGGTTGGCATCGCCGTCGAACGGTGTCAACGCCCAGATGATGCCGTTGGCGCCGGCGTTCGACGATATCGACAGGAAGCCGCCGGGCATGCCCGTACCGGTCTCCGGCGCGAACTCGGCGCTATCGGCGACCGACGATGACGACAGAAGCCCGAGCGTGCCGTTGGGAGTGAACCTGTAGGTGTGGAGAAAGTCGTTCTCACCCCAGAGGTAAACATACTTCGCTTCGTTGCCATTGGCATCGAACGAGTCCAGGTAGACGGGGCTTCCGTGAATGTGCCCAGTTGCTCCGCCACGAGGGGCGGTCGCCTGGAATTCCTGAACAACATTATCGCTGCCGTTCTCGTGGCCCATGTTGCCGGTGTTGACCAGGTAGGCCATGCCCTGCTTGCCGCCGCCGAACAGGAGGTTGGTGCCGGGAATGTTGAGCGGGCCCGAAGAGCCGAGGTCGTTATCCTGATTGTTGAGCGAATTCCAGTTGGCCGGAGTGAAGAAGTCCGACCGCGTCAGTACGCCGGTCGAGCTGGTATTGAATTTGACGAAGCTTTCGCCGAAGTTGTTGATGCCGTCCCAGGTGCCGTTGCCCGTCATCAAGTAGATGTTTGGGTTTCCCGAGCCGGAGTCGGCGGTGACACCCTGACCGGACATCCAGATGCCGCCGGCGAAGCTGTTCTTATCCGTCGAGTTCCACTGGGTGACCTTGGCGAGGTTCGATGCCTTGTAGCCAATAAGCCAGCCGTGGTAGGGGCCGTTGTCGCAATGGCTGGACCAGCAGACATAAACGACGCCGTGGATCAACGACAGGGCCGTCCGCTGATTGTTCAGGGCCGGGTCGAATGTCGCGCCGTCGGCCGCGGTGGCGGCAACCGTCACGGGGCCGCCAAATTTCTCGGCGCCTGTCATAATGTCGAGCGCATGAAGCTTCTGGACGAACTTGGTGGAAGTGGCGGTATCGACATATCGAGACACCAGGTACATGGTGCTCGTCGACGTATCGATGACGGGGGTTCCCACGATACCCATGTTTCCGGCGAAGTCGCGGTAGTTGCCGCCGCATGCGCCGAGATTGCTCTCATCTTGCGCTGTCGGCGGACGCTGTCCGCTCGGAGTCAGGTTGACCGCCCACAACGGCGCCGCGCTGAAACCGTCGGCGTCAAAGGCGTACACGGAGTTGCTGACCGTTGTCTCGTACACCACATTGTGAACTTGCCCGTCAACCGGCATGAACAGGTTGGGAATGTAAAGCGGCTGGGAAAACGATTGATCGTCGAGCGTGTAGCTCGCGACTTTGCCGAAGTAGGCGCCGTCGACATCGGATGGCGCCAGTATGTTTTCGGCGGTGTTGCTACCTGTGCGGCCGTTATCGTTGTGCTGCGTCCAGACAACCGGCGGGGCAGCGGTTGCTGCCGGCGGCAGGCCTGCAGCGAAAAGGGTCGTGGCGACGCACGCCAGGATTGACATGGATTTGCACGCGATATGCATGAAGCACTCCGTTGTTGGAACGATTTGCGGTGGCCTGACTGCGCCGCGAGCGGGGCGCGCGCGAGCGATCAAGCTGTGACGACTACTTATTTACGACCTCCTCTCGTCTTTATCCTCTCTAGAGTTGTGAAATCGTATAAGAAATTTCGCATTTTCCGAATCCCCCGCGGTGACTCGCGGCCTGGAAAGAGTCGGAGTATTTAATATCGATCAAGAGGATAGGCAAGATTAAGAAATGCCCTGGGGAATCAATCATCCTTTCTTAAATCTTCTTCACCTTGTACATCTCTGTTAAATTCCTAACGCCCAATGTCGGCCCGTCGGTACGGCAGGAATTCGCGCCGCGAATATCGAATATCAACTTCGCAAAGTTCATCGTTCAATTCAATGGTTGAACTGGACGGTAAACCTTTATACTTATTATTTACCGGTACGAAGGAACACCGCTATGTCGCTTCACAAGATCATGGCCGCAACCTGGCTCTTAGTCGCTGCCTCGCTGCCGTCGTCAGCAAGGCCATCTGTGCAGTGGTGGCTGACGACCCAAGATAAATCGTCACTGTTCGCGCGTCAGCAGTCGGATCTCGCATTAGGCCAGGCACCCGCCACAGCGAAGCTCACGGACGACTCTCCCGCCCCCACGATCGTCGTCGACCCGTCGAAGACCTACCAGACCATCGATGGCTTTGGCTTCGCGCTCACCGGCGGATCAGCCCAATGGCTCGCCAAAATGTCGACTGGGGCGCGGCAGGAACTCCTACACGAGCTATTTGCGACCGACAACGGCAACATCGGGATTAGCTACCTGCGAATCAGCGTCGGCTCATCGGACCTCAATGATCACACCTTCTCGTATGACGACCTGCCCGATGGTCAGACCGACGTCGACCTCAAGCAGTTCACCCTCGCCGAGGATGATAAGTATCTGGTCCCCGTCCTCAAAGAGATCCTGACCATCAACCCGCACATCACGATTCTTGCTTCGCCGTGGTCCGCGCCCATTTGGATGAAATCGAACCATAACATCAAGGCCGGTCACCTTAATCAAGACTACTACCCGGTCTATGCGCGCTATCTAGCCCGGTATGTCAAGGAGATGAAGTCGCGGGGGATCACCATCGACGCCATCACGCCGCAGAACGAGCCGCTCAACGAGAACAACACGCCGAGTATGAAGGTGACGGCTGAGGAAGAGCTCAAGTTTGTGAAAGAAGACCTGGGGCCGACCTTTCACTCCGAAGGCCTCAAGACCAAGATCATCGTCTGGGACCACAACTGCGACGTCCCCGAGTACCCGACGACGATCCTCGCCGACCCCGACGCCGCGAAGTACATCGACGGTAGCGGCTTCCATCTCTACGGCGGTTCCATCACCGCCCTCAGCGGCCTTCACGACGCCCACCCGGACAAGAACGTCTACTTCACCGAGCAGATGGTGGTCGACAACTGGGGCTTCCGCCCGTCGGGAGCGGTCGGTAAAGTCCTGATCGGGGCCACCAGGAATTGGAGTCGCAACGTTCTGCTCTGGAATCTGGCCGCGAACGCCGCGATGGAACCGCACACCGACAACGGCGGCTGCCCCATCTGCGAAGGCGCGGTGACCATCGACGGCGACAAGGTCGAGCGCAACATCGCCTACTACGCCGTGGCCCACTTCTCCAAGTTTGTCCGCCCTGGTTCCACCCGTATCGACAGCACCGACGTCGAAAAGCTCCCGAGCGTCGCCTTCCACACCCCAGACGGCAAGACTGTAGTGGTCGTCGCGAACACCGCCAAGGTCGGCCAAACTTTCGAAATCGCCTGCGCCGGTAAGTCCATCCACCCGACACTGCCGGCCGGAGCGGTTGGCACTTTCGTCTGGTAGAGCGCGCGGCGTTTCGCGTTGGGTATGAGTATTTAGGTTAGCGGTGGCGTGTGTGGGTCTCGGAGGTCAAGTTCTTGGCGTTCTTTCGATGTTGGGTTATCGCTGTAGCGGTATCCTTATTTTGCTGCGCGTGCCAGGCGGCTTCGCCAGTAGAGCGTGTTCTGCTACGTCCCGGTAGCGGGCTGAAGCAGGTTACGCCATCGTCGACGCAGGTGTCGATATCGCCGTCGACGTCGCCTGCGGCAGGGATCGACGTTGCCATCCAACCGGGCACGGAAGATTATCCAGGCATTAAAATCGCGCCGGACGACAAGTCGTGGGACCTTGCCCCGTACGGCCACATTGAAGCTCTCGTGGTCAACACCGGCGCGAAGCCCCTTTCCATCTCGTTGCGAGTCGACGATAACGGCGACTGGAGAGACAACCCATGGGATGCCGAAAGCCTCTACCTTCAGCCCGGCGCGGTCGGAACCGTGAAGGTGATATTTGGCTACTCCTACGGGCTGAAACCGGGGTACCGGCTCAAGTCGAACGCAGTCACGGAGTTGCTCCTGTTCGCCGGTAAATCGGTCGATCAGCAGTCGTTCCGCGTCGAGTCGATCAAAGCAGCCGGCGTTGCCGGCGAGATGCCGCCGGTCGACCCGGACGCCGTACGCACGAAACCTGTCGACGATAGGCTGCTCGCTACGAAGATCACCCTGGCGACACAAGGTGCAAGTGCGACATCATCACAGTCTGGAATCAAGGTCCTGTTTTCCGCGAGTGCCCGTGAGCAATCTGTTTCCATCAAACCCGCCATCGGGCGTTGGGACCTGCGAGACGACATGCAGGTCCGCATCCATGTCCAGAATAGCGGCCACACTCCCATTACTCCCAGGGCTCGGGTTGAGAGTGACGGTGGTGCTTCCGACTGGGTCGACGTCAACACGCTGTCACCGGGAACTCATGCCGACATCATCGTGCCCTTCGCCGGAGCGACGACTGCACAGATCGGGAAAGAGGGCACAGGCAGCCGAATCACCAGCGACAGCATATCGGCTGTAACCATCGCGGCGACTAATCCTGAACAGGGCGCAACTCTTGAGGTAGGGTCACTCCGAGCCGACTCGCCCAACATCACGCTGCCGTCGTGGCTCGGCAAGCGCCCTCCCATAGACGGCGCCTGGGTAAAGACCCTGGATGACGAGTTCGACGGCGCGACTCTCAATCGCTCCCTGTGGCGTGTCGATGGACCTAACTACTGGGACAAGCAGAGCCATTGGAGCAAAGACGAGGTGGTCCTGGACAAAGGGGCGGTGGCGTTGGTCTCCGAGAAGAAGCGCGGTTTTAACGACGATAACCCTGCGGAAAAGGAAACCGCCTACGCCGCGGGTTACTTGCACACTTATAACCTATGGGCCCAGCGGTACGGCTATTTCGAGGCGCGGATGAAGCTCCCCAGAGCGCCAGGCCTGTGGCCCGCGTTCTGGCTGATGCCCGATCGAGGTCCCTCGGCGGGAGATCAGGGCAAGCGGCAGGATACCGGCAACGGCGGGATGGAGTTTGACATCATGGAGCACCTCACTCGCTGGGGCCCACATCGCTACAATATCGCGATGCATTACGACGGATACGGTAAGGACCACAAGAGCGTGGGCTCGGACAAGATCTACGTCCAGCCGGACAAGAATGGCTACATCACTTGCGGCTTACTGTGGACGCC
>Ga0070658_10000909_pt1 | contig 25364 bp, 18 predicted proteins | sample KBSC13metaG_FD_64664 | JGI IMG/M metagenome (GOLD analysis project Ga0070658, IMG submission 64664) | Corn rhizosphere microbial communities from Kellogg Biological Station, Michigan, USA - KBS C1-3 metaG | ecosystem: Host-associated > Plants > Roots > Rhizosphere > Soil ... | reverse complement strand
CCGTACGACGCGAACGCGCGCCGCCACACCTCGTTCGCCAGCGTGTTCGTCTATCCGGACATCGACGAGACGATCAAGATCGAGATCGACGAGAAGGACCTGCGGATCGACGTCATGCGCTCGGGCGGGGCCGGCGGCCAGCACGTGAACAAGACCGAGTCGGCGGTGCGCATCACGCACCTGCCCACCGGCATCGCCGTGCACAGCGACGGCGAGCGCTCGCAGCACAAGAACCGCGGCACGGCCATGCGCATCCTGCGCTCGAAGCTGTTCGAGCTGGAGGAGAAGAAGCGTGAAGAGAAGATGGGCAACATCAACGCCCAGAAGAAGGCCATCGAGTGGGGGAGCCAGATCCGCTCGTACGTGCTGGCGCCCTACCAGCTGGTCTCGGATCATCGCACCGAGAAGAAGGTCAGCCAGGTCAACGAGGTGCTGGACGGCGATCTGGACGAGTTCATGATCGCGCATCTGCTGCAGCTGGCGGGCGACAACTCGGTGGTGGCCAGCAACGTCACCCCGACGGCCAAGAAGCCTGAGCAAGAGTAGAGGAAGAGTAAGAGAGGATCATGGCCGACGAGAGCGAGCTGATCGGAGAGCGCGAGAAGAAGGTGGCGGAGCTGCGCGCGCTGGGGACGAACCCCTACGCCAACGGCTTCGCGCCGACCCACACCACCGCCGAGGTGGCGGCCCGGTTCAAGGACGTGGCGCCCAAGCCGGTCGATCCCAGCGCGCCCAAAGGGGCGGGGCCCGAGTTCCTGTCGGAGGAGCGCTTCTCGGTGGCCGGCCGCATCGTCGCCTACCGCGGCTTCGGCGGCGCCACGTTCGTCAAGATCCTGGACCGCGCGGGCGAGATCCAGGTGTGGGTGAAGAAGGACGTGGTCGGGGCCGAAGCGTTCGAGGTCTGGAAGAAGATGGAGCGGGGCGACTTCATCGGCGCCACCGGTCCGGCCCTGTACACGAAGACGGGCGAGCTGACGATCCTGGCCGAGAAGATGGTGGTGCTGACCAAGGGGACGCGCCCCTTGCCCGAGAAGTTCCACGGCCTGTCGGATCAGGAGCTGCGCTACCGCCAGCGTTACGTCGACCTGGTCGTCAACGCCGAGGTGCGCGAGGTGTTCCGCAAGCGGTCGGCCATCGTGCGCCACATCCGGCGCTTTCTGGACGCCCGAGGCTATCTCGAGGTCGAGACGCCCATGATGCATTCGATCCTGGGCGGCGCGGCGGCGCGCCCGTTCGCCACGCACCACAACGCGCTGGACCTGGATCTGTTCATGCGCATCGCGCCGGAGCTGTACCTGAAGCGGCTGGTGGTGGGCGGTTTCGAGCGCGTCTACGAGATCGGCCGCAACTTCCGCAACGAGGGGCTGTCGCGCCAGCACAACCCCGAGTTCACGATGCTGGAGTTCTATCAGGCCTACGCCACGTACGAAGATCTGATGGCCCTGACCGAGGAGCTGTTCCAGGAGCTGGCCCGCGAGGTGGCGGGTGGCGAGACCATCACCTACGGCGGGCAGCCGGTCAGCCTGGCCTCGCCCTGGCCGCGCATCCCCATGAAGGACGCCATCGTGGACGCCTCGCGCAAGGGGCTGCTGCCGCCGGGCCTGGAGCGAGCCGCCCTGGACGACGAGGGCGCCCTGTCCGCCTGGATCGAGAAGACCGGCCTGGCCCAGGGCAAGGACGAGGTGGGCGCGGTGCTGCGCAAGTCCGAGTCGCACGGGGAGCGGGTGGGGGCCCTGTTCGACTACGGCGGCGAGAAGGCGCTGGATCCGCAGCGCCCCACGTTCGTCATCGACTATCCGGCCGAGACCTCGCCCCTGTCGCGGCGCAACGACGCCGACCCGGGGAAGGTGGACCGCTTCGAGCTGTTCATCGTGGGCCGCGAGCACGCCAACGCCTTCTCGGAGCTGAATGACCCCGCCGACCAGCGGGCCCGCTTCCAGCGCCAGGTGGACGCGAAGGAGAAGGGCGCCGAGGAGACGATGGACTACGACGAGGACTACTGCCGGGCCCTGGAGTACGGCCTGCCGCCCACGGCGGGGGAGGGCATCGGCATCGATCGCCTGGTCATGCTGCTGTGTGACCAGCCGTCCATCCGCGACGTCATCCTGTTCCCGCTGATGCGCCCGGACCGGGGATGAGCGTCGCCGGCGGCGTGCCCGCATGACGGGGCGGGGATTCGAGTGGTTCGTGGCCTGGCGCCACCTGCGCGACGACCAGCAGCGGGGGCACCGCACGCTGATCGTGGGCCTGGCGTTGATCGCCATCGGCGCGGCCGGCTTCGTGGCCCAGCACCTGGTGCTCAGCCGTCACCCCATGCTGTTCGTGCGGGGGGCGCTGCTGTTCGACAACCTGAAGATCATCAGCGTGGGAACGATGGTCATCGGCACCCTGATCGCGGTGCTGGGGCTGCTGTTCGCGTTCTTCACCGTCTTCACGGCCTTCTCGATGTTCGGGGTCTTTCTGGGCACGGGGGTGCCCATCCTGGCCCTGTCGATCATGTCGGGCTTCGAGATGGACCTGAAGTCGAAGATCCGGGCCACCAAGGCCGACGTGGTCATCGAGCGCTCGGACGAGCAGCCGTTCACCGACTGGCGAGAGGTGAAGAAGAAGATCGCCGACCTGCCCGGCGTGGTCGACGCCATGGCCTACGTCGAGTCCGAGGTGATCATCAAGCACGTCTCGAACCCTGCCGGGATGGGCATCGTCCTGCGGGGCGTGGAGGTCGATCGCACGGCGCGGGTCTTGGACCTGCCGCGCACCCTCAAGGAAGGCAGCATCGAGCTGCTGGCCCACCCCGAGCGCATCCAGCCCGACATCCCCGCGCCGCCGCCGGCCGAGCCTGGCGACGACAAGGCCCCCGCCCAGGAGCTCACGTTCCCACGCCGCGAGCTGCCGGGGATCCTGCTGGGCGAGGAGCTGTTCTCGCACACCTTGCGCGTCTACATGGGCAGCGAGGTCGACGTGGCCTGTCCCATGTGCGGCGTCGGGCCGTCGGGACCGATGCCGCGCCTGAAGACCTTCCGCGTGGCCGGCCACTTCTACACGGGCATGTACGAGTTCGACTCGAAGCTGGCCTACGTGTCGCTGGAGGAGGCGCAGAAGTTCCTGGGCATCCCCGGCGAGGTCACCGGCATCGAGGTGCGGACGTCCGACGCGGACGCCGCCGAGCAGATCGCAGGGCGGATCGCGGCGCGCCTGGGGCCGGGCCACGAGGCGCGGTCATGGCAAGAGCTGAACCGCAACCTGTTCGCCGCCCTGTGGGTGGAGAAGCTGGGCATGTTCATCTTCTTGACCTTCATCGCCCTGGTGGCGTCGTTCTCGATCGTCTCGAACCTGATCATGCTGGTGACGGAGAAGGGGCGCGAGGTGGCCATCCTCAAGTCGATGGGCGCCACGGACGGCGGCATCCTGCGGGTGTTCTTCGCCGAGGGGCTGTACATCGGCCTGGTGGGGCTGGCCCTGGGGCTGTTCTTCGGCATCGGCACCTGCCTGCTGATCAAGCGCTTCGGGCTGCCCCTGGACCCCGACGTCTACTACATCCAGAAGTTGCCGGTGCTGATGCGTTCGGGCGAGATCGGCTCGGTCGCGGCGGCGGCGCTGGGGCTGTGCTGTCTGGCCACGCTGTATCCGGCCTTTCTGGCCTCCCGGATGCGGCCGGTGGAAGGTCTTCGTTACGAGTAGCCGGACCGCCGCATCCCCGGGCCCAGGCAACCGGCCCTAACGATGCGGAGTCTCAGGGCTTGTGCAGCCTGGCCTGCGCGTTGACACCCATGACAGCGACGACTACGGTTTCGGCCCCAATGAGCCTCTCCGCGCCGTCACCCGCGCCCGCGGGCGCCCACGTGCTGGTGCGCGGTGTGTCCAAGGAGTTCCACCACGGAGGCCGCGTGTTGCAGGTCCTGCGCGGCATCGACTTCGAGATCCGGCCCGGCGAGATCGTGTCCGTGATCGGTGCCTCGGGCGCCGGCAAGTCGACCCTGCTGCACCTGCTGGGGACGATCGACACGCCCACGGCGGGGACGATCCTGTTCGACGGCACGGACGTCACCCGCATGCCGCCCGCCGAGTTGGCCCAGTTTCGCAACCGGCAGATCGGCTTCGTGTTCCAGTTCCACCACCTGCTGCCCGAGTTCACCGCCCTGGAGAACGTCATGATGCCGGGGCTGATCCTGCGGCTGTCCCGGGCCGAGTGCGTGACCCGCGCCACCGCCATCCTCACGCGGCTGGGCCTGGCCGAGCGCATGACCCATCGGCCCGGCGAGCTGTCCGGCGGCGAGCAGCAGCGGGTGGCCCTGGCCCGGGCGCTGCTGCTGAAGCCGCGGCTCCTGCTGGCCGACGAGCCGACGGGCAACCTGGACACCAAGACTGGCCGTGACATGCACGACCTCTTCTTCGAGCTGAATCGCGAGCTGGGGATGACATTGCTGATCGTGACCCACAATCCCGAGCTGGCGGCGCAGACCGGTCGGCGCCTGCGCATGGCCGACGGCATGCTGGTCGAGAAGGACTGACGGAATTTTGTTCCGCAACCCGACGCTCGCCATCTCCTTCGCGCTCGCGCTGCTGCTCACGGGCGGCCGCCTGCAGGCCGCGCCCGCCGCCGAGCCAGCGCCAGCCGACTCCGACACCAAGTCGGACACCAGGTCCGACGCCGACGGCAACCCCAAGAGCGATGACGCCGCCGGCGAGGGGGAGGCCCAGGCGAAGCCCGCGCCTGCCCCCAACCTGACGGTCAAGCGGGTGCACTTTCGCGGCAACCGCAAGGTCGAGGACGACGCCATCCGGGCCGTCATCAAGACCAAGCCAGGCGTGGTCATCAACCAGGAGCTGCTGCGTGACGACGTGCGCGCCATCTGGAAGACCGGCTTCTTCGAGGACGTGCAGGTCGAGAGCACCGACCTGAAGGGCGAGGGCGGGCTGGCCATCGTGTTCGTGCTGAAGGAGAAGCCGACCATCAGCAAGATCTACGTCGCGGGCAACGACGAGGTCAGCCTGACCAAGATCAACGAGGTGCTGGACCTGAAGAAGGATCAGGTGCTGGACCTGGCCAAGCTGAAGAAGAACGTCCAGAAGATCAAGGAGCTCTACGTCGAGAAGGGCTTCTACATGGCCGAGGTCGACTACGAGCTGAAGCGGCCCGCCCCCGCCGAGGTGGAGGTGTGGTTCCGCGTGCACGAGCACGCCAAGGTCGAGGTGCGCCGGGTCAACTTCGTCGGCAACAAGGCCATCAGCGACGACGAGCTGCGCGAGGTGGTGGTCACGCGCGAGGGCAACATCCTGTCGCTGCTGACCCAGTCCGGCACCTACCGCGAGGACGTGTTCCAGCGCGACCTGGTGCTGCTGCAGGCCCACTACTGGGACCGCGGCTACGTGCAGGTGAAGGTCGGCACGCCCGTGCTCGAGCTGTCGCCCGACAAGCGCTCGCTCTACATCACCATCAACATCGACGAGGGCGAGCAGTACCGCCTGGGCAAGATCGACGTGCGCGGCGATCTGCTGGAGCCGAAGGAGTTCTTCCTCAGCCGCGTCTCGGTGCATCCGGGGGACGTCTTCAACCGCTCCAAGCTCAGCGACGACCTGCAGAAGCTGACGGATCTGTACAAGGACCGGGGCTACGCCTACGTCAACGCCACGCCGGCCACGCCCGTCGACGAGAAGACCCGCACCGTCGACGTCACGTTCGAGATCCAGAAGGGCGAGCTGGTCTACTTCGAGCGCATCAACATCCACGGCAACACCAAGACCCGCGACAAGGTCATCCGCCGCGAGCTCCGCATCATCGAGGGGGAGCCCTACAACCAGGCCTTGCTGGACTACTCGAAGCGGCGCGTGAACGCGCTGGGCTACTTCGAGAAGGTCGACATCTCCACCCGCCGCGGCGCCAGCGACAACCTGATGGAGGTCAACGTCGAGGTCTCCGAGCGGCCCACCGGCACGTTCCAGATCGGCGCCGGCTTCTCCTCGGTCGAGAACTTCATCGCCCAGGCGCAGATCTCGCAGAACAACTTCTTCGGCCGCGGACAGCTGCTGACGGTGCAGGCCCAGCTGTCCAGCCTGCGCCAGCTGTTCTTGCTGCAGTTCCAGGACCTGTACTTCCTGGACACCAACTGGACTTTCGGCTTCAACCTGTTCAAGCAGGACCGCTACCTGTACTCGTTCACCCGTTCGTCCTACGGCGGCCGCCTGACCTGGGGATACCTGCTGAGCGACGACCTGCGCCTGACCCTGACCTACAACTGGGAGAAGGTCAGCATCTCGAACGGCAACGTGTTCAGCGGCCTGTTCTCGGCCGGGCAGCGCGATCCCATCCCGGCCGGCACCCTGGCCAACCTGCTGCGTTCGGGCATCACGTCCTCCACCATCGGCCTGCTGTCGTACGACACGCGCAATGACCGCATGTTCCCCTCGCGCGGCTGGTACAACACCCTGTCCGCCGAGGTGGCCGACAAGGTCTTCCTGTCCGAGAACATCTTCACCCGCTACGAGCTGGCGTTCCGCTACTTCTATCCGGTGTGGGGGCCCTTCATCTTCAGGGCCAAGCTGGAGGGCGGCCTGATCGCCAGCCGCGATCCGCGGGGCGTCCCGATCTTCGAGCGCTACTTCGTGGGTGGCATCTACGACATCCGCGGCTTCGCGCCACGCTCGCTGGGCCCCGTCATCCACGCCCCGGGCTCGCAGGCGCCCGACGCGCTGCTGACCCCCTTCCGCATCGGCGGCAACTCCCAGGTGATCGCCAACGCCGAGATCGAGTTCCCGCTGTTCGACAAGGTGGGCATCCGCGGCGTCGTCTTCACCGACGCCGGGAACGCCTTCAACCTGGAGGACTTCTACTGCCAGCTGCGGCCCGACAACGTGGACGTGTCACAGGATCCCTGCAAGAAGCCCTGGAACCTGGAGGCCTACCGGGCCAGCTGGGGCTTCGGCTTCCGCTGGTTCTCGCCCATCGGCCCGCTCCGCTTCGAGTGGGGCATCCCGTTCCGCACCCTGCCTGGCGAGCAGTCGATGGTCTTCGAGTTCACCATCGGCAACTTCTTCTAGTGCGGTGACGCGGCTCACCCGCGGCCCCAAAATGCTTTCGCTCGCTCTTGGACGGAATATCTGCTAGTTGTCGCCGCTTCAAAGGAGAAGTCATGTCGCGCTCTGCCCTGCTTGCCGCTTTCTTGTTCGTCTCGTCGCCCATCGTCTCGATGCCGCTCGTCGCCCACGCCGAGGAGGTGAAGCTGGGCTACGTCGATCTGCAGCGCGCCCTGAACGAGACGGAGGACGGCCGCAAGGCCAAGGCCAACCTGAAGAAGGTGTTCGACCAGAAGCAGAAGGAGCTGGACGAGCAGCAGGAGACGCTGAAGAAGGACATCGAAGACCTGAACAAGAAACGGACGCTGCTGCCGGCGGACAAGGTTCAGGCCAAGGAGGCCGAGCTGCAGGAGCGCATGCAGAAGGTGCAGCAGACGTACATGCGCCATCAGCAGGACCTGTCGGCCAAGGAGCAGGAGGCGACGGGCAAGATCTTCGAGCGGATGAGCCGCATCATCAGCAAGATCGCCACCACCGAGAACTTCACGATGATCTTCGACAAGACCCAGTCGTCGGTGCTGTTCGCCAAGCCCCACCTGGACCTGACCAACGACCTGATCCGCCGCTACAACGCCGGCGAAGGCGTCGCGCCGGTCGCCGCTGGCGGTGGCTCGGCCCCGGCCGCACCGAAGAAGTAGGCGGTCCGGCGTGATGGACATCCGCGACATCGAGCGCGTCCTTCCCCATCGTTATCCGTTCCTGCTGGTCGACCGCGTGACGCTGATCGACGACGAGCGCATCGTCGCCGTGAAGAACGTGACGCGCAACGAGCCGCACTTCGAGGGGCACTTCCCCGGTCATCCGGTGATGCCGGGCGTGCTGATCATCGAGGCGCTGGCCCAGGCGGGGGCGCTGTACGCCGCGCGGTTGACGAAGTTCGATCCCGAGCGCCAGGTCATCTACTTCATGGCCATCGACAAGGCCAAGTTCCGCAAGCCGGTGGTCCCCGGCGATCAGCTGACGCTGGAGGTGACGCCGCTGCGCAAGGGCGGCACCATCTGGAAGTTGCGCGGCGAGGCCAAGGTGGGCGACGCCGTGGTGGCGGAGGCCGAGTTCATGGCCAGCATCCAGCCGCGCGCGGCCGCCGACAAGGCCGCGCTGGCCGAGCCCGCTCCGGGGACCAGCACGTAACGTTCGCGTCGCCCTCGCCGCCATGCCGCGCCCGCAGCCCCGCCGCAGCTCATCGTTGGCGGCGCTCGTGGGGCTGACCCTGAGCAGCGGCGCGCTGGGCCTGGCCTGCCACCACGGGAGGCTACCGCCCCGACCCGATGGCGCGGCTGTCGTGGTCGCGGCCGAGGAGCCCGCCGCCGAGGTCGGCTTCACGATGGCCGACGAGGTGGAGCCCAACGACCTGCTGGCCACCGCGCAGCCGCTGTCACCCACGGCGGAGACGGGGGCCGGGGTGGTCGGGCATCTGGTGCCACCACCGGGGTCGAAGGCCAAGGACGTCGATCTGTTCCGGGTGGTCGTCCCATCGCCGCCCGTGGCCGCGGGAGCGCCCGACGGCGCGACGCCGCCCCGCCAGCGCCTGCGGATCGAGGTCCATCCGGACCCGTCGCTGGTGATCGCGGTGGACGTGCTGGACGACCAGGGGCACGCGCTGCTGTCGTCGGTGGGCGCCACGGCGGGCGAGGCGGAGGGCATCCCGAACCTGGCCGTCGTTCCGGGGAGTGTGTTCGTGCGGGTACGCTCCGCGGGCGCCTCTGCAGGGGCTGGCACCGCCGGGGCGTCCAAGGGCTCTGCCGGCGGGCCGCTCAACGCCGGGGCGAATGCGGCAGGACGCAAGGACGGTGGCGTACCCGCCGCGAACGGCTACCGCCTGACGGTGCGGCTGCTGCCGATCGAGGCGGGCGACGAGATCGAGCCGAATGGCAGGGCCGCGCTGGCCGGTGAGGTCAGCGCCGAGGGCGACATCGCCGGATTTCTGGGGTGGCGGCACGACGAGGACTGGTTTCGGGTGCCGACGGCTGGCCTGCCCGAGGGGGGGGTGCTGTCCGCGGACCTCGAGCCGGTGGAGGGCGTCGCGGCGTCGCTGTCCGTCTACGACTCGGTCGAGCACAAGATGATCGAACAGCACGGCCGCCGGGGAGATCGGGTGGCCTTGCGCAACGTCCGGCTCCCTTCGTCTGATCCCAACGTCTACGTGGTGGTCGCCGCGGAGGCGGGACGGAACCTCGACACCCGGTACACGTTGCGGCTGCGTTCCGGAGACGCGAAGGCCGACGCCGAGATCGAGCCCAACGACGACCCGGCGCACGCGGTGCCGCTGGCCAACGGCACCGTCACGGGCACGCTGGGGCCCGGCGACGCTGACGTCTTCCGCTACACCGCGCCCGAACCGACCGAGCTGAGCGTCGAGGTGGCGCCGCCGCCGCGGGTCGATGTCATCCTCGAGGTGCTGCACGAGGACGGCTCGCTGGCGATGAAGGTCGACGGTGGCAAGCGCGGGGCCCCGGAGAAGATCGCGAACCTGTTCGTGGGCGGCGTCGTCTTTCTCAGGCTGACGCCGAAGAAGGGCGAGGGGAACCTGGACGATCCCTATCGCGTCACGGTGGCGGGCCGGCCCATCGAGGCAGGCGCCGAGCGCGAGCCGAACAACACGACGGCGACGGCGACGGCGCTGCCGCCCAACGTGGCCGGGTCGGGTCTCATTTTTCCGCGGGGGGATATCGATTTCTGGATGGTGGGTCCCCCACCGGGCGGCGCCGGGGCCCTCAATATCAACGTCAGGTCCATACCGGGGATGACGCTGGACGTGCGGGTGCGCGGGTTAGGAGCGGGGCACGAACTGGCGCGGTTCCGGGTAGGAAGCGACGGTTCCGCACCCACCCGCGTCGTGTCGGAGGCCGAAGGTTGCTGCCTGATCGAGATCCGGGACGCCGCCGGCCGCGCTGCCAACCCCAAAGATCGATACCTGCTGACCGTGTCGCCCTGAAGGGAATTTTCCGCGCGACGCCGCAAACATTTCTGTTTCGTTCAAGCGACTGTGATCGCTAATGAAGGTCGGGCGCGCCTTCAGGTGCACGACGATTCCGCCGATCAGCGTCTTGACTAGGGGGCAAGGATATTGCAGGAGGTTAGGAGAGGAGTTCCATGCTCGAGCCCTGGATCATCGAACAGATCCGACGCCGGGAAGAAGAGGAGCGGCGCAGGCAAGACCGCCCTCAGCTGGACGTCCCTGCGGACGACGACCGAATCGAGCAATGGCGCAAGCGCCAGGAAGACGAGCGGCGACAGAAAGACGACCGGGGACGGCGGGATGAGGATGAGGACGCTCCCAAGCGGGGCGTCATGATCATCGACTTTGGTTGATGGAAATGGGCGCAAGCGCGCGCGATCGTTCGCGTCGTAGCAGGTAGTTCCGCCTTCACGGAGTTCGGCGCCACCGGGTGCGCGGCCACGCGCGCCCGGGTGAGAGCGAAGCGCCCGGCGCGCCGCGGTCGTCGCGCCAAACAGCCGTTTTTTGGACGGGCCGCAGGCGCCAGCCGAAGATGGTTCCCATGCGCTCTGCGGTTCACGAGGGGAGCCAGGGGCTGGACGGGGGCCGCGGCAGGCTTCATCCGGCCGCTTTCAGGGGCCGCGACGGGGAGTTCCAGGCGCTGGACAGGGCGCTCGAACGCGCCGTCACCCTGCGCGAGCCCCAGTTCGTGACGGTCCTGGGAACCCTGGGAATGGGCAAGACCAGGCTGTGGGGCGAGTGGCTGGGGGAGATGACGGGGCCGGGACTGCGCGTGATGCGGGTCGCCCTGTCCGCGCTGGGCCGCGATCCCAGCGATGGCAACTTGCTGGGGGCGCTGCTGCGCCAGCGTTTCGGCATCGCGCCTCATCACGGGCCCGAGGCGGCGCTGGTCCAGTTCCGCAGCGAGCTGCAGCGGGTGTTCGGTGATCGGCGGGTCGCGGACGTGGCGTCGCTGCTGGGTCGATTCCTGGGGTTCGACCTGCGCGAGAGCCCGCTGTCGCAGGCGCTGGTGACGACGGCCAACCAGGGCGCGGACCTGGCGCGGGCGGTGCTGTGCCGGTTCCTGGAGCAGGACGCCAGCACGTCGCCGCTGATCCTGGCGGTCGACGATGTTCACCTGGCCGATGACGAGTCGCTGGACATCCTGGAGCGCCTGCCTGGCGAGCTGGGCGAAGCGTCGGTCGTCGTCCTGGTGACCGCGCGCCACGAGCTGCTGGCGCGCCGACCCGACTGGGGTCGCGGCCGCGGCACCGCGGCCGACGCCGCCGCGGCCGAGCCCGCTTCGTCCGAGCGGGGTCGCCTGGGGCGGGTGTGGGAGTCCGTTCGAGGATCCCACCTGATCGATCTGCCGCCGCTCGCGCGCGCGAGCCTGGAACAGATCACCCGCGCGGTCCTGGGCGTGGCGGAAGGCGAGTCGTTACCGGTCGCGCTGATGGATCATGTCGCGCGCGAGTCGGGCGGAAACCCGTACGTGCTCGAGCAGATGCTGCACCTCTACAGCCGGCACGGTGTGCTGGCGGTCGACCCGAACGGGACCGGCGACGGCCCGTGGTCCTTCGATTCCCGGAAGGCAGCGGTCGAGCGCGTGGCGCTGTCGCCCGAGCAGGCGGGCAGGGGTCGCATCGCCAGCCTGTCGGTGGCCGAGGTCGCCGTGCTGACCAGGGCCGCGATCTTCGGGCCCGTGTTCTGGACCGGCGGTGTCGTGGCGCTGGGCAGGTTGATGGCCGAGCCCCACGACCCGGTGGCCGTGTTCGGACCCGATCCGACCATCGCCGAGGTCCGCGATGTCCTGGCCGAGCTGGCCGGAAGAGACTTGCTGCGGGTGGCAGCGGAGAGCAGCCTGGCCGGCGACGTGGAGTGGACCTTCAAGCACCCCGCGGATGTCTCGCTGATCCTGGAGGACATCGACGCCTCCGAGCTGGTGGCCTGGCGGAGGTTCGCGGCCCAGTGGCTGGAGAGCCGCGGCGGTCCCGGCCGCGAAGCGCGCTTCGAGACCCTGGGGCGCCTGTACGAGCAGAGCGGCGACGCCCGCCGAGCCGCCTACTGCTTCCTGTCGGCGGCGGAGGACGCGCGCCACCGCGCCGAGTCCGAGCACGCGCGCACGCTGTACCTGGCGGCGGTGCGGCTGATGGACCTGGACGACGCCGTGGCGAAGATGGACGCCTGCTACGCGCTGGGCGATCTGGCGGCCCGCCTGGGACGCACGCGGGAGGCGCTGGGCCACTTCCAGGACATGTTGCGGCTGGCGTGGCGCCTGGATCTTCCGGCCAAGGGCGGCGCGGCGCACGGTCGCCTGGGGCGCCTGCACGCCATGCTGGGCGACAACCGCGCGGCCATCATGCACCTCGAGCTGGCGCGGAAACTGTTCGAGGCAGCCGGCGATCTGCCGGGCATCGCCTCCACGCTCGACGACGTGGGCCGGGTGCACCTGGCGGGCGGCGCGCCGGAGGCTTCGCTCGAGTGCCACCGCGCCGCCTTCCAGGTCCGCGATCAGCTGGGCGACGATCGCGGCAAGGGCCTGGCCCTGGCGCGCATGGGACAGGTCGAGCACGAGACCGGCGACCTGATCGCGGCGGAGGGGCACATCCGCCAGGCGATCGAGCTGCGCAGGCGCGCGGGCGATCGCCAGGGGATGGTGGCGTCCCTGCTGGATCTGGGCGCGCTGGAACGGGATCTGGGGCGCGTCGAACAGGCGATCACGATCCTGGAGGACGCGCAGGCGCTGGCGCGCGAGCTGGGCGAGCGCCTCTACGAGTGCAGCATCGACATCGCGCTGGGCGACTGCTGGCTGACGCAGGCCCGGCCCGCCGACGGGCGGCCGCACTTCCTGGCCGCCAAGGACATCGCCCGCCAGTTCGGCGCCAAGGCTTTGCTGGTGGAGGCGTCGCGCGGGCTGGCCGAGGTCGAGCTGGCGCGCGGGGCCACCCTGGAGGCGCGCGACGAGGCCCGGGCTGCCTTCGAGCTGGCTGTGCAGATTGGTGCGACGCCCCTGTCGGGCGCGGCCTTGCGGGTCGTCGCCTCGGCAGTGGGCCTGGGCGCCCCCGGCGACGCGGAGCTCGGTGGCGCGCGCGAGATGTTCGACCGCGCCATCGAGATCCTGAGCAACGCGGCCTCCGAGCTGGAGCTGGGCCGAGCGCTGGCCGCCTACGCCGAGTTCGAGGAGCGCGCCGGACGCAAGGCCGTGGCGCGAGACCTGCGCCGTCAGGCGCACCTGATCCGCGAGAAGACCCGCACCGTGGGCACGTCGGAGCGCCTGCGCCGCGGCCGCGTCCCCGGCGCCACCGTTCCGGCCGGTCTTCCGCCAGGCTGATCGCCGCCCCCTGCGCCGTACCAGGCGAGCGGGCGGCGGCGGGTCGCCGCGGGCTTGCTCAGACCGTCCTGTCGACCATTCGCCCCAGCCAGTAGTCGATGTCGAACGTCGGGTCGCCGGTCAGGTATCGCCACAGCTTGATGCGCTTCACGATCTCCAGTCGGGCCTGGCTGCCCGTGAAGGGATGTTCGTGGCGCAGCGTCCGGATCACCTCGGGGTCCGCGACATCGGCCAGATCCCAGCAGCGGCGCTGCTGTCCGGCGGGGCCCAGGCGCAGCTTGAACATGGTGCGCGGGCGATCGGTCCTGTTCGGCTGACCGCAGTGCCAGATCCCGTGATGAAGGACGATCAGCGTCCCCGCCGGGCAGACCGTGGGGAGCTGCCCACGGAAGTTCTGCGTCCGTGAGATCTCCAGCTCGTTGGCGCGTCGCAGGTGACTGCCGGGCAGGATCATGGTCCCCCCCATCTCCCGCGGCGTGTCGTGGAAGAAGAACATCAGCTGGATGTCGAAGGCCAGCGGGCGCGGGTCCAGCACGGCGTCGGCGTGCCAGGGCTGGCTCCAGGCCTGGTGGGGGGCGATGACGTGCGCGTAGTGATGGTCGTACAGCGCCCCGGGGCCCAGCAGGCTGTGAATGATCCCCGCCACGCGGGGCAGACGCAGGACGGGGCCGATGGCGGGGGACTCCTTCCACAGCGCGGCCAGGGGACGGCCCGCGTTGTTCGCCTGCGGCTCGCCCTCCTTCCAGGCGGCCGGGCCAGCGCCGGACGCCAGCTCGGCCAGGGCGGCGGCGGCCAGCTCCGGCGGCACCAGCGCTTCGAAGCGCAGGAAGCCGTGGGCGACGAACGCCGCCAGCTGCTTCGAGCTCAGCAGGTCGTGCGCCGCTGTCTCCACGGTGGTCAGCTTCGCCCCCGTGGGTCGACCAGCTTCTCCAGCACGAACTCGTAGGGGAGGGGACCGGTCTCGTGCTCGCGGCCCGGCGCCGCGGCGTGAACCACCGGGACCTGCAGCACCCGCCAGCCGTCCTTCATGGCAGCCAGCACCGAGTCGTACGGCGGCTGATCGGCGTCCCCCGCCATGGTGGTCGTTCCGCCCGTCCCGTCGAAGAACGACCAGGCCACCACCGCGCTGGTGGGGTTGGGGGTGGCGAGGCACAGAAACAGGAGCTGCTGGCGCACGTCCCCCTCAGTGTGTCACGGCGGGACCCTGGTCGCCGCCTTGCCGCGATCCTGCGGGCGACGCTACTTCTTCTTCAGGTCGTCGACCTTGACCAGCAGGCGGTCGACCGACCACTTCGGCACCACGAACACGTCCGACCCCTCCGCGGCGAACACGTTCACCTTGTCCGCCGACTCGGCGCCGATCTTGATCGTGCAGCTCTTCTTCTTGTCCTTGCCGGTGGCGCTGATCACGGCGCGGGGCTTGTCCAGGCCGTTGGCCTTCGGCGACTGATCGTCGGCGAAGCCGGTGGCCTTCCAGTCCTTGAAGCCGCCGGTGATGCTGCTGAGCTTCGCGCTGTCGGCCGTCAGCCCCTTGGGCTTGCTGGCGCCCCAGGCGTTCTTGTCCTTGTTCGCCTTGTCGGCGCCGCGCGCCAGCGTGAACGAGTCCTTGTCGTGGCTGACGGCGATCTGTTGCAGGTCGCCCTCCGCCAGGTCGCACAACGTCTTGTCGCGCAGATCGATCGGCTTCTTGTCGATGCGGTCCAGGTTGTACTTCTTCACCAGGTAGACCTGCGCCGCGTCCGCCTTCTTCACGTAGAAGTCGTCGCTGCCCTTCTTGTTGCCGATCAGCACGCTGACCGTCTTGCCGCCCTTCAGCGACACGGTCACGGTGTTCTCCGGGTTGGCCAGGCCAGTGGCGTCGGGCTTGGCGTCGTCGGCGAAGTCGTTGGTGGTCCAGCTACCCAGCGCGGACACGATGCCGGTGGGCACGGTGTTGTCCATCTTGTCGACCTTCACGGTCGACTCGACGACGCTCCACTTGTCGCCGCTCTCCTTCTTGACGGTGGCGTGCCCGTGGTCGCGCGTCTTCAGCTCGACCTTCTCGACATCGCCCTGCGGAAACGTCGAGATGGTCTTGTCGCGCCAGCCGGTGGTGTCGCGATCCAGGCTGTACCGGAACGAGCCCAGCGCCTGCCACACCTCGTCCTTGCCGGGCACGCGCACCAGGGTGTTGCCGCCCACGCTCTTGCCGACCAGCAGCTCGGCCAGCGTCTGCTCGCCCTTCTTCACCACCACCTTCAGGGCCTTGTCGTCCACCTCGAACTCGGCGTGCTTGGGCTTCTGATCGGTGACGATGGTGCCGAACTCCAGCTTCTCGATCGATTCGAACGCCGTCTTGGCGACGCCCTGGTCGGCCAGGTAGGCGGCCGGCGCGGTGATCTTGTAGCTGTCGCCTTCCTTCTTGATGGTCGTGGTCGACGTCCCCTTCGTGACCGTCAGCGTGTCGAACGAGCCAGCGGCCAGCTTGGGAACGGGGCGGGGGCGCTCGCCGGTGACCTGGCCCTTCTCGGGCTGGCGGGTGACGACCACGGCGACGACGACGAGGATGCCCAGTACGGCGAGTGCGATCAGGGTCTTCCGGTTCATTTCCTGGTCCTTGGACGGGAAAGTTCAGAGCGAACGGTGAAGGGATGCGGCCCAGAAGCTCACAGCTTCTGTCCTTGGCGTCGCCGGCCGCGCACGCGCCAGCGGAAGATGCCGAACAGGCAGAACGCCAGCGGGATGCCGATGATGTTGAACGCCTTGATGGCGACCACCTTCTGGTCGGGATCCAGCTGGATGGGGCGTGAGGTGACGGTCTTGGCCCGCACCGGTGTCAGGGCCTCGTCCTCCAGCGCCCAGCCCAGCCCGTTCAGCAGGAACTGCGCGCCGTTTCCGTAGATGGGCAGGTAGCGAGAGATGGGGAAGTACTCGTCCGACGCGAAGTCCGAGTCGCCGATGACCATCAGGCGCACCTTCTTCTTCGAGTCGTTGGCGTCCGCGCTGGACATGCCCGCGTTGGTGGGCGGCGCGTAGGCGCTGCGCAGGATGCCCTCGTAGGCGTAGCCGAGCGCGAACGGGCCGCGATCCTTCGCGTCCTTCGCCTCCTCCAGCTTGGTGCCCGGCGAGTAGATGAAGAAGCCGCTCACCTTCCAGCTCCCCGGGGAGGTCTCGGCCAGCTTCCACAGCTTGCCGCGCGCGGGCTTGCCGTCCTTGCTGTCCTTCAGAGGGCCCACCAGCTCCACCGAGCTGGCGTAGGGGAAGATCAGGGCGTTGATGCCGGCCGTGGGCGTGAAGTCCTTGTCGTTCGCGTCCATCTGGACGCCCACGAACATGGGGGCGTTGGCCAGCATGCGCCGGCCGCCGCCCACGTCCACCGGTCCGGGCGCGTTCTGCCGCCCATCCAGCACGAAGTCCTGATCGACCGTGAAGCCGTAGTTCTTCAACAGGTCATTCAGTCCGGGATCATTGGCCTGACCGACCTTGGGCATCTGCCCCCCCATGTCGGGGTGCGCGCCGCGCGGGCTGCTCATGGCCATGCCGTCGACCAGGAAGATGGCGCCCTTGCCCTTCATCAGGAAGCTGTCGATCTCGTGGCGGCCCTTGTCGTCGAAGGCCTGCTTGGGCCCGGCCACCAGCAGCGCGTCCACGTCGTCGGGGATGGGGTTGGTCGACGGATTGACGCTGGTGGTGTCGAACTCGTCGGACAGCACCTTCTGCAGCGTCTGCAGGCCCTGCGACAGATCCAGCTCGCCGTGACCGTTGGTCAGCGCCAGCTTGCGCTTCTTCTGGGTCATGCGCTTGATCATCGAGGTCACCTGATACTCGACGCCCTCCAGGCTGACGATCTCCGGCAGCGCCTCGTTCTTGCCCTCGTACTCCAGGCACAGACCCAGGTAGTAGGCGCCCACCTCGATCTTCTGGTCCTCCATCTTCTGGATCTGCAGCTTGCGCACGCCGCAGGTGCTCGCCTCGTCCTCCAGCTTGGCGGCCACCGGATCGACGGCCTCGAACTTCAGCTTGCCCTTCGAGTTCGCGCGGTACTCGTCCAGCAGGTCGCGCAGGTAGCGCGACAGGGACTTCAGCTCCGGCGGCAGCGTGTCCGAGATGTACGCCTTCACCGTCAGGTAGTCCTTCAGGTCGCGCACCACCTCCTTCGACGCGGGCGACAGCGTGTAGACCTTGGCGTCCGTCATGTCCAGGCGTCCGAAGACGCGCGTCGAGATCAGGTTCACGGCCACCACGATGCCGATGACCGCGATGAGGAAGAAGGCCGCGTTGGAGGCGACCGACCGCTTCTTCTTGTCCATGCTCATGGCTTCACTTCCACTTTCGCGACTGCAAGGAGGTGGTGGCGATGAGGAGCGTCACCACGATGATGGAGACGTAGTAGAGGACGTCGCGGGTGTCGATCACGCCGCGGCCGATCTTCTCGAAGTGGGTGTCGGTGCTGAGGAAGGCCGCGACGGGCTGCAGCTTCTCGGGCACGAAGGGGAGCACCTTGCCCAGCAAGAAGAGCGCGAAGCAGATGCCGAACGAGACGATCAGCGACACCACCTGGTTGCGGGTGAAAGAGGAGGCCATCACCCCGATGGCGACGTACGAGCCGCCCATCAGCAGCAGGCCGAAGTAGCCGGCCACCGCCGGCCCCTTGTCCAGCGGCCCCAGCTTGGCCACCGTGATGGCGAAGACCGCCGTCAGCGCCAGCGTGGTGAGCAGCAGCGTCATCGCCGCCAGCCATTTGCCGACCACGACCTCCCAGTCGCGCACCGGCATGGTGATCAGCAGTTCGATGGTGCCCGAGCCCTTCTCCTCGGCCAGCAGGCGCATGGTGATGGCGGGCGCCAGGAAGCAGAACATCAGCGGCGCCAGGCCGAACAGCGCGCGCATGTCGGCTTGCTTCTCGGTGAACAGGTTGTTGAAGAAGAACCAGCCGAAGACGATGGTGAACACCGTCACCACGATGTAAGCGACCGGCGAGTTGAAGTAGGTGCGGATCTCGCGCTTCGAAATGACCAGGGCGGGGCTCATGAACGGGCCTCCTCGCGGCGGGGGGCGGACGCGCCGGCGTCCTTGGCGACGTCTCGCGTGGTGAGGTTGCGGAACACGTCTTCCAGGCTGACGGACTCGCGGACCAGCTCCAGCAGCGGCCAGCGGTTGTCCACGGCGGCGCGAAACAGCGAGCGCCGCAGGTCGGTGTCGCCGGTGCTGTCGAGCACGAAGCTCATCGCGCCCGCCTCGCTGGCGGCCGTGTCGCAGTGGGCGACGCCCGCGACGCCGGCCAGCTTCTCGCGGATCGCCTCCTGCGCCGTGCCGTTCGTCTCGACCACCATCCGGTAGCGGCTCCCCTTCTCGCGGGCGCGCAGCGCCTCCGGCGTGTCGTCGGCGACCAGCTTGCCGCCGCTGATGATCAGGATGCGCGAGCAGGTGGCCTGCACCTCGGGAAGGATGTGCGTCGACAGGATGACCGTCTTCTCCTGTCCCAGCTCCTTGATCAGCTGCCGGATCTCGACGATCTGGTTGGGATCCAGGCCGCTGGTCGGCTCGTCCAGGATCAGGATGTCGGGGTCGTGCAACATGGCCTGGGCCAGGCCCACCCGCTGGCGGTAGCCCTTCGACAGCTCGCCCACCAGCTTGCCGGCGACGTCACCCAGGCCACAGCGGCCACCGATCTCCTTGATGCGCTTGCCCCGGTTGCTGGGGTCCATCTGCCGCATCTCGGCCGCGAAGTGCAGGTACTCGGTGACCGTCATGTCGCGGTAAAGCGGCGTGTCCTCGGGCAGATAACCCAGGCGCCTTCGCACCTCCAGCGAGTCGTCGTAGATGTCGTGGCCAGCGACCTTGGCCGATCCGCCCGTGGGTGCGATGTAGCAGGTCAGCATCTTCATGGTGGTCGATTTACCGGCCCCGTTCGGGCCCAGGAAACCAAGCACCTCGCCTTTGCGCACGTTGAACGTGACCTTGTCGACGGCCCTGAACGTACCGTAGTCCTTGGTCAGGTTCTCGACGCGAATCATCAGGTCCGACATCGTCTCCCTCGTCTACTTGCGATTTGGTGGAGCCTACGTTTTGGGCCTGAACCCCGACCCGTTTCGGCGTATTCCCGGTCGGCCCGGAAAAAATTTCGGCCCCCGCCGCGCTCGGTTGGGGCCGACCACAGGCCGGGGGCTAACTACGACGGGGGTAACGAGAGTGTCAAGCCCCGCCGCGGTTCGACCAGGGGCTGAAATCCGGAGATCAGGCGCGACCGGTGCCTCAGCGGGCGCTTCTCACCAGGACCGTTTCGAGAGGCGCCAGCGACCCGAGCCAGCGTTCCGAGACCTCGCGGCCCGCCCGGTCCAGCCGGGCCGGGATCACCGCCGCCAGCAGCTGCTGGGCGCGCTGCGCGAGCGCGTCGGACAGGGCGTAGCGCTTCTTGAACCGGGTGACCTCCGCGGCCGTGAGGGGCCGGAAGGAGGCCTCTCGGGTCGCGGCGTCTGTCTCGCCGTCCTCCAGCAGAAGACGGACCAGCGCCGTGCGCGCCAGCACGCTCGCGTCCAGGGCGGCCCGGTCACCCGGCTCGACCCCGGCCAGCGCCTGCGCCGACAGGTGCGCCGGGCGCACGCCCAGGCCGACCAGCATGGCCTGCGCGGCGGCGGCGCGCTCGATGGCGGCCGTCAGGCGTGCCAGGTCAGCCAGGGACGAGATGGGCCGCTCGCCGTTGGCGGGCGGGTCGTCCAGCAGGCGGGGGAAGGCGGGCACGAACCGGTTCACGCTGGCCAGCGCGGTGGCCTCGGGCTCCTCGGTCAGGTGCACGTCGTCGCTGGCCAGCGACGCGAAGGGGCCGCGGCGCAACAGGGCGCGGGCCAGCGCGCGCAGCTTCCCCGTAAGCGAAACGCCCACCCGGAACAGGCGAGCCACGGCCACCGTCCGCACGGCGTCGACGGCGCGGTCCTCGTCGAAGACACCCGCCTGCCGCGCCAGATACTCCACGCCCAGGTCCAGGCTGGCGCGCAGCCGCCCCAGGTGGGCGGCCACGGCCGCGTCGTCGGCGGGATCGACCCGCTCGGCCGCGAGGTATCGGTTCGCCAGCGCCGCCAGCGCGGCGTTCAGCTCGGTCCGCTCCGCCTGGTTCGTCACGCGCGCCACCGCGCTCGCGAACGGGGACACGCCGTCCAGCTCCGCCGCCAGCGCGGGCGGCAAGCCGCCGGACAGCTGGTCGCCGTCGGCGCCGGTCGCGCGCACGCGCGTGCCGGGGCGCAGCTCGCCCAGGTGAACGGAGGTGGGATCCAGCTCGCGGAAGATCTCGCGCGCCGCCAGCGGATCCTCGAAGCCCAGGTCCTGCAGCCGTCCCTGGCGCCAGCGGTACGCTGTCTCCTCGAGATCGGAGTCGAGCTCGGCCTTCACGCCCACCAGGATCCGTCGCGCCAGCGTCAGATCGGCGCGGTACAGGCGGTCCATCAGCTGGATGATGGCCTCAGCCGACTGGCTGGTTTCCGGCGCCGATTCGGTCCCGTCCTGTTCCTGCTCGCTGGCCTGGCCGCTATAACCGCGCACGTCCAGGACGAACAGTCCGTCGGGCGTCGGCCAGGCCGTGCCTTCGGGCTCGTCGGGTGGACCGTCGATCTCCAGGTCGTAGACGCGCGCCCCTTTGCGGATCATCAGCCCGACCAGCTCGATGTCCAGGCCCGCGATCCAGCGGCCCACGGTGTCGGTGGGCATGCCGGCGATCAGATAGATCCAGTCCTCCAGTCGCCGGGCGGACAGCCGGTCGCCTTCCCACAGCGCCAGATCCAGCACCACCTGCACCTGCTCGGGCCGGGCGTGCGCCAGCAGATCGGCGTGCTCGTTCAGATCGCCGGCGCGCAGCAGATCGTACAGCTCGTCGCCGCGCAGCGAGCGGATCGCCAGCTCGGGGCTGGCCGAGTCGAGGAGCGCGTCCAGCCGCCGCTGCCGCAGGTCCTGCGCATGGCGGGCCCGGAACTGGGACAGCGACACCACGTCGCCCGCCGGCGCAGCGGCAGGGACGGAACGGGAGGAGGAACGATCTTCGGACTCGGTCATGGGAACGGGCTATTGTGGCACGGACCGGGCCGGCGTCATGTTGTCGACCATCATTCAGACGATTCGGCGCCACGCGCTGTTCGCGGCAGGCGACCGGGTCTTGCTGGGCGTGTCCGCCGGACCCGACTCGATGGCGTTGCTGGCGGCGCTGTGGGAGCTGGCCCCCCGCCTCGAGCTGACCCTGGAGGTCGCCACGGTCGACCACGGGCTGCGCGAGGTCGAGGCAGAGCTGGCCCTGGTGCGCGAGCGGAGCGAGGCCCTGGGCCTGCCCTGGCATCACCTGGCCGTCGACGTGCGGGGCGCGGGCGTGTCGCGGGGACTGCAGGAGGCCGCGCGGCGCGCCCGGCTGGCGGCGCTGGCGCGGCTGGCAGAGGCGCGTGGTTGCCGGAGGGTGGCCCTGGGCCACCAGGCGGACGATCAGGAAGAGACGGTGCTGTTCCGGATCGTGCGCGGAACGGGGCTGCGGGGGCTGGCCGGAATTCCCTATTTGCGGGCGCCCTTCGTTCGTCCGTTGCTGGATGTCACGCGGGCCGAGATCGTGAGGTACCTGGCCCGGCGCAGCCTGACCTTCGCGCGCGATCCGTCGAACGAGGACCTGCGGTTCGCGCGCGCGCGGCTGCGCCGGCTGGTGCTGCCGGTGCTGCGCAGAGAGAACCCCCGCATCGGCGAGGCGCTGCGCCGCCTGGCCGCCGAGGCGAGCCGCCCCGTGGGCGAGCTGGTTCTAGGTCTGGCCGCGGCCCGCGCGTCCGGGGTTCACGTCTCGGCGCGGTTGCAGGCGTCGCTGGAGCGCGCCGCCGGCGCAGGCGGAACGCGGACCTTCGACGCCGAGGGGGGCCACCGCCTGACGGTGGGGTACGGCAGCCTGACGGTGGCGAAACAGGGACCTCGCGCCGCCGGCCCGCGGCCCGGCCGTCGCGCCCACGCCGACACGGCCCCCGCAGGGGAAGTGATCATCGCGAAGCCGGGACGATTCGTGTTCGATGGGCGCACGGCGGTGGTCCTGCGAGAAGTGGCGCCGGCGCGATCCGGAGCGCGGGCGACTTCGGGGCCACCGGCGCGGGCGCATCAGCCCCCCGGTGACGAGGGCTGGGTCTGGTTCGACGGCGAGGCGCTGGCCTGGCCGCTGACGTTGCGCGCGCGCCGGGCCGGGGACCGCATGCGACCCCGGGGGGGCCGGGGTAGCCGCAAGCTTTCGGACCTGCTGATCGACGCCAAGATCCCGCGAGAGGCGCGCGATCGCCGTCCCGTGGTGGCGTCCGCCGAGGGAGAGCTGCTGTTCGTGCCGGGGCTGCGGCCGTCCCAGACCGGTGCGCCCACCGAATTCACGCTCCGTCTTGTCGGGATGGCCGCCGTGCCCATGTCGGGTCGACCAGATTCCAGCGGCGATTTTACGGAACCGTGAGGTTGACCCGCTGATCTTTGGAAGCAATACTCGTCTGAATCCGTTCTAAATTCGGCTCATCTCCCGTGAGATGGGGGAGGGCTCGATGAAAGGACCCACGCGTGCGCCAGGGACATAAGACATTTCTCGTCTGGGTGATGCTCATCTTCGCCTTCTTTGTCGTTTATCAATTCTTGAGCGGCAACCGGCCGGATGATCATCGCGTGGCGTTCTCGACGTTCATGCAGGACGTCGATCAGCACCCCGAGAAGTTCAAGGCCGGCGTGCCGATCCAGATTCGCAAGACCCAGGACGCTGCGGACTTCCGCGGTCAGATGGCTGGCGGCGAGAGCTTCATCTCGACCGGCATGATCAGCGACAAGGTGCTGGAGCGTCTGGACAAGGCGCACCTGAACTACGACATCGCCAAGGAGCAGGAGAACTCGTTCTGGCAGCAGGTGCTGGTCACCTGGCTGCCCATGGTGGTCCTGGTGGTGCTGTTCCTGCTGTTCATGCGCCAGTTGCAGGTGGGCGGCGGGAAGGCGATGAGCTTCGGCAAGAGCAAGGCCAAGCTGCTGTCGGAGAACCAGAAGAAGATCACGTTCGCGGACGTGGCCGGCATCGAGGAGGCGAAGGACGAGGTCGAGGAGATCATCGCCTTTCTCAAGGACCCGAAGAAGTTCACCCGCCTGGGCGGTCGCATTCCCAAGGGTGTGCTGATGATGGGCCCGCCCGGAACCGGCAAGACCCTGCTGGCCCGCGCGATCGCCGGCGAGGCCGGGGTGCCGTTCTTCTCCATCTCCGGCTCGGACTTCGTCGAGATGTTCGTGGGCGTCGGCGCCAGCCGCGTTCGCGACCTGTTCGAGCAGGGCAAGAAGAACGCCCCCTGCATCATCTTCATCGATGAGATCGACGCCGTGGGGCGCCACCGCGGCGCTGGCCTGGGCGGCGGCCATGACGAGCGCGAGCAGACGCTGAACCAGTTGCTGGTCGAGATGGACGGCTTCGAGTCGAACGACGGCGTGATCTTGATCGCCGCGACGAACCGTCCCGACGTCCTCGACCCGGCGCTGCTGCGTCCCGGCCGCTTCGACCGGCGCATCGTGGTGCCCCGTCCCGATGTGAAGGGGCGGCTTGGCATCCTGAAGGTTCACACGAAGAAGACGCCGCTGGCGACCGGGGTGGACCTGGACATCATCGCGCGTGGCACGCCCGGCTTCTCGGGCGCCGACCTCGAGAACCTGGTGAACGAGGCGGCCTTGCAGGCGGCGCGCGCCGACAAGGATCGCCTGGACAGCTCCGACTTCGAGATGGCGAAGGACAAGGTCCTGATGGGGCCGGAGCGCCGGTCGATGATCATCAGCGACAAGGACAAGCGCATCACTGCCTATCACGAGGCGGGGCATGCGCTGGTCGCCAAGATGCTGAAGCACGCCGATCCCGTCCACAAGGTCACCATCATCCCGCGCGGCCGCGCGCTGGGCTTGACGCAGTCCCTTCCTGCCGAGGATCGGCTGAACCTGACGGCGGACGGGGCGCACGACTCGATCGCGATGGCGATGGGCGGGCGTATCGCCGAGGACGTCATCTTCGGTCAACTGACGACGGGCGCCTCCAGCGACATCCAGCAGGCGACCGACACGGCCCGCCGCATGGTGTGCGAGTGGGGCATGTCCGAGAAGCTGGGTCCGCTGCACTTCGGCAAGAAGGACGCCGAGGTGTTCCTGGGGCGCGACTTCGCCGACGGCGGGCGCGAGTACAGCGAGCAGACGGCGGTCGACATCGACGCGGAGGTCCGCCGCATCGTGACCGAGAACCACGAGCGGGCCCGCAAGATCGTGCTCGAGAATCTGGACAAGCTGAAGCTGCTGGCCGACGCCCTGCTGGAGTACGAGACGGTGGACGGCGCCGAGATCGATCGGCTGTTCGCGGGCGGCAAGCTGGATCGCACGCCATCGACCTGGGCCTCGGCCGCGGCGAAGGCGCCGCCGGACAAGCGCCCGGTGACCAGCGAGCGACCGGCGTCGCGGCCGGGCATCTTCTCGCCCCCGCGTCCGCTGCCGGACCCGGAAAAGGCCTGAGCGCGGGCGCAAACCGCTCCCCGCTCCTGGCCTGTGCTAGGGGTGGGGAATGCAGCGCTGTCTGATCGTCGGCGTGCTGAATTGCACGCCGGATTCGTTTTCCGGGGAAGGGATCGTCGAGCCCGCCAGGGCCATCGAGGCGGGGCTGGCCCTGGTCGAGGCCGGCGCCGACTGGATTGACATCGGAGGCGAGTCGACGAGGCCCGGGGCGCGCCTGGTGCCCGCCGACGAGGAGCTGGGGCGGGTCTTGCCCGTCATCGAGGGGCTGGCGCGCGCGCTGGGGGACCGCGCGGTGCTGTCCATCGACACGTACAAGGCGGTGACGGCCCGGGCGGCCATCGCGGCCGGGGCGACGGTGGTCAACGATGTCTCGGGCGGCCTGCTGGACCCCGACCTCTTCTCGGTCGTGGCGGCCGGTGGCGCGACCCTGGTGCTGGGACATCTGCGCGGCGAGCCCGCGACGATGATGGAGCACGTCGCGTTCGGCGACGTGGTGGCCGAGGTGACGGCCGAGCTGGAAGAGCGCGTGGCGGCGGC
>Ga0070658_10000908_pt1 | contig 25367 bp, 18 predicted proteins | sample KBSC13metaG_FD_64664 | JGI IMG/M metagenome (GOLD analysis project Ga0070658, IMG submission 64664) | Corn rhizosphere microbial communities from Kellogg Biological Station, Michigan, USA - KBS C1-3 metaG | ecosystem: Host-associated > Plants > Roots > Rhizosphere > Soil ... | reverse complement strand
GCTTCCTGGGGGATCTCCACGTTCCCAACCTGCTTCATCCGCTTCTTACCTTCCTTCTGACGCTCCAGCAACTTGCGTTTGCGGGTGATGTCGCCGCCGTAACACTTGGCGGTGACGTTCTTCCGCAGCGCCTTCACCGTGGTGCGAGCGATGACCTTCGAGCCGATGGCGGCCTGGATGGCCACCTCGTACTGCTGCTGCGGGATCAGCTCCTTCATCTTGTCGCAGAGATCACGCCCCTTGGGATAGGCGTTGGCCCGGTGCACGATCAGCGACAGGGAGTCGACGCGGTCGCCGTTCACCATCAGGTCCATGCGCACCAGATCGGCCGTCGCGTAGCCCTTGGGCTCGTAGTCCAGCGAGGCGTAGCCGCGCGACACCGACTTCAACCGATCGTAGAAGCCGAACACCATCTCGGTCAGCGGCAGATCGTAGCGGACGATCACCCGCCGCTCTCCCGCGTAGGACAGCCCCGTCTGCGTGCCGCGCTTCTCCTCGAACAGCTTCAGGATGGCGCCCACGTACTCCGGGGGCGTGTGCACGGTGGCGGCGATCAGCGGCTCCTCGATGCGCTCGATCTCCCCCTCGGAGGGGAACTTGGCCGGGTTGTCGAGCTCGATGGTCTCGTTGTTGCGCGTGATGACCCGGAACCGCACCGTGGGCGCCGTGGTGATCAGGTCCAGGTTGTACTCGCGCTCCAGCCGCTCTTGCACGATCTCCATGTGCAACAGGCCCAGGAAGCCGCAGCGGAAGCCGAACCCCAGCGCCGCCGACGACTCCGGCTCGCGCGAGAACGAGGCGTCGTTGAGGCGCAGCTTGTCCAGCGCGTCCCGCAGATCCTCGTACTTCGACGAGTCGATCGGGAAGATACCGGCAAACACCATCGGCTTGGCGGGCTGGAAGCCGGGCAACGGCGCCACCCGCGGCGTCCCCGCCTCGGTGATGGTGTCACCGACGCGCGCGTCGGCCACCTCCTTGATGGCGCCCGTCAGGAAGCCCACCTCGCCCGGGCCCAGCTCCTGCACCTCGCGCGGGAACGGCGCGAAGATGCCCAGCGACAGCACGTCGTACTCGCGCGCCGCCGCCATGAGGCGGATCTTCATCTTGGGGCGCAGCGTGCCGTCGATGATCCGCACCAGGATCACCACGCCCCGGTAGGCGTCGTACCAGCTGTCCAGCAGCAGCACGCGCAGCGGCTTCGTGGCGTCGCCCACCGGAGGGGGAAGCTTCGTCACCACCGCCTCCAGGATCTCGTGGATGCCCACCCCCTCCTTGGCCGACGCCAGGATGGCCTCGGAGGCGTCGATGCCCACCACGTCCTCGATCTGGCGCCGCACGTTCTCGGGATCGGCGGCCGGCAGATCGATCTTGTTGATCACGGGGACGATGGCCAGGTTCGCGTTGACCGCCAGGTAGACGTTGGCCAAGGTCTGCGCCTCCACCCCTTGCGAGGCGTCCACCACCAGCACCGCGCCCTCGCAGGCGGCCAGCGAGCGCGACACCTCGTAGTGGAAGTCGACGTGGCCGGGGGTGTCGATCATGTTCAGCTCGTAGGTGTTCCCGTCGGCGGCGGTGTACATCAGGCGCACCGTGGCGGCCTTGATGGTGATCCCGCGCTCGCGCTCCAGGTCCATGCTGTCCATGAACTGGGCCTTGCGTTCGCGGTCGGTCAACGCGCCCGTGGCGTCGAGCAGGCGGTCGGCCAGCGTGGACTTGCCGTGATCGATGTGGGCGATGATCGAGAAGTTACGGATGAGGTGGATGGGCGTTGACATGGACACTTCTGTGCGACCGGGCGGTCGTCGTGACGGTGTGACGGTGGCTGGGCTGGGGCTTTGGTCAGTGAAAGGGCGCGCAGCTTAGCAGTCCGGGCGATGGGCGTCGGGAAGGACTAATCGCGGGGGCGCGAGGCGAGGATGTCCAGGCTCAGCTGCCCGGCCAGGTGCCGGCTCTCGCGCTCGAGCACCATGTCTATGCCCTGGCGGATGAACTCGGCGACAGGGACCTTCGTCTTGTCGTGAAGCTCCTTCAGCCGCTCGTTCTGTTCCGGCGTGATGTAGATGGTTGTGGAGATCTTCTTCCGCGCCATGCCGGTGACAATGCATGGCCATATATGAATAGTCAAAGGCTCGATCACTTGCGAGATCAAGCGTTTGAGCCTACCGTTGTGGGCAATCATGACCAACTTGCGTGGCATGCGCGTGTCCCTGCGACGGCTCTCGAACCTGGTTGCTCCCGCGGCGCCGGTGGGCGCCCTGTTCCTCACCATGGCGGTGGCTGGCTGCGGTAGCACCCAGAACACCGGCCCCAACACGCCGGCGATGGCCGGTAACGTCCCCGGCGCCCCGCCCGTCGACCGCAGCCGCTGCAAGTCCGAAGGCAAGCAGGTCACCACCGCCGACACGAACATGGACGGCAAGCCCGACGTCTGGAAGTACTACGTGGCGAACGGCCAGGGCGCGCAGGTGTTGACCTGCAAGCAGGTCGACCTGAACCACGACAACAAGATCGACATCGTCTACTACTACGACGACACGGGCACCAAGACGAACCTGGAAGAGTTCGACACCGACCGCGACGGTCACATCGACGAGACCGTCTATTACGTGAACGGGAAGAAGGTCCGCTCGGAGTTCGACACCAACCTGGACGACAAGCCCGACGTCTGGAACTACTACGAGGACGAGAAGCTGGTCCGCATCGAGCGCGACGCCGACTTCAACGGCAAGGTCGACCAGTGGGAGTACTACGAGGGCGGCAAGCTGGATCGCATCGGCTACGACACCACCGGCGCCGGCAAGGTGGACAAGTGGGACCGCGCCCCTGAAGGCGGCGACGTGGCAGCGCCCGTCGCTGCTCCTGCCGCCTCGCCCCCGCCCACCACCACGACGACGCCCACCGCGTCGTCGGCGCCGGCCCCCGCGGCCGCGGCGCCCGCGCCGGCCAAGAAGTAGGCGCCGCGAACCCGCCCCGGCCCTGGTGGGTCTGGGCGGAAGCGGCTCGGCCGACTACGAGGCAGACGGAGCGCTTACGCCTGTCCCAGGCCGAAGCCGTCGTGCAGCGAGCGCACGGCCAGCTCGGCGTACTTCGCCTCGATGACGCACGAGATCTTGATCTCGGACGTGGAGATCAAGTGGATGTGAATGTTGTCGGCGGCGAGGATCTCGAACATCTTCAGCGCCACGCCGGCGTGCGAGCGCATGCCCACGCCCACCACCGAGACCTTGGAGAGGTTCTGCTCGGCCTTGATCTCTTCGGGCGGGCACAGATCGGCGCACGTCTTCGCCAGGATGTCCCTGGCGCGCGCCAGATCACTGCCCGGCAGGGTGAACGTCAGGTTCGTGCGGCCGTTCTGGATGTGCGCCTGCACGATGACGTCGACGACGATGCCGGCCTGGGCCAGCGGCCTCAAGACCTGCGCCTGGATACCGGGCTTGTCGATCACGTTCGACAAGGTCACTTTGGCCTCGTCACGCGTGGCGGTGACACCGGAGACGACGACTGCTTCCATGGACTTCTCCTCGGGAACGACCCAGGTCCCTTCGTTATCGTTGAAGCTCGAGCGCACGTGAATGGGGACCTGATACTTCATCCCGAACTCGACGGAGCGGATCTGCAGGACCTTGGCGCCCAGCGACGCCAGCTCCAGCATCTCCTCGTAGCTGATGCGGCTGACCTTGCGGGCGGAGCTCACCACGTTCGGATCCGCGGTGTAGACGCCGTCGACGTCCGTGTAGATCTCGCAAACGTCTGCCTTCAGCGCGGCCGCGACGGCGACCGCCGAGGTGTCCGAACCGCCGCGCCCCAGCGTGGTGATGTTGCCGTCCTTGTCGACGCCCTGGAACCCGGCCACCACGGCGATCTTGCCCGCGCGCAGCGCCTCGCGGACCGGCTTGTCGTCGATGTCCTGGATGCGGGCGCGGGCGAACGCGCTGTCGGTGAGGATCCTCACCTGGTGCCCCAGCAGCGAGGAGGCCTTGCCTCCCTCGGCCTGGATGGCCAGCGCCAGCAGCCCCACCGTCACCTGCTCGCCCGTGGAGGCGATGACGTCGAGCTCGCGCTCGTCCGGGATGCTGCTGATCTGCTGGGCCAGCCCCAGCAGGCGGTTCGTCTCGCCCGACATCGCCGACACGACGACCACCACGTCGTGTCCCTTCTTCTGGGTGGCGATCGCCCGGCGCGCGACGTTCTTGATGCGGTCGATGGTCCCGACCGACGTGCCTCCGAATTTCTGAACGATGAGCAAGGCGGCCGATCTCTATCAGCGACGCCACCGCCGTCAAGAGCAGGGCGCGACAAACCGTTGCCAGGGGCACCCCGCGGCACCGGGCGCCCGTGTAAGCTGGTCGGATGAGCGTCCCCAACGCCATCGAGGTCCACATCACCGCGCCGAACCGCGATCAGGCCGCCACCATGGCCCGCGCCCTGGTCGACGAGCGATTGGCCGCCTGCGTGAACATCGTCGACGGCGTGCAGTCGGTCTACCGCTGGCAGGAGAAGGTCGAGGAGAGCGCCGAGGTCCTGTGCCTGGTCAAGACGCGGCCCGACCTGCTGGACGCCCTGACCGAACGCGTCCAGGCGCTGCACCCCTACGAAGTGCCCGAGATCCTGGCCTTCGAGGTCGCCGACGGCAGCCCCGCGTACCTGGCCTGGCTGGAGGAGTCGACCACCCGCCCCACGTAACGACCCCGCCCTGCCCCCTTCCTCGGCAACTGCCCTGGTGGGGCACACCGCAGGCAAGGGAGCCACCGCGCGCCTACCCGGCCCGGCCGGTCCTCAGCTGCTTGATCGCCTCCCGGGCGGCGGCGGCGACCGACGCCTCGGTGTCCTCGTGCGCCACCTTGTCCAGGGCCGGGATCACGTCGGTCCGCCCGATCTTCGCCAGCGCCCGGGCGGCCTGGGCGCGAACCGGCACGTACTCGTCCTTTTGCAGCCGCTCCACCAGCGCGGGCACGGCCGCGGGATCGCCGATGTCGCCCAGCGCGTCGACCATCTCGCGGCGGTTCTGCACCTCGCGCAGGTGGGCGATCAGGGCCGGCACCGCGCGCCGGTCCTTCAGCTTGCCGATCTGCAAGATGATCAGGCGGCACAGCAGCACGTCGTCCTGGCAGTCGCCCAGCGCCTCGGCCAGGGTGGGCACGCCCGCGTGATCGTCGCGCGCGGCCAGCGCCAGCGCGCCGCGCACCCGCAGCTTTCGCGGTCGCGACGGATCGGCCACCAGGGCGCGCACCCGCTGGGCCGGCGCCATGTCGCCCCCCCGCACCGCCCCCACCGCCGCCCAGCCGGCAACCACGGGATCCTTGTCGTTCGCCGCCAGCGCCAGCTGAGGCGTCGTCTGCGCGCGGGGCGGCAGCGAGACCAGCAACTCCGCCGCCTCGCGCCGCACCGGCGGCGAGGCGTCGGTGGACAGCATCAGCTCGGCCAGCGCGGGCCCCGCCATCAGGTCGCCCAGCCTCCCTCGCTCGATGGCCTTCGGCACACGCTCGCCGTTCGGATTGGCGGCCCCCTTGGCCAGCACCGGCTCGAAGCGCACGTGGCCATCCAGCCAGTCGTCGAGGACGCCGCGCAGGCTGGCCACGCGGTCCGGGTTCTCGTCGGCACGGTTCTGCTTCTCGCCGGGGTCCTTGGCCAGGTCGTAGTAGGCGCAGAAGCCCCAGTTCAGATCGCAGATCAGCTTCTCCTGACCGCGCACCACCATCCGCTTGTCCTCCAGCTCCGCGAAGGCCGGCGGCAGGCGCGCGGCGGGGGCCGGCGGCGTGGCCAGCCAGGGGCCGAGGTCGGTGCCTCGCATGCGGGCGGGGACGGGGATATCCAGCAGGTTCAGCACCGTGGGCGCGATGTCGATCAGCTCGACCGGCCGATCGACGTCACGCGCGGACACGCCCGGCACGCTGATCAGCAGGGGCACGTGAATCTGCTCCTCGAACAGCGAGGAGCCGTGATAGCGCCCCCCGTGCTCGTCGAACTCCTCGCCGTGATCGGCGGCCAGCACCACGATGGTGTGCGGCCGGTGCTGCCTGACCCAGTCCAGCAAGCGGCCGATGGCGGCGTCGGCGTAGGCGATCTCGCTGTCGTACCGATCCATGTCGCCCGCCCCGAAGGGGAACTCGGGGTGCGCCACATAGGGTTCGTGCGGTTCGAAGAAGTGCACCCACACGAACGCGCGCTTGGGCTTCTCCAGCTCGTAGAAATGGACGATCTGGTCGACGCGCTTCTGCGCCTCCAGGTACTCGAACTTGACGTACTCGAAGGCGAAGTTCGTGTCCGCGTAGGCCTTCAGCTTCTGCGCGTCGACGTAGAACACGGCGGGCGGATAGAAGGCGGCGGTGCGCCAGCCGTACTGGCGCAGCGGCGACGTGATGGGGTCATGCTTCTCGGCGGGGGCCAGGCGCGCCAGGGTGGGAAAGTACTTTCCCGTCAGCATCGAGGCGACGGAGAACGAGGTGTGCGGCGCCTGCGCGTAGGCGCGGGTGAACCGCACGCTGCGTGACGCCAGCTCGTCGATGTGCGGCGTCGTGGGCCGGCGCCGGTAGCCAAAGGCGCCCAGGTGATCGGCCCGCAGCGCGTCCACGGTGATCAGCAGGACGTCGGCCTCGGGCCGGCGCGGCCCTTCGGGGAGCGGCGGCAGGTTGCTCTCGATCTCGCCCCGGTGCGCCGCCACGTACGTCCGCGCGTGCATCGACACCGGCGACAGCCGCAGCAGCTGCGCGGTGGCCGCCGTGCGCTCCAGCGCCGCGAAGCGAACGATCTGACTGCCGTGCGCCTTGGCGCCCGCGAACGCCGCCAGCGCCAGGGTCACCAGCGCCGCCCCCACCGACCAGCGTCCCGCCTTCGCCCCGCCGCCGGCCCGGCGCGGTGCCAGGGCCAGCCGGGCCGACAGCACCGCCGACGTCACCGTCAGGATCGCCATGCCGGCGTGGAACCAGGGATACAGGCGCGGCAGCACCACCTGGTTCGCCAGCTCGCAGGCCAGCGCCATCGCCGACAGCGCGAACACGCGCAGCGCGCGGCCGAGCGGAGAGGGCCCGCTGCCCGCCGCCATCCGCGCCAGCAGCGCACGAAACCGCCGCGCCGCCAGGAACACCAGCGCCATGCCCAGAATCGCCAGCGCCACCGACAGCGCCTGGTGCCCGGGCACCGACGCCGCACGATGGCCCTTGAACGCGGCGAACGCGGCGTACCCCAGCAGCGGTGCCGCCACCAGCGCCGTCGTTGCCTCGGGCCACCAGGCGCGCCGGCGGGGACGGCACAGCAGCGCCGCCGCGCCGGCGATCACCGCGCCGGCCAGCAGCGTGGCGATGCCGGTCCAGGTCGTGCCCAGCAGGATCAGCACCGCGCCCTTCCCCGCCCCCAGCCCGCCCACGCCGCGCCGGACGGCCCAGGCCGTGTCGAGTGCGCCCACCGCCGCGCCGGCCAGCAACCCGGCCGCCGGCCACACCCACCAGGGGGCGCGGGACGGCGGCACCAGGCTGGTCGCTTCGTTGTGTCCGTCGGGGTTCATCTGATCGTCACTGTCGGTCTAACGACCCGCTGGTGATCATTCAAGCGTCGTCTCTGAGGATCGACCTCACCCGGCCTCTTCTCCGAACACGGGTGCCGAGGCCCAGCGCGCATGGACCGCGCGCCGCAAAGGTTCGTGAGCGGCCAGGCGCAGCTGCGGATCGGCCGCCAGGATCAGCGCCGCCTCGGCGCGCGCCAGCTCCAGCATGCGCGCGGTGCCTGCCAGATCGGCGAAGCGCACCCGGGGCATCCCCGCCTGGCGGATGCCGAACAGATCCCCGCACCCGCGCTGCTGCAGGTCGGCCTCGGCAATGGCGAAGCCGTCGTTCGTCGCCGCCAGCGTCTCCAGCCGGGCCCGCGCCTCGCCCCCCGCGGACTCCATCACCAGCAGGCAGGTGGCCGCCGCCGCGCCTCGCCCCACCCGTCCGCGCAGCTGGTGCAGCTGCGCCAGCCCGAAGCGGTCCGCCTCCTCGATCACCATCAGCGTGGCCTCGGGCACGTCGATGCCGACCTCGACGACCGTGGTGGCCACCAGCACGTCCAGCGTCCCGCCCCGGAACGCGCGCAGGGTCTCCTCCTTGGCGGCCGCCGCCTGTTCGCCGTGCACCAGCCCCACGCGCGCCGGCGCCAGCACCGCCGCCAGCGCGCGGTGGCGATCGACGGCGGTGACGGCGCCCGCGCGCCTGGCCTGCTGGCGCACCGGACAGACGACGAAGGCGCGCCGGCCCGCCGCGACGGTGGCACGCAGCGCCTGCTCCGCCGCCTCGCGGGCGCTCGGCCCCTCGAGGACCAGCGTGGCGATCTTCTGCCGGCCCGGCGGCAGCTCGTCCAGCACGCTGAGATCCAGATCGCCGTACAGCGTGAAGGCCAGCGTGCGCGGGATGGGGGTGGCCGTCATCACCAGCAGGTGCGGCAGCGGACGCGGTGCATCTCCCTCGCCGCCGCGCTGGCGCAGCCGCGCCCGGTCCGCCACGCCGAAGCGGTGCTGCTCGTCGACGATCGCCAGCGCCAGCGCGGGCAGCACCAGCTGTTCGGAGAGCAGCGCTTGCGTGCCCACCAGCACGTCCAGCTCTCCCGCCGCCGCCCGGGCCAGCAAGGCGGCGCGCTGCGAGCGAGGTGTCGAGGCGGTCAGCGACGCCACCCGCAGGCCCAGCGGTCCCGCCCAGGCACCAAAGGTCCGCGCGTGCTGCTCGGCCAGCAACTCGGTCGGCGCCATCAGCAAAGTCTGGCCCCGCGCCCGCGCCACCTGCGCCGCCGCCGCGAACGCCACCACGGTCTTGCCGCTGCCCACGTCGCCCACCAGCAACCGCTGCATGGGCGCCGACGCCGACAGATCCCGGTGCACGTCAGCCATGGCGCGTCCCTGCGCCCCCGTCAGCGCGAACGGCAGCGCCGCCTCGATTCCGCTCCGCAGCTGGTCGAACGGCGCCGGGCAGGGGCGCGCCGGCTGCGCCCGGGCGGCGGCGCGCTGGTGCGCCAGCCCCACCTGCAGGATCAGCAGATCCTCCAGCGCCATCCGGCGGTGCGCGGGTGACTGCCCGCTGACCAGCGCGTCCAGTTCGGCCGAGGTGGCGTGGGCGGCGGGCAGGTGCAAGGCGCGCAGGGCCTCGGCCACCGCTGGCAACCCCAGGCGGGCCCGCGTCTCGGGGCCGAACAGATCCGGTAACAGGTCGGCGTAGCGCGTGACCGCGGCGGCGGCGATCCGCTCGACCACCCGCCCGGCCACCCCGGGGACGACGGCGTAGCGGGCCCGGATGCCCAGCCCCCCGGCCTGCGTCTCCTCGGCCCTCGCGGTCATGTTGACCGGGTGTAACAGCTCGGGCTGACCCTGCTCCGTGAAGCGCAGCGGTCCCGCCAGCACGACCGCCGCGCCCTTGATGTAAGGGCGCGCCATCGAGGCGGGCGCCCGGAACCAGCGCGCCACCACGCTGGCCCCGTCCGCCTCCACCGTGACCGCCAGAAACCTTCGTGGAAACAGGTGCACCCGCGCCACCTGCCCCCGCACCAGCACCACCGTGCCCGGCTCCTTCGTGCCCAGCGCGCCGAGCGGCGTGTACTCGCGAAGATCGTCATAGGCGCGCGGCACGGCCGCCAGCACCGCGCCGATCGTTCCCAGCCCGTGGGCCGCCAGCCGCTCGGCGGTGGCCGGTCCCGCGCCCGGCAGCAACGACACGGGCGCCTCGGCGATGTCCGTGGCGCCCACCGGGGGCGCCCCCGCGCGGCGGCGGGCCCGCGCGGCCTCGATCGGCGCCGGCGGAGGGTGGACTGTCACCTCTTGTACGTGAACTTCAGCTCGTACTCGCAGATATGGAAGACGTCGCCCTCGTCGATGCGCTTGTTGTCGATGCGCATGCCCTTGAAGTCGATGCCGTTCGTCGAGCCGAGGTCCTTGATGAAGAAGGCGCCGTTGCGGCGAATGACCGCCGCGTGCTTGCGCGAGACGTTGCCGTCCTTGATGGGCAGGTCCGACGACTTGGAGCCGCGCCCGATGATGAACTGCTCCTTGTCGATGCGGTACTTCTGGTTGTCGAACACCAGATAGATCGTGCCGGCGCCGGCCTCGGGCGTGCCCGGCGGCGTCGGCACCGCCACCGCGGCGGCGGTGGCCCGTCCGAAGCGGGGCGGCGCCGGCGGAAATCGCGGGGGCGGCGGCATCGGTCCGCTGAAGCTGCCCGGGCGTGGCGCGCGCGATGGTCCAGTGGGCACCGACGGGTCGTGCGAGGGCAGCGGCGAGGGCGTGTCATCGGCCGGCCCCATCGTCTGGTACCCGGCCAGCTGCGCGTACGAGGTCATGGCGTCGTTGATCAGCTCCTCGACGCTCTTCTCCTGCTCGTGCGACATCTGCTCGAACGTCTCCCACAACCGATCCCGGCAGTGGAACTGGCGCAGCGACTCGCGGGTGCGATCGTCCAGCGCCATCAGCCCTTGCTCCGCACGACGCCGGCGACCCTGGTGGCCTCCTTGCCGATCGTGTCGCCCGTCGGGAATCCCTTGATCATGGTGGTGTCCTTACCCAGTTTCCCCAGCGGCACCGCGTCCCCCGCCTGACCCAGGCGTTCAAGAGACATGACCGCCGTCATTCGCGCAAGCGGAAACTTCGAATCCAGCGCCTGCAGCAACGCCGGCCGCGCCGGCGGACCCAGCTTCTCGATCAGCTTGACCAGCAGGTCATCCACGTCGACCTGCTTGTAGGTGGCGCTGGCGGGGAACGCCTCCAGGCCGGCCACGATGCCGTCCTGCTTCGCGACAGCCAGCAACGACTCGAAGGCGCGGTAGCGGACCAGCTCGTCGTGATCGCTCTCGATGATCTTCACCAGGCCGTCCTTGGCCGCCGGGCCGCCGATCGTCTCGACCACGCCGAACATCTCGTCGCGCACCGCGCGGTCGGCCTTGGGATCGCCGGCGGTCCGCAGCGCGAAGGGCAGCGCCTCGGGCTCACGGCGCTGCTGCAGCGCGCGCACCGCCGCCACCGTCTCCTCCTTGGTGCCGTGCTGGATCTTGTCCTCCAGGAACTTCACCGCCGCCGGGCCGCCCAGCACGCCGATCGCCTTCCACATGGCGTCGGGGATGGTCTTCTCTCGACCGGCGCGCGCCACCAGGGCTGACGCCCCCATCTGGCGCGCGTTCTCGTCGCCCACGCGCGCCAGCAAGTCGGCCACGGCGCCGTAGCCGGGGATGGGCTCGCCCAGCAGCTTCGCCAGCATGGTGCCGGCGGGCGCGCCGATGGTCTGCAGGATCTTCTCCACCGACTGGCGCCCGTTGCGCACGCGGCCCGCCCGCAGGTCGGTCTCGAGGGTAGGCATCAGCGCGGCGTCGATCTGCGCCTGGTCTTCCGGACTGGCCAGCCCGCGCAGCGAGAACAGCGCGTCGCGCGCCGCCAGCGTCTTCTCGGGCGTCGCGCCCGCGCCCGGTCCCATGGCGCTGACGTACAGGGGAACCAGCGCCCGCACCACCTCGAACCGCTCGCTGGGCGGCATCGCCGCCAGCGCCGCCTCGACCTCGTCGCTCTTGCCGATGTCGACCAGCGCCATGGCGGCCTGGGCGCGCAGCTTCGCGTCCACGCCACGATCGCGCAGCGCCTGGGCCAGCTTCCCCGGCCCCTTCTCGGTGGTCTTCCAGACCTGAATGTTCTCCGCCGTCGGCTTCTCGCAGCCCGCGAACGGCGCCATGGCGGTCAGACAGCCCAGCAGCGCGCAGGCGCGTGCAGCGGCCCGCCCCGCGCGAAGGAGTCCCCCGTCCTGCCCGATGCTTCGAACGCGTCCCTTTTCGCAAAAGGCCATGGGTGCGGGCATGTTAGGCACGCGCGGATCCGAGCGTCAAGGAAACCGGCATCGCCCTGGGCCCGCCGCGTTGCTGGTCCCGGCGGCTTCGGATAACGTCCGCGCACGCATGCTTCACTCGCGGGATCCCCGCCGGCAACGCCGCCTAGGCGGGCGTGGGGCGGGACCGCGCGGCACGGCGCGCCGGAGCGGCTGGCGCCTGCCGCTGCTGCTAGTCGCGGTGGCCCTGGCGGGGGGGCCGCGCCGCGCCCGCGCCGTCCCCATCGACGATCCCGACATCGGCGGCATCGGCTTCTCCGGCCCGACGACGGGCGATCTGGCGGCCGTCTACTGGAACCCTGCCGCGCTGGGCCTGATCCATGGCGGCCAGGTGACGTTCGGCGCCACCGGACGGCTGGCCACGACCACCTACGCGCCGGGCATCGACCCGGCCACGGGGCTGGCGCTCCCTGCGGCGAAGGCGTCCGACTTCACCCACCCCTTCGCGTGGCCGCCGGGGCCGGGCGCGTTCGCGGGCGTCGGCGCCGACGTGGGCGGCGACCGCTTCTCGCTGGCCTTCGCGACCTACCTGCCCTTCGCCGATCGGACCACGTACCAGAACGGCGACAGCCCCGACCTGTCCTCGCGCTACCACCGCATCTCCGCGGATCTACGCAACCTGGCGCTGGTGCCCGCGCTGGCGGTGCGGTTCGCGGGCGATCTGCGCCTGGGCTTCGCGCCAGGCTTTCTTTTCTCGACCGGTCGCGTGTCGTTCGCCGACAGCACCTGCGGCGTCAGCGGCAACCCGGCCTGCTCCCAGGATCCGGCGGGCGATGCGCGCTACGACATCGCCTCCAGCCCGGGGTTCCAGTCGGCACGCTTCGCGCTGACGCTGGGCGGGGGCCTCTACTACCGCACCCGCTCGTGGGAGTTCGGGGCGTCGTTCTCCAGCCGGCCGTTCGCGGGAACCGGCAGCAACCCGGCCGGCATCTCCGGCGCCGACACGCAGGTCAGCCGGCCCGCGCGTGACGGTGGCGGCCCGGTCACCTGCATGAACGGTCGCACCGACGGGCGCGGCTGCGTCTACGCCGATCTTTCGTACAAGCTGCCGTTCACGTTCATCGCGGGGGTCACCTGGCATCCGCGGGCGGGCGCCGACCTCAGCGTCATCGGCCGCCTGCTCAGCTTCCCGTCGAACGACGTCATCGACATCCGGCTCAGCGGGTCGTCGCTGGCGGCGGACGGCCTGCCCCAGCACATCATCCTGTACCGGGGCTACGGCAACGTGCTGGACACCCGGGTCCGCTACGGCCAGTGGGTAGGTCATCGCCTGCGCCTGGGCGTCGGCCTGCGCTTCGAGAACAGCGCGCTGGCCCCCGGCGCCATCAGCCCCGGCGCCGTCGACGGCGAGAAGCTGGAGCCGACGGCGATGTTGACCTTGCTGCTGTGGAAGCACATCGCCATCGGCGCCGGCTACGGCTTCACGTACATGTTCGGCGTGGCCTCGAACCAGTCGGTGTTCGACGCCGGCGCCGCCAGCGCCTGCGAGGCCGCGGCCAGCGATCTGACGCCCGGCTCGAGCTGTTACAAGCGGCTGGCCGGCCAGGCCCGGCCCAGCGCCGCCGGCAGCTACCACAGTCACCAGCACGATTTCAGTCTGTCGCTGACGATGCAGTTTTGATAAACCGGCCGCGTGCCTCTCCCGCCGCGCGCCGTGGGCTCACCGGCACGGCGGCTCGTCGCGGCCGCCGCGCTCCAGTTGCCTCGCTGGGCTTCTGTATCGCTGACGCTTGCCCTGGCGGGCGGCTGTGTCCCGCACGCCGCGGCGCCCGCCGCCGGCAGCTCGCGCTTCGCCGCGCCGGCCGGCAATGCCGCGGGGGTGCGCGAGGTGGCCTCGGCGTCGCTGGGACCGCTGCCGGTACGGAAGTGGCGCCTGGCCAACGGCCTCGAGATCATCACCGTCCCGGACGCCAGCGCCCGCAGCATCAGCTACGTCACCACCTTCCGCGTCGGCTCTCGCGACGAGGATGCCGCGGGGGGGCAGACCGGCCTGGCCCACCTGTGCGAGCACCTGATGTTCGCGGGCACGCGCGGCGGCTACCGCACCGGTGAGTTCGATCGCCGCCTCGAGGCAGGCGGCGGCAGCGCCAACGCCATGACGTCCTACGATTTCACGTCCTACGTCGACGACATCCCCCCCGCGTTGCTGGCCGACACCGTGCGCCTGGAAGCGGATCGCATGGTCAACCTCGAGCTTGGCCAGGGCGACGTCACCAGCGAGCGCGACATCGTCGTGGAGGAGCGCCTGCAGGCGGCGCAGGACGACGTCGACGGCGAGCTGGAGGAGCTGGTGTGGGGCCAGGCCTTTCGCGCCCACCCTTACCGCTGGCCGGTGATCGGGCGCATGGCCGACATCAAGGCGGTCACGAAGGATCGGGTGTGCAATTTCTACCAGGCGCACTATCGGCCGGGCCGCGCGGTGGTGGTCATCGCCGGCCGCTTCGACGAGGGGCCGACCCTGGACCTGCTGGCGTCGGCGTACGGGGCCTTGCCCGCGAACGCCGACCGAGACGCGCCGCCCATCGCGCCCGAGCGGGCACCGGACCGCGAGGTGCGCGCGGCCATCGAGCGGGCCGTGCCCGCCGACCGGTTCATGGTTGGCTACCCGGCGCCCGGCCTGGGCGATCCCGATCGCCCCGCCTACGAGCTGATCGACGAGCTGCTGGCCGGCGGCCCATCGGCGCGCCTGCCGCGCGCGCTGATGGTCGAGCGCGAGCTGGCGTCGTCCGTCGACGCCGAGGTGTCGCAGACCCGCGACGCCGGCCTGTGGACGATCGTGGTCCAGGCGATCAAGGGCACGCCGGCCGCCGCCGCCGAGGAGGTGATGCAACAGGAGATCGCCCGCCTGCTCGCGCAGCCGGTGTCAGCGGCCGAGCTGGACGGCGCGCGTAACCGGCTGGCCACGTCGTTCTGGAAGGAGCTGTCGTCCAGCCAGGGTCGCGCCGACGCGCTGGGGCGCTACGACGTCATCACGGGCGACTTTCGCGCGCTGCTCGAGCGCGGCGCGGCCTACGCGCGGGTCACCCCCGACGATGTCGGTCGGGTGGCGCGCCTCTACCTGGGCTCGGGCGCCCGCTCGGTGGTGGTGGCGCGCCCCAAGGGCGACAAGCCGTGACGGCGACTCGCCTCGTCGCGCTGGTCACCGCGCTGTTCGCGTACGGCCCCAGCGCCCTGGCCCTGGCTCAGGCGGCGCCGGCGGTGCAAAGCCGGCCCGGCCCGGCGGGCTCGCTGGTGATGGTCGAGACGAACCGGGCCCTGCCGCTCGTGCACGTCGTGGTGGCGGTGCGCTCGGGCTCGGGCTGGGATCCGCACAAGAAGGAAGGCCTGGCCCACCTGGCGGCCGCGACGGCGCGCCGGGGCGCCGCGGGGCAATCTCGCGCCCAGCTGGACGCGCGCCTGGACGCGCTGGGCGCCAGCCTGGACGTCACCGTCGACCCCGACTCGACCCGCTTCGAGGGCGACGTGCTGGCGCAGCACCTGGACGACCTGCTGGCCATCGCCGCCGACGTGCTGCTGCATCCCGACTTCACGCCGGCCGAGGTGGCGCGCACCCGGCGCGACGTGCTGGCGCAGATCGACGAGGGCGACAACGACGACGTCGCGCTGGGCGCCCGCTACTTCGAGCGGAACCTGTACGGCGATCACCCGTGCGGGTATCCGCCCGAGGGCGCGCGGGCCAGCCTGGCACGCGTGCGGCGCGAGGACCTGCGCGCGTTCTTCAACCAGCACGTGGTGGGCCCCAACGTCATCCTGGCGGCCAGCGGGGACGTCTCGGCGCAGGACTTCGCGCTGGCGGTGACCCGTCACTTCGGCGCGCTTCCCGCCCGCCCCGCCCCGGGCCCGAACCCGCTGGCCCTGCGTGAGCCGCAGCAGCCGCACGGCTGGCGCATCCAGATCGTCGACAAGCCGGACCGCGAGCAGGCCCAGATCTTCTTCGGCCAGCTGGCGGTGCCGGCCACCGATCCGGACTACGTGCCGCTGCTGGTGCTGGCCACCAGCTTCGGCGGTCGCGGCATGAAGGCGACGCTGATGGACGAGATCCGCACCAAGCGCAGCCTCGCCTACGGCGCATACATGACCCTGTCCGAGCGCCTGGAGCGCGGCGCGCTGAGCGGCTGGGTGCAGGCGGCCACCGCCAAGGCCGTGCCCACCCTGAAGCTGGCGCTGAAGCTGTACGTCGGGTTGATGGAGAAGGGCATCGATGGGGACCGCCTGGCCTTCGCGAAGAGCTTCCTCACCGGCGCGCTGGGCACGGAGATGGACGACCCGTCCCACCGCCTGGACGCACGGGTCACGGCCGAGATCGTGGGCCTGCCCGCCGGGTTCGTCGACGATCTGCCCGCCCGCATCCAGGCGGTGACGGCGGCACAGCTGGCCGCCGTGGTGGCCAGGCGCATCCACGCCCGTGACCTGGCCATCACCATCGTCGCCACGGCCGCCACCCTGCGACCGCGCCTGCTGGAGGCGAAGATCCAGCCGGGCGCCATCGACGTGATCCCGTACCAGACGTTCTGAGCGCGTATCGTGGTCGTCATGAGCGAGGTGGCGCGCAAGATCGCGTTCCTGGGCCTGGGACGGATGGGCCGCGGCATGGCGGCGCGGCTGCTGGCGGCCGGATACGCGGTGACGGTCTACAACCGCAGCGCGGGCAGCGTTGCGCCGCTGGTGGCCGCGGGGGCGCACGCCGCCGCGACGCCGGCCGACGCCTGCGCGGGCGCCGCCGCCGCGTTCAGCATGACGGCCGACGACGAGTCCTCCCGCGCGGTCTGGGACGGTGACACGGGCGGGCTGGCGGCGCTGCCGGCGGGCGCGTTCGTCATCGAATGCTCGACCATCTCGCACGACCGGGCCCTCGAGCTGGCGCGCGCGGCGCAGGCTGGCCGCCTGCGCTACCTGGACGCGCCGGTGACCGGGCTGCCCGAGGCGGCGGCGGGGGGCTCCCTGACGTTGCTGGTGGGCGGAGCCGCGGCAGATCTGGAAGCCGCGCGCGACCTGCTGGCGCCGCTGGCAGAGCGCGTCCTTCACTTCGGCGGGCCAGGCACCGGTACCGCCTACAAGCTGATCATCAACCTGATGGGCGCCGTGCAGATCGGCAGCGCGGCCGAGGGGCTGGCGCTGGCCGAACGCGTGGGGCTGGACCCCGCCACCGTGGGGGCGGCGTTCGAGACCAGCCAGGCCGCCAGCCCGCAGGTGTCGCGGAACGTGCGCCGCTTCCTGCGCGGCGCGCACCAGCAGGACGTCGTGTTCAGCGTCGCGCTGCGGTTGAAGGACGTCGAGTACGCGCTGCGACTGGCGCGCGCGTTCGGCTTCCAGGCCGCCTACGGCGAGGTGGCGGCGCGAGCGCTCCGCAAGCTGGCCGCCGCCGGTCACGCCGCCGCGAACGAGAGCCTGATCGTCGACGTCATGCGCGGCGAGCTTCCGCTTGCGGCGCCGCCTGATCGTCCCTAACGTTGGCGCGATGCCGAACGACACGGCGAAGCAGAAGATCATCGGGCGCGGCAAGTTCGTCGAGCTCGTGGAAGAGAACGGCTGGGAGTTCGTACGCCGGCACGCCTCGCCGGGGGTGGTGGTCATCCTTGCCACCACCGAGGCGGGCGAGCTGGTGCTGGTGGAGCAGCCCCGCGTGCCCATCGGACGGCGCGCGATCGAGCTTCCCGCCGGTCTGGTGGGTGACGTGCGCGGCAGCGAGGACGAGCCGTTCGAGCGCGCCGCCGAGCGCGAGCTGGAGGAAGAGACGGGCTTCCGGGCCGCCCGCTGGGCGCCCCTGATCGAGACGCCCAGCTCGGTGGGGCTGTCTTCCGAGATGCTGACCTACTTCCGCGCCACCGGGCTGACCCGGGTGGGCCCGGGTGGCGGCGACGAGACCGAGGACATCACGGTGCACCTGGTGCCCCTGGGCCAGGTGCGGGCCTTCTTGAGCGCGAAGCTGGCCGCGGGGCTGGCCATCGATCCCAAGGTGTTCGTCGGTCTGTACTTCGTCGACGGTGTCGGGCCCGCGGACGGGCCGGCCGCGTGAGCCGCTTTCCGCGGCCCCCGGCGACGCCGTTCGCGACCGTGCTCGACCAGCCCCAGGGGCCGTTGCCGTTCGTCCCGCGCGCGGCGCCGGAGGGGGGCGTCGTGTGGGAGTACACGGTCGATCCCGCTCACTACAACCCGTACGACATGCTGCACGGCGGGGTGGTGCTGGCGCTGCTGGACACGGCCATGGGCCACGCCGTGGCGACGGTCGTGCACGCCGGCGGCCGCTTCAACGCGGCCGCGCAGATGAACACCAACTTCCTGGCCCCCGTGAAGTCGGGCACCTTGCGTGCGCGCGCCAATGTGGTGAAGGTCGGCAAGCGGCTGGCCGTCGTGGAGGCGCGGGCCACCGACGACACCGGCACGCTGATCGCGACGGCGACCGCCACGCACAGCCTGTTGCCCTGAATTGACGAGCCCGCCGGTTCGGCGACGGTTGGTGACGGCAGCGGCGGTCAGGGCGGCGCGCCCAGCGCCGCCCGCGCCGCGCCGGGATCGTTGGTGATCAAGGCGTCGGCGCCCGCCGCGGCCAGGCGACGCAGCTCGGACGGCGCGTCCACGGTCCACACGGCCACCCGGTAGCCGCGCGCGTGCCAGCGCCGCAGCGAGGCCGCGTCGCACAGCACATCCTGGGGATGGGCGGAGAACGGGCGCAGGCAAGGCAGCGCCCAGGCGCGCCGCAGGTGAACAGGGCCCTCGGCCTCGAACAGCAGCCCCGCCGGAATGCGCGATACCCGTCGCTGCCACGCCCACACGGCGTAGGGATGAAACGACGAGATCAGGATGCGCTCGCGCAGGCCCGGCAGATCGGTCACGGCCGCCACCGCCGCGACCAGGGCGCGCAGCTCCGACCACGGCACGCCCGACGCCTTCAGCTCGACGTTGACCAGCATCGCCGGCCCGCAGGCCTCCAGCGCCTCGGCCAGCGTGGGAATGGAGGCGCCCGAGGTCAGGCGCAGCGCGCGCAAGTCCGCCAGCGACAGCCGGGCGACACGGTCGGGCCGGCCGCCCAGGCGGGCCAGATCGTCATCGTGAAACACCACCACCTCGCCGGACGCGCAGCGCAGCACGTCCAGCTCGACGCCGTCGGCGCCGTCGGCGGCGGCGCGCGCGAACGCCGGTAGCGAGTTCTCGGGCGCGTGCGCGCTGGCGCCGCGATGGCCGATGATCAGGGGCAGAGGCGACGGCGGGCGCGCCCATCGCGAATGCCGCCAGCGCGCGTCACCGCTGGTCACAACGTGCTGATGGTGCTGCTGTCCACGCAGCGGCCGCTCTGCGGCACGACGACATCCGCCTGCGCCTGGGTGGTCACTGCGCTGGGCTGACAGGCCCCGCCGCCAGGTTGTTTGCACGCGGCGCAGGCGGGCACGTAGGCCGAACAACCGGCGCTGTTCCATTTCTGCAGCAGCGTATCGACCGTGGTGCGGTCCGCGACGTACGTGTCGCAGGCGTTCGCGCAGGCCAGGGTCGAGGGGTACGCGTACGTGCATGGGTTGACCAGCGAATTCAGCGGGCAATCCTTCGCGGAATTCACCGCGCCGTCGTACATCGTCGCGATCATCGCGCACGCCGCGGCCCCGCCCGTGCCCGGCGTGCCACCGGACCCGACCACGCCGCCCGTCCCCGCCACGCCGCCGGTCCCCATGCGACCGCCGCTGCCCAGCACCGGGACGCCGCCGACGCCGATGACGCCGCCCAGTCCGGACACGCCCCCCGTCGACACCGGTCCACCGCCCGAACCGGCGCGGCCGCCGTGTCCGCCTTGCGCCGTGCTGCCGCCCGTGGCCGCGACGCCGCCGCTGCCCGGCGTCCCGCCGGTGGCGCTGCCCCCGTGTCCGGGCGCGCCCCCCTGCGGAGGAACACCGCCCGACCCCGCTCCGCCTGTGTGAGCGCCGTCCCCCCCTGCGCCGGCACCTCCCTGCGCCGGCGCGCCACCGGCCGGTCCGCCCGCCGTCGCCCCGGCCCCACCGGCGCCCCCGGAATCAGCGCCGCCGCCGAACGGCTTGCCGTTGCCTCCACTGCACGCGGCCACCGTGATGGCGACCGCAGCAACCAAGACGAAACAGCCGCCCCTCATCCCATGACCGCGCATCAACCGATCATGCTCCAGAACGACGTTTCAGGAAAGAATCGGTCCACTCGGCCACCGGCCCGCGCGGCTAAAGGACCATAGGTGATCGTAGGAGCGTGAATTAGACTCCCGGGATGTCACCAGTGTCCGCGCGCCGAGGCGCGCGCATCGAACGGGCGCCCTTCCGCGACGACTCCGCCGGCACGATTCGACCCCGCCGCTGGCCGTCGGCTTTGCGAGCGGCGACGCTGGCTGCGTCGCTCTGGCTTGCCTCGTGCGCCCACCATCCCGGCCTGGCGCCGAACGGCCCCACGCAGCGGATGCAAGCTGACGCCTCCCGGGTGGGTGCCGTCCAGTTCGAAGACGACTTCGTGGAAGGTCGGCTGGTGATGCAGGCCCTGCCGCTCGCCTCGCGCGAGCGGGCGCCCCTGCGGGCGAAGCTGGTCACCTACCTGCTCGGGCCCATGAAGGGACTGTCGGCGGACAAGCTACGGCAGGAGGCGACGGAGCTGGGCAACACCGACGTCTTCGATCGGATCTACGACTCGCTGCGCGACGCCACCAACCTGTACGAGCCCGAAGAGCTGTGGGCGACCCCGGTCGCGATATCCCCTCCCGAGCGCGAGCTGCTGGCCGCGACGGCCCGCCTGGTGGTGGGCCTGTTCGGGCCGCGCGGCGCGGAGGCCCCCACCGCCCTGGCGCTGAACGTGCTGGCCACCATCGAGCCGCAGGATCGCGAGTGGAGCGAGCGCATCGACAAGCTGCTGGCGTGGATGGACGAGGCCGGCGCCGCGGGAGAAGGGGCCAGCCGGCGCAGCCTGACCGCCGTGGACCTGCTGGAGTCGGTGCTGGGCGACTGGCCGACGCCGGTGGTCGCCGATCGCCTGGCGGGCCTGCTCGCCGATCGGCGACAGAAGTTCGCCTCCATCCTGGGCAAGCCCCTGCCCGGAAACGACGACGCGCGGCGCGCGCTCGGTGATCTGTTGATCGCGCAAGGGGACGAGATGCAGCGGGCGGTCCCCAACGTCGCGGCGACGTACCTGCGCTGCGGTCGCCTGGATCGCGCCGCCGCGGCCATCGCCCCCCTGGCCGGCAAGCCGGGCGACGAGCAAGAGCTGCGGGTCCTGATCAACGCGGCCCTGCCCCCCAGCAGCGGCCCGGGACCGATCCTGGCCCTGGCGCGGCGGTTCCTGCCCCGCGTCGATCCGCTGGGCGGCACGGCGACCGACGCGCCCGATCTGGGGGTCGCCTATCGGGTGCTGCAGGTCGCGCTGCAACGGAATCCCGACGACATCGAGACGTTGTTGCTTGCATCCGAGCTGGCCAAGCTGGTCTCGGCGCCGTTCCTGGCCATCCGCGAGCTGGAGGAGGCGCAGCAGCTGCTGGAGCGGGCCGGACAGGGACAGGGGCAGCTGATGGCGCGCGTCTCGAGCGAGCTGCTGGACCTTTACTTCCTGCGCTTGCGGCTGGCGCTGGATCCTGAGCGGTCGGCGCCGGTGGCGGCCGACCAGGCCGAGCGGCTGCGCCAGCAGGCGTCGGACACCCGGCGCCGCTTCCAGGGGACCGAGCTGCATGTCTCGGAGGGACAGATCGACTTCGAGCTGGGGCGCAGCTACGTGAACGCGGGCCTGCTGGATCGGGCCGAGCCGTTGCTCCAGCGCGCGCGCGGCGCCGAGCCCGAGAACAAGGCCGAAGTGACGGCCGACCTGGCCGGCCTGTTCCTGAAGCGGGGCCAGCCGCAAGAGGCGACGCGCCTGCTGCAGCAGAGCCTGGATTCGATGCAGGCGACCCGGGGGGCGCGCGAGACCATCGGCGGCGTCGAGGGCGAGTCGCGGCTGGAGCGGCTGCTGGGTGACGCGCTGGATCAGGGCGGCGATCGCAACGGCGCCGAGCGCGCCTGGCGCATCGCCGCCGCCGGCTGGGAGCGCCTGATGCTGGAGCACCTGCATCGCAAGAACTTCGCGCGCTCGGCCGAGGCCACCTTCGAGATCGGCCGCATCCTGTACGTGCTGGGGCGCCACGCCGACGGCATCCAGAAGTTCGAGGAGGCCATCGAGCAGGACAGCGATAGGGATCAGTCGTACATCGACGCGGTGGCGTTCCTGGTCCAGAACGGCGAGATCGACGCGGCCGTCAACATCTACCGGCGGGCGCTGTCACGGCCGGATCGCAACGTGTCGGAGTACGTGAAGGTCTACTCGTCGCTGTGGATCTACGATCTCAGCCGGCGCGCCCAGAAGGTGCCGGACGCCACCGCCGATGCCTTCCTGCGCACCATGGATCTGCGCCACCCCGAGATCCGGCCCCAGCGCGGCGCCGCCTGGTACCGGCACCTGTGCGCGTTCGAGATCGGCAAGCTGGACTACGCCCAGCTCCTGGCCAAGGCCGATACGCCGGGCAAGCGAGCCGAGGTGTACTTCTACCGGGCCATGCAGCTGCTGGGAGACGGGCGGCCCGACGACGCGCACGCGCTGTGGCGGAAGGTGATCGACACCCACATGATCTCGTTCTTCGAGTTCGAGATGGCGTCGCGCTACCTGCGGGCCGGCGCGCCCACCGCGCCGCCCGAAGAGAGCCGCCCGGCCACCGAAACAATTTGAGGCCTGACGCGCGCGAGCGCCTGTGCTAGACACGGGCCTCGCATCATTCCGGTGCCGTGGCCAAGTGGTAAGGCAAGGGTCTGCAAAACCCTCATTCCCCGGTTCAAATCCGGGCGGCACCTCAGACCGCGGAAGGGCCTGCCCGGCCCTGCCGCACCCCTCGAGCCCTGACCTTCCGTTCCACGCCGGCGGCTCCGTGCGGCGCTGGCTCGCTTGAACAGGCGCGGCGTCGCCCGCCGGTAGCCGGCGCGGCGTCCCCGCTCAGCGGCCCCGCCCTGCTACAGCTTCCAGCGCTTCACCAGCGCCGCCGGATCGCCCTTCGCCTTTTCATGGTCGGCGAGCATGTCGTCGGCGGCGGTTCGACCGGACTTGGCGCGCGCGGCCAGCGGCTCCAGCAAGGGCACGTCGGCCGCGCCTTCGGGCAGGCGCTGCAGGCCCTGGCGCGCGATGGCGACCAGCTCCTGCGCCAGCTCCTTGAATGAACGACTGCCCAGGGTCGCCTTCAGTCCCGCCCTGGGCACCTCGCGGCGCAGGGCCTCGCGCTCGGCGAACGTGTGGTTCTTCACCAGGGCCCAGGCGGCGCGTCGCGCTTCGCCGTCCTCCAGCAGGCCGCGCCAGAGCGCCGCCAGCCCCACGGCCATGTCCATCGGTCCAGCGTCCGCCCCGCGGACCTCGATGTAGCGCTTCAGCCGGACCTCGGGGAACAGCGTCGACAGGTGGGTCTCCCAGTCGCCCATCGTGGCACGCTCGCCCTGGAAGCCTTCGCGCAAGAAGCGGCGGAACGTGTAGTCGCCCGCGGGGTGGTACGTCCCGCGGCGCACCACGAAGAACATGGGGATGTCCAGGGCCCACTCGACGTACTGGCGAAACCCGAAACCCTCCTCGAACGCGAACGGCAGCAGCCCGCAGCGCGCCTCGTCGGTGTCCAGCCAGATGGCCGCCCGGAACGACTGATACCCGTTGGGCTTGCCCTCGGTGATGGGCGAGGCGGCGAACAGGGCCGTCACGATGGACGTCACCCCCAGGGCGGTGCGCATCTTGTCGGCGGCCGTCTCCTCGCTGTCGAAGTCGACGTTCGCCTGCACGGTCGCCGTGCGCTTCATCATCTGCGCGGCCAGGCGGCCCTTCGTCGGCAGGTACTCGCGCATGACGCCGTACCGCCGCTTGGGCAGCCAGGGGATCTCGTCGATGGTCCCCCACGGCCGCACCCCCACGCCCAGGAACGTCATGCCCAGCTCGCCGGCGACCTCGCTGACCATGTCCACGTGGGTCAGCAGCGAGTCGCGGCACGCGCTGGCGGTGCCCAGGGCCGGGCCCGAGAACTCGAACTGGCCTCCGGGCTCCACGGTGACGCTCTCGCTGGTCCGCTTCAGCGCCAGCAGGTGACCATCCTCGCGGACTGGCTCGTAGCCCCTGGGGGCGATCCGGCGCAGCAGCTCCTCGATGCCGCGCTCGCCGACGAACGGCGGTGTGGTGCCGTCCGCATAGACGGCGATCTTCTCCTGCTCGACCCCGATGCGCCATCGCTCCGGGGCTTTGGCGCCGCGCGCGAAGTAGGCGACCAGGTCGTCGGTCGATGCGATCGGGGTCAGGTCGGGTCCAAGGAGGGCGGTCATTGAGGGTGGCCCGAGGCCGGTCGCCGGGGGGCCGTGAAAGCTAGCACCCTCGAAAAGGTCGTCAATCAATCCGCGCCGCCGCCACCGAATTGATGCGCTGATGCCGGCAGCCCCTCCCGCCGGCCACAGGGAACCAAGCGACGGCCGACCGCCGCTGCCCGTGTGACGAATCGATCGCAAACCAGACGGCACCCGGCTTGGCGGAAACAGCGGGGCGCGTATAATTTCTCCCTCGTCGGAGGCCTCCGGTCCTTCCGCCCTCTGACGACGCGCAAGTCCCGATGGCCAAGCTCTCGCACCTATTGCTGTACGACCCTGATCCCAGCGGGCTCGATACGCTGTCGTACGTCTTCGAGAAGGATGGATGCAAGGTGCTGGGCACCAGCGAGGGCGCGAAGGTGATGGACCTGGTGCAATCGGAAGGGCCGCCGCTGGTGCTGGTTGCGCTTCGCGAGCCCGAACAGGCGGCCATCGATCTGATCCGCGAGATCACCGTCAACCCGCGCACGCGCAACGTGGCCTGCGTCGCCATCGGGCCGGCGCGCTGGCGTGGCCCGGCGGTGCAAGCGGGCGCGTTCGGCCTGCTGGCCTCGCCCGTCTTCCTGCGCGACGTCCTGGACGCCTCGAAGCTGGTGGCGGCCGCCACCGTCCCCGGCAGCCGCCCGTCACCGGACACGGAGGTATCGCTGAAGCTCAGCGAGCTGGGCGGCGTCTACTATCTGATCCGTGCCCTGTCCGCGTCGGGGCGCTCGGCCGCCGTCGAGCTCAGCCGGGGGGCGCGCCGGGGCGAGCTGCGCTTCATCGACGGCGAGCTGTCATCGGTGCAGATCGGCGCGCTGTCCGGGATGGCGGCCCTGCACCAGGCGCTGCTGTGGGACGAGGCCGAGCTGCGCCTGAAGTTCCGCAACGTCGTGCGGCGCGCGGGCCAGCTTTCCCTGAAGAGCGACGAGCTGTTGCAGGAGTGCGATCGCTTCCTGCGCGACTTCGCGCACGACGTGAAGGACCTGGGCGTCGCCGGCACCATCTATCGTCCCAGCAGCGAGGCGCGGCCCACGTCGTCGCTGCCCAGCGAGGTCGTGCCGTTGCTACGCATGTTCGACGGCAGCCGCACGCTGGCCCAGGTCCTGGAAGAAAGTCCCTTCCGGGTCTTCGACACCCTCCGTATCGTTCATCAGTTCGCCGCCGCCGAGGCCATCCGCGCGGACGCCGTGCCGGCGCCGAAGCCGCCCGCCGCGCTCCCTGG
>Ga0070658_10000905_pt1 | contig 25414 bp, 17 predicted proteins | sample KBSC13metaG_FD_64664 | JGI IMG/M metagenome (GOLD analysis project Ga0070658, IMG submission 64664) | Corn rhizosphere microbial communities from Kellogg Biological Station, Michigan, USA - KBS C1-3 metaG | ecosystem: Host-associated > Plants > Roots > Rhizosphere > Soil ... | reverse complement strand
GTCCGCCCGAACATCATGCTCTGCGTGCCGCGCATCTTCGAGAACATCTACGACAAGTTCAAAGACAGCCTCGCGAAGATGGAGCCGGATATGCGCAAGAAGGTGGAGTGGGGGCTGGAGATCGGCACGAAGGCAGCCCAGCGGCGATCCGACGGCAAGAGTCTGGGGCTGGTACTGGGCCTGCAGGATATGGTCGCCGAGAAGCTGATCCTGCCGAAGATTCGCGAGAAGGTGACCGGCGGCAATATCCGGTTCTTCGTTTCTGGCGGCGCGCCGCTGGATCGTGAGACCGCGACCTTCTTTCTGGCGATCGGCATCCAGATCCTCGAAGGCTACGGCCTCTCCGAGACCAATATCATCACCATCAATCGACCGGGCAAACAGCGGATCGGAACGGTTGGCAAACTGCTGCTCAACGCCGAAGTGAAGATTGCGACAGACGGCGAAATCCTGATGCGCGGGCAGGGCCGTATGTCGGGCTACTACAACAAACCGGAAGCGACGGCGGAGGCGATCGATTCGGAGGGCTGGTTCCATACCGGTGACATCGGCGAACTCTCGTCGGATGGCTTCCTGAAAATCACCGACCGTAAGAAGGACCTGATCGTCCTGACCAACGGCAAGAAGGTCGCGCCGCAGCCCATCGAGGCAGACCTGAAACGGAGCGACTATATCGGAGAAGCGGTGCTCTTCGGCGACAAGCAGCCCACCATCAGCGCCCTGCTGGTCCCGAATTTCGGCCGCCTCCTGGAGTGGGCGAAAACCCAGAACCTGGCGACCAACGACATCGCTATCCTGGTCGCCTCGCCGGAAGTGCAGAAACTGCTCAAAGCGGAGGTAGACCGCGAGACGAAGGGCCTCGCCGATTACGAAAAGATCAAGCGCTTCCGAGTCCTCGACAAGCCCTTCGGCATCGAATCCGGCGAACTCACCCCGACCCTCAAAGTCAAGCGCAAGTTCGTCGCCCAGAAGTACGCCGAAGTCCTGTCCGGCATGAGCCGCGCCTAACCCCCGTCCCCTTCCCTGATTCGTTCGCTTCGCTCACAAGGAAGGGGTGCCCTAACAAGCAACGACCGCAGGGTACCTCAAGGTGTTTTCAAATCCGAAACCCTTGATCGTCTTGCAGACACACCGTGAGGACCTAGAAACGCTTGGATGCTGTATGTCTTGTGAGTGTCGGGGCACCCCTTCCCCTGTGGGGAAGGGGCCGGGGGTTAGGTCCATTCCCTGAGGGGCAGGCCGTCGCTGTCCTGGAATGCGCCCATGACGAGCAGAATCATATCGACCAGGATGCCGAAGCCGCAGAGTCCGCCGGTGACCAGGTAGAGGATGCCGGTGCCGACTTTGCCGGCATAGAAGCGGTGAATTCCCAGGCCGCCAAGGAAGAAACACAGCAGCAGCGCGATCAGTATTTTGCGGTCAGAAACATAACCGTAACCCATCAGAATGCCCTCCAAAACAGATTCGCTGGAACAGTCGAACCTTCACTCTCTCTACTCTTCACTACGGAACAGCGTGAGGGCGGTTTCGGAAAACATTTTCAGGGGCAAGAGTCGCAGAACGGGGCTTGGAGTTCAGGTTGGATCTTTCCATTGTTATCGTGAGTTACAACACCTGCGCGATGCTGCGCGACTGCCTGAACGCGCTTCCCGCGGCCACCGCAGGGCTGACCATCGAGACCTTCGTCGTAGACAACAACTCCCCGGACGATAGCGCGGCGATGGTGGCCGCCGAGTTTCCCGAGGTCCATCTGACCGCCAGCAAAGAGAACCACGGCTTTACCGGCGGCAACAATATTGCCCTGCGGAAGGTCGTTGGCCGCAACGTCTTGCTCCTCAACCCCGATACGGAAGCCGAACCCGGCTCGATCACCCTCCTGTCCCGCTACCTCGACACCCACTCCGACGTCGGCGCAGTCGGCCCGAAACTGCTCAACACCGACGGCTCCCTCCAGCCCAGCGGCAAGCCTCTCCCGACTCCCTGGCGGGATTTTCTCGGCCATACCGGCCTGTGGAAACTCAAGCCTGGCCTCTCCTCCGACCGCTGGCACTATGGACGCGAAGATTTCGACACCGATTGGGAGACCGACAGCGTGACAGGCGCCTGCCTGATGACCCGCAAAGCCATTCTGGATCAGGTAGGGCTGCTGGAAGAGGCGTTCTTTATGTTCTATGAGGAGGTCGAACTGTGCTGGCGCATTCGTCGTGCCGGCTTTAAGGTGATGTTTCTGCCGGAGGCCCGCGTGAAGCATCACTGGATGGGCAGCGTCCGGCAGCAGAGCAAAGCCATGACCAAACGCCTCTTCCGCAGCATGGCGATCTACTACCGCAAAACAATGGGCTGGAAAGGCATCGTCGCCTATCCCGTCGTCTGGTACGGCCTTACCAAGAATGAGATTATCCATCTCGGCGTCGCCATCAAACGCCGCTTGAGGGCAGCAAAACTGATACGATAGACCTCCCCAACCCCTCCTTCGTAAGGAGGGGCTTAGGAGAGTTTGTCAGTAATCCACGGGGCGGAGGTAGTAGTCGTTGATGGAGGTGGAGGAGAGCATGGCGACGGTGGGGAGGTGGCGTTTCCAGTGGGTCGAGTCGAGGCGACGCTTGACGATCGTGACTTCGGCCTCGGCAAAACCCATCTCCATCAGACGTTGGGCGGTGAAGCCGCGCAGGAGGTAGAAGAGGATGCGGTCGGCTTTGGGGTAGGAGATGCCGAAGTCGCTCTCATCGGTCTGGCCGACGATCAGGTCGGCGGAGGCGGGCTTGTTGACGATGACGTCCGGCACGCCGATGTAGTTGGAGATCGCCCAAACCTGCGTTTTGTAGAGATCGCCGAGCGGATTGACGGGCGGCGAGTCGTCGGCGTGCCAGGTGAAGTAGCCGAAGAGGCGCTCCGTCTTGTTGCCGGTGCCGACCGGAAGCGTGCCGAGTTTCTGGCTCTGGTCGAAGAGGATGATCATGCGGACGCGGGCCATGACATTGCCGCGTCGGCGGCCATCGGCGTCCGGGCAGAGGTTCAGATAGCCGTCGGCGGCGTCCGTGATCTCGATCGTCTCCATGTTGATTCCGGTCGCTTCCGCCACCAGGGCGGCATGGTCCAGGCTGTCCTGAGAGGAGGTCTTGTAGGGCATACGGATGCCGTAGACGTTTTTGGGGCCGAGCGCCTGGGCCAGCAGGAAGGCGACCAGCGACGAATCGACGCCGCCCGAGAGGCCGACAACCGCTTTGGTGAAGCCGCGTCGCCGGGTGATCTCATCGCGCAGGAAGGCGATAAGCCACTCGGTCAGCAGCGGTTCGTTGACACGCAGGTTGTCGTCGGCTTCGATCGCAGCGGGGCGGGCACGCATAACGGGTAAACGGTTCATAGAGAGCACTTCCTTCTACGCACGATGCGGATTGCGCGTGATCTGTTCCAGCTCCATCATGATGTCGCCGAGGGCCGCTTCCAGGTCGGCGAGCAGGGGAGAGGCGGCGCGCGCGGTCGCGACATCTTCCATCTCCACGGTCGCCTGCACCAGGCACTCGTCCAGCGAAGAGCCCTGCACCAGGACATTTCCCCACGGGTCGATCACCTGAGAGGAGCCGGTGAAGCCCTTGCCCCCCTCAAAGCCGACCAGACCCGCGTAGACCACCCACACATTGTGTTCGTCGGCGATACCGGGCAGCAGCACATTCCAGCGCGCGACGTTTCCGACATGGGTGCCGCCGAATTCACGTCCCGGAGAAGCGCTGATAATATAGATCACCTGCGCGCCGCGCAGCGCCGCCAGCGTGGCCGTAATGGAGTGCCAGGCATCCTCACAGATGATAACGGCCACGGTGCCGAAGCGGGTGGGGAACGAATCGACGGTGCGGCCTCGGGAGACGAACCGCTTCTCATCGAAGACGCCGTAGGTAGGCAGAAAAAACTTGCGGTGGACATGCAGAATGCCCGCATCCGGACAGTCTCCATTCCTCTCGGCGGCTTCCGAGGTGAGGGTGGCATAGAGCGCGCTGTTGTAGTACTTGCCCTCGCCAAGTTCATAAAAGCCCAGGCAGATATCGAGCGCGGCGTCGTCACGCATCACCTTCTCACGGTAGAGTTTCAGCAGATCGTCGAACAGTTGGGTGCGGGTGAGCGCCAGATCCCGCACGCCGCCTTCCAGAAAGTAGCCGGTCAGCGCCGTCTCCGGCAGAACCAGCACCTGCGTCTCCGGGGAGTCCGTCTCGATCTGCTCAAACAGTTCGCCCAGCCGCCGGAGATTGCTTGCATACTCGCCTTTACGCGGTTTTATCTGACCTACCGCGACCTCAATTTTCACAGCGAAATCCCTCGCTTTCTCAGGGATGCAAGGTGCGACTCGCCCGCACATCCCACTCTTAGTTTACCCGACTTTCTTTTCGCCAACGGCTTTCCCTGCGCAAGCGGCCGCTCCCTGAAACCAATTGACGCGCAGGAGCGTCTGTGTTACAATGAACCAGCCTGACACTCCCTGATCTTACCGCCCATTTTTTATGGGAAGGAGCCACCACGTTGCCACCCGAAACCCCACCGCCGATGCCTCCCCCGATGCCGTCTGGCGGTTACTCCGCGCCTCCCCCGCAGGGCGGACCGCCTCCGAACAACTATACAGCCTATGCGCCGCCCCCTCCGGCCTCAGGAATACCTACCTGGGTCTGGTGGGTCGTCGGCGGCTGTGTGGGAGGGGGCTGCATCATTGGTGTGCTTTTCGCTGCTATTCTATTCCCGGTGTTTGCCCAGGCCCGTGAGAAAGCCAGAGAAGCCTCCTGTATGTCCAATGTGAAGCAGATAGGACTTGGACACTTGATGTATGCTCAGGATTACGATGAACGCTACACCATGGCAGCGACCTGGCAGGACAACATTGATCCTTACATTAAAAATCCCCGTGTGTATCACTGTCCGTCCGTCGTGGTTGGGACGACCGAACCGTCCGGGGCTGTCGGCACCAGTTATGCCTTTAATAGTGCGCTGGACATGATGAAGTCTGCGCGTCTGTCAGAGCCGAGAGATACCGTTCTAACCTTCGATTCCAGCAATTTTAGCCGTAATGCCAGCGATGCCGTCACCTCCCTGCCTGCACCTCACCGTCATCCCCTGGGCAACACGATCGGTTTCGCGGATGGACACGTGAAGATCTGGAGGGACTCAGAACCCGTGCCACAAGCGCAGATCCTGCCCGATACGCCCTGATCTCACGCCCATTTTTATGGGAAGGAGCCACTATCTTGTCACCCGAAACTCCACCACCAACGCCTCCCCCCATGCCTCCGCAGATGCCGCCTGCGGGCTATTCCGCGCCACCACCGCAGGGCGTGCCGCCTCACAACAACTACCAGCCCTATGTGCCGGCTCCCGTGCCGCCGCGCAGCGGCATGCCTACCTGGGCATGGGTTTTAATCGGATGTGCGGGCTGCTGTGTGGTCGGTGTGATTCTCTTTGCGGCTATGCTTTTTCCTGCCTTAGGCACCGCTCGCGGCGCTGCCAGGCAGGTCACCTGTCTCACCAATATGAGGATCGTTGCGCTGGGAACCGTGATGTATACCCAGGATTACGATGAGTGTATGCCTATGGCGGGGAACTGGCAGGAGGGAATCACGCCTTACGTCAAAAAGGAGGACGATTTCCACTGTCCGGAGACCGCTCCCGGCGGAGGGAGCTCCGGGCTGAGCGGCACCTCGTACGCCTTCAACAGCGCTCTGGATCAGGTGCGCCTCGCGCAGGTGGCGGATCCCAGGAGTACGGTGCTGCAATTCGAGACCACCAACTTCAGCCGGAATGCGAGCGACGCCGTGACCTCGCTGCCGCATCCTGCGCGCCATCGGAAATCGGGTGTGCCGGGAAACAACATCAGTTTGGTGGATGGACACGCGGTGTACTGGCCGGAGTCGGATCCTCTGCCGCAAGGACAGCTTGTGGCAACGCCGTCCGACACCTCTACATCGCCGGAAGCGCCTGCCCCACCGGATGCACCTTCCGCCCCGGACACCCCTCCGTCCCAGTGATCTGATCTTACCGGATACCTCTACAGATCTCCTGCGATTCGCCGCAGGAGATCTGCCGTCTACTCCTGCTGATAGCGGGTCAAGGGCATCTGCTCATTCCTTTTTTGAATCCACTGTGGTCTGGAAACACCTTGCCTCTTCAAGGTTACCCGCATAGGTATTCACAAAGCAGAGGAGTGCTTGGTCAATGTGGTGACAGACGAAGAAACCTGTCTGCTTGTCGCGGACCAGGTTGCCCCAGAGTGGCGCGGCGTTTGTACGTTTCGGTAAGACAAATATCACGGCCAGATCCTGATGCGAGTTGAGGAGGGCCGTGATCGTGTCGATGACAGGAGTACCTTCATGCGTCGTGTCTGCGATGAGAAGAACGGGAGACGGCAGACGGGTTTGTGAGAGGCGGTTCTGGTCTATGCAGGTGACCGAATAACCTGCTCCCTGCAAGAGCGGTAGCATTAGAACGCGAGCGTTTTCTGCCGCAATCGCTAAGACGATGGGTATTTCCCTCATCTCTCGTTCTTCTCTGCCTGTAAGGAGGTGGGAGTCCAGTCGAAAGTGGGGAGGGAGGAGCCGTCGCGGAGTTGGATGCCAATGGGATTGGCAGGGACGCCCTCTGCCAGACACGTGGAATGCGCGGCGATCCGTTTGATGCCGAGGGAGGAGAGCGAGACGACCTCACCGGGATCGGAGACACCGTTGCTGTTGCGGTCGAACCAGACGGCAATGCCCTGGAGTTCCGCGCCCTCCAGCCATCCGTTGCGGTTATTGTCCAGAGCGGCGAGCGGTGCGTAGCCATCCTTCCAGAAGAACCACCAGGTGACATTCCCGAACAGTTGGAGGCCGGAGGTGATCTTCCCTGTGTGCTTGGGATCCCAGACGAGAATACCGGTGGTCGGTTTGACCCAGGGCCAACTGCGTCCCACGCCATCTCCCGCGATATCGAAGCGGACATGCTTCTCCGGAGCCAGCAGATCGGTGAGCGTGGAACGGCGCTGAAAGGAGATTAGAATTGGGGAGATGGCGCGTGGGCGGCTCTTGAATGCCTTGATCTGCTTCTGCATCTCCGCCAGTTCCGCCAGTTCTGCGGAAGTGAGCGTGTGCTTCTGCTGCAGGCGCACGATGCCCTCCGCTGCTTCCATACTTGTCGGATCTATCTCTCCGAGCGGGTGGGCGGTGTCCTCTTTGATGGTGAGCGCGTAGGCTTTACGATAGAAGCGCAGCGCCTCCTGGCGCAGCTTCTCCGCATCGGGAGTGCCGGAGATAGACAACGCGTTCAAACCTCTGGCGACCGCCTGCGGATACGGCAGCGCCTCCTCGCATTGAAAGCCCAATCCCAGCCAGGCCAGTCCATCCGAGGGGGCGAGATCCGTCGCGATCTCATAGTTGTGGATCGCCTCTGTAATGTAGTTCAAAGCGCGCGTCGAAAGTGGTTTACTTCTGTCACGCGGAGGAGGCGTCAGACCGGACTGGGTGGAGACATAGGGCAGAGGCTCCCGTACCATGACGCCGACGGTCTCCTTATCCTGTGCAAAGGCGGCGCTGTTGACGCGCCCGAGCGTGTAGTAGCCCTGCGCATCTTTCGGATGCGCCTTCACGTACGCCTGCACATTCTTGAGCAGCCGGGAGACGGGCATCTGCGTCGCCCCGATCCAGCGTGCCCAGGCGGACGGGGCGGCCACTATCCCCGCCACCATCGCCGCGACCCCGAGCCATGCGAATCGTCTTGAATGTCTTTTCATGTCGTGAAACCCCTCTGCAATCGAATCACTTCGCCAGCGACTATCTATGATTTCGCAGCCGGACAAAGGAAAGTTCCGGACGATACTCCTTCCTGGCAAGGCTTGGAGAGGATCGGCGCGGCGTATCCTGCATAGCATCAGGCGAACGTGCAGGAAGTGCAGGGTATCGCACGAAAACACGGAATAGGCGTATGTTAGAAGAAGCCCCCCATGCGAGCCTTTTGAGGAGAGGCAGGGGATTGCTCTCAGTATGGGATGCTGTTCCGGATGGGGCGGCATCTTCTCGCGACGCGCAAAGGTCGCGCGTTGAGACCGGCCAGGAAGCCGGAAGGAGAAACGGATGCAACGTTGGGAAAACTTGATTCGGTCGCGGACGCTGTCTGTCCGCCACCTTCGCAGCGTGTGGATAGGGGGCGTGATCGCGCTGGCGCTGCTTGTGGGGGGCACAGGCGCCGCGGACGCGCAGGTTGTCCAGTTCGCCGGGAATAATCACTACTACGAGGCGGTCGCCGCAAACATCAGTTGGCCGAATGCCCGTGACGCCGCTGCCGCCCGCTCCTATCAAGGCCTGGCAGGACATCTCGTCACGATCACCTCTGCGGCAGAACAGACCTTTGTAACCACCACGTTTCCGAACGCGAGTTCCGGCGGCTACTGGCTCGGCGCTTATCAGGACAAAGCCGCGCCGAATTTCAGCGAACCATCCGGCGGCTTTCACTGGATCACAGGGGAACCCTGGAACTATACCTCCTGGAACTCAGAAGAGCCCAATAACAACGGCGGCTTCGGCCCTTCGGAAGATTTCGTGAGTTTCGCAGCCAACGGCAACTGGAACGACTCCGGAACGCCTACCTCCACGACCAATGGATACATCGTCGAATACGAGCTGCCTCGGCCGTTCTTCGATGTGAACCGCGACGGCTACGCGGATATCCTCTTTCAAAACACCGTTACCCATCAGGTGAGCTACTGGGCGATGAAAGGCACCACTTCCACCACCACTTCGACCCTACCCACGATCCCCGCAACGGGATATTCGGTGGTCGGCGTCGGGGACTTCAATGGCGACGGCAACCCCGACCTCGTGTTTCAGAACACGACGAACGGTCAGGTCGGTATCTGGTATCTGAACGGGACGAATGTGATTGGTGCGCAGTCCGTGAATACGTATCCGGCGTCCGGTTATGCGGTCGTGGGAGTAGGTGATTTCAATGGAGATGGCAAACCCGATCTGGTCTTCCAGAACGCTTCGAGCGGCCAGATCGCTGTCTGGTACATGAACGGTACAAGCATTATTGGCGCTGATTCCACACAGGCCAAACCGGCCACGGGTTACAAAGTAGTAGGAGTGGGCGATTTCAATGGCGACGGCAAAGCCGACCTTGTGTTTCAGCACACCACCTCTGGCGCGATCGTGTTCTGGTACATGAACGGCCCGCAGTATCAGTCGGGCGCGGTCGCCTCTGCGACGCCCTTCGCAAGCTACAAGGTCGTGGGCATCAACGACTACAACAACGACGGTCAGGCCGATATCCTCTTCCAGAACGCCACAACCGGTCAGATCGCACTCTGGTTCATGAACGGCGCGAATCTCATCGGAGGAGGTGTGGTGGGCACGCCTCCCGACAGCAACAGTATGGTTGTCGGTCCGCGCTAAACCCTGCGTTTTTGAGCGCTCTCAACAGGACCGCCCCAAAGCCTTCGGGCGTCGGGGCGGTCGCGGTTCAGGCTGCCTGTGTGGTCTACTTCTTCGTGTGGGCAGCGATCCAGTCGCCCATCGTCTGGAGCGCGATCGGAGCCAGCGTCTCTTCGATGTTCCCGTATTCGGTGGGAGAGCCGGTCGTGCAGGTCTGGAAGAGATGATTCAGGTTGGGCAACTCCGTGATCGTGTAGTCGGTGTTACCGCCGGCTTTCAGGGCGGCTTCGATCTTGCTCAGATCCTCTTTCGGAGGAACTTGCAGGTCGCGGCTGCCGTTCAGGGCCAGCACCGGACAGGTGACTTTCTGCAGCGCCGGGATCGGGTCGTAGGTCAGGAAGGCGACCATCCAGGGACTGATGACCGCATCGACCTGCGCGTAGAGCGGGTCCTTCGACTTGAGGGCGGCGCGTTGTTCTTCGGTATATTCTATCCAGAGTTTATCGACCAACGCGCGCATACGCTGTTTCGCGGCCGCAGGACTCTTCTCCTCTTTGGCGATGGCGAACATCTGCGTCTGCGTCTTGTGGTTGGTGGCGACCATCTCGTCGGTCGCACCGGCTGCCTTCGAGATCAAGGCGCTCTGTCGGTAGAGGATCTCCTCCCCGTTCATTCCCGGACCCGCCATGAGGACGATGAAGGCGACACTCTTGTTACGGCTGGCGACCAGGGGGGCGATGAGGCCGCCCTCGCTATGGCCGATCAGGCCGATCTTCGTGCCATCCACCTCTTTCCGGGTTTTCAAGTACGCGACTCCGGCTTCGGCATCGTTGGCGAAATCCATGGAGGTCGCCTGTGCATAGCTGCCGGTCGATTTGCCGATGCCGCGCTTGTCGTAGCGCAGCACTCCGATGCCGCGGCGTGTCAGATAGTCCGCGAGTACCAGGAAGAGCTGATGCTGGAGGATCGTTTCGTTGCGATCGTTAGGGCCGGAACCGGCGATCAGGAGCACGCTCGGAACCGGGCCGGTGTGATCTTTGGGCAGCGTCAGGGTGCCTGCCAGTCGAACGCCGGGTCGGCTGTCGATGAAAACATCCTCGGAAGTGTAGGGGAAGGGGGCATGCGGCGTCTGCGGACGTCGGACTTCGATGAGTTTGCCACCCTTCGTCAGAGTCAAAGGCAGTTCGTTCGGCCCCTGTCGCCAGACGCCTACCGCGGTCTTCCCGTCCTTGCTCATTTTGCCCTCGAAGGTCCCACTCGCTGCCGGGACTTCGATCTTCAGGGTCTGGTCGGTATAGGTTTTGATCGTCGTGGGAATCGCCTGCGGACTCTGGTCGGGGCTGACCATGGTGCCGCTGTAGGCGCCGTTTGCGGCCTTCATAATGCGGAAAACCAGGCGAAGTTTCGTGCTGTTGACCTCAAGGCTGCCTTGCCAGAGATCCTCCGTGCCATCCGCCTGGGCCAGCAGAGGCAGGCCCGTGCAGCAGAATATGAGCGCCATCGTGGCGAGTAGTCGTTTCATCTCTCTCATTCTCCCTACAAACTACAGTCGTTTTAAGTATCGAAAACTGGCGATAACGCCGCTGAACAGGCTGACCATCAGGATGCTGACCATCGCCATCGTATAGAGGCCGAGGCCGTTCTTCCCAATCAGATTCAGCGGGGAGAGCAGCAGACTGCTGATGACCACGATCAGGCCGGTGGAGAACAGCTTTCGGCCGCTGAACTCGTTGGCGGGATACCAGATGTCGGGGCTGCTCAATGTCTTCGGGGTGCGGAAACCGTACCAGCGATTGGGGCCGATGCGCCGTTTGATCATCGGGCGCGCGATCAGCATCAAGAGCAGCCCTTCAAACAGATAGATTCCCAGTGTCCACATGACAGGAACTCCTTCTCTCCCCTCTTGGGAGGAAGCGGACGGTTCAATCGGAATGAACGTCCGGCATAACAACAAACGAGAATAGACGACGCTCACTATTTTTTGCGAAACCGCACGAGCACCCATCCGCCGCGCTCGGTTCCCTCCTGATGTACTACCTCGGCGCGGATGTCCGGCGCCTGGGCAAGTTCCTTCTCTACCTTCTCCGCATAGACATCGCCCGCAGTGACGACGTCTACCGTGAAGGTCGGCGCGGTCATCTGTTCGCGCAGGAAGGGCAGCAGCGGCTCCTCTTTGCGCTCCAGCGGGGAGTAGCCGCCGTAGTAGAGCATACTGGGCCGCCGCGGAATGATGTGGTAGAAGATCACCGGAGTTCCGTTCGCGGCGTCTGCGCGTGCCGCCGCCGCCGTGTGCTGATAAGGCCCGAGGACATATCTCTCCGCCACACTATATCCTTCGGACGTGCCAAGCGCGATCAGTCCTACCATCGTCGCCACCAGAATCCCGACGGCTGTCTTGCGGCCCTGCTCCTCCTGCCCGCGCCATTGCAGGCAGGCCCACGCCGCGCCGGACCCTGCCAACAGGAGCAGGGTGATATGCAGCACCGCCGCCGCCATCTCGCCGGGGATAGGCCGATCCGCGGGAACCAGATGGGGAGCCAGCGCCGCACCCAGCACGAGAACGCCTCCGATGATCGTTGCGGCGAGTGCACCGCCCTTCAAGGCTTTTTGCGGCGTGCGCAGGACTCGATCCAGCCAGAGTCCGGTGAGGAGCGCGGCGGCAGGATAGCAGGGCACGATATACGTGGGCAGCTTCGCCGCGCCGATGGTAAAGAAGAGAAAGATGGTCCAGAACCAGACCCGCAGAAAATCCGATGTGGCGACGACGTGGCTCTCGTGAGCAGAGAGGCCCTCTGCCACAAGCGTTTCGGGGGCGGAGGACTGGAGGCGCAGCGCCAGTGCCTTGCGACCGGGACGGTGAGGCGGGGCAGTCGCAGAGAGATGGGGCAACGTACGGCGAAAGGAGGCGGGAGCGAAGCAGGCCCAGGGAAAGAAACCGAAAAGGAAGTAGACGACATAGCTGGGCAGCGGAGCGTTATGGACGGTGTCCACCCCCTTGAACCGCCCGATATGCTGCCGGACGATGTACTCCTGAGTCCAGGTACGGCCATCCGCATCCCGGTCTTTGGTCCGCCAGATCGCGAGGTGCCAGGGCGCGGTCAGCATCACGACGATCAGCAGCCCGAGCAGCGGGCGCAACTGCTTCAACCCTGCGGCCCACTGCGTGAGGCTGTTCACCTTCCCGTAGATCCGGAATCGCAGACCCTCTCCTGCGCCCCAACTCCCAAGCGCGGCAAAGCGCTGAAAGAGCAGATAGGCGCTGATGACCATAAAGGGAATCAGCAGGCCGACTGCCCCCTTCGTCATCACCGCAAGAGCGCAGGCCAGCCAGAAGACGAGGGTGAGCAGCAATGGAATACGGGAGAGGCGCCACGGAAAAAGAGCATAGGTCAGAAACTCGCGGCGGAGGGAGTGGTGGAGGTGCAGTTCGTAGAAGGTAAGCAGGGCGAGCGTGAACCAGAGGACGAGCAGGCCGTCGGTCGTCATCTGGCGGGCATCCAGGAGCGTCATGGGAGCGGTGGCGTAGACTGCCGCCGCGAGCAGACCCGCGCGTCGCCCGAACCAGCGCACCCCGGCGAACCCGACCATGCCCGTCGTCAGCAGGGCGGCCAGTGCGACCGGCAGACGCGCCGCCCCCTCCGACATACCGAAGGCGCGCATCGAGGCCGCGCAGGCCCAGTAGACCAGGATAGGCTTCTCGAAGAACGGCGCGACCTGTTCGTTCGGGCGCTTGAGAGGGCGGGAGTTGAGGCGCGGAGTCACGATGTCGCCGGAGAGAACCATCTGACGCGAGGCGGTCACATAGAGCGCCTCATCCAGATCGAAGAGCGGTACGCCGCCGAGCCTCCAGAAAAACAGAAACAGGCACAGGAGCGCCACACCCCATTCCGGGAGGCGGCGCAGCAAGGGGCGCGACACTGGCGCATCAGGAGTGTTCTCAGTCATGCATTCAGAATACCTGAATGCCGGAGGGTTTCCTCATTTCGGCTCTAAGGGAGGAACTCCCCTGCCTGGTTTAAGGCGTCCTTGGAGCGTGCTCAGCAGACGATGCGACTTCTCCTGCGAGTCCTGTTAATCCTGTCCGGAAGAGAGGCTTTTAGACAGGATTAACAAGATTTTCAGGATTAACAGGATTGGTTCCGATCCGCTAACAGGGGGCTCTTATGCGGATGCGCTGATCCTGCGGCGTTTGCGCGCCAGGAGGAGACCTGCGCCGCCGAACGCGCCGAAGAGGGCGAACGTACCGGGTTCGGGAGTGGCAGCCGGCACTCCACTGGGGAAAGGGTTGCCATTGTTGTACAGGGTGGCGACCTCGCCACTCGTCAGCGGTGCATCGAAGAGGCGTACCAACGCAATTTTGCCGTTTGAGTACTCGTTGTTGCTGTTGTCCAGGAAGAAGTTCATGGTGTTGGTCAGGATGTTGCTGTCTGTCGAAGTGACCGTGAAGTAGGGAGTGGAGTTCAGGTATGCCGTGACATTGTTGCTGGCGGCGTTGCTGACGGTCAGGACCACATCGTAGTAGGTGTTAGCGGCAAAGCCGGTCAGGGCGCTGCCTGCTTGAGGATATTCCTGAAGCCCGCTGCTGATGACGTAGAAGCCGCTGTCACTCGTGCGATTCTCGGTGTCCGTGATACGGCGATAACCTACTACCTGATCCAGCGAAAAGACCATCTCGACCGAGTAGGAGTTACTGGGGATCAGGCCCGTGGTGTTGAGTTGCAACCCGCCTTCCAGTGCAGCGTTGCTCGCTCCTCCGGCTAGATCCCCGGCGAAGCGATAGACCGTGCGCGATACACCGAAGGGAGTGTCCGAGACAAAGCCATTGGCTGCCGCCGGGTCCACGGCTGTCAAGGCAGTCACAGCAGGCTGGTCGGCGAGAAGGTTGTTGTTGAATTGATAGGTTGCTACCGGCGTCTGCGCTGTTGCAGGCAGAACAACTCCGAGGCTCAAGAGCCAGGTGAAAGCAGTCCTGAGTTTTGTCGCGTTGTGCATCAGAAATCCCCCTGATCTGTCGTTATGGATACTGCAATCGAAATCGGATCGCCCGGTTCATCGATGGAAGAGGCGTACGTCGGCACCGTTCTAATGACTTCCATCGCAACCAGGCAATCGATCCCATTATAACACGCTCCCCTGCAATATGCCGCCCGTCAAAAGTCTGTGTGTTTTGAACGTCAGGTTTTCGCGCTGAATTGTCCGCAACATCGTGCATGCGGGTATGTCAACAAAGGGTATAATACCGCTACGCATTTCGGAAATCGTTCGGCTTTTCGCTGAGATTGAGGAATTCATCCGCATGACAATGCTCCTTCCTTCTATCCGTTTTTCCAGTCGTACACTCGCTCTGGCACTGCTGTCGACGACGGGCGCTCTGGGGGCGACCGCGCTGGTCGTGGAAGCGCCGAAGACATCGGCGGCACATTCTGTCGCTGCTGTTGTCGCACCGCCGAAGGTGACGAAAGCGGTGACATCGCCAGCCCACGCTGTCACTCCTAATGTGGTAAAAACGGGGCAGGTGCTGCTGGCGGGGACGTGGCAGAAAAGTTACGATTTGACGGCAGGCAAAGTAGTGGAGATCTCCGTGCATCTGGACAAGCCTTCCACGCTGCCTCCGAACGGACGCATTGCGGTAGAGTGGAAGCGGGAGGGCGAGGCTGCGCCGGTCGAGGTGAAACGTCTGGATATTCCGAGCGCGCCGACCTCCCACTGGCGTAAAGTGCTGCACGCGCTCGACAGCGATACCTATGTGGTCTATCGCGCGCCCGCGACCGGGCGGTATACGTTGACCGTGCACACGGTTGTCGATGAGCCTGCGCTGGGAGAGGTCACTCCGCGCTGGCGGGAGAAGGGCGATGCGCCGAAGCTGGCCGCCCTACCCGCGCAGACGCCCTGGCCCGCCGGAACTGTTGCTCCGCTCTCGGTGACGGTGCGCCCGGTCGCGGTCGGAGATCAGGCGGAACAGGATCGGCTGCGGACCTATGTCGAGTGTAAGCCGAACGCCACGCCCGAACAGGCGCAGACCATCAACCTCGATATGACCGACGACACCCGACCCTATGAGGTGACCGGCAGCGCGGACGACATCGAGTTTTTCGACAACGGACGTGTCGGGCAGTCGGGCGACAACTGGTACCGCGTCGAGTACAAAGGCACGGAGCCGCGCCTGATGACCGCGCAGTTGAGCATGCCGAACCAGATGGTCGCCGCCCGCGTGCGCTGCTACGGGCTGGACCCCAAGGCGCCTCTCTTCGGCATGGGCCATGCGGCGTGGAAGATGGGCGATCCGCTGCTGCCGGTGGTCGAGTACGAAGAAGGGTTTGAAGAGAACGAGCGGGTGCACCAGCAGGACGAGAAGCACCGCACCAGCATCACCCGTCTGGTGAAGCCGGGCGGCGTCTACTTTTTGAGAGTCGAGGCCAACGCGCCAGGCTATCAGTTGCAGTTGCGGGTGGTGAAGCCTGCGCCCTATACCGATCCACGGATGGCCGTGCGCCAGGGGATCTATACGCAGATCGGGCAGGTCGATGCGTGGATCACCAACCGCCCACGCGGCGCGAGCGTCGAGCGGCGGCTGCGCGATTCCGGCAACCTGCTCGGCACCCAGTGTATGAGCTGCCATACGCAGTCCGGCGTTTGGGGACCCGCGGTGCCCTTCACCCTGGGCTACCGGCCCGAGAACGTGCAGAACTACTGGCATCTGACCAACGTGATGTACGAGTGTCTGCGCCCGACCAACACTATCAAGGACGCCGCGAACAACACCAGTCTCGCGCCCCTGGATTTCGGCGATGGCCCTGCGGGCACCCGCGCCGCCGGATACAATATCGTCAATGCCGAGAAGTTCCTCGCCCCCACCAAACTGCACGCCAAGCAGCAGAACCGCACCGCCAACTATATGCTGGCGTCGAGCGATCCGGGCGGCATCAACGCCGCCGGGCCGGGTTCGAACGTCGGCCAGGTCATCGTCTACCTGATGGCGACTGAGATCCTGAAGACCACCTGGGAGAAGACCGGCGATCCGAAATACTTCCGCGCCCTGGAGACCCGACTGCACCGTACGCTGGAGGTCAGGCCGAAGTATACCGACGATGTCGCGAACCGGATGGATCTGTTCGGGCGCGTGGTCCCGATCAAAGCGTATCTCGCGATGGCGGAGAAGGCCGGGGAGCAGGAGAAGGCGGCCGGGCAGCCGGTCAAGACCGATGCGGCGGCCAACACCAAATTTGTCGAGCAGGTCAGGGCGCAGTTGGGGGAGGACGAGGCCCGCATTCGCGGCATCCAGAACGTCGACGGCTCCTGGGGCTTCAGTCCCGGCAAGTCGCCCGACTCCGGCAAGAGCTGGAAAGCGGAGGACGCGGTCGGCGATCCTTCCCCGACCGCCCTTGCCATCAGCGGACTGACCAGTATCGGTTACGATAAAGACGATCCGAACATCGCGAAAGGCGTCAAGGCGCTGCTCGCCATGCAGAAGCCCGCCGGACGCTGGAACAAGGCCGCGCTGACCGGATTCGTCACCACCGCCTATGCCCTCCACGCGCTCTCAAGGCTCTACCCGGCGACCGCCCCCGTGCTGAACCGCGCCGACTATACGCCGAAACCCAACGAGACGCTGCTGCAGACGCTGCATCGCGTGCAGGCGCTCGCGCTGACCGGGGAGCCGAAGTTTGCGGACCTGATGCTTCAGGCCGCCCGCCACGACAGCCCGTTGGTGCGTGAATGGGCCATGATTGGCCTCGGCGCGACGCACACAGCGCAGGGTGCGCCCGCTCTGATTACGGCGCTGGCGGACCATGCCAAGCCGGTGCGCGAAGCCGCGACCTGGGCGCTGCGCCAGACACTGCTGGACGACAACGGCTGGGACGCCATGCTGACCGCCTCCGAGCGCGGCAACGACGATACTCGTGCGGCGGTCGCGGAAGCGCTCAATATGCGCGCCGACGCGGTGCTGCCGGGAGCCCGCGTCAACTGGGCACGTCTGAACTTCCTCTTCGACCGCGGCATGAATCGCGACCCGCATCCCGCGGTCCGCGCCTGGATGGCGAAGGCGGCCTGGCAGTGGTGGGTCTGGAATCCGCCGGTGCGTACCGCTATCAACGCGGCCTGGATCACTGATCTGATGCGGCCCGAAACCAACACGCTTGTCGAGAACAGCGTGCGCTACAGCAGTCAGGCGCTCTTCATCGCCAACGGCCATAAGGCCAACGGTTCCGGCGAACAGCAGTATAAAGAGCTGGGAGCGCTCTTCACCGCGCTCACCGCGAAACTAGATGGCCCCGGCGATCCGGAAGCCAAAATGCGCCTGGCCTCGCGACTCGTCGGCATCGGCGCCACCTACTACACGACCTCGGGCGGGGACGGCGGCCCCGGCCAGATGGGCTACGCGACGCCCGGCTCCGGCGAGATGATGGGCAAGGCGGCGCTCGCCTACCTCGCGGTCGCCGAAAAACATACCGACCTGACCGCCCTGCGCGTCGGGCTGGAAGGCGCGGCCAATGTGCCGTATCAGCCGCTGACCGACTACCTCGTCAACTACTCCCTGCGCGGCCCGGACGAACTGCGTCAGCTCGCCTCCGCCGCCGTCAGCGATCCACGGTCCGTCAGTCTGGCGGCGGTGCCGGAACTGGTCGAGCCGCAACTCGCGCAGGTGATGCGCGGCGCGATGGAGCCGCCGCGCCGCGAACAGATCTCCGACCCGATCCTGAGCCTCTGGTCGCGCGTCAACTGGGTCATCCCCAGGACGAACGAGCAGCAGCGCAACTTCTTCAGCCTGATCATCCCACGCCTCGACGCCTACTATACGCCGGACCAACTCAACGCCATGACCGACCCGGCGAAGCGCACCGAAGTGGAGAAGACCCAGGAGGCGAACCGCTATCTCGCCGATCGTCTCGGCGACGTTCTGAAAGAGAATCCGGACCTGCATCAGCGCATCGTCCTGACCACCTACTTTCCGGAGACATTCACTAACCCGCTGCAGGAACTCTACTGGCTGCGCAATGTCGAGTGGATCTTGACCTTTAGTTCAGAGGAGAAATCGGCGCCTACCGCGAAAACCGTGGTGTTCCAACTGCCTGCTCCAACGCAGCAGGCGCAGCCGGATCCGGTGCTGACAGTCAAAGACCGCGCGCTCCAGCTCTATCTGGACTCTTTGCGCCCGAACGCCGATCCGAAAGCGCAGGAGATTGCCATTCGGATGGCGAATAAAACGGCTCTTCGCTCCAATCCGGAAGTGATCCGCGCCCTCTCGGAGCTGGTTAAGACCGTAAAGACGGAGGAGCTGAAGGGCATTATCGCGAATGTCCTCAAGCAGAGCAACGACTTTCTGCCCAACCTGAAAGTCGAACTCAAAAAAGAGCATAGTCCGACTGTCGCCTTCGACGCCGCTGGGGAGCCTGTCCTGACGAAAGCGCAGACCGACGATATTCTCTATTTCCGCGACTATGTGCTGCCGGAGCTTACCCGCCAGAAGCGCTCCGATCAGCAGGCCTGCATGGGCTGCCACGGTCTGCCCGGACGCGTGCCCTCGCTCTATTTGCGAGCGCCCGACAAGTTCGGTTACCTGCCCGTCGCCGACGTGCTCACCAACTACCGTACGCTGCAGCAGCGAGTCAATCTGACGGACATCGAAAAGAGCAAACTGCTGCGCAAGCCGCTCAACATTCAGGATGGAAAGGAGGATGGTCATCAAGGCGGGCGTCGCTATGCGCCCGGCGATCCCGGATATCTTATCTTGCGCCACTGGGTCGAAAGTCAGAATGAGGTCCAGAAGCCCGCGCACTAAAAACAACTATTCTTTTATCTTACACAGACTGTAACGAAACAAGACGCGCCCCGTTTTGCTTGTTTAGTGTCCCCCTGTCACCCTTTGACTCTCTATACCCTAGAGGAGACGCTTCATATGAGAAAACTGAGCCAGTTTCTGATGGCCCTCGCCCTAAGTCTGCTAATTCCTACCGTCTCTCGTGCTGCCGACCCGCCTTCGTCTGTCGAGAAATTGGAAGTATCCAACCGCCCAAAGATCGCTATCGCCGATTTTCATGGCGCTGATATCGAGACCGCCCGCTTCCTGGCGGAGACCGTTATCAGCAATCTCGCATCCTCTCACACGCTAAAGCCGCTGGATCGCCCGACCGTTCGCCGTGCTATCACGGCGGAGATCAAGGAAACCGATTCCGACCCGACTCAGGAAGAGATCTTTCGCATCGGTAAACGCCTGCACTCCGCCTACTTCCTGACCGGCAGCTACCTGATCCAGGACGAAAAACTCCTGGTTCTGGCGCATATTCATAACCTGAAAGACAACGATACGTCCGACCTGCAGATCCGCTGTACAGGTGCACGCTCCGAACTCATGGAGGTCGCCAAACAGATCTCTGACCAGATCGAGAGCCAACTCGCCCCGCCCAAACAGGAACATGAAGAGGTTCGCCTCGCAAAGGACGAGTCGCCCCTTCCGAAGGAGGAGGCTTCGCTGCCGAAGGAAGAAGCTCCACTGCCTCGGGAGGAGGTTCGTACCGTCGAACGTCCTGTCGAGCGCCCCGTAGTCAATCCTGCGCCGGTCCTGCCGAATCCGTTTGCGGCGTTCCGCGCTGCCGGTCTGTGTCCAGCCGGAGTCGCCTCAGGCGCGATCGTGAGCGCAGGAGAACTGGCCCGCCTGCTGAGTCGCCTGGCGGACACCGCCGCCGTGCATGCCAGTTTCACCCTGCCGCGCAACAACACGCCTGCCCCGCGCATGTTGGCGTTGACCGGCCTCGTGAAACTGATGCTGACCCCGGAAGAGATCGCCGACTATAGCCGCAATCTGCCCGCCAATCTGCCCGCCGACTTCGCGCATGTGCCGCAGTGGGGACAGCCGTTCCTGGCCGCCGCCGTAGACCACGGCTGGTGGGATAGCGGGAAGGCGTTCCGGCCCACGGGGAACACGAACTGGGCCTTCCTCGCGATCGTAGCGGGGAAGATGGGGATGGTCGAATCCTCCCATGAGGTGAGAGAGGAAACTCAAGTTCCCTTCTTGGGAAGCAGGGGGTTGGGGGAGGGGAGATCGGCTCCGGTGGTCGAACCCGATAACCAGATCTACACCGGTCTGGTCATCGATGGCCGCGATCTTCGGGTGGAGCGCTCTCAATCGCCGAGCATTCTCGATGAGGACGGCAACTGCGTCTATCCGTACGAAAAGCACGCGCCGAGCGAAGACTATGTCGGTGCAAACGGGATGGTGGACTACAACTTCGATATCGGAGAACAGACTCGCGCAGGCAAACATCCGCTGGTGGTGCACGCCCTCAAAATGGACGGCCCCGGCCATGACGATCTCGTGATCTCCAACGAAGATGCCGAGCGTATCCGCCACGCGCAGAAGCGCAGCCAGTTCCTATGGCGATGGAAAGTCGTCTTCCTCATCCCCAACAACTGACCGCATTGATGTTCGACCTCTGCCCTCCGTCTCCCAACGGAGGGCTTGTCTTTGTCTCTTCACATCGACGTTTCAATCCGGAGCGTTATCGCGCAGTCCGACGATGAAGACGCCGCGCTCGGTCCAGTAACTTAAGGGATAGCGGCTCTGCTTCATCAGGCGGTGCAGCAGATCTTGCGCAGGGACATCGGCTCCCGTGTACGATACGGTGGGGCCGGCGCTGAAGGATTGCCTGTCGATATCGAGATCGTAGGGGATCTTCAAAGCGCCGAGCAGAGCGTCCACAGAGAGATTCAAGGACAAGTCGCGAAAGCGCGCGGTCACATGCCATTTCAGCCTCTCCACCGCCGGATCCAAAGTCGCTTTCGACGGCGGCTGTGGCTCCTGAGGAGCGCCTACCGCGACAAACCAGGGCTGCACGGTGTACTTCAAGGGCAGGCTGGGGGAGGAAATCGTGAGGATCTGCTTTATCGCCTGATCGAGCGTCACGTCTTTGAGTGTCAGGCTCACCCGTTGCGCGGTACAGCCTTGCAGAGCGAAGACATAGCTGATCTCCGCCTGATCGCACACACGCTGCAGCGCCGTCGTCAGATCCAGGTTCGTCAGGGTGAGGGAGAGGGGCCGCGGAGCACTCACCCGGATCACACTCACAGGTCCTCCCATCGGGGGAGGGCCTCCACGTGGATAGGAGCCGGGTTCTCCAGACTTATTCACAGCAGGCGAGTCCGTAAGGATCGAGAGAACATCCTGTGGTACATGGCTGTCGGGATCTGCCAGGGCCAGGTCACGGTAGAAGCGGCGCAGATGTTCTCGGAGGCCGTCCTTGGCGAGCTGTCTCACAAAGACGACGCACTGCCGGGCGTCGTCCGGCCCCTGATAGCAGTTGTAGTCGTAACGGGTCCAGGCCGCGAAGAACGGCATGGCATCGTTGTAGGCTTTCGCGTGGAGAGCCGCGTTGATGAGAATGCGATACCAGCCGTCGAGTTCGACGACGGATAACCATTTTCGGAGCTCCGGCCAGAGGGCTTTTGTACGGGGCCAGTCGTTTGCGGTAAGCGCCATATTGAAGTTAATCAGTGCGATACTGGCGAGGTCGGCGTTGTACTGGCCTTGATTGGCGTCGTTCTGTGTCTCCTGGACGACATGCTGAAACAGCGGGAGCGCCCGCTCTTGCTCGCCTTTGCCATCCATAAGGTAGGCCAGAGTTCTTTCCCGGTCCACATCGCCTACCGCCAGTTTTTCAGCGTGTTTCCAGACAGCATCCCGGTCCGCAGCCTGCGCGGTGTCGATCATCTCCTGAAGGACTCTCTTCTCCCAATCCGTCCACTGCTTGCGCGCGGCCAGATAGCGCCAGAGTGTCTCGCTCGGCGGACGTAGATCAGGATTGCCGGTAGGGATACGAGAGAGCAGCATCCCGAGAACGGAGTGCGCATATTCGCCTTCCAGCGGAGTCTTGTCCAGTTCCGAGCGCAGCCAGGTAACCTCCTGCATCGGAGGCTTCTGGTCGGTGAGAAATGCGACATAAGCGTACGCCACGGCCACACGATTCCATTCGTTCCCACCGGGAGTCGCTCGACTGATTTCGATAGCTCTCTGGAACGCCTGTTCCGCCTGGTCCCTCTCCTTGTGGGCGATAGCCGAGGCGGCGCGTTTCAGCCAGTAGGTATAGACATTCTGGTCCTCTGCGGGAGGAGCGGGAGTTCTCGGCATGGGCGTGCCGAAACCCCCGAAGCCTGGCTGACCTTCCGATGAACCGGAGGCGGAGGAGGGATCCCTCGGAGTCTCCGCAGCGATCTCCTGCCCAAGTTTGTGCGCTTTCGCGGACTCGCCGACCGACTGATAGCTGTCTAAGAGCAGGGATTTTATCTGCCGATGCAGATCATCCGGCCTGGGATCCTGGCGAATGTCTGCGGAGATGCCGCCTTTACGGATTTCTAGCCAGTCATAGTCTTCGTAGGTGATGGGGAGTTGGAGCGCGCGTTCCAGGAATGGAATGGCGACGTCCGGCCAGTCTCCCAGTTGCCGCCCCGCCTCCAGGTTCTCCACGGCGAGCGGAAAATGACAGACGTCAGACACTCGGGCGATCTTCGGCCGCCTCGGGAAGCAGTGTGCGACAGCAAGATAGGCTTCCAATCGCGCGAAGTCCTGCGGGTGCGCGCGCACCTCCTCTGCCCGTTCCGCGAGGAGAGGACGAAGCGTTCCCATGCCCCGTCGGTATTTCAGATAGGTCGGGGACCAATAGGCGGGATTCAGATGCTCGCGATTGGCAAGCCAGCGTTCCACATTCGGAAAGGAGGACGACCTTGTAAAGTGAGACACAAAGAATTCCGGTAATGCGGGCGTCGCGAGCGGGCAGACGTCCATGAGATGTCCCGCCAGATCGAACTCGTTATGGAACATCAAAAAATCGGCGATACGTCCGGGAATCTCGGAGTTCTGCACGAGGTCGGTGTGGGCTAACGCCCGAATGACAAGATCCGCCTGTTTGCGGTCTCCCATGCGGACGAAGATGTCCAGGCGCTCCAGCAGTTGGGGCAGGTCAGAGGTCGGTTTTGCCTTTACCGCCGCCCGGAAGAGTGGAATCAGATCCGTCTTCGCCAGTTTCATCGATACCTGGGTATGGACCGTGTTCCAATCCAGCCCATCTATGGTGTTTCCAACTCTCGGTCCGGCAGGGAACTGCGCTCGCGCCGAGGTCATGCCACTGAATATCAGCAGAATAGCCCATCCCAAAACCATGCCCGTGCGATTTGCCATCATCCCTGCCTCTCAATCGGTGTTGGATATTGGACTGTATTGGGCAGTATTGCGTTACATTTCATCTTGTGAAATCTTCTCCCTCCTCTCTGCGGGGTTAGATGAACGTCAGTTGTGCGTTCAGCGTGTAAACGATCTGACAAGTTTTGATGTATAATAAGATGGTAGTGGAGAAGCCGCCCCGTCCGGAATTCTGAGTTCCGAACGAGGCGACCGGCCTATCGGCTTACAAGTCTAACGACTTGTTCCGCAGCTTACGAACGATCAGCGACAACTGAACGCCGTAATAGACGGTGCCGAGCGTGTAGCACGCGAGGCCCAGGATGTGATAGGTAAGAATCACGTCTGTTCTCCTTTCTACGTACTACCCGGCTCGTTTCAGAACCCCAGAGCGCTGTCACGCTTTGGGGTTTTGCATTGAACCGAGCGCCTCTACTATACACCATTCCCGCTCTGGAGTCATACTTTGAAGTCAATCCGCCGTTCATTCAATCCGCTTCTATCGCTCCTCTGCTTATCTGCCTCGGCGCTTCCTGTGTTCGCGCAGACTTCCTTACCTGTGGAGGGGGAGATCGTGCCGACGCAGTGTCTGGTACTCGATCCGGTGGGGCGATCGTCGCGGGGGCCGCTGCACCAGGATCCCGTTGAGAACGAGATCGTGCGTGGGAAGTTTGTCGCGCCGAAGGCGGGGGATAAGGTCGTGCGGGCGGATGGCAGGGAAGCGGTCTGGACGGTGATGGCGGCGGAAAAAGAGGGGGCATTCAAGGGCCGGGCGCTGGCGGGCGGCTATGCGGCAGTGACGGTGGAGTCGCCGAAAGAACAGGTGCTGTTGCTGGAGGCGAGCGGGGACACGATGTGCTACATCAACGGAACGCCTCGCACTGGCGACCCCTATAGCAACGGCTACACCCATCTCCCGGTTCTGCTGAAGGCGGGCACGAACACACTGCTCTTCCTGGCCGGTCGCGGCGAACTGCATGTGAAGCTAGTTCCCCCGAAGTCTCCGGTGCTGCTGGAGACCGGGGATATGACGCTGCCCGACCTGATCGTGCATGAGAAGACGGCGGCGTGGGGTGCGATCATTCTGGTCAACGCCTCGAACCGCCCCCTGGAATCGGGTTCCCTGGCAGTTCGCCTGGGAACCGGGCATCCCCAGACCGTGAAGACGCCGCCGCTCCCGCCACTGGCGACACGCAAGATCGCGTTTTTGCTGGAAGGACCCGCGCCGACGATGGCGGGAGAGGAGACGGTCGAAGCGCGTGTGAACTTCCCGCCGATCCGTGCGAAGGCCGGGGAACCGGCGCTGGAGGCGAGAAGTGACAGCGCTACCTTCAAAGTACGCGTGCGCAAGCAGGGAGAGACCTACAAACGCACCTTCCAGAGTGAGATTGATGGCAGCGTGCAGTACTACGGCGTCAATCCTGCGCATCCGTTAACGCCGGGCGGTCCCGCGCCTGCCCTGTTTCTCACCCTCCATGGCGCGGGTGTCGAGGGGATCGGTCAGGCGGATGCCTACGAGAGCAAGAGTTGGGGCACGATCGTCGCGCCGACCAACCGCCGCCCCTACGGCTTCGATTGGGAGGACTGGGGCCGCCTCGATGCGATGGAGGTGCTCGATCTGGCGCAGAAGACCCTCCATACCGATCCGCAGCGCACCTATCTGGCGGGTCACTCGATGGGCGGGCACGGCACCTGGAATATCGGCGTCACCTTCCCGGATCGTTTCGCCGCCATCGGGCCGAGCGCGGGCTGGATCAGTTTCTGGTCGTATGGCGGCGCGACCCGCGTCGCCAATCCCTCCCCGATGCAGCAGCTCATGGCCCGCCCGATGAACCCCAGCGACACCCTGGCCCTCAAACAGAACTAT
>Ga0070658_10000904_pt1 | contig 25414 bp, 21 predicted proteins | sample KBSC13metaG_FD_64664 | JGI IMG/M metagenome (GOLD analysis project Ga0070658, IMG submission 64664) | Corn rhizosphere microbial communities from Kellogg Biological Station, Michigan, USA - KBS C1-3 metaG | ecosystem: Host-associated > Plants > Roots > Rhizosphere > Soil ... | reverse complement strand
CGCACCTGTCCGAAATGCATGCGGGAGTAGAGTCCCATGCTGTCGTAGACCAGATCGACGCAGGTCCCGTCCGGCAGGTGCGGCATCTCTGCGTCGGGCAGAATACTGCTGATCACTCCCTTGGCCCCGTGTCGGTTCCCCAGCTTGTCGCCGATCTGCACCGGCTTCGGAGTGGCAAGACGCTGTGCACAGGTCTCGCTCAATACGATCGCGTCCTCGAAGCTGCCCGGTCCCCACGGCACATACGCGGTGACCAGATTATATCCGGCCCAGAACTGCGGATCGTCAGGCTCATTGCCGGTGCGGACAAGGGGAGGCTCCGGATCAGACGGAGTCACCCATTGCCGCAGCATATTCGCGCCCATCAGGGCGCGGCAGGGTTCGTCATGCTCCAGAAAAGGGATGAGGGAGGCGCTGATGCCGAGCATCCCCTCCGGACGCGTATCCGTGATCTCCAGTCGGCCCTCCCGAATCGTCGCCCCACGCGCCACCACCAGCACCCGACCGATGTTCGGCCCTTCCGGGGTCTCGATCGGGCAGGTGCGTCCGAAGTGACCGGGCGTAAACAGTTTCTCCCGGTTGGGCAGCAGGAGGCGGCGCAGATGCGTCTTGCGGCTGAGCGCGCCAGTGCAGTCGAGCGCCTGCCCGGTGCGCTCCAGAGCGGTGCGTATCCAGCTATCCAGCGGCAGCCAGATGCGGGCCAGCGTCTCATCCCAGGGCAGATCGTCCGGCGCCTCCCCGAGGTGGGCGGCGATCTCTTCCAGGAACTGCTCCCCCACGCAGCGTATCTCTGCCTGGTCGAGGTCGTCGCAGGAGGCGATCGGCAGCACCACGTACGGCTTCTCATTGCGCCAGAAAACTCCCTCCGCATCGGGCCGCGGCAGCGCCTCGAAACTCCGCGCCACCTCCTGTCCGCGCGTTCCCAGGGTCAGGTCGATCCGACACGACATCTCGGACGTGAGGGTTACCTGATACCCCCCCAGAGGCAGGCGGGAGGCCAGCAGTTGCGGCAGCTTGTCGTAGAGAAATTGATCGAACGAAGCCCTATGCCAGGGCGCAGACATGTCCATTGGTGGTTCCTTCCAACTTTACCCGGGATTGAAATCCCGTTCTGAAATGGCAAGTCCACCTTCGTGGACTAGAATGCCTTGAGTCCACGAAGGTGGACTTCCCGTATTAGCGCGGCAATTCATTGCCGGGCTACTTGGGTTAGGTAGTCAGTCCTCGTCCCATTCGCGGGCGAGGCGCTTGCGGATGTAGTGGAGGCGGGAGCGGACGGTGCCGGGAGGGACGCCCAGCGATTCGGCGACGTCTTTGATCTCCATCTCGGCGTCGAAGACCATGCGGAACACCTCGCGCTTCTCCTGCGGCAGCTCTTCAACGAGATGCTGCAACTGGCGACGGCGCTCCCCCTGCTCCAGAGCGCGCTCCGGGCCGGCGTTGGCGCGATCGATCATCCAGTCGGGGATGGGTGCGCTCTGATCGTCGTCCGGACTCTCTGCGGGCAGTTCCAATGGGCACTCGCGGCGGCGGCGCACGGTGCGGAGATAGTTGAGCGCCGTGTTGGTCGCGATGCGAAGCAGCCAGGCACGGAAGGGGCCGTGTCCGTTCCACTGCTCCGCGCGCGTCCAGACCCGTACAAAGACCTCCTGGGTGAGATCTTCCGCCGTGTTGGGGTCACGCACCATGCGCAGCAGATGCCCGCGTACGCTCTCCTGATACCGCGCCAGGAGCGTTTCGAACGCCTCGGCATCCCGAGCGCAGATCCTGCTGAGCAGATATTCGTCTGATTGCGGCTCTGCCGTCATCCTTCTCTCGCCTCCTACTACCAGAGACACCGCCCAAAATCCCACCGTTCAATGGAGAGTAGATTTCTTACACTGCTATGCACTATAATGCACCATAACTGCGTGCGGATGCGTCGGGAAGAGCGACATTTCAGAGGAGAAACGAGCGATGACCTGGAGACAAACCGGGGCGATGTGCCTGATCGGATGGGGATTGACGACCGGAAGCGGCCCGGCGCACGCGCAGGGCACGCCGGTGACGGTGACGATCGATGCTAAAGCCAACCAACACCGTATCAACCCGCTGATCTATGGCCTCGCGTATGCCGACGATGCCATGCTGGCCGATCTCCGTGTTCCCCTGCACCGCTACGGCGGCAACAACTCGACGCGCTACAACTGGAAACTGAACGCCGACAACCGCGCCAACGACTGGTATTTTGAGAGCATCGCCGATCCCAGCGCGGTCGCCGGAGAGCGCGGCGACACCTTTACGGCGCGCAGCAGAGCCGTCGGCGCCCGGACGATGCTCACCATCCCGATGATCGACTGGGTGGCGAAGGTCGGGGCGGATCGCAGCAAACTCGCCGGCTTCTCCATCGCCAAGTACGGCGCACAGACCGGCGTCGATCCCTACTTCTCGGATGCAGGCAACGGCACGCTCAAGAGCACCGGCAAACCCGTCACCGGCAACGATCCAAAGGATGCGAACGTGCCCAACAGTTCGGCCTTTCAACAGGAGTGGGTCAGACATCTGGTCGCGAAGTGGGGCACGGCGGCTAAGGGCGGCGTCAAGTACTATCTCCTCGACAACGAGCCTGCGCTCTGGAGCAGCACTCATCGGGATGTGCATCCGGTCGGGCTGAAGCTGGAGGAGCTGCGTGCGAAGACACTCGACTATGCGGCGAAGATCAAGGCGGTCGATCCGACAGCGCTGGTCGTCGGTCCGGAGGAGTGGGGATGGACCGGCTATCTCTACAGCGGCTACGACTCGCAGTGGGGCAACGATCACAAAGACTGGAGCCATCTGCCCGACCGCGCCGCCCACGGCAATATGGACGCGATGCCCTGGCTGCTGGATCAACTGCACAAAGAGGAGGTCCGCACCGGCAAGCGCCTGCTCGACGTCTTCAGTCTGCACTACTATCCGCAGGGCGGCGAGTTCAACAACGGCAAAGACGCCGCCATGCAGCTCCGCCGCAATCGCTCGACCCGCTCGCTCTGGGATCCGAACTACACCGACGAGACCTGGATCAACGCCAAAGTCGCCCTGATTCCCCGCATGAAGGAGTGGGTCAAAACCTACTACCCCAACACCCCCATCGGCATCACCGAGTACAACTGGGGCGCGGAAGACCACATCAACGGCGCGACCGCTCAGGCCGACATCTGGGGCATCTTCGGCCGGGAAGGCCTGGACATGGCGACCCGCTGGACCACGCCCAAATCCGACACCCCGACCTACAAGGCCATGAAGCTCTACCGCAACTACGACGGCAAAAAGTCCGGGTTCGGAGAGACCAGCGTCCGTACGAGTGTCCCCAACCCCGACACCCTCTCCGCCTTCGCCGCCCTGCGTGCCTCCGACGGCGCCCTGACCGTCATGGTCATCAACAAAACACCGGATGCCGCTACCCCGGTCTCCCTGGCGCTCTCCAACTTCGCCCCCAAAGGCGCAATCCAGGTCTGGCAGCTCACCGCCGCCAACACCATCACCCACCAACCGGACCTGCCCGCCGCCGGCAACGCCGTCCGCCTGACGGTCCCCGCCCAGAGCGTCACCCTGCTCGTCGTGCCCGCCAGGTAGAGCCACCGGCGCCACGCACGACCTCACGACGAGCGTGTTTGATCAACGCAAACATCTGGAAGTAATCCTGTTAATCCTGAAAATCCTGTTAATCCTGTCTAAAATGCATTTCTCCGGACAGGATTACAGGAGGGACAGAAGAGGAATCTATGAAGCATCTGGACATGGTAGTCATCGGCAGTGGCCCGGCGGGGCAGAAAGCGGCGATTCAGGCGGCGAAGCTCGGCAAAGCGGTCGGTCTGATCGAGAAGAATGTCGCGCTCGGCGGCGTCTGCATCAATACCGGTACGATCCCCAGTAAGGCGCTGCGGGAAGCGGTCCTCTACTTCACCGGTCTGTCGCAGCGCGGCCTCTATGGAGGCAGTTACACGGTCAAGCAGGACATCACGATCGATGACCTCATCTATCGCAGCCAGGTGGTCATTCGCAACGAGATCGAGGTGATTCGGGGCCACATGGCCCGCAACGATGTGGAGATGCTCGCCGGAAACGCCCGGTTCCAGGATCCCCATACCCTCCTCGTTCAACACGACCATGCCACCGAGAGCCTGACCGCCGACTATATCGTGATCGCCACGGGTACGACCCCGGCGCGGCCCGCCAATGTCCCTTTCAACGAGAACTGCATTTTCGATAGCGACGGACTGCTATGCCTCAAAAAACTGCCCAAAAGTATGATCGTCGTGGGAGGCGGCGTCATCGGAACGGAGTACGCCTGCATGATGGCGGCGCTGGATGTGCGGGTCATCCTGACGGAACAACGTGACCGACTGCTCGACTTTGTGGACAGCGAGGTCATCGAATCGTTGCAGTATCAGATGCGTTCGGCAGGCATCACGCTGCGGCTCGGGGAGCGGGTGGAGGAGATCGCACACCTGCCCGATGGTTCTGTACAAGCCCGACTCCAGAGTGGCAAGCATCTGCACGCCGAGACGCTGCTCTACTCCATCGGCAGGCAGGGCGCGACCCAGACGCTGGGGTTGGAGAACGTGGGTATCGAGACCGACAACCGGGGCCGTATCAACGTCAATGCCACCTACCAGACGGAACAGCCTCACATCTACGCGGTCGGAGATGTGGTCGGGTTTCCCGCACTGGCGAGCACCAGTATGGAGCAGGGCCGTCTCGCCGCCTGCCACGCTTTCGGCGAGCCGACCACCTCGATCCCGGAGCTCTTCCCCTACGGCATCTACTCCATTCCCGAAATCTCGATGGTCGGCAAGACGGAGGCCCAACTGACCGCCGCAGGCATCCCCTACGAGGCCGGGATCGCGCAGTATCGGGAGACCGCGCGCGGCCAGATCATCGGGGACGAGTTCGGGATGCTCAAACTGTTGATCCACGAGGAGAACCGGCAGATCCTCGGCGTGCACGCCATCGGCACCGGCGCGACCGAGTTGATCCATATCGGGCAGGCGGTCATCGCCTTCCAGGGCACCGTCGACTACTTCATCAACAGCGTCTTCAACTACCCCACCCTGGCCGAATGCTACAAAGTCGCCGCCCTCAACGGCAGCAACAAACTGCGCAGCCTCGCCCACCGACCGCCTCCCGCCGACATCCCGGCATAACAGAAAAGGAAGAAATCCGGTGCTCTACATCTTTGGCGGTCTGCCCGGCACAGGTAAGACGACCCTTGCACGCCATCTCGCGACGCAGGTACAGGCCGTTCACTTGCGGATCGATACGATCGAGCAGGCCCTCCGTGATACCGGCAGTCTCGTCAGCGGCGCAGAAGGCTATGTCGTCGCCTACCGCCTCGCAGCAGACAATCTTCGTCTCGGCCTGGATGTTATTGCGGATTCCGTGAATGCGATTGAGGTAACCCGTACGGCGTGGAAAGAGGTGGCGAAAACGGCAGGAACGCCGTTTCTGGAGATAGAAGTGATCTGTTCCAACGAACCAGAACATCGGAAGCGCGTCGAAACACGCTTGTCGGATATCGAAGCGTTCCCGATGCCGACCTGGCACGAAATCAAAAGTCGAACCTATGAGCCATGGGACGCGGATATCGTAATCGACACCGCGGGCCAGACTCTCGATACAAGCGTGGCAGCACTCGAACAAGCGCTTGCAAACCGGAACCGGTTTAAGGTGTGAGCAGACGATCCGCCGCGCGCACCGCCTGACAGAAAGCCCGTACCCGCGCCGGATTTTTGCGTCCCGGCGACGCCTCCACCCCACTCGCTACATCCACTGCGTAAGGCCGCACCACCCTGACCGCCTCCGCAACATTTTCCGGCGTCAATCCCCCCGATAGAATCAACGGCAGATCGAAGCGCGCTTTCGCCTCCAGCGCCAACTCCCAATTGAACGTCTCCCCTGATCCGCCCATCTTGTCCTTATGATAAGCATCGAGATGCATCGCTGCCGGACGCCGCACCCGCAACGCCTCCTCGATCAGATCCAGACTCCCGGCATCCTTGATCCGAAACGACTGTAACATCACCTTCCCAGGAACCGAGGGGAAATTCGGATCATAAAACTGCACCGCCTCCAGACTATCGAGCAACCGGACCAGCAGCATCTCCACTGTCGTACAGACCGCCGTCCGCGTCACAAAGGGCGGTACAGCCCGCAGCAACTCCTCCAGATCCTCCCGCTCCCCCACAAACCGCGGCGTCTGCGGCACAAAAATAAAGCCGAGCGCATCCGCACCCTGCTCCACCGCCCACAGCGCATCCTCCCGATTGGTAACTCCACAAATTTTTACACGAGTTCGAGTTTCTATAGTCGTGACTTCCATCTAAGATCCAGTGTCCGAAGATTTTTCGGCTCAGGAGATAGCAGCAAGTGGCTCCATCCGCCGTGTTAATTGAGTCATCAGGTCCTTATGCATTCATCGCCCGCGCTTCATTATGACTTACAATCCTCGAAAGCGCAATCGCTTGTTGAGAACCAACTACCCTCGATAATGCACATACGGACACCGGACCGAAGAGGAATTTCGTAGACTTTTGGCCAATAGCAAGGGGTGTAAGTCGTTTATGTGGCCGTCACCGTTTCGCTGTTCCACGATGGTACGAAGGATAGTCGTGAGCCGCACTGATTGAGGAGTCTGAATACGCCAATATGGTTAGCCTGAACGCTTTGGAGGCACACCTCTGGGAAGCCGCGAATATTCTCCGGGGGCCTGTGGATGCAGCCGACTTCAAGACCTATATCTTCCCGATGCTCTTTTTCAAACGCATCTCTGATGTCTTTGATGAGGAGTTGCGTGTGGCCCTCGAAGAGTCGGATGGCGATCAACAGTTTGCCCTCTTTCCTGAAAACCATCGCTTCCAAGTACCCGCAGGCTCACATTGGGAAGAGGTTCGCTCCGTCGTGACCAATATCGGGCAGGCGCTTCAAAAATCTCTGCGTGCTATCGAGCAGGCCAACCCTGAGACTCTTTTTGGTATTTTCGGCGATGCCAACTGGACCAACAAGGAACGCCTCTCCGACACCACGCTCCGAAACCTCCTCGAGCATTTCTCCGCCCTTGACCTCTCCAATGCAAATGTAAACAGCGATGTGCTGGGACAGGCGTATGAATACCTTATCAAGAAGTTTGCCGATCTCACCAACAAAAAGGCGGGCGAGTTCTATACCCCACGCTCGGTTGTAAGACTGATGGTGGATATCCTCGATCCGAAAGAAGGCGAAACGATTTACGATCCTGCGTGCGGTACAGGGGGAATGCTGCTGGGCGCAGTGCAGCATGTTCGAGAGGCTGATCGCGATATAAAGCTGCTGTACGGCAAGATCTACGGGCAGGAGAAGAACCTGACCACCTCGGCGATTGCCAGGATCAACCTGTTCCTGCACGGTATCGAAGACTTCAAAGTTCGACGCGGTGATACGCTGCGCGGTCCCGCATTTTTCGATGGCGACCAACTTGCGCAGTTCCATTGTGTCATTGCGAACCCACCATTCTCACTGGAGCAGTGGGGAGCGGAGCAGTGGGCCAGCGATCCCTTCGGCAGAAACAAAACAGGCGTTCCGTCCGAAAGCAGCGCCGACTTCGCCTGGGTGCAGCACATGCTCACCTCCATGCTGCCCGGGGTGGGGCGGATGGCGGTCGTTGTACCGCACGGCGTTCTTTTCCGTATGGGCGTGGAAGGGAGAATAAGACAGAGGATATTAGAGACAGATACCCTCGAAGCGGTCATCGGACTTGCGCCGAATCTGTTTTACGGAGCAGGGCTGGCCGCTTGCATTCTGATTTTTCGTGCCCACAAAGCCCCGGATCGCCTGGGCAAGGTACTCCTTATAGATGCAGGACAACAGTTCAAAAAGCTACGTGCTCAAAACGTGCTGTTGCCGGAGCATGGCGAACAGATCCTGGCATGGTATCACGCCTACACGGATGTGGAAGGTATAGCCCGCGTTGTCACGCAAGCAGAGATCGCAGCCAATGACTATAACCTCAACATTACGCGCTATGTCGAGCGCATCGTCACGGCGGAAACGCTGACCGTGGAGGCCGCGATGTCGAATCTTCGGGAGAGCCTGAAAGCGGCATACGCCGCAGAAGATCGGCTCAAGACACTGCTGACGGAGGCTGGACTACGATGAGCGATTCACGGTTCGCAGAAGACGATTTTGTGCCGAAAGATGAGGTCCGGGATGGCTGCCCGGTAGAGGACCCTGATGACATCTATCCCTGGCGACAAGAGGAAATGCATGGCTGAACCTATCTCGCAACAGCAGTTGGAGGCTTATCTTTGGGGAGCAGCTACCCTGTTGCGTGGTCTGATCGATGCGGGCGACTACAAGCAGTACATTTTCCCACTTCTCTTCTACAAACGGATCAATGATGTCTATGACGAAGAGACGACACAGGCATTGACAGACTCGGGTGGCGATGCCGACTATGCCGCTTTTGCCGAGAACCACCGCTTTCAGATCCCAAAAGGGGCGCATTGGCAGGATGTCCGTGCCGCCGCTGTAAACCTCGGTCTTGCCCTGGAGAAGGCGATGAGAGCCATCGAAAAGACCAATCCGGATCTGCTGTACGGTGTCTTTGGAGACGCCAACTGGGGCAATAAAGAGCGTCTCTCCGATGCGACCCTGCGCGACCTGATCGAACATTTCTCCACCCTTACGCTCTCGGTCGCCAATGTTCCGGAAGACGAACTCGGTGTCGCCTATGAGTTTCTGATCAAGAAGTTTGCGGACGACAGCGGACATACGGCAGCGGAGTTTTATACAAACCGAACCGTCGTTCATCTGATGACGCTGATGCTGGAGCCGCAGGAGGGTGAATCCATCTACGATCCGACCTGCGGATCGGGCGGTATGCTGCTGTCCACAGCGATCGAGGTGAAGCGACAGGGACGCGAGTGGCGCAACCTGAAGTTATTCGGGCAGGAGCGCAATCTGCTGACTTCAGCGATTGCCCGTATGAACCTGTTCCTGCACGGCTTCGAGGATTTTCAGATCGCGCGTGGAGATACGCTAGCGGAGCCGAAACTGATCGAAGCCGGCAAACTGCGCCGGTTCGACCTGATCCTGGCAAACCCGCCCTACTCTATCAAAGCCTGGGATCGTAAGAAGTGGCAGCAAGACCCCTACGGGCGCAACCTGTACGGCACACCACCGCAGGGTCGCGCCGACTATGCGTTCTGGCAGCATATTCTCGTCAGCCTGAAACCCGATACCGGCCGATGCGCCATCCTCTTCCCGCACGGCGTGCTGTTCCGCGTGGAAGAACAGGAGATGCGGGAAAAGTTGGTGCAGGCAGACGTGATCGAAGCCGTGATCGGCCTCGGACCGAATCTCTTCTATAATTCGCCGATGGAAGCCTGTGTGGTCGTCTGCCGCGCCAATAAACCCATCGCCCGGCGTGGCCACATTCTCTTTATCGACGCCAAGAACGAGGTTACGAGAGAACGCGCTCAGAGCTTTCTGACAGAGGAGCACATCAAGAAGATCGTGGACGCTTACGACGCCTTCGCCAATGAGGAAGGTTTCTGCCAGGTCGCGAACCTCAATGAGATCGTTGCGAACCGCTCCAACTTGAACATTCCGCTCTACGTTCGCAGCAACAATAGGAGCACGGATAAGGGAGCGACCTTGGCGGAAGCGATCGACGATTGGGAGAGCAGTTCCATCACGTTGCGTGCCGCAATGGACGATCTTTTCGCGGCGCTATCCTGAAATACAGATGCGTTTCGTGGTATAATAGAGTGGATATGATTTACGTTACAGGTTAATTAAACGGGGATGGCGACCAGTGGAAGTACTGTTCAAAACGCCCAAACTGCAAAAACTGTGCAGCGAGCAGAAGAAGCGTGATCAGACCTATGGCCCTTTGCAAAGCAAGTTGTTGGGAAGACGCCTGGATCAGATGCGTGCCGCAGCGAACCTTGGGGAGTTCAAGCAGGTGCATGCGCGTTGTCATCCCCTCAAAGGCGATCGCAAAGGAGAATGGTCCGCGGACCTGGATGGCCCCTACCGTTTGATCTTCGAACCCGTCTGTCCGGATTCCACTTCCAATGACCTGGCCGTCGTCGATGAAGCGGAATTTCCAGACATCACCACCATCACCGTTGTCAAGATCTTGGAAGTCGGGGTGGACACACATGAATAAGACACTACGCAACGAATATATGCCCGATACGGTTTCCGCACCAGGAGAGACGCTTTCTGAAATGCTGGAAGATCGCGGTATGACCCAACAGGACCTTGCCCTGCGCATCGGCATGGCCCCTAAGACCATCAATGAGATCATCAAGGGGAAAGCCCCTTTAACACACGATACCGCGCTCGCACTGGAGCGTATTCTGGGGGTATCGGCGAGTTTCTGGAATCGCCTGGAAGCGTCTTACCAGGAATCTCTCGCACGTCAGCGGGATCGTGAACGACTGGCACAAGCGGCAGAATGGCTGCACGGTTTTCCCATTAAAGAGATGATAGCAAAGAGCTATTTGCGTGGTCGGGACACAGTCACCGAGCAAGCGGAAGAACTGCTGCGCTTTTTGCGTGTCGCCTCGCCGGTTGAATGGGATCTGAGAGCGCTCACCGTTCAGGGCTACTATCGTCACTGTAAAACTCAGGTAAGCGATCCCAATGCCCTGGGCGTCTGGCTACAGCGTGGAGAGAACATAGCGCGTGCCCTCGAATGTGCTCCGTTTGATGCGGTACGATTTCAGCAGACACTTCAGACCTTACGCGGCTGCACCTTCGATACGCAGGCAGACTTCCTTCCGAAACTTGTGCAGATGTGCCAGGAGTGCGGCGTAGCCGTAGCGTTGGTTCCCGCGCTGCCTAAGGCCAGCGCGTGCGGCTTTACGCGCTGGCTTAGCCCGCACAAAGCCCTCCTGCAACTGAGCGATCGCTATAAACGCGCCGACATCTTCTGGTTCAGCTTCTTCCATGAAGCAGGGCATATCCTCAAGCATGGCAGGAGAGAGGAGTTCCTGGAACTAGAAAGAGGACGTGAGGTGAATGCGAAGGAGCAGGAAGCTGATCGTTTCGCCTCTGATCTGCTCATTCCCCCCGCCTTTTACCGCAGGATCGAACAGGACACACCCTATAGTCGGGTCAAGATCGAGAGGTGGTCGGAACAGTTGGGTATCGCCCCCGGCATTATCGTCGGACGTTTGCGCCACGAAAAAGCTCTGCCGCAAACACATCTGACCGAGATGCTGACCTCGATAGACCTGACCGCCTTCGCGGTCGGGCAGACCAAAGAGAAAGAGCCGCCGAAAACGATTGCCGAACTGTTCGAAGGGCGTATCGGCGGCGTTCACGGCGGCGGCAGGGCCTGGTCCGAGGATGTGGAATGAGCCTGCTGACATTTGACGAACTCTGGGAAAAACTGCGTACTGGGGACGAACCTGAAGCTGCTAATGCAGAAAGGGCGAGGATAGGCAACCTTCTATGTGCCGGGAGAGCATTTCCTCGCTTCCCTCCTCGATTCGGACAGGACAAACTACCCAGATAAAAGCTTGTCCAAGAAGAGGAACTCCCTAGATAAGGGCTTATCTAGGGAGTTGAGCTCTGTAGATAAGAGCTTATCTACAGAGTTACCCTCCTTACCCACAGGGTTCCCGGCGCTGCCTGATCTCTTAGATTTTGCTGTTCGCTCACTTGGCAGACGAAATAGCCCGGACGATGTCCGGGTAGTTATCCGTGCCCTTTGTCAATGGCGTGAAATGCGCCTGGTTGAAATCGCGGTGTTGTTGGATAGAAATCCACACTACATGCTGACCAACTATCTGCGTCCCATGTTGCGCGATGGCGAAGTCGAACACAAATATCCGGATGACCCCAACCATCCTCAGCAAGCCTACCGCTTTCGCATAAAGAGAACGCCTGATGCATAAAACAGCCCCGGAAATTCTTTCGGAATCGCTCTTCCGCTTTGACACAACCGAGCATAGTAAAGAAACATGGCGTAAGATAACGTTCGGCGAAGCGGTCCGATGCGTCAATGAAAGCGAGACAAATCCACAGGAAAAAGGATTGGAGCGTGTCGTCGGGCTGGAACACATCGATCCCGAAGATCTGAGAATAAAACGTTGGGCCAGTATTGAAGAGAGCACGAGCTTTACCCGAGTCTTTCGGGCCGGACAAGTGCTCTTCGGAAAACGCCGGGCCTACCAACGGAAAGTCGCTCTCGCCGATTTCGACGGTATCTGTTCCGGCGATATTCTGGTATTCGAAGCACGACCTGATGTCCTGCTTCCCGAACTACTGCCCTTCCTTGTACAGTCAGAAGGCTTCTTTCAACATGCCCTCGATACATCGGCGGGTTCCTTATCTCCGCGCACTAAATGGAGCGATCTGGCAAAGTATGAATTGCTACTACCACCAATAGATGAACAATTGCCCATCGCTGAGCTCATGTGGGCAGTCGAAAACACAATCAGAGCGCATTACAAAGTTCTTGCCCATCTTGAGGATGTCAGAGAAAGCCTTCTTCGTGAGGTATCACTGATGAATCATGTGCAGCACAAAGATCTGGGGGAGTTGTTAATCAAAGCACAATATGGAACGTCCGTAGCTCCTAAAAATTCAGGTGACTACATAATTTTTCGCATGAATAACATCGTACGCGGATACATGGATGAATCCGATCTGAAGTATGTCACCTTGTCCAAAGAAGAGTATGAAGCGTTCCGCTTAGAAAAAGGGGACATGCTTTTCAATCGCACTAACTCAGCCGAACTGGTGGGAAAAGTAGGCATTTATCAGTTGGATGGAAATCATGTGTTCGCTTCTTATCTAGTCAGATTGCGGGCAAACAGGGAAATAATCTTGCCCGATTTCCTAAACTATTACATGAACTCTGCTCCTGCCCAAAACGCCATTTCTAATTTCGCCACCAAGGGAGTCAGTCAATCAAATATTAATGTGCCGAACCTGAAACGTCTCAAAATCCCTGTGCCATCATTAACAGACCAAGCGAGGATTGTATCACGTATTAAACAAATCGAAAGCGGCTTAATTGCCTGTGAGCTTCACATCACGGGGTGCAGAAGAATGAAGAAACATCTATTCTCGACATTCACAAAGGTAGAACTCCATGTTTAACGAAACTAATTCCGTGGAAAACCTTGTTCGCGATCTCCTTATTGGGGCATATTCCAGCGGTACAACGATTCAAGTGCCTCCATCTGATTATGTAGATACCCCCGTGGTAAAAGCAACTACTGGATTGGGCTGGCAATTTGTTGCCGGAAAGGACTTGCCACGAACGCAGGCGGAAGTCCTCATCGAATCCTGGGTACGGGATGCGCTTGTTAAGTTGAACCCGTGTATTGCTGTGAATCCCGATTTGGCGGATGAGGTGATTTATAAGTTGCGGGCGATTCTGCTGTCGGTTGGAACGGATGGGCTGGTGAAGGCCAATGAGGAGTTTACGGCCTGGTTGCGCGGGGAGCGAACCATGCCGTTTGGCCCGAACAATCAGCATGTTCCGGTGCTCTTGATGGATTTTGATGACTGGCGCAACAACCATCGGGTCACCAGCACGCAGGTTATCTTCCGATCCGGTGTGGAGCGGCGATTCGATCTGGTACTGTGGATCAACGGTGTTCCTCTCGTGGTTGGAGAGGCGAAGACGCCGACGCGCCCGGCGGTAAGCTGGGTAGACGGCGCGATTCAGGTACATGACAACTACGAGCAGAACGTGCCGGCCTTCTTCGTCCCGAACGTCTTCTCGTTCGCGACCGAGGGCAAGACTTTCCGCTATGGCTCGATCCGGATGCCCATCGAAATTTGGGGCTGCTGGCGCGATGAAGACCAGCCGCCGGTGACGACCGGGCTGGCCGAGGTCAAGCAGGCGGTTCAGGGCCTCTTGCGGCCGGAAGTCGTGCTGGATATTCTGGAAAACTTCACTCTCTTCGCCACCGATAAGAAGTATCGTAAGATCAAGGTGCTGTGTCGGTATCAGCAGTATCAGGCCGCGAATCAGATCGTGGAGCGCGTGGTCGCAGGCCGTATCAAGCGCGGGCTGATCTGGCATTTCCAGGGCAGCGGCAAATCGCTCCTCATGGTGTTCGCCGCGCAAAAACTGCGGCGGCATCCCGCCCTCAAAGCGCCCACGGTCCTCATTGTCGTAGATCGTATCGAGTTGGACGCGCAGATCACGGCGACCTTCAACGCCGCCGACATCCCCAACGTGGTGCCCGTAGATAGTCGCGAAATGCTGCGTAATCTGCTGAAGGCAGGGTCCCGCAAACTCCTCATCACGACGATCTACAAGTTCGCGGAAGCAGGCGGCGTGCTGGATGATCGCGAAAACATCATCGTTATGGTAGATGAAGCCCACCGCACCCAGGAAGGCGATCTTGGTCAGAAGATGCGGGAAGCCATCCCCAACGGCTTCCTCTTCGGATTTACCGGCACTCCCATCAACAAAACAGACAAGAACACTTTCTGGGCTTTTGGAGCCAATGAGGACGCGGGCGGCTATATGAGCCGGTACTCCTTCGAGGACAGCATCCGTGACGGTGCGACCCTGCCGCTCCATTTTGAGGCGCGTATGGTCGAACTGCGGGTGAATAAGGAGGCGATCGACGCGGCGTTCGAAGAGATCACCGGCAGGCTGACGGAAGAGGACTCCGCGGTTCTGAGCCAACAGGCCGCGAATGTGGGGGTTCTGGTGAAAGCGCCCGAACGCATCCAGGCCATCTGCGAAGACATCGCACAGCATTTTCAGGAGAATGTCGCGCCCAATGGATTCAAAGCTCAGATCGTCACCTACGATCAGGAGTCCTGCCATCTCTACAAAGAGGCGCTCGACCGTATCCTCCCACCGGAAGCCACCGCCGTTGTCATCTCGGTCAGCAACGGTGTCACCGATCCTCGCCTGACACAGTACAAGCGCGCCCGTGATGAGGAAGAGCGCCTGCTGGATCGGTTCCGCGATCCCGCGCACCCGCTTCAGATCCTTATTGTCACCGCGCGCCTCCTGACCGGATTCGATGCGCCGATCTTGCAGACGATGTATCTCGACAAAGCCCTCAAAGAGCATACGCTGCTCCAGGCCATCTGCCGCACCAACCGCCCTTTTACAAACAAGACGCATGGGCTGATCGTAGACTATCTCGGCGTCTTCGACGAAGTTGCGCGGGCGCTCTCTTTCGATGAAGCGAACATGAAGCGCGTCATCACGAACCTGGAAGAGCTGAAAAAGCGCCTGCCGGATCTGATGCTACAGTGTCTCGCCTTCTTCCCCAATGTGGATCGCGCCATCCCCGGTTATGAGGGTCTGATGCTGGCGCAGGAGTGCCTGCCGACCAATGAGAAGCGCGATGAGTTCGCAGGCGTCTTCTCCATGCTGAATCAGTTGTGGGAAGCGCTCTCCCCCGATCCCTGCCTGACCTACTACCGCGCCGACTATCGCTGGCTGGGGCAGGTCTACGAATCCGTGAAACCGCCGAGCGGAAATGGCAAACTGATCTGGCACGCCCTCGGCGCAAAGACCATTGAACTGATTCACGACAATATCCATCTGGAAGGAATCCACGACGACCTGGACACGCTTGTCATGAATCCCGAAGTGCTGGCGGGCATTCTGGAGCATAACGATCCGAAGCAGGTCCAGGAGATCGAAATCCAGATCGTCACGCGTCTCCGTCGGCATGGCGGCAATCCGCAGTTCATCGCGTTGGGACAACGCCTCGAAGACCTGAAAGCCCGCTATGAACAGGGTCTTATCGTAAGTCTGACCTTTTTGAAAGAGCTGCTCGCCATCGCCCGTGAAGTGCTGGAAGCCGAGCAGAAGATCGATCCCGAAGAGGAGCAGGATCGTGCCAAAGCGGCTCTGACGGAACTCTTCCAGGACGTAAGGACAGAGAACATACCGGTGATGGTGGAACGAATCGTCAGCGATATTGATGAGATCGTCCGAACCGTGCGATTTACCGGTTGGCAGGAGACTCAAGCAGGTGAGAGAGAGGTAAAAAAGGCGTTGCGCAGGGTGCTGTTCAAGTATAAGCTCCAGAACGAACAAGACCTCTTCGATAGAGCCTACGCCTACATTCGCCAGTACTACGCAATGTGACGCTTCGATCTCGCAGTTTATCGTCTCTCCTAAAAAGAGATTCTTGAGATAGCGCGACCGATTTAAATGTCAGGAGCTGGACGCCGGTAGCAATGTTCTGACAAAGTGCAGGCCAGGGAACCCTTCGCGTACGATTTTTCCGTTTGGTGAGTTGGCCTCTTTCACGGGATTGCGGTGATCTTATCGCTCAGGCGGAAGAAGTCGAAATCCACGAAGCCGCCCGCAGCCTTGGTTGCAAAGTTGAACAGACCGAAGCGATAGCCCATAAAGTGCGGAATATCGTAGACCATCTGCAGTGGCTCGCCGATGGCGCTCCAGTCCTTTCCGTTGAGACTGTAATAGAAGTACGCCTTGTCTGTACGGCCCTTGAAGTCGCAGTCGATTCTTAGAAATACCGTCTTCTGCGTTATGGGAATGCCGGCGATCTCTTCCGGCTTGTTAGACCGGGCGCTGATCATGACGATGGAACGGGCATCGCCCATCGCCTTGACGCCGACGAAGCCATATTTCTTCTGAAATACCGTGAGTCCCGCCTGGTCGCCGTCCTTCATGTGGCTCACATCGATCGCGGTCGTCGCCGAACTCTCGGGGCCGAAGGTGCGCTGGGTCAGCGTGTTGCGGGCCTGGCTCAACTCCGAATCCACGCGGCCGGAGGTCAACCGCAGGCTGCCGGGGCGCGCCGTGAGCGACCAGTTCGCATTGTCGGGATTGTGGTTCCACTGCCATGCCAGAGGGAGGGGGCGGTCGCCGGGCTTCCGCTTGAACTCGTCGGAGGTCACGATTCCGAAGACGCCGAGCTTACTCGCCGGCAGGTTCAGCGTCGTGGTAGCTCTGCCATCCACCCCCAGAACGGGCCAGCCATCCGTCCATTTCACCGGGACGAGAAAGGGAATGCGGCCGACCGCGCCGTGATCCTGGAATAGATAAGCGTACCAGTCTCCCTTCGGCGTATCGATCAGGCCGCCCTGCGCGATACCCTGGTCATGGAATAACACTCTGCCTTCGTACGGACCGGTGATCTCGTCTGCCCGATGGATGATCTCGGTGCGCATGTCGTTCTTCGGCCAGACAATATTGCAGAGGTAGTATTTGCCGTTGATCTTGCGGAATTGCGAGCCTTCTGCGGGTAGACCAACGATCCCTCCGGCCACTTCGCTGGCATTGGGGATGATTACCTGATCCACCCCACCGGGCTTGACGCCGGTAAGATCCGACTTGAGTTCGGTCACCCGCATTTGGCCGTTTCCGTAGACCATGTAGACACGACCATCGTCGTCGAAGAACAGAGAGTGGTCACCGAACAAGGGCGTGAACGAGGTTTGCTTCCACGGGGTCTTATTGGGGTTCTTTGTACTGAAGATGTACGTTTTGCCGGTGGAGAGCGAGAATGTCGTGGCGTAAAACGTTCCGTCATGGTAGCGCAGGCTGCTGGCCCAGGAGCCCTTGCTGTAGTCGTTCTTTCCGTCTTTCAGGTTGAGTTCGTCCGTATCGGCCAGGGTTTCATAGGCGTAACTGGCGATCTGCCAATTCACGAGGTCCGTCGATTTCATAATCGGCAGACCGGGAGACATGTGCATCGTGGTGCTGCTCATGTAATAGGTCTGTCCGACGCGCACGATCGCAATATCCGGTACGTCCGCCCAGAGGATAGGATTCTGCGCCTTATTGTTCGAGTCTGTTCCCACGCGCCTCCCCTTTGTCTTGAGCAAGTTGATGTCGATCGCCGCCTGGTCCATTTTGGCGGACGTCGCCGTTCCATGTTTGGGTGGGAGTGGCTGAGATTGCGCGATCGTAGGCAGGAACAAAATCATGAGTACAGGCACAACCAGGTAACCAAGATTTCCGGTACGTATGAGATGCCTCCTTGTTGAATCCTGTCGCAACGATCCTGAACGCTCTGCAGGAATTTCTGTATCCTAAAATTCTCCATCTGTCTTAAGACTCCTTCTCCAAATGTTCTCGTGTCCGATAAGCGGCGGCATGAGCAAAGTCGCATAATGATCGCAATGTTCGGCTAGAGACGCGTTCATGGGAGGTTGCTTGTCGTCTACCATGCCCGTGGGTGGTTTAGGCGTTATCTTTCGGAGGTGGATGAGATGGCCGACCGATTTGGCCGTCAGGGACCGGACGCTGGTAGCAATGTGAGGATCTCCCATTGGTGGATAATAACGTCGTTACCGCATACGGTGCAACGCCCCCATTCCACCTGGGGAAATTCTGCGTCTGGGCCAGGGAGGAAGGTATACAATCGGTTGCTTCGACACGTCTGACACCAGGCCAACCCTGCCGGTAGGAGGTCTTTTTCCGGGAGCACACCTTGCCGGGAGGCATCTTCCATAGCCTGATAGAAGGAGACTACGAGACAGGGGATATGCATCATCACAAAACTGCGGTTGGGATACGCCTGTCGCAAGTCCGTGGCAAACCTCTCAATGATCGCCGTCTCTTTGCGCATGTACTCACGATCGGTTTCAGAACTGGCACATCTTACGCTGTTTGCCACACGTTCGTAGGCCCAACGAGAACTCCAGAATCCCTCCTCCTTTTGCTTCTGAACGTTTATCTCGGCAGTTTTGGCGCTCTGTGACAGTATCATGCCGTCGTATTCTGTGAAGTTCACCGAGTCCTCCAAAGCAGGAGATAACGAAACTGCGTCAAGAAGCCTCCGCTCCGCGCAGTTCAATGAAAATGAAGTCTAACTGCTCGATCAGGGCGGGCAGATAGGACTGGTCGGATTCGAACTCCAGGTACAGTGTCGTAGTGGGATGATGGCGGATGAGTTCAACCTCCCAATGGATATGGCCCAGTCTGTCCATCGTAGCCTTCAGGTCGAGAAAGTGTTCGACAGTATTCCAGACGATTTCTCCGGACAGATCAGTATGAAGACGCTTCAGGTCTTCCCGAAAAGTCGTCAGTTCCCAGGGCATAATGCTCGCTTCGAAAGCTGCTCGAAATTCCGGGGTCTCGGCGATTATACTGACCTCTGCCCATGTATTTCGCGATTGCTCCGCGTCTATCTCAGGTTCTGCAAAAACCTCCACGGTGATGCGCGTCATGTCGCCCAAAATGTTGAACTGGCCACAGGTTATCATGAGTCGCCTGACGCACCTTTCGCATCCAGTAGTACGGACATTTCGCTTTGCGACACTGCCATTTGCCGGCGTGCAGTCCCATGGAGGAGTTCCCTATTTAAGGCGCTTTCCCCTGCAACAACGCACCTTGTAGCGCTGTCAATAAATGCAAATGTTGCGTGAAACGAAAGGGAACTCTGATGGAAATCCAAGGTGGGTATGCTTTTCCGGAGCAGATCGAAACGGAGAGGCTGCTCCTCCGCGCGCCGCGCGACGGGGATGGAGCCGAGGTGAATGCCGCCATTCGCGAAACCTATGCGGAACTACACGAGTGGATGGAGTGGGCCAGTTATCTGCCGGACGTGGCGGAAACGGAGTCCCGACGTCAACAGGCACGCGCCCAATTCCTGGCTGGGGAGGAGTTCAGTTTCCAGGCGCATCTAAAAGCGACCGGCGCTCTGGCACTCTGCGCCGCGCTGCACCCGCGGGACTGGAACGTCCCGAAGTTCGAGGTCGGCTACTGGTGCCGTGCGGGCTATCAGGGGAGCGGCTATGTCACCGAGACAGTCTCTGCGCTGACGCGCCTTGCCTTCGAGGTGTTCAGCGCTAATCGCATCGAGATACGCTGTGATACGCGCAATCTGCGCAGCCGCGGTGTGGCCGAACGGGCAGGCTACACCTTGGAGGCCACCCTGAAAAATGATGTCGTCGCCCCGGATGGCGCCCTGCGAACTACGGTGATCTACGCTCGGTTCCCGACAGTATCCCCTTGAGCCTTCAGGAAGGCATAGGGTTGTCGTCAGCGCATGTTGCTGATCACAAAAACGACGACTCCTATGATCACCACCATAAATACGGCCAACGTGGCGGCCAGACGAAAAAGCCGCTTCGCAACCGCTCCGATCACGCCGATAATCAGCGCAAAGACGAGAATGCCCGCGATCGTTGTCATACCCATGTTCGTATCTCCCGTTTGAAGTCGTTGCGGATCATATCTTCCTCATAGCGTCGGTTACTTTTGAATCGGCTATTGGGCTGGCGCTGCCTTTCGGGACTTGCGGTTCGCGAGGTAGGTCCAGAGGTTGACGCCTTTGCGGACCAGGTGCACGATCATCCAGATCACCAGTGCCATTACCGGCAACACCAGTACGAAGGCCAGGATCGGTAGAAAGGCCGCCAGAAAGACGCCGCCGATGGTCAGCACATCCTCCAGAGTGGAGACCAGGGCATTGCCGGTACCGGCGTGGAAGTGGGCGAAGACGCTGGTCTTTGCGCGCACGACGGCCTTCCCGGCGTGGATCGTAAAGGCAGGGACGCCGCCTGCGATCAGCCCGAAAGTCGTCGCGGCCAGCGGATCCAGATGCGTCAGCATGGAGGAGGCGAGGATCGTTCCTGCGGCCGGGCGAACGATTGTTCCCACCGCATCGAGGAAGTGGTCGATCACGATCACCTTGTCTCCCAGCAGTTCCAGGACCGTCGCCACGCTGAAAACGATCAGGGCGTCGTTGCGAACGAGGAAGGAGAAGGAGGGGCTGAGATGGACATAGCCTGCTTTCGCCAACAGGCCGACGATCAGCATCGGCATCCAGGCGCGCAGGCCACAGCAGGCCGCCAGACTCACTCCCATCATCAACTGCACTATCGTCGAGATCGCCATCCTTACTCCTCCTGTCGTACAGACCTCTCCTACGGAGCGACGGGGACACACAGCGTTCCCTATGCACGACAGCATCCAGAGAGATAGACGCAAAATAGCCTTCCCAGGTTTCTGCGTCTTACCTCTCCTGGAGACGGAGGAATCCCGCGATGGCTACCATCACCCCACCTTGGCAGGGAGACGCGCGGCGGAGTGGCGCTTGATGTCGGGAAGGCTGACCAGGACGACATAGCGCAGGCGGAAGGGCGCTTCGGGAGGAGCGCCTGCGGCGGATTTACGGGAGGCGCCGGGCAGGTTTTCGCCCATGCGGTCGCGGGTCTCGCAGTGGCGTGTGGCGATCTCCTCCGGGAGGGCCTCCAGATCGACATCGATCGCGGCCTGGGTGGTTTCACCGCTGCCGTAGAGTTTCAGGACCGTGCCGGTCAGGTTGCGATAGTGGTTGTAGTAGAGTTGGGATTTGGTGTCGGCGGCGGTGGCGGCGCGATCGACGATCTGCGCGCGGTCGCCCTCTTTCCAGCGAATCATCAGGGTGTCCTCCAGGAGAAAGCAGACGCAATAGTGTACTATTACGTCTACTATTATACCTCAATTTTCTCCTGGCGTCCAGTTCACGCGCCGCTCTTTCCGGCCCTTTTTCCGCGCGTTTTGCGGCGACGACGAATCGCCAGGAGCGAGGCCGGAACGCCTGCTCCCAGCAGGAGCGCCGTCACGCCGGGCTCCGGGGTGTCTGCGACGGTGACCAGCGGGTAGACCGTGCCGGAACCTGAAGTGACCGTCCAGCCGGAGACAGGATTGCCCGCGGCATCGACGACCTGGATTCCGGCCAGCGTCGCCGTGGAGCTGAAATCGGAGGTCCCGGAATAGTCCTGTCCATCCGTGAGATTGAAGGTATCGAAGACGACCTGATCGGAGAACTGCACATGAATAGTCTGCGGCGTAATGCCGTTGATGTCGAAATCTTTTGTGGCCCAGTTGGTCGAGAGAAAGCCGGGGTCGAAGTCGAAGAAAGCGTCCCCAGGCTTACCATCGACATCGACGGCAAGATCGGCCGCCGCTCCCACGCCGGAGTTCGTACCATCGATATGGAAGATATACCGCGCTTTATATCCGGCCTGCAAATCGCCGCCGTACTGTAAGGTATCGTCAAACGAAGCAAAACCCAGCGCCGTAAATGTAGAAGGCGAACCAGCCGGGTTGCCGACGCTGCCGTCCGGACTGGCATAGGCTGGATTGGAGGCGTTGTAATAAGAATTGAGCAGGGAGGCGGAGGTATAACTGTGAAGTCTGCCATAATCAGACTGAGCGATCGTTGTGCCGGTAAAAGTCTCCGTTTGGGTGTTTCCCGCGCCATCTAACCCCGTAAAAGCCTGTGTTCCAAAGGCAGATGCCGTGAGGTTGCCAGTAACGTCCTGTCGATCGAGGTACGCAAACTGGCTGCCCAGGTTGTTCACGGCGACGATGGACGTGGAATAGGTGCTGAACTGCGCCTGCGCCTGTTGGTTTCCCAGGCCCATTCCTGCGAGGGAAAATCCCAGAGCAAGCGGGCCAGGACCGATACGGCGATTGGATCGGTGGGTACAGTGTGTGGTCGTGGCTTTCATAACAGAAAATCTCCTTCCGAATGTCTGCCGCATCTCCCTGGCCTGTTTGCAGATCCGTAAGTGCGGACAGAAGTGTGTGGGAACGGAACAGCCGGGTTCCTCCGTCGCGTGCGGACTCTCCCTGAAGACGAGCGGGCGCTCCTGTCGTCCGGGACAGTCGCCGTCCGCCTTCGCAGGGAGTGAATGGTCTCTTATCCAGTTTACAAAATAGGCGGTGACTGAAACAGTGACCACGAAGCCATTTTTTGGGTATGATTCGGAAGCGCTTGCTGTGTGACCGCAGTTTGCAGACAATACGCAGAGAACATGGAGAGAGTGTAAGGATGTCTGCCGCACAGGGGAGTGCGTCGGCACGGAAGGAAGCGACACGGAGACGATGTTGGAACTACTGCTGTTCGGGGCCATCGAGGTCAATCGGCACGGAGATTCAAGCCACGGCCTCTCTGCCAGAGGCAGACTGCTGCTGGCTTATCTGGCGCTGCATCCGGGCAAATCCGTCGTTTCGGCACGGATCGCGGAGGCCGTTTTCGCCGACAGTCAGGCGGAAGATCCGCACGATCTGGTCAAAAAGACCGCCTCGGAGGTCCGCCGTTTTCTCGGTGCGGAGGGAAACAGACTCACCTCGCCCGCGCCCCGGACTCTGGCGCTCGATCTGAACGGAGCCTCAGTCGATTGGGTGGAGTTTCGCGAGGCGATCCGGCGTGGGGATCCGGAGTCGCTGCAGCATGCGGTCGCCCTGCACACCCGGCCTTTCCTGGAACAGGAACCGTTCTACTGGGCGCAGGAAGAGCAGGCGAACTGCCTCCGACTGCGGCAGCAGGCTTTAGAGACATTGACCCGGCTGGCTTTGGAGAGCGGAGACCTGGAGAGCGCAGGCGCCTGGTCTGCTCAGATGCTGAAGTTCGAACTGCCGGATATTACTCTCAATGAGACGCTCTGGCAGGAGTTTCTGGCGGCGCTCTTGCAGCGGCACGATTACGGGAAATTCCAACTCCACTATACGCGGCTGCAGCGTTTTCTGGAACGTACGGCCGGAAGAGAACCGCAGGAGGCGACCGTAGCGCTCTATCAGCGGATCCCGAAATCGATCCTGTTGCGGTTATCGCAGGCCGGACAGCGCCGTCCGAAGCGTATTCTCCCGGTGTCCGCGCGTCTCCCCCACTTTCCCCAGGCACTGCTCGGTCGGGATACGGCCAGGAAGGAGCTGTTGGGCGCCTTCAAAAACTCGCATCTGGTGACGATCGTGGGCATCGGGGGCGTCGGCAAAACGCGCTTTGCGGTACAGGTCGGCTTGGAGATCGCCGCCGACTACCAGGACGAGGTGGGCTTCTTCGACCTGACAGCCTGTGCGCCGAACACGGTCCTCTCTTCCCTCGCCACTCAGTTAGGCATTAAAGAGACCGGGGTACGGCCCCTCTACGACTCCCTGCGCGACCTCCTGGCACCACAGCGCGTTCTGCTGATCCTCGACAACTGCGAACACCTCCTCACAGAGACAGCGTCTCTGGTGACGGATCTGGTGCGCGACTGCCCGCATCTGCGCCTCCTCCTGACCAGTCGGGAGATGCTGCGGATCGAGGGAGAACAGGTCTTTACACTCGATCCTCTGGCCCTCCCGCCCACGCGTACGCGGCAACCACCCGCGCACTCTCAGGCCTCTGCTCTGGCCGCTGCGCGGGAGTCACCGGCCGTGCGCCTCTTTCTCGAACGCGCGACCGCCGTTCGGCCCGGATTGGAATGGACGTCGGAGAATATCGAGATCGTGACCAAACTCTGTCGTCTCGTCGATGGCCTGCCGCTCGGCATCGAGATGGTGGCGTCGCAGGCCGCGGGGCTGCCGTTGGAACGTATCGCCGCAGAACTCTCCGAGTCGGCGCTCTCGCTTCACCACCCCCGACGCGGCGTCTCTCCCCGCCACCAGACCCTCCAGGCCGCCCTGGACTGGAGCGTCGGTCTGTTGGGGGAGGCGGAACGGAGGCTGCTCTACCGTCTCGCGGTCTTCAGCGGCGGATGGACCCTGGAAGCGGCCGACGCGATCTGCTCCGATAGCGTCCTGCCACGTACGCAGATCGCCTTCCTTCTCTCGGAGTTGGTGACAAAGTCGCTCGTCGTCATGGAACGATCCGCAGAGGAGGCTCCGCCGTTTCGGTTTCTGGAGACCATCCGCGCGTATGCCGCCGTACGTCTGGAGGAGAGTGGAGAGATGGCGAGGCTGCAGGCGGCCCACGGTGCCTACTACCTTCAGATACTGACGGATCTGGACGATCTATCGCAGATCCGAGCGTATCTCACGGCAGTCGGACGCGACCGGAGCAATCTTATCAGCGCCATGCAGCGCTCCCTGGAGACGGTGGAACTACGGGAGTTGGGGCATCAGATCGCGCTGCGCCTGAACACCTACTGGGCCCATGCCGAACTGCGCTCGGAAGGCCGGGAGTGGTACCGTAAATTCCTGGCTGCCGGTCGGGAGACACTCCCAAAACCGGCGTTGGCGGCGACCATGCTCAAAATCTTCGACTATGCAGCGCGGCTCAATGAGGGCGACGGTTCCGAGGCGCAGGAGTGTCTGCAGCAGGCATTTGTGCTCTATCGGGAACTGGGGGACCGGCAGGGAGAGAGTGACATCTATATTGCGCTGGGCACCCGACAGAGCTATACAGAGCAGCCGGAAGAGGCTTATGCCAACTTCCAGCGAGCGCTGGACTACTATCGCAACACCGATCAGACGGATAAGATCACGTTTCTCCTGATCATGATCGGAGGCTGTCAGGCCGGCCTGAATCGATACGACGACGCGGAAGAGAGTCACCGACAGGCGCTGGAGCTTGCCCGCGCCCACAACCAGTTGTCGATGCAGGGGCTGGCCCTGCTCTTTCGAGGTTTCAGCGCCCGAGCCAGGGGGCTTCTGGATCTGGCAGAGCAGTACTTCACCCGCAGCCTCTCAGTATATGAGGGTATTCCCAGCGCGTGGGGAGTGGTACGCGCCCAGGGC
>Ga0070658_10000901_pt1 | contig 25470 bp, 21 predicted proteins | sample KBSC13metaG_FD_64664 | JGI IMG/M metagenome (GOLD analysis project Ga0070658, IMG submission 64664) | Corn rhizosphere microbial communities from Kellogg Biological Station, Michigan, USA - KBS C1-3 metaG | ecosystem: Host-associated > Plants > Roots > Rhizosphere > Soil ... | reverse complement strand
CCGTCGTTGAGGGTCGCGCGGGGAGCTACTCGCAGGCTGCCGGCCGCCGTGGGGGCGTTGACCATTGCGATGAACGTGGCTTCCTGCTTGCGCGTGACCGTGTTCTCGGTAGTTGTTAGCGTAAAGGGCTTGAACTTGGAAAGGGCGGGGAGGGTGCCGCCGAAGGCCTTGCCGTCGCCCATAGCCGCCCACGCATTGAAGCCCGCGCCCGCCTGTACGAGGAACGCGCGGCCGCCGCCGGTCTTTGTTCCCTTGACGGCGCCGACGTCGATGTTGATGGTGTCGCCTTCGTAAATGACCTGGCACGCTTCCTTGAGATCTTCGCTGATGTTCAAGGCTTTGGCAAGGTTGTTGGAGGAACCCGTCGGGATGATGGCCAGGGTCGACTCGCTGTCGTAGATACCGTTGACGACCTCGTAGACGGTGCCGTCGCCACCGACCGCAACAACGACCGGAGCGCCCGATTGGGCCGCCGCCGTGGCGATCTGTTCGGCGTGGCCGGGCTTGACGGTGGTGTACCAACCCCAGGACTCTGCCTCTTCGCCCAGAATATCGCGGATGTCGTCGATGATCTTACCAGTGCGGCCCTTGCCGGCGGTGGGGTTGACGATGACGACGTTTTTCGCGGTCTGGATAACGACCGCCGGCGTGTCGTCGAAGCCCGGGCTATCGTCAACATAGGGCTTTGGGATCACCGTCGGCTTGACTTCTGGGGCGTTGGACTCTGTCGGAAGATCTTCGGTCGAGGTGGCGGCGGCAACCGCGGAATCCTCCACTTGATCGTCCGGCGCTTCGGCATTGAGCAAGGGTTCGTTCATTAACTGTCTCTCTCTATTTTGACTAAAGGCAGCGCACTGGCGGCGTCTGCGGATGCAATCGTATTTCACCGGGCGAAATACAACACGCCCTTAGCCGGATGTGACTCACGTCGATCTTCGTCGATGCCTCTTCATGCCGGCGTCGACTGGACTGCCGCGCCTACGAACCGTGCGGCAGCCCGACTAATCCTGATACCCACATATGTAATGAGTCACGCTGTGAGAAACGTTGCTTCATTATACGGCCATGAAGGGGAGTTTTTAGATGAATTGTCCTGCATGGACCATGCCAAGTAGGCAATATTCCGAAGAATAGTGAATTGAGAATTGAGAATAGTGAATTACGAACTGAGCATCCAACAATGCTCTTCCCAATTCACTATTCAACATTCACTACTTCAATTCTCAAAGCGCCTATTCCCTGGTCCACTCCGACGGTTTGTCGTTGGTGCCCAGGGCTCGCGCGCTGAGCCCGTTGGCCGTTAGCGCGTACTCGTAGGCGGCGGCTCCGGCCCGGTTCCACTTCACAAATAACTTGCCGTGCGACGCGTTCCAGTGGCCGTCGTCGGCGCCAGCGTTATCGGCGACACCGCCACCGCTGTTTTCACCCGTCGATTCCGTGAATGTGTACTCATTCTCGGACTTCTTCGACATTGTGCAGGTTCCGTCGGCCATGAACGCCACGTGGATATCGACCTCTTCCGAATGACTACCGGTAGGGGAACTGTGGTAGCTCCAGAAGTGCCATCGACCCACGAGCCGCTGGTCGATATCGCCTGACCCCGCATGCAGGCTGGCAAAGATCTTCTGGACGATCGGGAGCCGCTTGCTGACCAGCGCTTGGTCCCCGAGGCCGATCACCGAGATGCCATAGCCTTCCATGATCGTCGTGTAGCACTTGGCGAGCACATGCATCCCCTGCGGATTGTCGCCCTCCCAGGTCATCAAGATTCCGTGCCCAGCCGTCAACGAAACCGGCTGCGGATCGCCCTGGGGCTGAAGAAATGGCATGATCTGAGCCATTGTCGCCTGGGCAGTTTGGGCGACTCTGGGGTCATTTACGTCGGTGACACCCTCGCTGCTTGCTGCAATCACCATGTATGCTTCAGTTGCCCCATTGGGTCCGGACCCGGCGTCGGACGGCACGAATTTCAGTACTCCACCGGTCTCATTCGCCGACCAGGCCGACGGGTACTTGATCGAGATTCCCGTAGCGTTGCGATAGGTCTTCCAGCCGGAGTACGATTGTGTGACATGTGCCGGCGCAGGCGGACTGACGACGACCGGCTTGTGCTTTGCGGGCACTTTGTCCGGCTTTGTCGAGGGCACGCCGCCGCTCCGGTCAAAATCGAGGTGCGCCTTGATGGACGGGTCGGCGCTCGATACCAGGTCCATCGAGAGATGGCCGTCACGCAAGGTCAGGTCACCTTCAAACGAGTCATCGGCCTGCGGGCCGGTGAATGTGGCGTGAACTCCGTCTCCGGTTGGGGACCCGGATACCTGATACGTTTCTTCCTCGTTGCTCATCGTTCCTGACACGGCGCCGCCGGCAGCCTGGTGTAGTACGACAGTCATTGGTCCAAAAGAACCGTCGCCTTTGTATGAGCCGTCGAAATGCGGCCCGGCCCATGCGGAATGGGCCGCGAGGGTAAATAGGATGGTTGTCATCAACAGTCGTCGCATGTTAGAACCTCCAACCACAACCGATGGGGAATTATGGCTCGTATGCCTATCCGCCGAATCGCCAACCTGTCAGTTCTTGGACGGCGGGAACTTCGCTACTGCCGGCTTTGCCGGACCCGGGGACGTCTGTAGTGCTGGCTTTGCCTTCGCCGGTGACTTCGATACAGGCGGCTTTGCCTTCGCCTGCGGGGATTTCGCCGCTCCAGGTTTTGCCTTTGCCGGCTTCGCGGGCAATTTCTTAGGTGGAGGCGGCGGCAGAGGTTTGCCGGCACGCACCATGGCGTCGCGCTCTTGCTTCAGGTCGTACTTGAATCCCGCCCAGTTGTGGGCGTCGTACTCAGGGATCGACATGTTGTGCCAGGCGCTGCCAACTGCCTCCCATGCGGGCGCCGCGGGTCCGCCTAGTTCAACACTGCGTTCGAACCAGGTAATGGAATGGGCATAGTCCTTCGCCAGGAAGGCCTTCGTGCCATTGTAATAGTTCCACTGCCAGGTCCACGGCTCGTAAGTCGTCGACACGCCGCAGACAATGAGCTGGACTACAATCGGCGCCGTCCATAGCCACCGTAGGAGCGGAATTTCCATCGCTCGGTGAAGGATATTCGGTTTCGACTCGGACGTCGGCGTCGACGTTGGATCGGCGGGGCCAAGCAGCAGTGCTCCGATGCTGTACCCGAAAATAAGTCCGCCGAGATGAGCGCCGTTGCCCACGGCAAGCCAGCCGAAGTGTGCGGTGACGAAGCACAACACCAACCATCCGAGCAACCACAAAAGATTGTTGCGGTTGGCTACCTCGTCCCATCCCGGATACCGCGCTTTACCGGCCCACATGAACGCGAAGATCGCATACACCACGCCCGACATCCCGACACCCACCATGCCGGACCAGGCAAGCTCACATCCCGAACTGATATACGCGGCGCTGATCACGAGACCAAGGTAGTACAGAGGTCCGATCGATTTCTCAAGCCGTGTGCCCAATAGGTAGAGCCAGATGAGATTGAAAAGAAGATGCGCGACACCGATGCCTTGACGGAAATCGGCGTGAATGAAGATGCTGGTGAGGAGGAGACTGGTGCGGCCGTTCCAAACGTCAAACGGTCCGCCATCGGCATAGTGACCAAGCTGAGCCCACGTCGAGGGTGACGCCTGATTCGACGTCAGGTTTGCCAGGGTGACAAGCACGGACAACGCGCACAGTGCGTAGGTAAGGATGGGAGGAAGTGTGCGTTTCTCCATGGCGAACAGTGTACCACACGACCCGTCGCCTTCTTAACTCCTGGGCACCATCGTCAAAAGTCCGCCATGCTCGGCTTTGAGGAGAGCGTCGAGGCCCTTGCGCAGGTCACCGTCGGCGTCCGTCGCTTCGATGCGATGCTCGAGGATCACCGTCTTGGTCAGGCGAACCAGGCGGATCCAGCGGGCGGTCCGCTCTTCACCGTCCTCGGTCTCGTCCTCTTCCGGAACGCTTGCGCGCCTCGAAAAGACGTCGTACGCCTTCTTGAGGCGAGCCTCCCCGTCCAGGCCGAGCTGCTTCGACAGTGCCTCGAACGCAGCTCGTTGGGCAGGGGTGGCGTACGAAATGACGGTGGAATAGGGGGTCAGAAACAGCGCATCATCGTCGACATCGGGCAGAAACTTGCGCACGTAAGCGTCGGAGGTCGTTGTCGGCGTGTCGATCGACGTGTCGTGGATTAGCGCGTAGGCGTAGGCCTCGTCCATCTCGACAACGCCGTCGCCGTCGTAGTCGGCGTCGGTGACGGCCCGTCCGACCCGGTCGCGTCCGCTGAGCGCGCCGAAGAAGTAGGTGGTGAAGTCGTGGTAGTTCGCCTCGTTGACCTCCGACGTACACCCCGCCGCCTCCCGTTGGGCAATGCAGGCGAAGAAGCCGCACGAGTTGGGGCGCACATGGGGGTGGCCGGGCGTCGATCCCTGGAAGAAGACTGGCGCGAATCCGCCGCTGAAGCACTGCACCATCACCATCGTCAGCGGCACGCGCTCGTCGATGGCGTGGACGTACTTCGTCATCTTGGCGACCGTAATCGTCTCCTCGCCCCAGAGGTCGTAGGCGTTGTTTGTGAAGGTGAAGAGCCGGTCGGGCGAACCGTGGCCGGTGAAGTAGAGGAGCAACGGCTTGTCGCCCTTGTCCATGTAGCCCAGGTAGGTTAGAAATGCATGGGTCGACGCGGGGCCGTCGATATGGGTCAGCGTGGTCGGTCGGAAGTAGAGTCGCAGGTCGGCGTCCTCACACTGGACGATGCTGCTGGCTGGGTTGCCGTTGGTATAGAGAACGTGCGACGTGCTGCCCGGCGGCAAGATCGACCGCACATAGCGCACGTTGCTCTCGATGCCCACCTGATTGTTCTGCTTATCCGGCCCTCCACCGACAATCAAGCAGTTGACGGGCCTAGGGTCCGCCCAGGCAGACGTCGACGCGGCGGCGAGCACTGTGATCAGGGCGATTGTGGAAAGGGTAGGCCGGCTAGGCATGGCATTTGAATCGTGAATGGTGAATTGCGAATAGTGAATTGAAGATGCCATACCCTGGCCGGACCATTATCAAACGGATAGCGGCGGCCTTGAACCGTAGCGCTTCTACTTCAGTATGAAGATTAGGTAGTAGTAGGCGAGCGGCGCGGCGAAGAGCAGGCTGTCGACCCGGTCGAGGACTCCGCCGTGACCAGGGAAGACGACGCCGAAGTCCTTGAGGCCCAGGTCGCGCTTGAGTGCGGACTCGCACAAGTCGCCCAGTTGACCAAACACTCCGCAAAGGAGGGACAGGATGACGGCATGACCGGGGTCGAGATGGATCCAGTGGCCAAAGGCAACTCCCCATATCGCCGAGAAGACTAGGCCGCCGAAAGAGCCTTCCCATGTCTTGGCGGGGCTGATGCTGGGCGCCATCTTGTGGCGTCCGAAAAACTTGCCTGCGAACAGAGCGCCCGTGTCCGACCACCAGGTCGCCCCGACGACAAATACGACCAGCCACTCCGGGGTGGTGGTTCCGGCGATTGGCGGTGTGATGCCGGGAAGACTTGTGCTGCGGATCAGGGTGAGATACGAAAGCATCCAGCCGACCCAGACGGCGCCGAGCAATGTCGCCCCGACATTGACCAATGGCTTGGACCGCTTCTTTACAAGTTCCGCTAGCAGGGCCGCGATGAGCAGGATGATGAACATCGCCGGCATATACGCCTGAAACTCCTTGCCCGAGTTCTTCCACGCCGCGAACTGGAATAGCACGCACGCGATGTAGCCGATGATCTCCGTCGGCTCCCCGTTCTGATTCTGAACGGCCCGATAGAGTTCGGAAGCGCCCAGAATCGAGAAGATCGCCACAGCGAGGGCGAAAGGCAGGCCCGACCGTTGGACGAAGACGAGGGTCAGGAAGAAAAGACCTCCAGCAATGCCGACGGCGATTTTAATCGCCAGTGGGCGTGGCTTCTTGCCGATAGGTGGAAATGACATCTTCTGCGGGTTTTCCGTCACGGTTTGCATGAGTAGCGATAGTCTTCGATTGTGTCGATGTCGAATGCCGTCTCCGACAGGGCGTTCTCGACCAGTCCGATGCGGCACCCGAGCAGTCGCTCGAGTCGATTGGCAATTGATTTTGCGGACATTCGCTTTGTTGCGAACTCCCAGAGCAGACGCGGGCCAAGAAGCCGGACCATACCCCACTGGCTCTTGCGCGCCTCGAACGCGCTCGACACCAATTCCATCTTGCCCAATATCGCGCCTGGTCGAACGGCGAAAATACAAGCAATTGTCGACGGACCCAGGTCGGCGAGTCGAACGAACTCCGACGGCGGCGCGCCGGGAAATCGGGCGTTGTACATGTCCGCCGAAACTGTGCCCGCGCTGATATCCACCGCAGCGTCTATCCTGTCGACAAAATCGACCACGGCATCCGCCGTCAGGAAGGGCAAATCGGACGTGCACACAAGGGCGGTTCGCGTCGGATCGAGCTCGTTGAGGCCGCTGAAGATATTTCCCGGACCGCCCGTGATAACTCCACCTGTTGGCTCAGGCAGCCACTTGTCGACGCCATTGATATTCGACTGTAGCGCATCAGGACCTACGACCACGATCTTGCCGAACTTATTACTGTCGCGCAACGCATCGATCACAACCTGGAGTACCGGCCGCTGGCCCGCGCCGACCGGAGCGAGCGCTCGAATGGTCGTGGCAGCTTCAGTCGCGTAGTCGCCGTCGATCTCGCCGCCTGCCGGGATGACGACATCGAACTTTGCTTCCGACGCCATGGTCAACCTACCTTGCGCGGCACCTTCATCGGAAGCGCGCCGGGCAGCAGGGAGATGCGCGCCGGTGTCGTCCCGATGACCTCGCCGTCGATAAGCAGCGGTTGTGGTGGATCGGCGTCGACCGTCAACGACGCGGTCCTGAGCATCGTAACCGCGGGATGTTTTACGTGGTCGCCCTTGAAAACCTGCGTGAGTTGATAGAGTAGGGTGGGCTTTGAAACCTCGCCCGCGAGGCAAATGTCGAGCTTGCCATCGTCGACGGTCGCGCCGGGTGCGATCAACATGCCGCCGCCGGTCGTGGCCGCGTTGGCAATCGAAACGAACATCGCGCGCTTTTTGATGGTCTCACCCTCGCCTGTGGTCAATGTCAACTGGAACGGCTTGAACTTCGAGAGCGTAATCACGGCCCCGACGACGTATGCGCCCGCGCCCGAGATCCAGCGAATACCGTTGTTGACGGTCTGTGCGGTTCGGGCGTCGAATCCGGTTCCGCTGAGAACCAGGAAGTGGCGCTGGCCACCAGTGCCCTCGCCTTCGAGCACGCCGACGTCAACGTGGATCGTGTCACCATCCGTGATGGCACGGCACGCGGCCGGAAGATTATTGAAGATGCCGAGCGCGCGAGCCAGATCGTTGCCGGTTCCAAATGGGATAAGGCCGAGTTCGGATTTGCTCCCGAGAATTCCGTTCGCTACTTCGTGAAGGGTGCCGTCACCGCCGACGGCGATGACAATGGGCGCGCCCGCGGCTGCGGCTTCTCGCGCCCATTGCTCGGCGTCACCACGCGCTTTGGTAAAATACCAACTCCAGTCCTCGGCTTGGGGCCCGAGCATCGACCGCACCGAAGCGATCTGTTTGCCCGCCTGTCCACGGCCGGCCGTTGGATTGACGATTACGCCATTAACGCCGCGGCGGCCGTCGTTTATAGACTGGTTTTCGTTTGGGCGGTCACTCATTCAACCCGGATTATAGCACAATCGATCGAGCCACTGATGACCTTCGACGGACCCGGAGCGTGGAATGTGTTAATACAAATTTAATATCTGAACAGGTTTTAACCGATAAACTGTGTGGTAAAATACCCAGGCCAAAATCCACAAAAAACTGTTAACATTTGCAGGCTAAGTGGAATAATACCCATACGCTCGCGTGCAACGACGCACAAGCAGCGACCACCACACCGAAATTTCTGAAAAAAGAGGAGACGAAAATGTGGCACGATGCTGACTTTGACGAAAGTGATGAGGCCATCTTCCTCGCTGGTGAGCGAGTCTCGCCAGGCAACTATCGTCTTGTTGGAGGTAGTGGTCGGCAACTAGTTCTTGAGGAAGCGGATGTGCTTCCCGCGACCTTCGACGGTCGAGTTGCCTGCTACCTGCGCGTTGAGAACACGTGGGGTCAGATCGCCGGTGAGGCGCGCGCTTAACCGAACCTGATCCAGCGGGCTAAGATGTCCGCCGAAGCGAAGTACTCATACTCCAGATGTTAAAAAAGCCGGTCTTAGGACCGGCTCTTTTAACGTCTATGGCAAATGTGTGACAAGGTCAGGAGATTTCCTCGCCAAACCCGAGGGCCTTGAGATCGTCCCTCGACTGCGGCGACTCCACGATTGACCGCATGTGCTGTCCCACTTCGTCCGCCGATATCCCTCGCCGCTCCATCGCCTCTTGTAGAAACGCGATTCGATCGGGAGCCATCAGCAGGTCCAGCGACGAAATGTCGAGAATATCCGCGAGCGCGCCCAGCGCGGGAACCGTCTGCGCAATGTCGCTTTCGGCCCTCGCTTTGATCATCGTCTGCGCATACTCGAGTTCTGAGATCGCCTGCTGCAGCGGCGCGCTCATCATCCGGTACTCGTTAACCTTTTCCGCCAGACCGGCGCTAATCTCATTTCCGGCCATCATACTCCTCCGGTAAGCATTCCGCGCGGTTCATGACGTGTTGATGTCAAAGAGCCGCAATATCGACTTCAGTATAGCATCTCATCTTTCAATCTGCAACGAGCCGGCTTCTAGCTAAACAGCCCAGATTTGGGCCGAATAAATAATCCACGCTTATTTGCCTGGGCAGTAAATTGAATGGTATACTACAGACGGAATGGTTAGTTGTTTGTAACGTATCCCCCCTTTCCTAAAACCAAATAGGCATCATTGTTCGGTGCTCCTCTTGCAGGAGACAACCGATTTCTTTTGTCGGCTTTTAGCCAGACAAGCTTTTAGATAGCGCTAAGGAGGAACCACATGCGCTCGCTTAATCGGATTATGAGATCGACCGGCATCGCCGGCATCATTGGAGTTGTCGTAGTTACCGCGGGCTGTGGCGGTGGCGGAGGCGGCAGCGCCCCGTCGACCAGCGGCTTTGCACTTCCCAACGACCTTACCAAGCTGAAACCCGGCGTCGTGTCGACGATCAGCCCGACACTCGCCGCCTGGACACCCGGCGACGAGTGGTACTACGCAATCAGCGGCGCCGTTCGCCAGGACACAAGCGTCGTCAAGTCGATCCACAGCAGCTACCTGGGCCTTACTATCGGCACCCCCACCGGAGGCGATCCCGGCACCACAGCCCTCACCGATCAGCGGTACCTGGTCTTCGACGACAACAGCGTCGAGTCGAGCGTACTGAAGACATTCCTCACCGGTGGCGGCGGCGCGAGCTACTTTGAAGTCGGCGACACCGCCGAGACAGATGGAAACGTCGAGGAGGCCGGAAACGGCCTTTGCGATCTCCAGTCGTTTGAGGTGTTCCCGGCCACGTTCGGCCTCTCAACTGGTTTCACCGGATCGGCGGCGATGTTCGTTCCCACGGGAGCGGCTGACAAGAGCGTCACAGCTTGCGCGGCCGGCGGCGCCACGATCACGAACCAGGAGCAGGTCTCGTTCACAGTTCTCGACCAGGAGAACGTGACTGTCGGCGCGGGTACTTTCGAGACCTGGAAGGTACGATCGACACGGGTCTATGTAAACCAGGGTATCCAATCGGTAGACACCGCATGGTGGGCTCCGCAGATCGGCGGCTTTGTACGCATGGATTCGGAGCGACAAATCGGCCAGGAGCACGAGAGCTTCAGCTACAAGCTCGTCGGTTTCAAGAACCAGGCCACGGCAACTCAGTTGCCCCTCGTCAAGATGTAGTGTCGATAAAAGCAAAAAGGCCGCGGCAGTCGCCGCGGCCTTTTGCGTCGATGCCCTACTGCACCTTGCGCTCTCGCTCCTCAACCACCGTCCCCAGCGCGGTCCCTCCAAACTTGAACGCCTCATCGACCTTGCCCTTGAGGCCCACCTTATCCCCTTTGATCGGCGCCCCCGAGTGGCTGACAACCCAGATCGAACCGGTGTCGTCATTGACCTCATAAGCCGCAATATCTAAAAGCGGAACCCGTGGCGAGACATCCGTGACTTCGCCCGCGATAGTGACCTCCTTGCCGGCGTATCCATCCGGATTGTTCTTGATATCGCGGATCTTGTCCGTATGAGTGCCGCAACCGGCAAGCGTCAACAGGGACGCCAGCATCAATCCGGCCAGCCAGACCTTCAAACTCCTGATTTTCATAATCTCTCCTCTCGGCTATATGTGCGTTTTCGCGCTTCGTTGTGAACGCTGTCCATCTGATATACCCAGCGCATTGGGTGGAGGATAAGTTCCGCGTCAATTTCCCCATTCGTCCGGCTCAACGGAACTTTACGCGTTCTTCATTTGCTAAGTCGAGTGAGATTTACTCAGGAGGATACTTTCAATCATGAAGCTTATCAGCACGCTCACCGTTGTCGCTCTCTGCGCCGCTATCGTCTCTCCGTCTTTTGCCGCCGGCAAAATGGCGGATCATAAGATGGGGGGCAAAATGACCGGTCATAAGATGATGGGCCACAAAATGATGGGGCACAAGATGACTGGCCATAAGATGGGCGGCAAAATGGCCGGCCACAAAATGATGGGGCATAAGATGACCGGCCACAAGATGATGGGTGGCAAGAAGACAATGTAGGTCGTCGACAGAGACGACACGAGAACAGCCCGGCCGATCAATTCGGCCGGGCTGTTCTCAATCACGACCTGTTGTTACTTAGAAGTTGCCGTCGTTATAGGTGATGCTGCCTGACGCCGGGGTGGTAACCTCGCGATTGCCGCTGCTGGTCGATTGGTTGGCTTCCCATACCGCGGTTGAGCCGTTCCACTTCACGTACTTGTACTGGACTGCCGTACTTGCCGGGAGGGTGATCGTGCCCTTCCACGGAACGTTGGCTCCCGACCCCTGGATTGTGAGAAGGAAGCCGTTCGCGGGCGTCCAACTCCCCAGTTGCGAGATATTTCCGACCACATACACCTGCTGGCCGACGACCGTGTTCGCGTTCTGGATCTGGAACGTGACCGAAACAGTACCGGTACTCGTGTTGATCGTATAGACTGCCGTGCCCGTCGCACTCTGGGTGTATCCCGTCGCAACGGCGATGGCCTTGACGGTCTCCGAAGTCGACACCGTGATCGGTCCGGTGTACAGTGTCGACGATGTCGTGGGCGTCGTCCCGTTTGTTGTGTAGTAAATCGACGCCCCCGTGGTCGCGTCCGAGATTGTCACCGTCTGGGCGCTGGTGTACGTTCCGCCAGCCGGGCTGAAGGTTGGCGTCGACGCCTGTGGTGTCGACGTCCCCGTCAGCGTCGCTGCTTGCAACGTGACATTCCCGGAGCCTGCGTCCGAGTTCATCGACCATGTGACCTTCACGGTCTGGCCGGCCGAAGCCGCTTTGTACGTGACAGCGTAGCTCGCATAGTAATGGCTGCCGTCGGTGCCGGTGCCCGCACCCGACATGCTCGTGTCGGTGTAGTCCGAAGCCGAGCCGTCACTCAAATGGGCGACCAGCTTGCCGCCGCTCTTGTAACCGCCCACGTACACCATGAGCGTCCGCGAGGTCGTGTCGGCCGGGGCGGTGAACGAGAACCCGTTTCCGGTACCGGCGGTGTAGCTTCCGTTTTTGCTGGCGGTCGCGCTCGCGGTCGGCGTGCCGTCGGTCCATGTCGTGCCGATGATGCTGTCGGTAAACTGTCCGGCTGTACCGGTGACGGACACGTTGCTAATCTGACTGCCGCCGCTCGACTTATGGTCGAATGCGGCCGCGCTTGACTGACCCCAATGCGCCCAGTCGCCAGTGCCAAGAGTGGTGAGGTTGACCGTCGACGCCGACTTGATGGCCGTGCCGGTTGCCGTCAGCGATCCCCCCGTCACAGTATTGATGACGTACGACGCCGTCCCGATATTGCTCGTCGAGAACCCGCTCGCCGTGGCGATTGCCTCAAGGGTCTCGGAGGCCGATACGGTGATTGGTCCGGTGTACAGCGTCGACGATATCGTGGGAGTCGTTCCGTTTGTTGTGTAGTAGATAGAGGCCCCTGAAGTCGTGTCGGAGATTGTCACCGACTGGGCGCCGGTGTACGTACCAGGCGCCGGGCTGAAAGTCGGCGTGGCCGCCTGGGGAGTTACGGTCGATTGTGTCCACACCGCGTAGTTCGTGCCGCTGGTCGCGAGCGTCCAACTGCCTGTGGGTGTCCACGATCCCGGCCCGATCTTCATCGCCGTGTTGCCATTAATAATCGCCGCGTACACAGACGTTGTCGCCGACTGGATCGACAGCGAGCTAGTCGCCGTGATCCCCTGCGCCTTGCGGATCGAGATTAGCGTGTTGATCAGGGTCTGGTTGGCGAAGTACTGCGGCCAGAACACGCACGGGACACCGGGGTGGGTGAGGATGTAGACGTACCCCTGCGGGATGCCCGCACTGGGCATTGGTAGCAGGTTCTGACCGCCGGTAGCCGCCGTGTCGTGGTTGTCGACGAACGTGACCGCCTTCGACGGGTTGACGCCCAGCAGTCCCGGCGCACTGCCACCACTTGACAGATACGAGTAGTTGTTGTTGCTAATGACGGAGTCGAGGGTGTTCTTCGTCGCAAAGTCGAAGGCCGGCGATCCGCTCGAATTCGCCCAATTATTCTCGTTGCCGGTGTTCGTATCCCAGTACTCGCCCACCGAGAAGTACGGCGACGTTGCCCCGTTGTAGATGCCGACATACGACGGCGCGTACCCCAGCACGAAGTCGTAGCGCCAGCCGTCGTAGCCGATTGTATTCTTCAGCCAGTTCATCCACGTCTCAACCGTGCTCTGTGTGACGGTCCACGAATGGTCGAGATCGCGACCCGCGCCGTAGCCCTGACCGCTATCGCCGGCGCCCGAACCGCAGCCGCACTCGTCACCGCTGACCACTGCCCTTGAGTTGTTGGAGTTACCCGTGTCGCTGCTGCCCTGGCCTTCGCCGAAAACCGGGTTGGAGAAGTCCGAGCCGCCGCTGAGGTCGCCCAGTCGATGATTGATGACAATGTCGGCGATGACCTTCATGCCCTGGCCATGCAGAGTATTAATGCAACTCACGAGCGAGGCCTGACTGCCGTACGGAGAGCCGTCGAGGTTGTACCACTGGGTCGGCAGGTAGCCATGCGTGTCGGCTGTTTTCGACGACGGCGGCAACCAGATCATCGTAAAGCCGGCATTGTGAAGAGTAGTGGCCTGTCCCTGGACCGTGGTCCACCAGCCAGAACCCGAGCCCCAGTCGAAGCCCTGGATCATAATGTCGTTATTCGCGGCAAACGCGGATGTGCTTAGGCCAATGAGACATCCAGCCACCGTCAATAACTTGCGTACCCACTTAAAACTCATCATCGAAGTCTCTCCTATTGCCCCTCGGCGGGGCTTTGCGGATTGAAATATCACCAATCGATTTGTCAATTCAAAAGAATTTATCGCAATCTAAAATCACGACTGCGCAGACCTCGACCTCCTTAATTAGCTACGCTACTGGCAAATCCGAATTGTAGGGGCTTCCTAAGGGCGCATACACGCCGTCGACTTCCATACGGCCTCCGCGCCCCCGCAGAACGCCCGTCGCAAAAGACAACCAAATCGAAAGGTTAATCTGTACTGCAATTGATGCAAAAGAATCTAAACTATGCCTATCCTGTAAATCGCCATGTGTAGGCAACTTACCCAACCGATTGGGTAAACTCGACAGCCAAGTATAACATACGGTCAAACCGCTGTCAATCAATTATTGACCTCATACCATGAAAAACAGCCCTGGCGCACAGCACCGGGGCGATCAAAGATCTTAATTCTTAATCCTGTCCATCCTGTATATCGATGTTAATTCTCTTCTCCTAATTCGCCGTCACGCCTCGGCCGTATCCGTCGACCCGCACGTCCAGTTGACAACCTTCGTGCCGTTGACATTGCCACCGCCGTTGACGTCCAGGCAGAGGCCCGCGCCGTTGACCAGATGGAAACCGCCGCTCGCCGCGGTCGCCGCCCACTTCTGATTTGCCCCGCCGTTGCAAGCCCAGACTGCGTCCTGTGTTCCCGAAGCGCCGCCCATGTCGTCGAGGCAATAGGCGCCCAGGTTCACCGCCAGATTATAGGTGCTGCTGCTCAGGTTCGTGAAGTTCCAAAGCTGATTGTTGCTGCCGGCGGTCGTTTGCCAGCCGCCGCGTCTCGCAGCCCAACGCCTCCCGTCAATGGATCGAACTCCCCGCCCCCTTATCCTCCGCGATAGCAGCAACCTTATCGGTCCGACGTAGTCCCTGTGCAGGCTTCCTGTATCGATTCCTCTTCCACGCCTTGACAGATACGCTCGCATTCCACTATAATATCGCTAAATTGAATAATCGATTAGTCAACGTGTCAATGACATCTGCCATAAACGCAACTATTACAATACAGAATCGGAGAAGCTGCTCATGAGACTGAAGGTTAGGGGATCGACCCTGCCCAGATTGGCTGTCGCCGCAATGCTCGCGCTGACGGTCCTGAGTCATACCGCGCACGTCGAGGCGGCCGTGACCGTGGCGACACAACACAACGACAATAACCGAAGCGGAGACAACCTGGCGGAGACCGTCCTCACGCCGGCGAACGTCAATCAGACCCAGTTCGGCAAGCTCTTCTCCTACGCGGTCGACGATCAAGTCTACACCCAGCCGCTCTACGTCCCCGCGGTGACGATGTCGGTCGACAACCAGCCGCACAATGTCGTTTACATCGCCACCGTTAACGACAGCGTCTACGCCTTCGACGCCGACTCTAACACCGCGAACGGCGGCAATCCTCTGTGGCATGTCAACCTCGCGCCCGCTGGGTCGACCGTGCCGTCAAACGCCAACATGGCTGCGATGGGCGCTTGCGGTGGAAGCTACAATGACTTCACCGGCAAGTTCGGCATCGTCGGCACACCCGTCATAAATCCGTCGACGAACACTCTCTACGTCGTCGCCAAGACCGTTGAGGCCGGCGTCTACATCCAGCGCCTCCACGCTCTTAACATCGCGAGTGGTGCGGAGCAGACTGGTAGCCCAGTGACGATCGCGGCGACCGCCAGCGGCGTCAGCTTCAACGCCACCCTCAACAACCAGCGCGCCGCTCTGACATTGTCCGGGGGCTCGCTCTATGTCACCTGGTCGTCGTATTGCGACTACGGAGCCTATCATGGGTGGGTGATTGCATTCAATCCGTCGACACTTGCGGTGACGAGCGCATGGCCAACCACGAGCACCGGCAGCCTCGCCGGCATCTGGCAGGGAGGGCAAGGGCTCACCGCCGACGGAGCCGGCAACCTCTATCTCATGACCGGTAACGGCACCTGGGACGGAACGGCCAACTTCGGCGAGAGTGCGGTCAAGCTGTCGTCGACCCTTGGCGTGGTCGACTACTTCACGCCGTCGAACTGGAGCAACCTCAACGGTGGCGATACCGACCTCGGCTCCGCGGGCGTCATCGGTATCCCCGGCACTACCCTCGTCTTTGGAGGTGGTAAGCAGGGCAAAGTTTATCTCATGAACACGGCCAACATGGGCCACGAAGCCACCACGGACAATGTGGTGCAGTCGTTTCAAGCGACATTCCCCACGGCCGGGTCGACCGGACACATCCACGGTGGACCCGTCTACTTTAACAACGGCTCGGCTCAGTACGTGTACCTCTGGGGCGAAAACGACTACCTGCGCGCGTTCCAGTTCAACGGGGCCACCTTCAACACCACTGCGGTCGGCACCAACGCCGCGAAGGCCCCGGTGACCGGCACGGGCATGCCGGGTGGCTTCCTTTCGGTATCGGCGAATGGGACGTCGAACGGCATCATCTGGGCCACCACGCCTTACGGCGGGGACGCCAACCATGGCACGGTAACGGGGATCCTTCGGGCCTTCAACGCCGTGCCGTCGGGCCTCGTCATCAGTGAGCTTTGGAATAGCAAGCAGAACACGGCTCGCGACGACTTCGGTAATTACTCGAAGTTCTCCTACCCGACCGTGGCGAACGGTAAGGTCTACGTGCCTACGTTCGGCTTGGCGGGCTCGGGATCGGGCGGCCTGGCCATCTACGGCATCTTGCCGGTCAACACCCCGCCGCCGGCTCCGTCGACGCTATCGACGACCGCCGGGGCGACGCAATTGACGCTCAACTGGTCGGCAAGCAGCGGCGCCACCAGTTACAATGTTTACCGCGGGGGATCGGCGGGCGGTGAGGGCGGAACCCCGATCGTTACCGGTATCATCGGAACGACCTACACGAACACCGGCCTGACTAACGGGACGACGTACTATTACAAGGTCGCCGCCGTCAACGCGAGCGGAACATCGGGTTTCTCGCCCGAGGCCAGTGGCACACCGACGGCAGGGACCGGCAGCGGCGGGGTCTCCATCGATTGCGGCGGCGCGGCCAGCGGCAGCTTTGTCGCCGATATTGACTTCACCGGCGGCAGCCCGACAACGTTCGCGGCGGCGGTCGACACGTCGCTTTTGACCGGCACGATCCCGGCGCAGACCGTTCTCCAGAGCAACCGGTATGGAACGTGCACCTACACAATTCCGGGCCTGACCGCCGGAACATCCTATCCGGTCACGCTCTACTGGGCGGAGGGATACTGGACCGCTGCCGGCAAGCGCGTCTTCAACGTCGTCGCGAACGGGACCACGCAGCTAACGAACTTCGACATCTTCGCGGCGGCCGGCGCGGCGAACAAAGCGGTCCAGCGGTCGTTCAACGCTACCGCAAACGCGAGCGGCCAGATCGTCCTGAACTTCAATACCGTCACCGACAATGCCCAAGTCAACGCGATCGTGGTCGGCTCCGGCACTGGCGGCATCGCTCCCGGCGCTCCAACCGGCGTCGGCGCGTCGGCCGGCAACGCGCAGGTGACGGTCACGTGGACCGCAGTCTCCGGCGCGACCTCCTACAACCTCTACCGCGGCACAACCGCGAACGGGGAGGGAGCAACCCCGTATAAGACGAACGTGACCTCACCGACTGTCGACACGGGCCTGACGAACGGATGGACCTACTACTACAAGGTCGCCGCCGTCAACGCAAGCGGGACATCGGCGCTCTCGACCGAAGTCTCCGCGACACCCACCGCCGGTGGCGGTGGGACATTCTCCATCGACGCCGGTGGCGCTGCGGCTGCCCCGTTCGTCGCCGATGTCGACTTCGCGGGCGGTGGCACCAACACGTGGGCCAATGCCGTCAACACATCTCTGTTGACCGGCACGATTCCACCAGCCGCCGTCCTCCAGTCCGATCGCGAAGGCGCCTTCACCTATACGATCCCCGGCTACACCGCCGGAACGTCGCACACCGTCACGCTCTACTTCGTAGAGCAGTACTGGAACGCCGGAGGAAAGCGCGTCTTTACCGTCACCGCGAACGGCACGGCCGTCCTGACTAACTTTGACGTCTACGCGACCGCCGGCGCGGACTTCAAGGCAGTGCAGAAGTCGTTCGCGGTCACGGCAAACGCGAGCGGACAGATCGTGCTCCAATTCACGCCCAGCGTCGACCAGGCCAAGGTGAGCGGCATAGTCGTCAACTGAGCGTTTGGTGACCTACTCTTCCGGTGCCATGCCTGCAGCTCTGGCAGGCATGTGGTCCAGGCTAATAGGAGCCGCCCTCTGCTTGGGGCGGCTCTTGCTATCGACAAAGAAAAAGCCCGCGGTTGCCCGCGGGTTCAAAGATCACTCGGATTAGGAAGTACAGTTCCATTATCGGCGCAACGCAGGCAAAAGTAGAGAGCACGGCAATATCACTGGAATTGAGAGTAAAATACGAGGCCCAGAGCGCACATCTTGCTGTATACTGTAGTTGCTCGCCTATAGAAGGAGGATGTGCAAATGGACAACGACACGGCACTGGCGGAGAAGGGTAATCCGCTGTCGGAGTTGATAGGTCAGCCGGTCGAGGTAACGTCGATGGAAGGTCACGACCGCTACGTCGATACCGGGACGTTGGAGTCCTACGTTTATCCGTGGGTCCTGCTCCGCAAGAAGACAGGGGAGCTTCTGAGCTTTCCCGTATTCAACATTCGCATTATCAAGCACACCACCAGACCGTAGGTGCACTCTCGGCCTAGAATACGAAAGCGCCCGCCATATTGGCGGGCGCTTTCGTATTCTAGGTAAGGCGTTCGCGTTTAGAACCCGTAAGGTGACGACGACGAACCATGGTTCATCCCCAGGAGTGCGACGCGGAAGATAATACCGACGATCATCAGCACCACGCCGACGATTCCGCAAATGCGGCCGGCGTTAACCTTGCTGCGTTGAGACGGATCGGCTCTACCACTGTCGATGGCGGCGATTGCGTTGTTGCCCTGGATCCACGCCACAATGGCGCAGATTCCGCAACAGACGATACCGAGAATTCCCAGGATGAGAATCTGATCCGCGTTTACGGTCTCAGGATAGTATCCGCCCTGGTTGTACCCCGGCTGCCCATACTGTCCTGGTGGCTGCTGGCCATATTGACCATACTGCCCCGGCGGTGGCTGCTGGCCGTATTGCCCTGGTGGCGGCTGCTGACCATATTGACCCGGCGGCGGCTGTTGTCCATACTGTCCGGGCGGGGGTTGCTGCTGCGGCCAGCCGGAACCCGGCGGCTGCTGCGGTTGCTGTGGCCAGCCGGATTGTCCCGGCTGCTGGCCCTGCGGGGGGTAATTATTAGGCGGCTGTCCGCCACCAAGCGGATCTGGTCCCTGGTTTGGGTCGTTCGGTCCTTGTGGGTTCATGGCATGTCCTCCGATTTACGACAAGTGCTGATTCGCACCGAACGTTATGATTTCCTGCATAAGCTTGGGAAATCTTGCTGTTATGCGTAGAGGATGACCATTCGTGGCCGTTATTGGCTTATCGGCAACTCTTTGACCAGGACATCTCCAGTCCCGTTCACGGGGTTTGCCGGGCCAGACGGGGCTTTACGGCCGGCCCCGATGCCGCATCCAGGAAGTTTGCTACATTTCGCGGCGCCATTCGAGCGCCTGGATGAGCGTGGCTTGATCCGCATAGTCGAGGTCGCCGCCGACGGGCATTCCGTGCGCGATGCGGGTGACCTTGACTCCCAACGGCTTGAGGATGCCGGCAAGGTACATTGACGTCGTGTCGCCCTCGACAGTCGGGTTCATTGCGAGGATGATCTCGACGACTTCGCCCGTCCCGATGCGCTGCTGCAATTCGCGTATCTTCAACTTGTCGGGGGTGATGCCCTCGAGCGGCGAGATGACTCCGTGGAGAACGTGGTAGAGCCCCTTGAACTCGTTCGTCTTCTCCATCGCGATCATGTCACGCGGCTCGGCCACGACGCAGATATGCGTGCTGTCTCGACGGGTGTCGCGGCAGATGTCGCAGATCTCACCGTCGGAGTAGTTGCAGCAGATCTTGCAGAAGTGGATGCTCCCCTTGATCGCCGTAATCGCCTCCGCAAACGCCTTCGCCTCCTCGTCACTCAATCGCATGACGTGGAACGCAAGCCGCTGGGCGCTCTTGGGGCCAATGCCCGGAAGCTTCTCGAATTCGCCAACTAATCTCGCGAGCGGTTTTGGATAGTAGAGAGCCATGGTGAGGAGAGAATAGTGAATGATCGGCGCGCGTCCTATCCGACCGATCAGTCCAATCTGACTGATCCGACCGATCTGACGCGCGCCGAAGACGACGATCTTAGAACAGTCCGCCCATGCCGGCCGGCAGGCTGCTCTTCAGGCGCTCTTCGCGCATCTTGTTGGCCTTGTCGACGGCCTCACGGGCGGCGGCGGTGACGAGGTCCTCGAGGGTTTCGACATCGTCCGGGTCGACGGCTTCTTTCGCGATCTTAACCGACAGGATCTGACATGTGCCGCTCGCGACCACCTTGACATGGCCGCCGGGGGACACGCCCTCGACGCGGGCCTGACCGAGTTCCTCTTCGGCGACCTTGGCGTCCGCCAGAGCCTTCTGCGCCTGCTGGAAAAGTGCTCCGAGGCCCGCGGGCCCCTTATTGAATTTAGACATTAGAATAAGTCCTTTCGGTTAGTTGCGGCGAATGCCGTCATCGCACTCGCCAGAGTAGAAAATTACTCGTCGACGACGCTTCCGCCGAACACGGCGATGACAGTCTCCAAGAGCTCGTCCGGTTCCTCATGCGGCTTTGCCGCCGGCGGCGTCGACTGACGTGCCAATGCGGGCGCGGCAGGTGTCGCCGGATCGTTCATTACACACTTGATTCGGTAAGTGCCAGGTTCGACGCCGAGGTGCTTGTTGATGATATCCTCGATCGCCTTGCGTCCGCGCTCATTGCTGGCGAGGCGGTCGACATTGAACTTGTTCGCGAACTTGAGCGTGATCGACGTTCCGTCCATCCCGATCGGTGCAGCCTCCCGGATCATGGCGGCGCCCGACGGACTGCGGCTGCCCATCGTATTGACGACCTCCTGCCACGACCTCTGCAACCGTATCAGGTCCGCGGGCGCATTCGCGGGCGGCGGAGGCGGCGCGTCCATAAATGGAGCGGGCGCGCTCTGCACCTGCTGTACCTGCAACAAGCTGTCGCCCTCGTCGACGGCAGCGGCAACGGGAACCGTCGCGGTCTCGAGTTCGCTGTCGTCGACATCGACGATCTCGGTGTCCGGGATCTCTGGCTCGTCTTCAAATTGGACGATCGGAGATGGCGTCTCAACCTGAGCGCTAACTTCCGTGACAATCAGCGACGGCACTGAAACGTCCCGCGTGACTACCGCCGCCGGCGCTTGCTCGACAGGCGCGGCAATTGGTGGCGGGACTTCCTGGCTGCGTGGCTGAGGCGTGGGTGTCGGCGTTGCTTCCACCACCGGAGCATGTGCGGCAGGCTGGACGGCGGGGAATGCCGCGTCGCCCGCGCCGAGCGTGCAGAGTCGAAGTAGGGTGATTTCGAGGACGAGGCGGTGCTGATTGCTCCAGCGCATGTCGCGCTCGACCTCGGACAAAATCTCCAGGGCACGCAGCAGTGTCCCGGGTGACACCGTCCCGACTTGTGCGCGGGCCGCGGCCGACACTTCGCTCGCGCCGGCCTGAGCGCCGACAGTAACGAACAGCATGTCGCGTAACCTGGCGGATAGCGTCCGCAGGAACTGGCGGACATCCTTACCCGCGCCCGTGATGGCCTCGGCGGCGGCAAATGCCCCGGCGGTATCATGGGCAGCGATGCGCGCGACGATCTCGGTCAACATGTCATCGTCGACAGTGCCGAGGACTCGTGACACGTCTTGGGGCGTCACTCCGGTCGGTTTGTAGGCGAGGACCTGCTCAAGCAGCGATAGCGAATCGCGATATGACCCGTCAGCCGCGCGCGCGATCAGCGTGACTGCGGCCGGATCGGCCTCAACCCCTTCGAAGCCCAGCACCGCGGCGAGCCTGGACGAAATCGCCGCGATAGAACCGCGCTTGAACTCGAACACCTGGCAGCGCGAGGCAATCGTGATCGGAAGTTTTTCCAGTTCGGTGGTGGCCAGAACGAAAACCACGCGGTCCGGCGGCTCCTCCAGTGTCTTGAGGAACGCGTCCATGGCATCGCGGGAGAGCTGATGGGCTTCGTCGATAATGTAGACCTTGTAGCGGCCTTCCATCGGGGGAAACTTGATGCTGGCGACGAGATCCCGGACATCGTCGACCTTTCCGTGCGACGCGGCGTCCATCTCGAGAACGTCGACAAACGACGAGATCGCGATCGACTTGCACGGACCGCAAACGCCGCATGGTGTCGGGGTGGGGCTGGTGCGACTACCGTCTTCACCGATGCAGTTCAAAGACTTCGCCAGTACTCGTGCGCAAGTCGTCTTCGCCGTCCCGCGCGTACCCGTGAAAAGATACCCCGAGCCGACTCGACCGGCCGCGATGGCGTTTTTGAGGGTGGTGGTGACGTGTTCCTGACCCACTACCTCATCGAAGGTCTGCGGGCGATATTTGCGGTAAAGCGAGACGTAGGGCATAGGAGAATGTGGAACGTGGAATGCGGAAGGTGGAATGTAGGAATAGCGAAACGCAGGTCAAGAGCACCTCAATTCCACATTCTCATTCCACATCCACATTTTTCCGAATATTTGGTCGTGCACCTGTCGTTGAAGTCGTTCCTCCACGTGTTACGTTACGCCGCTAACTCCGGTCAGAACACCAGCGGCACACGGGCAAGTCACCTTATCGCTGCTTCGTTCCCGACCTGACGAGGTTCGGAGCTCGTCCGTTGCGCTGGGTCCGTCCATCGACGCCGCGCGCGAACGCCAGAGCCGCAAAGGAGCGCCCCTAAGACAGGAATTCAGTCTCCCATAACCGGGTTTGGAGAGTAGGGCACCGGTATCGCCCCACCTAGCACGACCAAATCATAGCGTCCGGAAAACCGGAGCGCACATGTTTTCGCCGCCTTACGGCGGCGACTAATTGATTATACCCGAACACCGTGAGCGATGCGAAAGCCTTCCGAAGGAAATAGCCCTCTCCCGAGAGAGAGGGCTAGAAATCCTAGAAGGCCGGCGCTGGGCGCCGCAACGCTGGTTGGCTAGTTGGTGGTCGAGGTCTTGAAGACCTTGCGACCGGTACCGAGCAGATCTTCGCGCGTGAGGGTAATCGTCTTCTTCACGTATCGAAGGCCTGGAATCGGAGACAGGATGTCGCCCGGAAGCTGACCGCTGGTGTCCAGGTAGTGCTGGTCCGTAATGCCCTCGCCGAGCCATCCGAACCGGTCCTGCACGTTCGGCGGACAGTCGTTGGTGTTCGACGGATTGAACCAGAACGTAATCGTGTACTTGGGCGCCGTGAACGAATACATTCCCGGATCCTTGTTCATCTCGATCGTTTTGGACCACTTGCCGCCGCGAACCGAGGCAGCCTCCTGCATGATGGTGACATTGGGATTCAGGCTCAACGAGTTGAGCGAGAAGTCCGGAATGAGCTTCATCTTGTAGCCGACGTCCTCCAGCCGGATCTCGACGCGAGCGCCGTCGACCGGCTCCCAGGTGTGCGAGCCGTCCTCGAGCTTGAAGTCCTTCGAACCTATGACGTTGAGGAAGCCCTGCGCGACGAACACGCGAGGTCCCGTGCGCACAATCTCAGCCTCGAAGCCAAGGTCGACCGGTGGCGTCGTCTTGAAGAGCTGCGTTCGCCACTTGAGGCGCTGCTCCATTTCGCCCAGCTGCTTCTTCGAGATGTCCAAACTGGACTTCTCGCCCCACGACGAGTTTGCGCCCTTCGTGATGTTGCGCTGATGCATGTCGATGCAGTACTTCCACTGCTTCATCGCGGCGGGAATGTCTCCGATACCCTCGTACGCATGGGCCAAACCGTGGCTCAGCGTCGTGATGTCCGCGCCCGCGTCGACCGCCGCGCGCTGCTCCGAAGGCAGCGCACCCGGTTTGTCGGCATCGGCGAAGACCTTGTTGATCTTGGCCTGGCCGTCCAGGAACCACTGCTTCGCGCCCTGATAGTCCTCTACCTTACGGTAATAGTGGGTGAACGCCAGGTCGCTGTCGAGGGCTGGAATGTTCGGGTTGTTCTTGATGCCTTCGGTCAGCAACGCGATGGAGAGCGGTACGTACCGTCGATCCGAACGCTGACCATCGTCCGTGAAGTTGTAGTCCATATGCCACGCACCGGTCTCGTAGACATCGATCTGGTGAGGATCGAGCCACGTGATGATGCGAACCATCGGGGTGATGGCTTCGTAATCGCCGTTATGGAAGAACTCGTCGGTTCGGACCCATAGCAAACCGGCGACCGCCTCACGGAAGCCGACCACCGCGCCGAGCGCGAACTCGATCGGGAGGTGCTTCGCTGCGTTGTCGCTGTCACCCTGGTTCGCCGGCTCATACTGGTGGCGCTGCTCGTCGATTGAGTAGGTCCACCGGTTGTCGGCGATAACCGGCGGCTTGGCCGGATTGTATCCGTTATCGTGGAAATACCATCCGGACTGCAGAACGGCCTGAACTATAAACAGGAGCGCAATAAAGACGCCCATGCCCGTTTTTGCTTGAGAGGTAAGCATCCTTAGACCTCCCGGCGATCGAAAGCAAGAACGGCGATCGTCATCAGGATGGCGGTCCACAACAGAGCATAGAGAACATTCTGTATCAGGTAGATGGTCTCGTTATGGATGACGACATCGGGATGAATGATCGGGTTCTGAATGTTGAAGTTGCCGAAGTTCGGAATCAACACGTGGATGACTTCGAAGATCTTTACGACTATCGGGTTCTTCTTACCGTCGGGGTTCGCCGCCAGCGACTCCGTCACCGACGACATGCTTCCGAGCAAGTAAATCGCAAAGCTCAGGAAGAAGTTGACGAACGGGGAGAGGATGACCGAGAAGCACATCGAAATCCCACCGAGCAGCATGATCTGGAAGAAGATCATCAGCACGCCCTTGAGGGCCTCGGTGATGTCGGCGTCCCAGTGATGTTCCTTTATCAAAAGCAGGATGATAAAGGAGACGCCCATTAGAAGAATGTTCGAAAACACTGTCATCAAGCCGCCCAGGAACTTGCCGCAAAGGAACTCGTAGCGCTGAACAGGCTTCGAGAGGATCGTGTAGATTGTGCGTCGCTCGATCTCCTGCGGAATCAGGTTGATGAAGAGAATGACGCTGATGAATACGCCGGCAAGGGCGATAACACCGAGGCCAAGACTCTTGATAACAACCATCTCTTCGCGGGGTTGAAACGATGAAAACGCGAAGCCCATGAACATCAGGGCGATGCCTACGAAAAGAAATACGTTAAGGATCTTTCGGCGCATCGCTTCGCCAAAGGTCCCACTGGCAATCATCCAAATCGTACTCATACTGCTGCTGTCTCCTTCGACGCCACGGAGCCAGTCGCCTCGCCTTCGCGTACCGTCTCGTAGAAAATGTCTTCCAACGTTCGCCGTGTCTCGGTGACGGAAACGATATCGCCTCCGTTCGCGCGGACCCAGTCGAGGACTGCGTTTTTGCCGGCGCTGCTGGCGCTGCAGGTGATCACCAGCTTGCTGCCGACCTCCTCCACGTTCGAGGTGATCGACTTCAGCTTGGCGGTCGCTTCGGCGTTCTGCGTCACATTGTCCGCGACGATCTCGACGTTGCCGCCCGCGATCAAGTCGCTGACGGTGCCGAGGCGGCGGATCTTACCCTTGTTCAGGATCGAGACGCGGTCGCAGACCAATTCGACGTCCGACAATTGGTGGGAGGACAGGAAGATCGTACGGCCTTCGTTCTTGAGGTGGACGATCAGGTTGCGAATGTCGCGATGGGCTACAGGGTCAAGGCCGGAGGTGGGTTCGTCGAAGAAGAGGACCTTAGGATCGTTGATGAGTGCCTGCGCGATACCGACGCGCTGGAGCATACCCTTCGAGAACGCACGCAGGGACTTGGT
>Ga0070658_10000896_pt1 | contig 25520 bp, 22 predicted proteins | sample KBSC13metaG_FD_64664 | JGI IMG/M metagenome (GOLD analysis project Ga0070658, IMG submission 64664) | Corn rhizosphere microbial communities from Kellogg Biological Station, Michigan, USA - KBS C1-3 metaG | ecosystem: Host-associated > Plants > Roots > Rhizosphere > Soil ... | reverse complement strand
GGATTGTTGGGATCGGCATAATCCTTGTGGCGCCCGGCCTGCATCATCGAGCGCGCGCGGCCGAACGCGGTCACGCCGTCGGCGTCGATATCGATGATGTCCTGAATCTGCGGATGATCGAGCAGGAAGCCGTCGATCGGCCCGTTATTGCCGTAGGTGAAGCGCTTCTGGAAGCGTTCGACATAGAGGCGGCGCACGCCTTCCTTGCCCTTCCACACGCCGCCGAAGAAGCGGACCTGGCCATCATCGGTGAAGAGATCGACCGTTTCGTTATAAAGGCATTTGTCGATCAGATATCCGTAGAGATATTGCAGCTTGCGGACGTCGAGTTCGTCCTCGCGCTGCTGCAGCCGGCGGGCCAGATCATCGACCTTCGCCTCGAGCTTCGTCATGCGATCCGCGTCAGCCATTGTCCCTCTCCGATATCGTATGTGTTACGCACGATATCGGAGAAATTGAGGGCGGACAATTGCGGGGGGATTCCGATGGGAATTGGGATGGCCGTGCATCCGATTGGGTGTGACGGCCCGGGCGCATGAAGGCTGCGATGACGACCATCGAGACGTTCTAACCGCACAGCGGGCGCGTGCTCCATCCCGGCAAGTGTGGGAGGTCGGCCATGATTAAAATCCACTGCGACCGTGTTTCCGGCCCATTATATCCCGCCACGATACTATTCGAGCGAGAGGATCTGGCGAGCAGGACGGCTGCGGCTGCGCACAATTGCCTTCGCTATAGTCTATGTCGTTTAAAACGAAGAGTTTTAGGAAGATGGTAAATAAAGAGTTACCTGTTTTCGAATGTCTGATACATTGAGACTCGGGTTCATGCATTGACGCGTGAGCGCCGAAAATTGGGGATTAGTCATGCAGTTGAAACAATCGACCGTCCTGGTCGCTGCCCTTGCGGCTGCCGTCGTCGCCTCGCCTCTGACCGCCGCGACGCTGGTTGGGAACATAACCGCTGATTACATCTATCCGACCGCGGGTACTGTCTACGCCACCACGACCTTCAGTGCGGGTTCGACGGTCGTGTGCCCGGACGCGGGCGCCTGTTCTCCGTTCGTGGAAGCGGGAACACTCTGGGGTTCGGGAAGCGCCGTGGGTGTGACGGAAGATGCCGGATCCGGCTACAATTCGGCGTCGTTCAACGGCATGCAATTTACCGGCCTGACCTTCAACAACGGGTCGCATATCATCGGCTTCACGCTGGACACCGATCTCGCCGGGCTGACGGCAGCGAACATCGACTTCGGTGCGAATTGGATCAGCTACAATGCGCAGGGTTTGAGCTTCGCCGACGCACCCTATCACGTCACGCTGAAGCTGCTCACGAGCGATGCTCCTGAGCCCGCATCCTGGGCGATGATGCTCGGCGGGTTCGGCGCGATCGGCGGCGCGTTGCGTTCGCGCAGGAAGTCTTCGGTATCGTTCGCGTAAGTTCGCTTTTGGATGAAAGAAGCGCCGCCGCACCCCATGTGCGGCGGCGCTTTTTCTTGTTCCGAATGGATTTCGACGGCCACCGTAATCCTATTTTTGCTTGTTAGCGGCTGTCACTCTAGTTCTTATTGCAAGAGCGCCAGCCAAAATCAGTATAGACAGTAACTTCATGGTGGTGTCGTTGGGAAACGTGAGGAACAAATATAAGCCAAAAAGACCTATAGCTATTGATATCAATGTCAGTGATCGGCTGACTATTGGCGGCATTCGACAGTTTCCTCTTTAGAATAATATAAAGTATCGTAGCTTCGTTATTGCACTTTCCCTAACTGATTGCCGGCCGAAGATACCCGTACTGCCACCAGAATCCGGAACCGCGCCGAACTCAACTTGGCGGGTCAGCCTTCTCCTCCTCCGGCTTGTCCGTGCTCTTGCCGCGTTTGCGGATCGCAAGGATCAAGCCGCCGACGGCGCCAACGAGCGCGGTCAACGCGATCAGCGTCTTGCCCCATGAACCGAACAGGGTCGCGAGCGCATCGCCGAGCGTGGACGCATTCTGCAGCGCGGCCAGAAAGCCTTTCCAGGTTCCGACCTTCACCTTGACCGGAACGTGGCGTGTGTAGCTGTCGGATGCGACGAAGCGGTTGCCCTCCATGCGGCCAACCTCGACCAAGGCATCGAGCGCCGCATCGCCGCCCTTGTGGGGCCTGACGCTCCACAGCCAGGTCGAGGCAAGATCATTGCCGATCGCCTGAACCGCGCTGGTCTTCTCCTGCACATCGAAATCGGGATTGGGAAGCAGGGTGACGCGCATCACGGGCGCGACGTAGATCGGCTTCTGGCCGGCAAGCGCCTGCCCTTCGACCTGAACCTGGAGCTGGACCGCATCGGGCGCGACCGCGAACTGGAGTTCGTGCCAATTGTCGACCTCCATATCGCCGGGCGCGACAAATCCGCCGACGCCGGGCTTCGCGTCCGGCGCAGGTGCAGGAGCCGGGGGCGGGACGGCAGTAGGGGCCGGCGGGCCCGGCGGCGCTGAACCATCGTCCGGTGGGGTCGCGGATGGTGGTGCCGCGCTGGTGGCGACATCGAGCGCGGGACAATCCTGGGCTGCCGGGATGACCGATCCGTCGGGACAGGCCTGGGTCGCGGGCGGCGGTGGGGGTGGAGGCGGCGGAGGCGGCGGAGGCGGAGGGGGCGGCGTGGGCGCTGGTACCCCACCGATCGTGCCACGGTAGATGACATGGGTGTGGCCGGCGATCGGCCCGATCTGCCCCGGCAGGAAGGTGCAATGCCCGCTCACATAGATGTCGACCGCCGATCCGCGCGCGACGATCGAGCCCGCGGCGGGCGCAAAGCGCGTCACCCGGCCCGGCGCTCCCGTGCCCGGATCGCAGCGGATATTGCCGACGGACAGGCCCGCATTCTGCAGGAGCGCGCTGGCGGCATGGAGATCGGCATCGGCCGGCAGGGCCGGAACCGCGATCCGCGCCAATTGCATATCCGCGTGCGCGGCGGCGATGTGCTGGGTGACGATGTGCTGGGTAAGGTTCTGCCCGCTCGCCGGCGCGAGCGTCGCAGCCAAAGGCAACAGGATCGCAGCGGGGAGCAGCCCCCCAATCCAATAGCGCGTTCGCGACATAATGCCTCCCCCCGGGGCGGATCCAGCAGCGCCGTTGTACACGCTGGGGGGCGTTATTCCTAACGCGGCCGGCGATGCGGCTCCCCGCAACAGCCCGGACTGAAACTGAAGATAGGTAAAGTGGCACCGCAACAGGCATTCGCTGCCGCGATTGACGCCGGAGGAATCGCGCCGGGTTGCCTCCCCCGCCTCGTCACCCCCATATCATGCGGATGGCTTCCCAACCGCAATCACCGATCGCCGAAATCGCCGATTTCCTCGCCGATCCGGTCAAACCCGCCGATTTTCCGCAGACGATCCTGCGCTTTCGCAACGATCGTGCGGCGGCGTCGGTGGGGCTGGATGGCCTGTCCGACGAGGAATGGATCGCGCATTTCGGGCGGTTCCGGCCGCTGCCCGGCAACCTGCCCGGGCCGCTGGCGCTGCGCTATCATGGGCATCAGTTCCGATCGTATAATCCCGATATCGGCGACGGGCGGGGTTTCACTTTCGCGCAGCTTCAGGACGACAAGGGCCGCTGGCTTGACCTCGGCACGAAGGGTTCCGGTACGACGCCCTATAGCCGGTTCGGCGACGGGCGGCTGACGCTGAAAGGCGGGGTGCGCGAGATATTGGCGACGGAGATGCTGGAGGCATTGGGGGTCAACACGTCGAAGAGCTTCTCGCTGATCGAGACGGGCGAACAGCTTCAGCGCAACGACGAACCCTCCCCTACACGTTCGGCGGTGCTGGTGCGGCTGAGCCATGGCCATATCCGGATCGGCAGTTTCCAGCGGCTGGCGATGCTCGGCCAGACCGAGGAGCTGAACCGGCTTGCCGCCTATGTGATCGAACATCTTTATGGCGAGCGGGCGGGCGACGAGCCCGCGCTGCGGCTGCTGGAACAGGTGGTGCAACGCACCGCGCGGCTCGCCGCATCCTATATGGCGGCGGGGTTCGTCCATGGCGTGCTCAACAGCGACAATATCAACGTGACGGGCGAGAGCTTCGATTATGGGCCGTGGCGGTTCACGCCCTTTTGGGATCCGGAATTCACCGCGGCTTATTTCGACCATCAGGGGCTCTACGCCTTCGGACGCCAGCCGCAGGCGATCCATTGGGATGTCGTCCAGCTGGCGATCGCGCTGGCCAAGGTGGTGGCGATCGAAGCGCTCGCGCCGATCCTCGATACGTTCCCGGCGGCCTATGAGGCGGAATATGCCCGAGCGATGCTCGCGCGGCTGGGGGTGCGGCCGATCGGCGATGAGCAGGATCTCGCGCTGGTCCAGGCGATCGAGCAGGGGCTGGCGACGCGGACCGTCGGGATCGACCGCTTCTTCTTCGACTGGTCGGGCGGGCGGCGGCGGGCGGGGCCCTATGACCGCACCTATGCCGAACATTTTGCAGGCGTCGAAACGCCGTTGGCGCGTTATGAGGGCGCCCGCATGACCGACCATCCCTACTGGTCCGATCCCGAACCCTGCTCGATGCATATCGAGGAGGTGGAGGCCATCTGGACCGCGATCGACCAGGACGACGATTGGGCACCCTTGCACCACAAGGTTGCGGCGATCCGCCGAATGGGCGAGGCGCATTCATGGCCGAATTGATCAGCTACGAGCCCGCGACCGGCGCCGAATTGTGGCGCGGCGAAACCGGCGATGTCGAGGCGGAGGTCGCCGCCGCGCGCGAAGGCTGGATCGAGTGGGCGTCCAAGCCCTTCGAATTTCGCGCCGAGACGCTGCGCCGCTTCGCCAACAATGTCCGCGCACACGCGGACGCCTTTGCCGACCTGATCGCGCGCGAGACGGGCAAGCCCTTGTGGGAAGCCAAAGGCGAGGTCGAAACCGTCGTTGCCAAGGTCGACATTTCGGTGATGGCCTATGCCGAGCGCACGCCGCGCCGGCGGATGGAGGGCGCGATGGGCGCGCGCACCGCGATCCGCCACAAGCCGCATGGCGTGCTGGCGGTGCTCGGACCGTATAATTTCCCGGCGCATCTGCCCAACGGGCACATCGTCCCGGCCTTGCTTGCGGGCAATGGCGTGATCTTCAAGCCGTCGGAAAAGACCCCCGCCAGCGGCGCCTTCCTGGTCGATCGCTATCGCGACGCGGGCGTGCCGGAGGGTGCGATCCGGCTGGTCCAGGGCGGGCGCGACGAGGGCAAGGCGCTCGCGGCGCATATGGGCATAGACGGGCTGCTCTTCACCGGATCGGCCGCGGCCGGCGCCGCGCTCAGCCGCCAGTTCGCCGATACGCCGCAGCGCATCCTCGCGCTCGAGCTCGGCGGCAACAATCCGCTCGTGGTGTGGGAGCCGTCCGATTACCAGGCAGCGGCGACGATCGTGGTCCAGTCGGCCTTCCTCTCCGCCGGCCAGCGCTGCACCTGCGCGCGCCGGCTGATCGTCGAGGATGGCAAGGAAGGGCCGTTGCTGGAGGCGATCGGCAAGATCCTCGATCGGGTGATCATCGGCGCGCCGCACGACAATCCCGCGCCTTTCATGGGGCCGGTGATCGACAATGGTTCGGCGGTGGCGGTGCTCGACGCCTTCCTCGACCTGATCATGAAGGGTGGGATCGCGATCCGCCACATGGCCAAGCCCGATGCCGACAAGCCCTTCCTGACGCCGGGCATAATCGACGTCACCAGCATCGCCAACCGGCCCGACGATGAGGTGTTCGGGCCGATGCTGCAGCTGATCCGCGTTCCCGATTTCGACAGCGCGATCGCGGAGGCCAACGCCACCCGCTATGGCCTCGCCGCGAGCGTGGTGTGCGGCAATCCCGGGCTTTACGACCGCTTCTGGGCCAATGTCCGCGCCGGCGTGATCAACTGGAACCGCCCGACCAACGGCGCGCCATCCAACGCGCCGTTCGGCGGGGTCGGCATTTCGGGCAACCATCGCCCGAGCGCCTTCTACGCGGCGGACTATTGCGCCTATCCGGTCACATCCGTCGAGGCGGAACAGGCGCGGGCGACGATCGGGCAAGGGTTGCTGGAAAGTTGACGGTCGCCCCGGCGGCAGGGCGCCCCGCAAAGTATTACTTTGCGGGGACCCCGCAGGCCGGGGCCGCTGGAGATAAGGGCCGTCCTTCGCCTCCTGCGGCCCCGGCCTCCGCCGGGCGACGAACTAGGCCCCTGTATCCCAACGTGCGCGCTCGGCCTTGCCGAGGCCCATGCGGGCGAGTTCGCGTTGTCTGTCGATCAGCTGGTGCTTGAGCGCACCGCCCAGGTGCAGGACCAGCAGGCCGAGGAAGATCCAGCCCATCGTCTCGTGCCGCCCCTCATACAGCTCGTGCGTCTCCTTGATCTTCGCGGCGCCGTCGGGCTGGTTGGCGATGTCGGCGATCGGCTTGAGCTTGGGCAGCACGAACAGGCCCCAGATCATCGTCTGGCGCGGTTTGGGCGGGGGGCCCGGCTGGGGACCGGCATCGGCCTGGATCGCGGCGGGGATCGGCTTGTCGGCATGCGCGGAGATCATCGCCCAGCCGGTCAATGGCGACAGCAGCATCGCGCAATAAAGCAGGAAATGGACAAGTTTGGCGCCCACGAATTCCCATTTCTTCATCGGCAAATAGGGCGGCGGCTTGTGGGTCAGCCGCCAGAGGATCCGGATCAGCGTCAGCACCAGGATCGTTACGCCCGACGAGATGTGGAAGGCGAAAACCGCCTTCGGTACCATATCGTGGAACAGGCCGGTGGTCAGGTTGAAGAGAACCAGCAGCGCGATCGCCCAGTGAAGGAAGATCGCGACATTGGTGTAGCGCAGCCGTGCTGCAGCCTGGTCCGTCATATCGCTCTCCACCTCGTTTCGCTGTAGATCTAGCTGCCCGGTCGATCGGTTCAAAGCGCTTATGCGACGAAAGTATCTCTAGCGCCCCCCCAAGGATCGCTCGATTGCGCGGCTTATTCCCAGCGCCCATCTCGCACCCATCATGGCGAGCCTTCTCGATCCTCATGCCCGCGGGAAAGTCATCCTGGTGGGCGCCGGCCCCGGCGATCCCGGGCTGCTGACCTTGCGCGCGGTCGAGGCGCTCAAATCCGCCGATATCGTGGTGCATGACGGGCTGATCGATCCGCGCGTGCTGGATTATGCGCCAGCCGACGCGCAGCGCATCTCGGTCGCGAAACAACGTTCACGCCACACTTTGCCGCAGGACGCGATCAATGCGCTGATCGTCGCCCATGTGAAGGCCGGATCGATCGTCGTGCGCCTGAAGGGTGGCGATCCGTTCGTGTTCGGCCGCGGCGGCGAAGAAGTCGAGGCGGTGCGCGCCGCCGGCCTGACCGTGGAAGTCGTGCCCGGCGTCTCCGCCGCTCTGGGCTGCGCCGCCGAGGCGATGCTGCCGCTGACACACCGGGACTGGTCGAGCGCGGTGAGCTTCGTCGCGGGCCAGTGCAAGGGGCTGAGTGAGCAGAATTGGTCGGGGCTTGCCGGTCAGGGCCGCACGCTCGTCATCTATATGGGGCTCGCCAATGCGCGTGCGATCGCGGACAAATTGATGGCGGATGGCGTCGCGCCGGACATGCCGGTCGCGGTGCTGGAACGCGGCACGCTTCCCGGCGCGCGCGCGCTGCGCACCTTGCTCGCCGATCTTGGCGATATGGTCGCGCGCGATCGCGTGAAGAGCCCTTCGATCATCGTCGCCGGCGAGGTGGTTTTGCTGTCGGACGCCGCGAACCGACTGGCGACCTTTGCCGCCCAGGCGGAGGCGCTGGCATGAAGCTGATCACCGGAAATCATTTGTCCGAAGGGCATGTCATCTGGTGGACCGGCGACGGCTGGTCGCGCCATGTTGAGCATGCGGTCGATGTCGGCGACAAGGGCGAGCATATCGCGCAGACGGAAGCGACGGCGTGCCGCGTCAACAACCCCTATATCATCGACGCGCAGCCAAGTCCGAACGGCCCGGTGCCGAACCACATCAAGGAACGCATCCGCGCCACCGGGCCGACCGTGCGCCCGGACCTTATCCTCCAGCCGGCCGACCAAAGCGCCGGGAGCTATGTGATCTGATGTATCGCTACGACAAATATGACCAGGCGATCGTCGACGCGCGCGTCGAGGAATTTCGCGATCAGGTCGCGCGCCGCATCGCCGGCGAGATGAACGACGATCAGTTCAAGCCGCTCAGGCTCAAGAACGGTCTCTATCTGCAGCTCCATGCCTATATGCTGCGGATCGCGATTCCCTATGGAACGATCGATTCCCGCCAGCTGCGCGTGCTCGCGCACATCGCGCGCAAATATGATCGCGGCTACGGACATTTCACCACGCGCCAGAACATGCAGTTCAACTGGATCAAGCTGGAGGATGCGCCCGACATCCTGGCCGAGCTTGCCAAAGTCGAGATGCACGCGATCCAGACCAGCGGCGAAAGCATCCGCAACATCTCCGCCGACCAGTTCGCCGGCGCGGCGGCTGACGAAATTTGCGATCCCAGGCCCTGGGCCGAGCTGATCCGCCAGTTCACGACCTTCCATCCGGAATTCAGCTATTTGCCGCGCAAGTTCAAGATCGGGCTGACCGCGTCGGACAATGATCGCGCGGCGATCAAGCTGCACGATGTCGGGCTGCAGATCGTGCGCGCCGCCGACGGCGAGATGGGCTTCCGGGTGTTCGTCGGCGGCGGCATGGGCCGATCCCCGTTCGTGGCGAGCCTGGTGCGCGAGTTCCTGCCGGCGGGATCGATCTGCTCCTATCTCGAAGCGATATTGCGCGTGTGGAACCGTCATGGCCGCCGCGACAATATCCACAAGCAGCGGATCAAGATCCTGGTCCACGATCTCGGCGCGACGGAGTTCGCACGGCAGGTCGAGGAGGAATGGCGGACGCTCCAGCGGAATGACGACGATATCGGCCTTGCCGAATATGATCGGATCGCCGCTTATTTCGAGCCGCCCTTGTTCGAGCGGGGACTGAGCGACGAGCTGGATCTGTCCGATCCGCGCTTCGCCGCCTGGGTCGAGCGCAACGTCGATGCGCACAAGCAGCCGGGCTATGCGATCGCGACGATCAGCCTGAAGCCGATCGGCGGGATTCCGGGCGACGTCTCGGCCGATCAGATCGACCTGCTTGCAGACCTTGCCGAGGATTTCAGTTTCGACGAACTGCGCCCGACGCATGCGCAGAATGTGGTGCTGCCGCATGTCCGCAAGGCCGATCTCTATACGATCTGGCAAAAGCTCGACGCGGCGGGCCTCGCGACCGCCAATCTGGACCTGATCAGCGAGACGATCGCCTGCCCCGGCCTGGATTATTGCAGCCTCGCCAACACGCGCTCGATCCCGCTCGCGCAGAAGATTTCGGAGCGGTTCGCCGATCCCGCGCGCCAGCTCGACATCGGCGAGCTGAAGCTCAAGATTTCGGGCTGCATCAACGCCTGCGGCCATCATCATGCCGGGCATATCGGCGTGCTCGGCGTGGACCGTAAGGGCACCGAGAATTTCCAGCTGCTGCTCGGCGGTTCGGGTGCGGAGGATGCGAGCCTCGGCAAGATCGTCGGCCCCGGCTTCAGCGAGGATGGCGTGGTCGACGCGATCGAGCGCGCAGTCGAGAAATATCGCGCGATCCGCACACCCGGCGAGCGCTTCCTCGACACGTACCGTCGCGTCGGCGTCGAGCCGTTCAAGGAGGCGATCTATGTCTGAGACCGCCATCCCATCCAGCCTGCGCTTCCGCGACGACGAACCCGCCGACGAGCCGGCCGTCTCGCTCGACGCCTTTCTCGATCAGCCCGAGGCGGTATCCGTCCGGATCGAGGGCGGCGACGATGTGCGCCTGCTCGAACCCGCATTCGCGCGGCTGAAACTGGTCGAAGTGGATTTCCCCCGCTTCCGCGATGGCCGTGGCTACTCCTCCGCGCGGATCCTGCGCGAGATGGGCTATCACGGCGAATTGAAGGCGGTCGGCGACGTGCTGGTCGATCAATTGCTGTTCATGCGCCGCTGCGGCTTCGACAGCTTCGCGCCCAACGCGCCGATCGATCTCGCGGTCGCGGTGCGCGCGCTCAATCAATATGATTTCGTCTATCAGCAGGCGGCCGATGCGCGCGTGCCTGTATGGAAATTGCGTCATGGCTGAAGCGGCACGCAAGCTCGATACGATCGATGTCAGGCCCGCATTCACGCAGGCCGAGGTCGAGGCGCTCAACGCCCGCTATGCCGGCGTCGAGACGCTGGAGATGCTGCGGGCGCTGTTCGCCGAGAACATCCTTGGCGAGACGGCGATCGTTTCCTCCTTTGGCACTGAAAGCGCGGTGCTGCTCGACCTGATATCGCGGGTCGCGCCTGAGACCCCCGTAGCGTTCGTCGACACGCTCAAGATGTTTCCCGAGACGCTCGCTTATCGCGACGCGTTGCTCGACCGGCTCGGCATGCACAATCGCCGGATCATCACCCCCGACGCGCAGGTGCTGGCGGCGAAGGATGCGACCGGGCTGCGCTGGTCCTACGACCCCGATGGCTGCTGCGCGATCCGGAAGGTCGAACCGCTCGCGCGCGCCAAGCAGGGCCTCGACAGCTGGTTTTCCGGCCGCAAGGCGTTCCAGTCGCAGACCCGCGCCAATTTGCCGCGCTTCGAGCTGGAAGACGGCCGGCTGAAGGTGAACCCGCTCGGCGACTGGACCAAGGACGATCTGGAAGCCTATTTCGCCGAGCGCGATTTGCCCCGCCATCCGCTCGAGGCCGAAGGTTATCTCTCGATCGGCTGCTCGCCCTGCACCAGCAAGGTCATGCCGGGCGAAGATCCCCGCGCCGGCCGCTGGCGCGGCTGGGACAAGATCGAATGCGGCATCCACACCCCGCTCGACGGGCCGAGCGCGGACGATCCGATCTTCTAAGTTGGCTCAGGCGGCCGAGGGGGTTCGCGCTTCGGCGAGCCTTGGCTGACCCTCGAACAGCGCCGCGCGCGCTACGGCGAGCATCAGCGCCGAGAGGATGAATGGCGCCACGGGCACGCCGGTCGAAAATGCGAGCGTGCGCGACAGGAGCGGCAGGACGTAGCCTGCGCCGAGCAGGATCTTCTCCCACGTCGCGAAGCCGCGCCGCAGCCCTTCGGAGAACAGCCAGGCCAGCGGGATCGCCAAAGCGGTCAGATCATAATCGAGCAGGAAGGGACTCATCAGCAAAGTCGCCGCCGCGGCGAGTGCGGCGGTGCCTCCAGGAGCGGTGCTGCGCCTGCGGGCCACCCAGGCCAGCAATGCTCCCGCGCCCAGTGCGACGCTCAATTGCGCGGCATAAGCGAGCGCGACAGGCTCGTGGAGGACGCGCATCGCTGCGAAGATGCTCACCATTTTTTCCGGTGGGACCAGCCCCTGATCGAGAATAGCGCGGCCGAGCGAGGCGCCATTCACAAAAGCCGTCCAGCTGCGCGTGCCGAACATGAGCAGCGACGCCGCGCACAGCGCCGTCGCGCTGATCAACGCGCTGAGTATCGATCGCCAATGCGCGCCGGCGATCAGCAGCACCGGCAGTGCCAGCGCCATGTGCGGTTTGATGATCAATGCGCCGAGAAGCGCGCCGCCGATCCATGGCCGCCGGTCGAGCAACGCCAGCCCTCCGCCGAGCAAGGCCGCGGTCAGGAATCCATTCTGGCCGTGCCCGATATTGGTCAGCACCGCCGGGAAAGCAGCAACGGTTATGAGCGCGCCCTTATGCCGCACCAGCCAGAGCCGGATCGCCATGAGATAGGCGCCGCCGGTGAGCATCAGCCACAAAGGCAAGGCGGCAAAATAAGGCAGCAACCCGAATGGCATGCAAAGGATCAGGAAAGCCGGCGGATAAAGGAAGGAGGAGACGCCGGGATCGACCGGCATCGCCGCGCGCTCATAGGCGCCGATGCGGGCAATATTCCACGCCGCCTCGGGCGTGCCGGCGAGCGCCAGTCGGGCGGCGGACCAGAAAGCCAGGAAATCGGTGCCGAGCGGCTTGCCGGTGGGATCGATGCCGGCGTGACTGAACGCGATCAGCCCGGCCGCAGCAAAGAGGCCGCCGAGCGCGAGCAGGAGCCGATAGGCCCGCGCGCGCCGCGCATCGAACCAATCGGCGTCACGAAGGAAGCTCAGCAAAAGGCCAGACATGGCCCGTCATGCGACGCAGCCGGCTGCTATCAGGTTAACGCCGCCATGATATTATGCGGGGCGAAAGCGTGCTCGCTTGCGGAATTAGGGGGCGCGGCTCTGCCGCGCCCCCTCCCCCAACTGATCAGAAGCTGGCGGTGATCGTGCCGACCACGGTCGTACGCGCCGCCTTGCGGAAGTCGTTCGTCGACGCTGCCGCGTCGAATGGGGCAGTGTACGACTTCTTCACGTTGGTGCCGACGCCCGAAATATCGAAGGTCAGCGCCTTCCACTTGTAGCTCACGCCGGCCACGAAATCGAAATATTGATGGCCGACATAATCGAAGCCGCCGCCGGTGTGCCCGAGATGAGTGTGGATCGTCCAGGGCGTGCTGACGGGCGAGAAGCTGAGCTCACCGAACAGATAGACGTTGGAGTGGGTCGCGGTCGCCCAATCCTTGAAATAGGACTGGTTCGGTGCCCAATTGACGCCCGCCTTGGCGGTGACCGGGCCGAACACCTTGCTCACGTCGCCATAGAGTTCGTAATAGCTTTCGCTGATCCCGACCGCCCTCTTGCTGCCCGGATAGAGATAGCCATAGAGGCCGCCGTCGATCGTGAGGCCGCTCGTGAAGGTGTGCGCATAGCCGCCATAGACGTCGATCTCGGTGCCGCCGATGTTCACGGCGTTATTAGCGCTGGCGCTCGATCCCCACGTCGAAACGTAGAAGCCCGACGCATGGCTGATCGTGAAGGCGCCCTGGACGACGGGCTTGTTGTCCGACTGCGCAATACCGCGGAAACGATATTGGGAGGCGACAGCGGCCGAACCGGTGATGGTAAATTCAGAAGCAGGCGCCGCCGCGGCGGCTGGAGCGGCACTGGCCGCAGGAGCAGAGGAATCCTGCGCAAATGCGGGAGCTGCCGCCATCGAGGCGGCCGTGAGGGCGAGAAGGCCGGAGCGGAAATTCATCATGAAACCCCTTTGATTCTTTTCAAGGGTTCCACCTGCGCCACGCTGTGCGAGGCCTCATTGGACGGGCCGCCACTACGTCGTGGAGCTTCTTTTTAACAACGATTGCTGCGGTGCACAAGTGGCATCCTTGCCACATGGCACGGCGATTTCGGCAAACCGGGCGATCGGCCCGGTTGGTAAAAAAAGGAACGCCGCCGGTCATTCGACCAGCGGCGCTCTTCGATGCGTTTGAAAGCGAAAGCTTAGCCGAACGACACGGCCGCCTTGCGACGGGTCCGCAATGCGCCACCGATCGCGCCGAAACCGGCGAGCATCAGAGCCCAGCTCGCGGGCTCGGGCGCATCGCTCGTCTCGGCAACCTTGGTCGCGCCGATCTCGGCATCCCACTCCCAGCCGTTGCTGTCATTGCCGAGGAAGCCGACGAAGCCACCGGTCAGGTTGCTGCTCGGGCTGAAGGTCAGGTTGATGTGCTGTGCCCCGGCGTCTGCCGAGAAGGTGTAGGCCGATTCGCCGTCGTAATAATCGTCGTAGTCGTACGAGAAGACCCCGCCGTTATCGCTGAAATACATCGGGCCGGTGTCGCCCGCGCCCAAATTACCCAAATCCCACTCGCCGCCGATGCCCAAAGCATAGGCATATCCGCTGGTAGCGACACCGGTGAACTTGGCGTTGGTCAGCGCGGCGTCGGTTACGACCTGCAGGAACGACGTGTCATTATAGCTGTCATAACCTGCATAGATCGAAACCTTGGCCGCAATGGCCGGCATCGCGCTGCTGGCAACCAGCAACGCCAGAACAAGCTTCTTCATAATATCCCCCAAACAGGCGAAAGGCTTCGCCAAGCTGATACCCGAATCCAAACCCCATGTTGGACCGGGTAAGGTCTCGTTAACGCGGAATTAATCGCTTGCCAACCGCCGGCCTGCGCGCCCGGAAACCGGGCCTAAGCCACCCCATTTAGCCCGAATGGGATGGCCTTGCGCCGCTCGCCCAACCGGCGGCGTTCAGAAGATCAGCTTGCGTATCGTGATCGACACCGTGCGCCCCAGCGGATCGAGATAAGCGGGCTGATAGCGAAGCGGGGTGCCTCCATTCGCGTCGCGTACGCGCTGGCGGCTGTCGAACAGATTGTTCACCCCGACGCTCACCCGCAGTCCCCGTGCCCAGGGCTTGGCCATGAACTTCGGCATGCCGCCCAGATCCGCGAAAGCCCGCAGGTTGAGCGTGGTAAGGCTCGAGAAGCGAAGGTCGCCGGTCGTCCCCGCTCCGTCGCCATGGACAAAGGTCGCGCTTTTCCAATTGCCCTCAGCGCGCACGCCAAGGCCGTTGTTGGAATAGCCGAGCTGCAACTGGACCTGATGATCGGAACGGCCACCGCCCCCGCCGACCGAATCGCCATTGAGCAGATCGAGCAACGGCACGCCCGGCCGGATCAGCACGTCGTCGCGGATCGTCCATGTATCGTAGATCGCCACCTGCAGCCGGCCGGCCGCGCCGCCGAACCGTCCGCCACCGCGGCCGCCGCCGCCGCCACCGAAGCCGCCACCGCCGCCACGGAAACCGCCCCCGAATCCACCGCCCCCGGGCGGAGGTCCGCCCGCGGGCGGTCCACCGGCATCAGCTGGCGGAGGCGGTGGAGGCGTGCCTTGGGTGGGCTGCGCATTCGCAGCCGTCTGCTGCCCCGCCGGAGCCGTGGCGGGGGCAGGCTGCCGCTGCTGCTGGAAGCGCTGGCGCGCTTCCTCCAGATCCTTCTTGTTTCCGGCGAGAGTCGGCTGGAAACGATTGAACGGGATAGGCGGCGGCAGATTCTGCCCCGCGCGCCGCGCCGCGATCCAGGTTTCGAACTTCTTCTGGATGATCGATTTCAGATTGATCGAGAAATTGAGGCCGAAGCGCAACGTATCCTGCCGCTCGCGTTCGAAATTCACCGAGCGCGTGTCGATCCGGACGAGATTGCCGGCGCCATCGCGCGTGAAACGATCGGGGAAGGCCGCTTCAAGGTCGGCGGTCGGCTCGGGCAGCGAAGCAATCGGATTGTTGGTTCGCGTGCTGAAATAATTGGCGATGACGGTCAGGTCATTCTTCTCGCCGAACGGCTTGAGCGTGAGCCCGAGCTTCCAGACGTGGCGCTGGCTTGCGAGCAGATCGGGATTGCCGCCGCTCACCTGGGTCACGTCGACCGTCGTCCCGCGCACATAATCGAACACGCGCACCTGTGGGGTGATGATCGTGGGATCGCCGAGCTGGTTGACCGTCGGCGCATCCTCGTCGCGCGTATAGGAGCCGATCAGGTTGATCGCGGCATTGGGATTCCACACGAAGCCACCGCCGACTTCGGTCAGCGTGCCGAAATCCGATAGCTGGCGCACCGCCAGATTGGCGTTGAGCGAGAGATTGCCCATCCACGGCAGCACGCCGGTACGGCGGCTGGTGAGCGGCAGGTCGAAATTGGCCTGCCCGTTAAAGTTCCGCCGGCTGAGGCTGTTCGATTGTTCGATTGAACCGCGCGTCGAGCTGGCATCGAAGCCAATATATTCGAAGCCGGCCTTGATGTTGGTCGAGAGGTCGCCGGCCGGCAATTTAAGCAGCGGTCCGCCCACCACCGCCTGGAAATTGCCGGTATCCGAGATGGAATGCGCGCGATTGGTTTGCAGCGCGCCGAACTGGCCCGGCGCAAAGACCGCATAGGGGTTTGCGGTCGGATCGAGCGCGGTCAGCCGTGCCTGGAAGGCGCTGGTGTCGAACCCCGTCTGGGTGCGCGTCAGGCTGTCGCCATGATCGTAATTGCCCGTCACCGACCAGCGCCAGCGCGCTTTGTCGCCGTTGATCGTGAGGCCGCCATGCGCGGTCAGATTGTCGGTCCGCTGATGGAGCGGATCCGTTTCGAGATAGCGAAATACCGTCGCGTCCGCACCCGATTGCGAGAAAGGATCGCCTGCGGGCACATTGAAAACGGTGCCCGGAAGGCCCTGCAGGCTGTCGCCGGTCGAATAAGACAGGCTGCCGTTCAGCGTCAGGGTCGAGCGGGCGAAGATCGGCCGCGCATAGACGACATTGTCGCTCCATTGCTGCGACGAGCCCTTGAGCGTGCGGTCCCTGGCGATATTGGTCCCGTCGGGGCCCACATCCGCCACGCCGCGCTGGCTTTCGCGCAGCTTGGCGTTGGCCTGGTAGCGCAGGTTTGCGGTCAGGCGGCTGTCGCCGCGGATGCGGACATAATTGGCTTCGGGATTGGTGCTGGCGCCGCCGCCCTCGGTCGAGATGGTGCCCCCGGCCTGACCGATCAGCGCAAGGAAACGCTGGCGCAGCACGATGTTCACCACCTTCTGGTCGGCGGTGTAGCCATATTTGAGCGCGACCTCCTCGGGCAATATCTCGACGCGCGAGATCGCCTCGGTCGGCAGGTCGCGTATCTCGGCAAAGCCCGAAATACGCCGGCCGTTGAGCAGCATCACCGGCTGTCCGCCGCGCCCGCTCGTCGTCTGCGGCGAGAGCTGATTGAGCAGATCGGAGATGTTGTTGACGCCATAAGCGCGCACGTCGGCCGGGTTGAGCGTCACTTCCGGGGGAATATCGCCGACCACCGATCCACGCGGCTTCTGGCCGGTGATGACGACCTCTTCCTCATCCGCCGCGTCTGCGCCGGCGGGAACCGTCGGCGCGGCAGCGGCGGCACCCGCGGGCGCTGCGCGTGCAGGGACAGCCGGGGCAGGAGCTTGCGGCGCGGCCTGGGCGAGCGCCATGTGCGGCGTGATCAGCAACGGCAAAGCCAACAGAAACGAAACCTGGCGCACTTGATCCCCTTTGTGGTGCTTATCGGTTTCCGGGAACGAACGACGTCCCGAGCTGGCTTCAGCCCGGGACGCCTTTGCGGCCTGGAATCGGGACCTTGAACGCCGGCTTATCGCTTTCCCGTCGGCGAAAACGCGAATTTTGCGTGAGGGTTCTTCTCAGATCAGCCCGGCAAGCGGGCTCGACGGATCGGCGTAGCGGCGCTTGCCCATCCGTCCGGCGCGATAGGCGAGCCTTCCGGATTCGACCGCCGCCTTCATCGCCGCGGCCATCATGATCGGATCCTTGGCCTCGGCGATCGCGGTATTCATCAATACCCCGTCGCAGCCCAATTCGAGCGCGAGCGCCGCGTCGGAGGCGGTGCCGACCCCGGCGTCGACGATTACCGGCACCTTCGCGCCTTCGACGATCAGCCGGATCGTCACCTGATTCTGGATACCCAGGCCCGATCCGATCGGCGCGCCGAGCGGCATCACCGCGACCGCGCCTGCATCCTCCAGCCGCCTGGCGGCGATCGGATCATCGACGCAATAGACCATCGGCAGGAAGCCTTCCTTGGCGAGGATCTCGGTCGCGCGCAGCGTCTCGACCATGTCGGGATAGAGCGTGCGCGCCTCGCCCAACACTTCAAGCTTCACCAGATCCCAGCCGCCCGCCTCGCGCGCCAGCCGAAGCGTGCGGATCGCCTCCTCCGCATTGTAGCAGCCCGCCGTGTTGGGCAGATAGGTGACCTTCTTCGGATCGATGAAGTCGGTCAGCATCGGCGCCTTGGGATCCGACACGTTGACGCGGCGCACCGCGACCGTGACGATATCCGCGCCCGATGCTTCGACCGCGGCGGCGTTCTGCGCATAATCCTTATATTTGCCGGTGCCGACGATCAGCCGCGAACGGAAGCTGCGCCCCGCAACCGTCCAGCGATCTTCATCGACCGTTGCCGCATGATCGCCGCCGCCAACAAAATGGACGATTTCCAACTCGTCGCCATCCTCGAGCAAGACTTCGCCGATGGTAGAACGCGGCACCACTTCCAGGTTGCGCTCGACCGCCACCTTCTCGGGGACAAGCCCAAGTTCGTTGGCAAGCGCTGCTATGCTCAAACCGGCGCGCACGCGCTTATGCTCGCCGTTGACCGTGACTGTGATGGTGCCGTCGGTGTGAATTGGAGTCGTCATGCCTCTGCTCTAGAGCCTGATCGTTTTTGGTGGAAGCGCTTCGCGCTTCCGCCGAAAGCGTGAATCAGGCTCTATTCAAATGGTTGAGACCTTGATTCACGCTTCAAGCTGATTCAGCTTGAAGCGATCAAGGTCTAAGGATTGGACGCGGCGGATGAAACCCAATAGCTGCGTTCGCGCGCTGGACGTAACGGCCGCGCTTTGCCAATAGCGCCGCTCCACTTTCAAAAGGGCATCGGTGGATGACCGAAACCAATAATATGATGCAGGTCGATGCCGGGCTGGTTCGCCAGCTCGCCGAATTGCTCGACGAGACCCGCCTCACCGAAATCGAGGTGCAGGATGGCGACCGGCGTATTCGTGTCGTGCGTAACGTCTCCGTACCGGCGGCGGCCTCCGTTTCCGTAGCCAGCGCACCCGCGGCGCCCGCCCCGGCGGCCGCACCCGCGGCACCGGCTCCGGCCGCGCCCGCCGGTGACCATCCCGGCACGGTCAAATCGCCGATGGTCGGCACGGCTTATCTGTCGAGCGCACCCGGCGTGAAGGCGTTCGTCGCGCCCGGCGATCAGGTCGCGGCAGGCGACACGCTGCTGATCGTCGAGGCGATGAAGGTGATGAACCCGATCATCTCTCCGCGCGCCGGCAAGGTCGTGCAGCTGCTGGTCGAGAATGGCCAGCCGGTCGAGTTCGACCAGCCACTCGCCATCGTCGAGTGAATTAAGTGGCGGAGATCAAGAAGGTCCTGATCGCCAATCGCGGCGAGATCGCGCTGCGCATCCATCGCGCCTGCCATGAGATGGGCATCAAGACCGTCGCCGCGCATTCGACCGCGGATGCCGAGGCGATGCATGTCCGCCTGGCGGACGAGGCGATCTGCATCGGGCCGCCGTCGGCGACCGATTCCTATCTCAACATCCCCAACCTCATCTCCGCCGCCGAGATTTCGGGCGCGGACGCGATCCACCCGGGCTACGGCTTCCTGTCCGAGAACGCCAAGTTCGCCGAGATCGTCGAGGCGCACGGCATCATCTGGATCGGCCCCAAGCCCGAACATATCCGGACGATGGGTGACAAGATCGAGGCCAAGCTGACCGCGGCCAAGCTCGGCCTGCCGCTCGTTCCCGGCTCGGACGGTCCGGTCAAGGATCTTGCCGAGGCCAAGAAGGTCGCCAAACAGATTGGCTACCCCGTCCTGATCAAGGCCGCCTCGGGCGGCGGCGGGCGCGGCATGAAGGTCGTGCCCGAGGAAAGCCAGCTCGAGACATTGATCGAGCAAGCGGGCAGCGAGGCGGCGGCGGCGTTCGGCGATGCCACCGTCTACATGGAAAAATATCTCGGCGACCCGCGCCACATCGAATTCCAGGTGTTCGGCGACGGCAATGGCCATGCGATCCACCTCGGCGAACGCGATTGCTCGCTCCAGCGCCGCCACCAGAAGGTCGTCGAGGAAGCGCCCTCGCCCGTCATCTCCGCCGAGCAGCGCGCGGAAATGGGGAGTATCGTCGCCAAGGCGATGGCCGACATGGGCTATCGCGGCGCCGGCACGATCGAATTCCTCTACGAAGACGGCAAATTCTACTTCATCGAGATGAATACCCGCCTCCAGGTGGAGCATCCGGTAACCGAGGCGATCACCGGGCTCGATCTGGTGCGCGAGCAGATCCGCGTTGCCGAGGGCCATCCGCTCACCTTGCGCCAGGAAGACGTGGTCTTCCGGGGCCATGCGATCGAATGCCGCATCAACGCCGAGGATCCGCGGACTTTCGCGCCGTCGCCCGGGCTGGTGAAGCAATATCATGCGCCGGGCGGGATGAACGTGCGTGTCGATAGCGGGCTCTACGCGGGCTATCGGATCCCGCCTTATTATGATTCGATGATCGCCAAGCTGATCGTCTACGGCACGACCCGCAACGGCGCGCTCCGCCGGCTGCGCCGCGCGCTGGAGGAGTTCGTGGTCGACGGGGTCAAGACCACGATCCCGCTCCACCAGGCCCTGCTGAACGATCCCGATTTCCTGGCTGGAAATTACACGATCAAGTGGCTCGAACAGTGGCTGGCGGCCCAAGAGGAATGAAGGCCACCATCTACCACAATCCCCGCTGCTCCAAGTCGCGCGAGACGCTCGCCTTGCTCGAAGCAGCGGGCGCCGATGTGACGATCGTCGACTATCTCAAGACGCCGCCGCGCCGGGACGAACTGGCGCGCCTCTACGCCAAAGCAGGCATGAGTCCTCGCGAGGGGCTGCGCACCGGCGAGGATGCGGCCAAGCTGCTTAAGAATGCGTCGGACGACAAAATCCTCGACGCGATGATCGCCGATCCGATCCTGATCGAACGTCCGCTGGTCGAAACCGAAAAGGGCGTGCGGCTCGGCCGTCCGCCCGAGAAGGTCCGCGAGATCCTTTAGCCACGAATGACACAGCCGGTCGTCCAGCTCTTCGTGAACGACCGGGCGGGCTCGCTGTCCCAGCATCGCGTCGCCGCACTCCAGCGCGAACTGGAGGCTGCGGGGGCGCGCGTGATCCTGACGTCCACCGGGGCCGGCGCCCTGATCGTTTCCGACGATGCGACCCAGGTCTGCGCGGTCGGCGGCGACGGGACGCTCCGCCACGTCATAGCGGCGATCGTGCGGGCGGGCCGGCCAATCCCGATGAGCATCTTCCCGAGCGGGACGGTCAATTTGCTGGCGCGCGAATATGGCTATGGCCGCGATCCCGCCGCCTTCGCCCGCCGCATCCTAGGGCAAGCCGCGGCGCGTCTCGGCCGCTACGCCACGATCGGCGATATCCTGATGTTCACCTGCGCGAGTGTCGGTCCGGACAGCGCCGCCGTCGCCAGGCTGAGCCCGCGACTGAAGCGCATGATCGGACGCGCCGCTTATGGCGTGGCATTCCTCGACATCCTGATCCGCTGGCCGCGCCCGAAACTGCGATTGCAGGCGAAGGGCGAAACGATCGCGTGCGAGGCGGTCTATATTGCCAAGGGGCTTTATTATGCCGGCCCGTGGAGTTTCGCGCCGGGTGCGGCGGCGGACGATCCATTCCTGCATGTCGTCGCGCTCAAGCAGGCGCGCCGCCGCGATTTCATCCGATTCCTGTGGGCCTTGCTCCGGCATGATGATCTACGGCGCGACCCGAACCTGATCCACCTCACCTGTGACGCGCTCAAGATCGCCGGCGCGGGCGCACCGCTCCAGGCCGACGGGGATATCGTGGCGCATCTACCAGTCGAAATCGCGATCGACCCGACCGTGCAGCGCTTCGCTTAATCCTGCCCAAGGAATTCGCGGATCAGCGCAGCGGTCAGCGCCGGTTGTTCTTCAGGAAAGAAGTGACCCCCCGCCACCGCTTTCCCCCGTACGTCATTGGCCCAGCGCCGCCACAGGCCGAGCGGCCCGCCATCGTCTTCATACCAGCTCGCGAGGGCGCCTTTGTCGCTCCATAGCGCCAGAAGCGGACAGACGATGCGCCGTCCCGCGTCCAGATCGGCCTTGTCGATCTCCCGGTCGATGCCTGCCGCGGCGCGATATTCCTCGCAGATGGAGTGTATGCGTGCGGGGTCACGCAACGCATCGATATAGGCTTCGCGTATCCACGCCGGGAACGCGTCCGGCGATGAACCCCACTCCCCCATCGCATTGTCGACGACCGCATCGGGTGCCGCCGCCAACAGGCGCTCAGGGAATGGCGCGGGCTGGGCGAGCAAAGAAAACGGCCAGAAGCCGAGCGCGAGCCGCGCGTCGGCGCGATCCCACACGTCATAGGTTGGTATCACATCGAGTACCGCCACCCGGGTGACGCGATCCGGATGATCCAGCGCGGCGCGGTAGGCGACGCGCCCACCCCGGTCGTGGCCAATGATAGCGAAGCGCTCGTGTCCGGCCGCGCGCATGGTTTCGACCAGCGTCGCGGCCATCTCCCGCTTGGACATGGATCCATGATCGGGCGCATCGGCCGGGCAAGAACTCTGCCCATATCCGGGCAGGTCCGCCGCAACCACGCTGAAGTCAGTGGCGAGCAAAGGCGCCACCGCATGCCACATCAGGCTGGTTTCGGGAAAACCGTGGAGGAGGAGCAGAGCTGGCCCGCTCCCGCCTTCCCGGACGAACACCGAGCCTCGGTCCGTCGTGACCGAACGCGCGGTGAAGCCGGGAAAGGCGGGCCGTTCCATCGCGAGAAAACCGCCGAGGCCGATGCCTGTTCAATCCCGGCGGTATCTCGGCGCCCGCGTCGCGCCATCCGGGTCTGCTTGGCCTTGCCGTAGGGCATCCGCCGCGTGCCGGGTTTGCTGAGCGTCGAATTGCCGCGCACCGGCGGGCGGCCACTGCAGGCGGACGGCGACATTGTCGCGACGCTGCCGATCTACATTGCGATCAGCCAGACCCCGCAGGCCTTTGTCTGCCCTCCGGGGCACCTGCCTATATAGGCAATTGTCCCGGTGCCGATGAACCGCGACAGCAGTGCCCTGTGCGTGGGGTACAGGGAGATAGCGTAATGAAGGTAGTTTTGCGGACGGCATTTGCCGTCGCCGCGGGGTTTCTCCTCGCGCAGGGCGCGATGGCGCAGGATTGCGAGAGCGAAGGCGATTGCGGCGGCGGCGGTGGCCCGCCGTCTTTGCCATATCTGCCGAGCACCGCCGTTTCCAAGGGCGCGACCTTCTTTGCTTATCCTTCGGATGGCTGGAACAGCACGGTCGTTCAGGGAACATCCTATTATAATGGTGGCGCGGGCGCTTATTATCTCGCGACCTTCGGCGGTGGTACCGGCGTGCCTTTCGACGACGCTGTCCACAGCTATGGCAGTGGCAATTCGGTCGTCACCTTGCAGAGTTTTTTCCAGCCCGATCCGACGATCGCGCTCACCGCGCATCAGGACAGCTTCCACGGCCGCGCCGACGTCGGCGTGACCCTGGGTTATCTGGTGACGCTGGCAACTCCCAACGCCGCGACCGCGGACGCAATCCAGGCGCTGATGGGATCCAATCCGTTCGCCACCGTGCAGGGCTCTTACAGTCTGAGCGCGTCAGGCTACGGCAAAAGCTACGCCAACGCCTATAGCGGCTATGGTCCCAATGGCGACAACAGCTATCGTGCCGGCTCGGTATGCGATGATACCGCCAATATCGGCGGCTGCGGAGCCAACGCCTTCAACATCAACCTCGGCTTCGTAAGGGGCGATCAGTTCGCCGACGGCAACGCCAATTACTTCTACGCAGTGGTCGATCTTTCGGCGGAAGCCGACGCCGGCCTCGGCAATCTCGGCGTGTGGCCGGGCGATGCATCGGCGTTCATCGATCCGACGATTACCCTGTCCTCGCTTCTCACCAATTCGCCTTATGGCTTCACGCTCGATGTCGGCGGCTTCGGCGTAGCCCCGGCGGCCGGCGGGGTGCCCGAGCCGGCGAGCTGGGCCCTGATGCTGGCTGGGTTCGGCATGCTCGGCGGGATGCTGCGGCGGCGCCAGTCGGTCAGCTTCGCCATCTGATTTCTGCCGGCGCGACCGGGATCGCTTCCGGTCGCGCCGCCTTTATGGCAAGCCGCTCTGGGGTTGGGGGCCCCGACACATGGCGACGTTGCTGCTGGTCGACGATCATCCGCTGTTCCGCGAAGGCTTCGCGCAGATGGTGCGTGCGCTTCGCCCCGACTGGCATCTGCTGCTCGCCTCATCCGCCGACGAAGCCGAAGCGATAGTGCGGAGTGATCCGACCATCACGCTGGCGGTGATCGATATCAACCTGCCCGGCCGCGATGGCTTCCACCTGTGCGAGCAATTACGCGCCACCACCACCACGCGCGCCATCCTGATATCGGGCCGCGAGGATGAAGGGGCCCGGATCCGCGCACGCACCAGCGGTGCTGCCGGCCTGATCGCAAAGTCCGCTTCGCCCGAAGCGATCGTGGGATTGATCGATCAGGTTCTCGGCGGTGGCAGCGCATTCGAAACGCAGGCCTCGACGCGCGTCGCAATCCCGCCTCTTTCCCCTCGCCAGTTGCAAGTGCTCGGCCTGCTTGCGGAAGGCCATGGCAACAAGGAAATCCGCCACCGGCTGGGCATCGCCGAACGGACCGTGCGGGCGCACCTCACCGAATTGTTCCAGCTGCTCGGCGCTCACAGCCGTACGCACGCGCTGATCCGTGCGCGCGAACTGGGGCTGGTGGCTTGATCGATCCGATCCGCGCCGAAGCGGTACGGACGCTCTATCTGCAAGCACGCACTTCGGCCGCCGCCGCCGCGATCGTCACGCTCTACATGGTGGGCACGGCCTGGGCATTCACGCCCGCGCCGATCGTGATCGGCTGGCTGGTGGTGCAAATCGCCACCCAGGTCGCCCGCGAAGCCCTGCTGCGCACGTGGCATAACAAAGTCGTGCCAGATGAGCAGCTGCCGCGATGGGCACGTCTCTATACCGCCTATATGGGCCTCGCCGGTCTCGTGTGGGGCGCGACGATGTTCCTGTTCGCGCACCCGGCCGAGCCGATCACGGTCGCGCTCACTTTATGCGGCCTCTATGGCATTTCGAGCGGCAGCATCCCCGGAAATGCCTATAATCTGCCGGGCGTCCACGCCTTCGTCGGCCTGATCTTCAGCGCCGTATTCGCGCGGCTGCTGCTGGCCGGCGGCTGGCATTATGCGGTGCTCGGTTTCGCCTCCGCCGGGTTCGGCGCGATCATGATCATGTTCGGCCGCGTCCAGGCGCGCACCGTGACCGAGGGCTTCCGCATTCGTTTCGAGAATGTCGCATTGCTGGGCGCGCTGCGCGAGCGCACGGCAGAAGCAGAAGAAGCCCGCCACCGCGCCGAACATGCCAATATCTCCAAATCGCAATTCCTCGCCGCCGCGAGCCACGATCTGCGCCAGCCGCTCTATGCGTTGAGCCTGTTCTCGGCTTCGCTCGACGCGCTCAAACTGGATGAGGAGGCGCGGATCGTCGTAGGCGATATCCAGCTAAGCATCAGCGCGCTCGAAAGCCTGTTCAACGGCCTGCTCGATATTTCGCGGCTGGAAACGGGGGCGATCCAGCCGCGCCTGGAGACGATCGACGTTGACGGCCTGTTCGATCGGCTCAGCCAATATTTCCGACCGATAGCGATTGAACGCGGGCTCGATCTGCGATTCCGCTCGAATGGCGAACAGGTGAGCAGCGACGCCACCTTGCTCGAGCAGACGCTCTCGAACCTGCTTTCCAATGCGCTGCGCTGCACGCATCGCGGTGCCGTGCTGGTGGCCGCCCGGCAGCGGGGAGCGACGTTGCGGATGGAGGTCTGGGATACCGGTATCGGCATCGCCGAGGGTGACCTTGCCCGCATCTTTGAGGAATTCGTCCAGCTCGGCAATCCGGAGCGCGATCGGCGCAAGGGGCTTGGCCTTGGTCTCTCGATCGCGCAGCGCGGCGCGCTATTGCTGGGGAGCGGGATCGACGTTTGCTCGCGGCCGGGGCGCGGCTCACGCTTTGCCATCGC
>Ga0070658_10000895_pt1 | contig 25528 bp, 18 predicted proteins | sample KBSC13metaG_FD_64664 | JGI IMG/M metagenome (GOLD analysis project Ga0070658, IMG submission 64664) | Corn rhizosphere microbial communities from Kellogg Biological Station, Michigan, USA - KBS C1-3 metaG | ecosystem: Host-associated > Plants > Roots > Rhizosphere > Soil ... | reverse complement strand
GCATGGTCGCGATAGCGCTCCTCGAGCGACGGTCGTGGATCGCCGGTCGCGAGCCGCTCCGCCCGGGTGCGCGCGAACGGGATGAATCCGCCGATAAAGCCGCATCCGCCACCCGCGCCATAGCCGCGCTTGCGAACGTTCCAGCCGGTATACGTGCCGAGCGGCACGAGCATCTGCACCGACGGAATGCCGGCCATCTCGTTGCCATCGGCATCGACGCGCGGAACGAGCGAAGGAATGACCTGCCGGATGCGCGGCGGCTGGCGCGTGATAACGCCGCTCAGGTCGACATAGTCGAAGCCCGCTCCGAAATCATAATCGAGGAAATTGTTGAGCTTGCCGGTCGGTGTCGGCGCGCCGGGAATCGCCGGCCATCCCATCGCGCGCGCTTCAGGCGCGACCAGGTCGCCCGCCGCCAGCGTCGGATAGCGGCTGGCAGGCGGCGCCTTGCCCGCGCTCACCCAATCGACCAGCGCCTGCAACAAAGCGCGTCGCGTATCCGAAGACGGGTTGGGATTCCACGCCAGCGTGCAGAAGTCGGCCCCGGCGGGTGGCGTTTCGCCCGCGACTGGAAAGCCGCCGCGTGCCGAACCGTTATGCGTCACCCCCGGAAAGTAATAGCGTCGGACATTGCTCGGCAGCGGCAAATCGTGCCGCGCATCGGTGCCGACCAGATTGGGCGACATGCGCAGGCCCCATGTTTCGGTCGAACCGAAGGTCTCGACGATCTTTGGGCAGGTGCCGCTCGCGGTACAGCGATCGAGCAGGCTGGAAATGCCGCGGCCGCGCCGCCGGTCGTCGTACCGCGACCACCACAAGGCGCCTTCGCTGCCCGGCTCGTAGAGATCGGCCGCCCCACCGGGAACGCCGAAGCGAATGTTGAGCGGCACCTGTCGTGCCGCGATATTGGGATTGGCGCCGTCGAACACGACGTGGCCGTCTTCGGCCTGATTGAAGCCGAGCGCGATGAGGCTGCGAACGAAATTGCCCGATTGCGACGTGCCGGTGACGATCGACCAGCGCACCGCCCCGGCCAACGGGTTGGGCGTCCCCGCCTCGTCGCGATCGGCATAACGGAGAAAGGCGTTGAGATCGCGCACCGCTGCAAAGCCGATGCCCAGCACCTTGGGATCGCGCCCGCGATAGACCAGCGTATAGGCCCGATTCGGCGCGAAGCCGCCACGGACGCATAAGCGGGTCGGGTCCGGAATGCCGGGAAAGGCGCGCGTTCGGCAATCGGCGAATGCCCAATCACGGGATGCGATGTCGACCGGCCGGGCGTCATCGGCGGTCTGACGGAAAAGCCTTGCCTTGCGGGTGTCGAGCGAGACCGGCAGCGGGCGCGGCGTCGGCCGTCCGATACCGCCGGTGATCGCGACGCTCGCGGTGCTGGCGGGAACGTCGACGAAGCGCTGCAGCACCGGTCCGGTGACGGCAGTGCCGTCGCGGTTATGTGCCACCGGTGCGACGAGTGTCTGGAGGCCCGGCGCGGGAGCGATATCTCCCTGCCACCCGCTGACCACCCGGATGTGTCGTTGCGGGTCGGGCGCGACGCCGCCATTGCCCCGATTGGGAACGTCATACAGCAACACGCCGCTTGCGGTGCGAAGATCGCTCGGCATCGCGATCGCGAAGGTCGCCGAATAACCGACGCGGCCATTGGCCAGACGCGACGCCAGTGCGATGTCGGTGATGCCGCGATTGTGCGGATCGGCGGGATCGACCTCGCCCTCATAATAGCCCCGCAAGATCACCCAATCGGAATGTCCCGGCGCAGCCGCCCGCTCGGTGACGATGAAGCGCGTGAGGCGCGCGTCGGCCGATCCGGATGCCAGCGCGGCGGCCATCCCGGCGACTGCGGCAGCCCAGCGTCTCATTCCCCCGATCCGGCGCGGGCGGGCACATCGATCTCGAGATCGAGAAGCTGCGCGCTCAGCGTCTTCCCATGTGCATCGAGCGACAATGACCGGGTCACCCCGCCATCGAGCGCGCCGTAAAGCACGAAGTTGAGCGCCCCCAATCCCGGCAATTCGTGGCGCTCGCTTTTGCTCGGCATCAACTGCGCGAGGTGGCGGCACACGCGCTCGACCGTCACCTCGCGGCACAGCAGCGCGTAATCGTCGGGATCATAGGCGATCACCGAAATCTGCGCGACACTGCCTTTGTCGCCCGCCCGCAGATGCGCAAGCTCGCCGAGCTTCATGGTGTCACCTCGATCATTTCGATACGTGGCGTCACGCGTTCGGCCGGAATGAGCGTCGAAGCGATCGCGACGACCGGGCGCACGCTGCGAACCGCGCCGCCACCGGCCGCCGGGCCGTTGGTGTAGAGCGCTTCGACTTCGGCGCCGACCGCCGCCGCGTCGCGTTCGCTTATCGAACGCGCGGCGATCCGTACGCGCACCTCGCGCGGTTCGGCATCCGGCACCGCGCGGCGATCGACCGAGTCCAGTCCGATCAACTCCCCGCGAAAATCGCTCAACCGCGCGCCGACCAATTGGAGTCGCTCGCGCACGATGTCGATCGCCAGCCGCCCGCGCGCGACGGCACCGGGGCCGGCATAGGATATCTGGCCTTCGCCGATGAACCCGTCATCATAGCCGATCGAGACCTTCAACGAGCCCGATGGCGGTCGGCCACCGCCGCCGCGCACCCGTATCCGGTCGGGGGCGACTTCCTCGAATGCGACGCTGGTAAAATCGGCGATGACATCAGCCTGGTGATAGGACGCTGGGTCGAGGATTTCGTAGAGCAGTTGCTCCTTGCACGTCGCAACGCTCAGCTGCCCGCCCGAGCCCGCGACCTTGCCGAGGATCGCGCCGGCGTCGGCGGACACCTCGGCAAAGGGAAAGCCGAGCCTGGCGAGACCCTCGACCCGCTTGCGGTGGCTGTCCGCGAAATAGCCGCCGGTCAATTGCCCGGCGCACTCGAGAAGGTGGCCGATGACAGTGGCTCGTCCGATCAGCTCGGCGTCGTCGAAACGCCAACCGAAGGCGTGGGCGAGCGGGCCGACGAACAATGCCGGATCGCCGACGCGCCCCGTGATGACGACATCCGCGCCGAGCTTCAGCGCCTGCGCGATCGGCTCCGCGCCGAGATAGGCGTTGGCGGAGATTATGCCGCGCAGGTCGGCCGTGGCGCGCGGCTCTTCCAGCAGTGGATAGGGTGTTGCCGAAATCTGCTCGCGCACATCGTCTCCCAGCACGGCAGCGATCCGCAGCGGCGCGAGCCCGAGTTCGCGGGCGAGCGTCGCCAGCGCCTGTGCCGCGCCGAACGGGTTGGCCGCCCCGGCATTGGTGACGATGCGCACGCCGCGCCGGTGCGCGCCCGGCAGCACGCCGCGCATGCGCTCGATCAGCAGCGGATCATAACCGTTCGAAGGATCGAGGCGGCGCGCCTGATGCGCGAGCGCGATGGTCCGTTCGGCCAGGCATTCGAACACCAGGAACTGGAGGTCGCCATGCTCGATCAATTCGATCGCGGGTTCGATGCGGTCACCGGAAAACCCGGCGCCGACGCCGATACGGATCTTTCGCTCGCCGGCGCTCACAGCGGCAATACTCCAAGCAGCAGCGCCGCCGCCAGCATCACGATGCTTGCCGCGAACAACCAGGGAATGGCGAAGCGCTGATGCGCGGCCAGATCGATGCCGCTCAATCCGCAGACCAGGAAGGTCGCAGGGGTGAGCGGACTGACGGGAAAGCCGGTGGTCATCTGGCCGAGCAGCGCGGCCTGACCGATCGCGACCGGCGGCGTGCCGAAACCCGCGCCGACCTGCGCGATGACCGGCACGACCCCGAAATAGAAGGAATCGGGATCGAACAGCAGGCTGAGCGGCATCGCCGTGATACCGAGCAGCACCGGCAGATGTCCGCCCAGCCCTGCGGGCACGTGTCGTGCGGTCGCCTCTGCCATTGCGTGGAGCATGCCCGAGCCGGTCATGATCCCCGTGAACGCGCCGGCTGCAAACAGCACGCCAGCCATCAGCAAGGCGGCAGGAGCGTGGGCGTCGATGCGTTCGCGCTGCAACGCAGTGCCGCGGAAGTTGATCACCAGCGCCAGCGCGGTGCCGATCATGAAGGCCACTACCGGCTCGACCACACCGCTGATCATCACGCCGATCACGACCAAGGTCAGCATCATGTTGACGATTAACAGGCGCGGGCGGGCATGTTCCGAGGTGCGGATCGGTTCCGGCGCCAGTGGTAGCGGCTCGATGGAACCGCCAGTGCCGCCGAGTACCGCCAGCCGACGTGCTTCGCCTCGACCCATCCACCAGGCAGCGCCCAGCGCGAAGGCGATGCCTGCCATTTGCGCGGGCAGCATCGGCATGAACAAAACTGTCGCCGGAATATGCAGCGCCGCCGATGCACGCAGCGTCGGGCCGGTCCAGGGGAGGAAGTTGACCCCCGCCGCCATCGATGCGGTGCAAGCGAGAATGCGCCGGTCCATCCCCAGCGCGTCGTACAGCGGACGCATCGCCGGAATGGCGACGAGGAAACAGACCGCGCCGGATCCATCGAGATGGACGACCAGCGCGAGCAATGTCGTGCCGATTGCGATGCGCACCGGATTTCGCCCCGCCAGGCGCAACACCAGGCGCACCAGCGGATCGAGCAGACCAACATCGGTCATGATTCCGAAGAACAGAATGGCGAAGACGAACATGCCCGCGACCGGCGCGATGCGCGTGATCCCCTCGATCAACTGACCCGGCATCTGCATGCCCTGTCCGATCAGCAGGGAGGCAAGGACCGGAACCAGGATCAGGGCGGCGATTGGGGCGAGCCGGTTGGACAGGATGAGCGCGAGCAGCGTCAACACCGCGACCACGCCAATAATAGCCAGCATCAATCTCCCCTTCGCCGGTCGGTTGCCGGCCAGGACAATCATGTCGCCGGTTCAGCTATCCAGCAAAGAGAAATAACTTATGGATCAATCCGCTTTTGCGAATGTTTCGATATCCGCGATCAATCCGCTTCCGTTATCAATCTATCGACTAATTCTATTTTTTTATCGGAATACCCTGGTTCATCAAGATAGCGAGCACGGTCCGACAACAGCGCGCCGGCAAGGGAGGATCAACCAGCAATCGACGCCGATTGGCGCCGGATGTGCGGTTCCTCTCGCTGAAGCGCGCGAAGCTCCGGTCCGACGCGGCGCAAGCCGATCTGCTCGCGGGGGAGATGGGGCAGCCGTCCTCCCGTGACATGAAAGAGGGAGGAAAGAATGAAGGCGTCTTTTCGAGTTCAATTGCATTGCGCCAGCGTCGCCGCGCTGATGGCCGGCGGAGCCTGGGCAGTGCCCGCCGCGGCCCAGGATAGCGCGCTCGATTCCCAGACTGCGGCGCCGGCTCCGAGCGCGCCGGCTGCTGACTCGGACCAGACGGCGGACCGTTCCGACACACCCCAGCCCGACATCGTCGTCACCGGCACCAATATCTCCGGCGTCAAGCCGGTGGGCTCCGAAACGGTCACACTCAACCGCGACCAGATCCTGGCGACCGGGCGCACCAATCTCAACGACGTGCTGCAAACCATTCCTCAGGTGCAGAACAATCCGAACGCCGGCGGATCGGGACCCGTCTATCGGCAGGGCGGCACGGCCGGCTATGGCGGCAATTCGACCCAGGGGACAGCGATCAACCTGCGCGGGCTCGGCACGTCGGCGACACTGACTTTGGTCGACGGCCGCCGCGTCGTTCCCAGCGGTGCTGCGAGCACGTTCACCGAATCGATCCAGGTGCCGATCGCGGCAATCGAGCGCGTCGAGGTGGTGAGCGACGGCAATTCGGCGATCTATGGGTCGGACGCGATTTCGGGCGTGATCAACTATGTGCTGCGCAAGCAGTTCAACGGCGTCGAAATCAGCGGACGCGACACATTCGTCCGCTACAACAACAGCTGGGGCGCCTCGATCACGGTTGGCCACAATTGGGGCACCGGCAACATCATCGCGACGTACGACTACGAATCGCGCGAGCCATTCGTCAACGGCAAGTCGAAATTCCTGCGCCGCGACCTATCGCCCTTGGGGAGCCGCGATATCCGCGCGATCGATGCGACCATCGCGGTTTCGACGCCAACGCTGCTGGTCGGGGGCAACGGCACGCCTTATTCCTATTACACGCTGCCGGGGGGCGCGGGCACCAATGTCGCCTTCAGCCAGCTCACCCCCGGCGCCAACCTCGTCGATTCTTCTTATTACAACGACTATCTCGGGCGCCAGAAGCGACACCAGGCGGCGGTGTTCCTCAACCAGGACATCAATTCCGCCATCTCGGTCTTCGTCGAAGGTTTCTACACCAAGCGCGACACCGTGACAGGCGCCTATGGCAATAGCCGGGTCAACAACATCGTGACCATCTGCCAGGGAAGCCCCTATTATATCACCGGCGCACCCGCGGCGGCGGCCAGCTCGAGCGCCTTGTGCGGCGGCGGGCTCGGCCAGCAGATCGCGGTCAACCCGCTCACCTTCTTCGGCGGACGGTCGATCACGTCGAACCCGACCGAAACGTTCAGCGTCACCGGCGGCCTCACCGGCCATATGCCCGGCAACTGGACGGTCGACAGCTATTTCACTTACGCGCACGATTCGACGTGCGGCATCTGCAATTACGATACGAACGCCAATGGTGCCGCGCTCGCCGCGGAGATCGTCGCCGGGCGGATCAATCCGTTCAGCCCGACGCCGCTGACCCAGGCGCAATATGCGACCTTCATGGGGAGCAACACCCAGCTTTCGTACAACACGTTCTACGATGCGGTGGTCAAGCTCAACGGGCCGCTGTTCGACTTGCCGGGTGGGACGGTTCGGACCGCGTTCGGCGGCGAGCTCGCCTATAATCGCCAGCATTTGGTGAACGGCAGCAACAATGCGTTCGAGAAGGACCCGACCAACAATCGGTTCGCGGTGACGAACGACGCGACCGCGCATCGCAGCACCGCATCGGCCTTCGCCGAATTGTTCGTGCCGATCGTCGGCGAGGGAATGAACGTCCCGCTGATGCGCTCGCTCGAAGTGGATGCGGCGGTACGGTATGACGATTATTCGGATTTCGGCGGCACCACCAATCCGAAGGTCGGTGCGACCTGGAACGTCAACCGATCGATCTCCATTCGCGGATCCTGGGGCACGTCGTTCCGCGCGCCGGCGCTGACCGACACCAATCCGAACAATTATTCCTCTGCCGTCATCGGATTGCCGTTCGCCAACAATTCGGGCCGCAGCGACATCGGTTTTCTCTATCCCGGAAACAGCAGCACCTATCTGCTGCTCGGCGCCAATACCGACCTTCGGCCGGAAACCGCGACGACATGGTCCGCGGGTGTCGACATCAAGCCGGTGGGCACCGGCTTCCGTTTCTCGGCGACCTATTACAACACCCGCTATGCGAACCAGATCGTCGGCCAGAATGTCGGCTTGTTCCTCTCCAGTCCGGCCAACGCCGCGCTCTACGACAAATATATCATTCCGGTGCACAATCCCGCCGGATGCGTGAACGGCACGCCGTCGACCTACGATCCGGTCCTGGCGAATTTCATCGCGGCGCATCCCGCCTTGTACAATACCAACATCGTCGGGGCCTGTTCGGTCAACGTGATCCTGGATGCGCGATCGGCCAATGCCGCGACGACCTTCCAGGACGGGCTCGACTTCCAGGCGAGCTACACGTTCGACAGCGGCATCGGCCATTGGTTGATCTCGGCGAACGCGACCAAGATTCTCAACCAGACGCTCCAGCCGGTCGCCGGGGCGGCGACGACCGACGTGCTCGGGACCTTCTACTACCCGGTCAGCCTGCGTGGTCGCGGTCAGGTCGGTTGGAACAAGGGACGGTTCGGCGCCAATCTGTTCGTCAACTATGTCGGTTCCTACACCAACACGCTGCCGCTGACCGGTCGGCCGCAGAGCAAGGTGCCGGCCTGGACGACGTTCGATCTCGGATTGAATTACGTGATCCCGCGCGGCGGGTCCTTGCTCGGCGGATTGCGGCTTTCGCTCAACATTCAGAATATCACCGACAAGGACCCGCCGACCGTGCTCACGCAATCGGGCAACAATTACGGCGCCTATGATCCGTCCAACGCCAACATTTTCGGCCGGATCTTCAGCGTTCAGTTGACCAAGGCCTTTTGAACCTGTTGCAACGCTAACACCGCGGGCGCTGGGCCGCCCCGATCCGGGAGAATCGCATATGAAGTCGTCCTATTTTCTGGTCGCCGGTGTCGCTTTGTGCGGCGCGCCGATCGTCGCGAGCGCGCAAACCGCCGCGCCAATCGTCAAGGTCGCGAACGGAGCGCTGAGCGGCTCGGTCGAGGAGGGGGTCGCAAGCTGGAAGGGCGTGCCGTTCGCCGCGCCGCCGGTCGGTCCGTTGCGCTGGCGCGCCCCGCAGCCGGCGGCAAACTGGAAGGGGGTGCGGGCGGCGACCCAGTATAGCTCCGATTGCATGCAGAAACCGTTCGGCGGCGACGCGGCGCCGCTCGGCACCACGCCGGCGGAGGATTGCCTCTACGCCAATGTCTGGAAGCCGGCGACGAGCACGGCCAAGCTTCCGGTGGTCGTGTGGATCTATGGCGGCGGGTTCGTCAATGGCGGCGCCTCGCCCCCGACCTATTCGGGCGCCAACATGGCGAAGCAGGGTGTGATGTTCGTCAGCTTCAACTATCGCGTCGGTCGCTTCGGCACCTTTGCGTTCCCCCAATTGACCAAGCAGGATCCCGACCACGGGCTGCTGGGCAATTATGGTTTTCTCGACCAGATCGCCGCGCTCAAATGGGTCCAGCGCAACATCGCGGCGTTCGGCGGCGATCCCTCGAACGTGACGATCATCGGTGAGAGTGCCGGGGGCATGTCGGTCCATACGCTCGTCACCACGCCCTTGGCGCGGGGGCTGTTCCAGAAAGCGTTCGTGATGTCGGGCGGCAATGCCGAGACCGCAGGCAATCCGACGCTCGCCGACGTCGAACGAATCTATTCGGATTTTGCCAAGGCGAACGGGATTTCGCCCGACGACCCCGATGCGCTCGACAAATTGCGCGCGCTCAGTGCCGAGCAGGTTACCGACGGTTTGAGCATGATGCAGATGTTCCAGCCCAAGCCGGGACCCAAGACGTATAGCGGGCCGTTCCTCGACGGAAAGATCGTGGTCGACCAGGCCAAGGCCTATGAATCCGGGAACTTCGCCCGTGTTCCGATGATCATCGGGGCGACCAGCGCGGACATGGGCGGCAAGAGCGGGTTCATGATCGCTGGCGCGCGGAGCGCCTCTGCCCGGATCGCCGCGCAAGGCGTGCCGGTGTGGGATTATCGTTTTTCCTATGTCGCGGATTCGGTCGGACAGCCTGGCGCACAGCACGCGACCGACATCCCGTTCTTCTTCGACAATGCGGCGATCAAATATGGCGCGCAAACGACGCCGAAGGACGTCGCGATGGGCAAGACGATCAGCGCCTATATCGTCAATTTCGCCAAGACCGGAAATCCGAACGGAGCCGGCCTGCCGGCATGGCCGAAATACGATCCGGCCAGCGATTCGCTGATGGACTTTTCCGCGGCGGGCAAGGCGGAACCGGGGAAAGACCCGTGGGGTGCGGAGATCGATCAGGGCGCGCGTCGCCTGGCCGCGGCCAAGGCCTCCGGCCATTATAACAGCCTGATTACGCCGATCGGCACGCTGCTCGACGATCCCGCGGCGAAGGCGGTGCTGGAGCGGCACATTCCCGACGTGATCCATAGCGACAAGATCAACATGGCGCGTGGCGTCACGCTCGAGGCGCTGCGATCGTACATGCCGCAGGTGCTGACCGACAAGACCTTGCAGGAGATCGATGGAGAGCTGGCGGCATTGCCTAAGGCACCATGACGAGCTCGCGCCAGCGTCCGCTGGCTGGCTTCCAAAGGATCTGAACGATGAAGAGATTGATCGGTGCGCTGCTATGTTCGGCGCTGGTGATGCCGTGCGCCACCGGCGCGCAGACTCGAGCCGAGACTTCGGCCAACGTCGAAACGACGGCACGGCCATGGATGAACCCGCGCCTGTCCCCTGGCGAGCGTGCCGATCTGCTCGTCGCGGCGATGACCCTGGATGAAAAGATCGCGATACTGCATGGGCCGATGGCGATGCCGCTATCGCCGAGGATGCCGATGCCTGCCGGCGCCATCGGATCGGCTGGATATATCGCCGGCAATCCGCGGCTCGGCATCCCGGCGCTGCAGGAAACAGACGCAAGTCTCGGCGTGACCAACCCGATGATGGTGCGCGGGGCGAAGGACATGTCGACCCCGCTTCCCTCGGGCCTGGCGCTTGCGGCGACCTTCAACCCCGACATCGCCTATGCCGGCGGACGGATGATCGGCGGAGAAGCGCGCGCAAAGGGGCTCAACGTGCTCCTGGCGGGCGGCGTCAATCTGGCGCGCGACCCGCGCAACGGCCGCAACTTCGAATATGTCGGGGAGGATCCTCTCCTCGCCGGTATACTGACCGGCGAAAGCGTCCGCGGCATCGAGAGCAGCGGCATGGTCGCGACGGTCAAGCATTACGCCCTCAATGGCCAGGAGCATAACCGCAACACCGTGGACTCGGTCATCGGCGAACAGGCGATGCGCGAAAGCGATTTGCTTGCGTTCGAGATCGCGATCGAGCAGGGCAAGCCCGGGTCGGTGATGTGCTCGTACAATCTGGTGAACGGCCAGCATGCCTGCCAGAACGACCTGCTGCTCAACACCATTCTCAAGCGCGACTGGCGCTTTCCCGGTTTCGTCATGTCGGACTGGGGCGCGGTGCATTCGCTCGACGCGTTCAACGCCGGGCTCGACCAGCAATCGGGAGAACAGCTCGATCCGCAGGTCTGGTTCGGCGAGCCGCTGAAGCGCGCGGTCGCGGCCGGGCAGATCAGCACCGCTCGTGTCGACGATGCCGCGCGCCGCATCCTCTACGCCATGTTCGCCGGCGGGCTGTTCGACAATTCCGCCGCTCCCGCCGCGCTCGACCTTGCGGCGAATGCCGATATGGCCTTGCGGGAAGCCGAGCAGGCGATCGTCCTGCTCGACAATCGCAAACAATTGCTTCCACTGGCCAAGACGGCGGGCAAGATCGCCGTGATCGGCGGGCATGCGGAAGCCGGCGTGCCGTCAGGCATGGGGTCGTCGCAAGTCACTAACCCGTATCGCAGCAGTCCGTTTCCCCCGACCTCCGTGCCGTTGGGGGGTGAGGGGATGATGGCGCTGTGGAATAATGTCGTCTTTCACCCGAACCCGCCGCTCGCCGCGCTGCGCGCGAAACTGCCCAATGCCCAAATACGCTTCGATACCGGGCTGTCGGCCGAGGCCGCGGCGGCTGCGGCGCGCAATGCCGATGTCGCGATCGTCTTCGCCTACCAGCCGTCGGGCGAGGGTGAAGACGTCCCCGACATGACGCTGCCGATGGGACAGGATGCGCTGATCGAGGCGGTCGCCGCCGCGAATCCGAACACGATCGTCGTGCTGGAGACCGGCAATCCCGTCCGCATGCCCTGGGCGGACAAGGTCGGCGCGGTGGTCCAGGCTTGGTATGGCGGCGCGAAGGGCGGCGAGGCGATCGCGCGCGTGCTGACGGGCGAAGCCAATCCATCGGGGCGCCTGCCGATCACCTGGCCTACCGACGAAAGCCAGCTTCCGCGGCCGGCCATACCGGGTTGGGCTGCGGGTCCGAAAGACCTGGTGAAGGTGGATTACACGATCGAAGGCGCCGATGTCGGCTATCGCTGGTTCGCGCGCAAGGGAACGACGCCGCGTTACTGGTTCGGTCATGGCTTGAGCTACACGACGTTCGACTATGCGAACCTGGCGGTAAAGGGCGGGAAGCAGGTGTCCGCGAGCGTGGACGTCACCAATACCGGATCGGCCGCGGGTCAGGACGTCGTTCAGCTCTATCTGTCGGAGCGGCCCGGCGGCCCGGCGCGGCGGCTGCTCGCCTTCAGCAAGATCGCGCTGAAGCCCGGCGAGACGAAACGCGTGACCCTGACCGCCGATCCTCGCCTGATCGCCGATTTCGATGTCGCCGGCCAAAGCTGGAAAATCGCCGGCGGGCGGTATCAGGTCGGGATCGGGCGTGACGCCGGCCATCTGGTCGCGCGCGCCGCGGTGAAACTTCCGGCCTGGAAGATCCGGCCCTAACCAGCACCGCCGGCGCGCGCTTCGTCGAGGAAGTGGCGAAAGAAGGCCTCGGCGGCAGGTGGCAGGGTGCGATCGGTGAGATAGGCGATGCCGATCGCACGCGTGACCACGGGTTTGCCGAGTGGCCGCGCGATGAGGTTAGGCGACTGGATCATGTCGAGGGTGGAGCGGGGGAGGGCGGTGATGCCCAGGCCCGCCTCGATCATCGCGCCAACCGTTGCGAGCTGCGTGCATTCGAACAGCGGCCGTGCGGTGATTCCGGCCTTGTGCATAGCGACGTCGGTGAGGTTGCGAACGCTGCTGCGCGGCGCCATGGCGATGAAGGGCTGATCGACGAACACCGACCAGCCGACCGGCCCCGCGCCGTCGAATTGCTGGCCGGCAGGGGCGACCAGCACCATCGGATCGTCCATGAACGGCTCGAACGTGAATTCGCCGTCCTCGGGCGGCGTAGCGATCGCCAGGTCGATCTGACGCTCCTGCATCTGCTGGTAGAGCGCGCCGGAGAGATGGTCGCGGACCACGATCTCGACTTGCGGATGCGATTTGAGGAACGATGCGATCGCGGCGGGGAGCGTGGACGCGGCAACCGACGGCAATGCGCCGATCACGACGCGGCCCCGGGCGCCGGAAAATGTCAGGGCGAGTTCCGAAAAGGCATGGTCGAAATCGGCGGTGAGCCGCTCGACGATCGGCAACATCGCTTCGCCGGCGGCGGTCAGCGACACGTTGCGCGAATTGCGATCGAACAGCCGTGTGCCGAGCTCTTCTTCGAGCAGCCGGATCGTGCGGCTGAGCGCCGGTTGCGACAGATTGGCGTTGCGGCTGGTTTCGCTGAAGCTCCGATTTTGCGCGACCTGCATGAACAAGCGCAGGCTGTTAAGGCTGGGGCGTCGCTGCATGGTCGTGGTCCGATCCCGTTAAAATTCGGAGGAAGTCCGCGCACCCTAGGCCCATTCAGCGACAACGGGTCAACGGAGGAGACATGCGGCCCGCGTGGGAAAATGGGATCTCAGATCCACCATCACGCCCAAGCTCCTCGGCGACCTGCAATTATATGCCAGCCTCTATCGCGAGAGCTATGACGTCTAGGCGACGTCCGGTCTGTCCTGCTCGGCTGCGCGCAGGGCTTTTTTTTACGACAGGCCGAGCCGCCTGGCGCACTGCCATCCCGCCTTCCACCGCGCTCAATACGCGATCCCGCAAATCCTGCGAGTAACTCTGTCCAGATCGCCAGCCCATCGCCGCCTCCCTCGTGACCGCAACCTGTGAATCACACCGAACGCCAAAAGAGAATCCCCCCGATTCCGCCCATGACGAAGCTGCTCTGGACTGGCAGCACCTTTGTGTGGGTTGAGTCAGCTCCGAAGCGGTCGCCAAGGAAATCGAGCTTGGATTCTTTCGGGAGGAGAGAATCGCAAGCGTAATCCAATGACATGCCAAGCCATGCCATTACAGCCGCGAAAAAGTGTGGGGCGAAAAATGGGGGCGACTTTGGGAAGATCATCCGAAAGGGCGGATCTTTGCCATTTTTCGCTTGGCGCTGGTGACCCCTACGGGAATCGAACCCGTGTTTCAGCCGTGAAAGGGCCGCGTCCTAACCGCTAGACGAAGGGGCCGAGTATATCGGCGCGGGGGAGCGGTTAGGGAAAGCGAGGCGTTCGGTCAAGCGTTGTGCGCCTTTGCAGCGCTCAATCCGCCCAAGCGGCGTCGTCGAGATGCAATTCGGCGGCGGGACGCGATCCCCAGTCGTCGACCTTGGGACGCCCGGCGAGCCATAATTTCCGATCCCGCGGTGCCTGTAACAGCGTCTGGCCGAGCAATGTATCGGCGGAGCGGAAGGCCATTGCCTTGAGGCTGCGGCCGTCGTCGCCGGCGACGATGGCACGGACATGGCCATTGCCGACCACATCGACGCGGACGATCCGGAACGGGCCGGCGGCGACGCGCGGCGCCGGCCAGCCCATGCCATAGGGGCCGCCGGCCTCCATCGTCTCGCACAGGCCGGGCGTCACGCCACCTGGTGCGAGCAGGGCGTCGACCAGCAAGGCGCGATCCTGGCGCGCATGGGCTACCGCCGCGGCGAGACGCTCTTCGAGGAACGCGGCAAATTCGGGAATGCGATCGGCCTCGATCGTCAGCCCGGCCGCCATTGCGTGCCCGCCACCGGCGACGAGCAGGCCCATCTCCTTCGCCGCCAGCACAATCGCGCCGAGGTCGACGCCGGTAATCGATCGGCCGGATCCCTTGCCCGTGCCGGCGTCGTCCACCGCGATGACGATGGCGGGAATACCAAGCTTTTCCTTGAGGCGTCCCGCGACGATGCCGATCACGCCGGGATGCCAGCCTCGGCCGGCGACCACGGCGACGGCGCTGCCATGGGGCAGGAGTTCGGCTTGTTCCTGAACGATCGATTCGATCGCGCGGCGTTCCTCGTTGAGGCGGTCGAGTTCGGCGGCGATCGTGCGCGCTTCGTTGACGTCCTCGGTGGTGAGCAACCGCACGCCGAGATCGGCGCGCCCCACGCGGCCGCCCGCGTTGATCCGTGGGCCCAGCGCGAAGCCGAGGTCGCTGCAGGTAGGCGCGCGGGTCAGCCGCGACGCCTCGACCAACGCGGCGAGACCAACATTGCCGCGCTGTGCCATCACCTTCAGACCCTGGGCCACGAATGCGCGATTGAGGCCCTTCAATTGCGCGACGTCGGCAACCGTACCGAGCGCGACCAGATCGAGCAGATCGAGCAATTTCGGTTCGGCCCTGTCGCCGAAGAAGCCGCGCCCGCGTAATTCGCGCAGCAACGCCGCACCGAGCAGAAAGGCGACGCCGACCGCCGCGAGGTGGCCGTGGGCGGCACCTTCGCCCTCATCGAGCCGATTCGGATTGACCAAAGCATGCGCGTGGGGGAGGGCTGTGGCGCATTTGTGATGATCGACGACGATGACGTCCACGCCTGCATCGCGCGCCATGTCGAGTGCTTCGAATGCCTGGGCGCCGCAATCGACCGTCACGATCAACGTAGCGCCGCCGCTGGCAATCCGCACCAGCGCCTCGCCCGACGGGCCATATCCCTCCATCAGCCGATCCGGGATATAGGCAGCCGGTGCGAGACCCAGATCGCGCAGCAACCGGATCATCAGCGCCGCCGACGTTGCGCCATCGACATCGTAATCGCCGAATATCGTGACCTGTTCGTTCGTCTGGACGGCGTCGGCCAAACGGCGCGCCGCCTTGTCCATGTCGTTGAAGATCGAGGGGTCGGGCATGAACCCGCGAATGCTCGGTGTTCGATTGGCTTCGATTGCCTCGCGCCCCACGCCGCGCGCGAGCAGCAATTGCGTCACCAGATCGTCGGGTTGGAATCCCGGATCGCGCGCGTCGGCGGCCAAAGCGCGCCAACGCCAGGCCTGGCCAAGAAACGATCGGGAGATGCCGGCGACATGATCCATCGCCAGCGGCTTAGCCGTGTGGGGTCCGGTAGGCTAGGCGGCTTACGGCGAGCGGTCGCCAGACGTCAAAGTTGAGTGATGTGCGTGCCGGTCCGACTGCGGTCGAGTTTCCAGCCTGACAGCGTCCACACCATGGGCCGCCCGCAACCGGCGCATTCGCCGATATATCGGCCGCCCTCGGGGCGAGAACTGGCCGGGTCGCGACGATGCATCCCGACGGCGCACCCCAATAATTGCCACGACATTACGTGTATACCTTGTCCCGCACGCTCCGCTAAACGAAGCCGATGCGTGCGGAGTTCCGGCGCTGCGGTATTTCGCTCGCCATCGTACCCCATAAGGGGTGGCGCCCAGCGCATCGCCGCGCGGCAGGTTTAGTAGACGGCCCAATCGTTCTCGCGGAACCATTTGGTGATGATGTATTTGACGCCCTTCACCACCGGCATGCCTTCGTGCAGCGTCAACGTGTTGGGGCTGCCATCCGGGTTCATGTTGTTCCAGGCGAGCAACAGGCCGCGGCGCGGCGCGACGCGCAGGCCGGCTTGCGGGAACCAGGTCGCGCCGCCTTCCTCGACATCGTTCAGATAGATCATCGCGGTCCAGGTACGCTGGCCGCCGGTCCGCTTCATCTCGGCCCAATATTTTTGGTTCTCGTGGAAGAAATCGTGGTGCGCGCGGAAATGCTGGCCGGGCGCATAACGCTGCCCCTGCATCGTCTCGCCTTTCGCCGGCGGAATGCCGAGCAGATTGGCGATCGAGGTATCGATCGGCGCGACATCGGGCGAATAGCGATCCATGTCGCAGCTTTCGCTGGTTCGGAACCCATAATCCTCGCGGTCGGCCAGCAATGTCGACGGACGGCGGTTGCCGTCGATGATCTTGATGAGCATCTCGCACTGCGCAGGCGTGAGGAAGTTCATGTGATAATAGGCTTGCGCTGCGCCGACCATCGCCGCCTGGACGTTGGGATTGGCGTCCAACCGCGCAGCCACTTCACTACCGACGCGGCCGCGCTCCTTGGATGCGCCGCCCGAGGGGTTCTTCTTCCTGCCGAACATGGCGCGGTTTCTTCGCGTCTCGCGCAAAAAAGGCAAGGGCCCAAAAAAGGAAAGGACCCGGAGACGAATCCCCGAGCCCTTACCCTCACGTGACGACTTTCTTACCAGAAGATGTCGTAGACGACGTCGACCACTTCGCCCGAGTAAATGTCGACCAACAGCGCGTCGTTATAATAGCGCACCCAGCGATACGGCCCGTATGCTTCGGGCAGGCGGTAGTCATAGGGATCATCGATCCAATAGCTCTGGTTGAACAGCAGCGAGTCGAGGATCACCCCGGTCGAGAAACGGCGATAGCCATAGCTCCAGCCATAAGGCGCGTAGTAGCGCGGCAGGCGATAGGCGTTGCGGTTGGACGAGCGGTAATGCTGCCAATCGTAGCGATTGTTGCCACGCCAGCCGCGATTCCAGTTGCCGCCCCGGTCATTACCGCGCCAGCGGTTGTCGCCGCCGCGCCAGTTATTGCCATTCCAGGTACGGTTGTCGCCGCGATTGCCCTGCCAGTTGCGATCGGGGCGATTGTCCCCACCACGCCAGTTGCGATCGCGATTGTCGTTGCCGTCGCGCCCGCGCCAGCCACGATTATCGTCATTGCCACCGCGGTTGCGCCAGTCGCGATTGCCGTCGCGCTGCCCGTTGAGCTGCGGTGCCGGAGTCGGCACGGGGACCGCAGTCGCACCATCGCCGCGATTGCCGCGGAAACCGCGCCAACCGCCATTGTCGCCGCCGCGCCAATTGCGCTCGCCGCCGCCGGCGTTCGGCACGCCGCCGCCGTTGCCGCCGCGCCAGCCGCCGTTGTTGGCGCCGCCATTGTTGTTGCCGTTCCAGCGCGGTGCGGGGGCGGGTGCCGGGCTGGGTGCGGGCGAGGCGTTGCCGCCATTGCCACGCCAGCCGCCATTGCCGCCGTTATTGCCACGCCAGCCGCGATCTGCGCGCTGGCCCGAATTCGCGTTCTGGTCGCCGCCACGGCCGCGCCAGTTGTCGCGATCCGCCGCCGAGGCGATCGCGGGCGTCATCGCCACCGCCGCCATCAGCGCGAAAAGGATAGACTTACGCATTCGATTTTCTCCACTCGCCGGCGCACGAGCCGACCCTACGATAGCGCAGTTCTAGGCGAGTTGCGCTGACGGGTTTCTGAATTGGCCTGACAGCCAATTGAAAGGAATCGCTATGGCTGAGGAGTCAGCGCCGGCACCACCCTAGCCGCGTCCTTCGGGTCGATTCCCGGTCGCGGACCGGTCGCGACTGTGTCGTCGCCGCGCTGGATGCGCCCCGCGCGCTGGATCGCCTCGACCAGGCGGGGATAGACGCCGCAGCGGCAGATATTGGCGATGCTCTGGCGAATCTGCTCCTCCGACGGGCGCGGATTATTCCGGAGCAACACCGACGCGGCCATGATCATTCCCGGGATGCAGAAGCCGCACTGGCTGACATTCTCGGCCAGGAACGCGACCTGGATCGGATGGCTGCGATCATGCGACAGACCTTCGATCGTGGTGACGACACTGCCTTCGATCGATCCGATCGGTACCAGGCACGATTTCTTGGCCGCACCGTCGATATCGACGATGCACGCGCCGCAATGCCCGGTGCCGCAACCATATTTGGTGCCGGTCAGGTTGGACGCGTCGCGCAATGCCCACAGCAGAGGCGTCGCGGGGTCCATGCGGTATTCGACCGGTTGATTGTTGACGGTGAACTTGGTCACGCCCGAAATGTAGGCGGAAACGCGCCGTTTCCGCTAGCGGCATTGTTGCGCGGCCGGGTCGAGGCGATATCCGCTCGATGACCTTACCCACTTTGTTCATTCCGCATGGCGGCGGCCCCTGCTTCTTCATGGACCCCGATGGCGGCCCGTCGGATCCGATGTGGCAGCCGATGGAGCATTATCTCGCCGGACTGATCGACAGCCTGCCCGAACGGCCGCGTGCGATCCTGCTGGTATCGGGGCATTGGGAAGAGGACGAGATCACCGTCCATACCGGCGCGCGGCCCGAGCTGTTGTTCGACTATTACGGCTTTCCCGAGCACACGTATCACTTGCGCTGGGACGCGCCGGGTGCGCCCGACGTTGCGCGACGCGCGGCGTCACTGTTGCGCGGGGCGGGCTTTACCACCCGTGAGGAAAATGCGCGCGGCTGGGATCATGGCGTATTCATCCCGATGAAGGTCGCGGTGCCCGGCGCGGACATCCCGCTTGCGCAGATGTCGCTGCGCGCCGATCTCGATCCCGCCGACCATATCGCGATCGGCCGCGCGCTGGCGCCGTTGCGCGACGAAGGCGTGCTGATCGTCGGATCCGGGATGAGCTTCCACAATCTGCGCGTACGCGGCGCGGCGGCGATCGCGCCATCCGCCGAGTGGGATGCGGCGCTCACCGCGGCGGTGACCGATCCCGACCCGGTGCGCCGAGCGGAACGCGTCGTCGGCTGGCGGGCACTGCCGCACGCGCAGTTCGCCCATCCGCGCGAGGAGCATTTGCTGCCGCTGATGGTCGCACTGGGAGCGGGCGGCGACGAGAAAGCGGTCCGCGACCATGAAAGTAACGTGCTCGGCTGGGCCGTTTCGGGCTACCGCTTCGGTTGAGAGCGTTCCCAATTCTGTTCACTAGGCGATTGCGGTCGCCGCCCAGCTAGGCCATCAAGGCGCTCCAAACCGGTTTCAGACCGGACCCCAGGGAGAGTGCTTTTTCATGGTCATGGACACAGGCGCCGCGGCGTCGACCAATCCTACTGCCACGGGCGATACGCATCAGGGGATCAATGCCCCCGACCTGCAGGTCTTCGTCTTCGCGCTGTTCTTCATCTTCGGCGGCATCACCAGCCTGAACGATGTCATCATCCCGAAGCTGAAGGAGCTGTTCACGCTCAACTTCTTCCAGGCCTCGCTGGTGCAGGTATGGTTCTTCGTCGCCTATGCGGTGGTCGGCATTCCGGGCGCAAAGCTCGTCAAGCGGATCGGCTACATGCGCGGTGCGGTCGCGGGACTAGTCACGATGATCGTCGGTTGCCTGCTTTTCATCCCGGCGAGCCGTACCGCGACTTTCGGGGTTTTCCTGCTGGCGTATTTCGTGCTCGCGACCGGCGTTGTGCTGGTTCAGATCGTCGCCAATCCGTTGATCTCGCTGCTTGGCAAGCCCGGAACGGCGCATAGCCGTTTGACCTTCGCGCAGGCGTTCAACTCGCTCGGCACGACCATTTTTCCCTATTTCGGTGCGATTTTGATCCTCGGCGGATTGGCAGCGGTCACCGCCAAGGAGCTTTCCGGACCGGCGCTCGACGCCTATCGTACTCAGGAAACGCAGGCGATCGTGCATGGCTATCTCGGCATCGCCGCAGCGCTGGCGGTGGTCGCGGCGGTCGTGTGGCTGTTCAGGAATCGCCTCAAGGGCGAGCGACACGAGGCATCGAGCTTCAAGCAAGGTTTGGCACTGCTCAAGCGTCCTCGGTTCGGTTTCGGCACCCTATGCATTTTCCTTTATGTCGGCGCGGAAGTCGCGATCGGTAGCTTCCTTGTCAGCTATCTCATCCAGCCGAATGTGCTGGGTCTGTCGCAGGAAGTCGCCGGCAAGCTGATTCCTTTCTATTGGGGTGGCGCCCTTATCGGCCGCTTCATCGGGTCAGCGGTGCTGCGCGTGCTTAGCCCGGGCAAGGTGTTGGCGTTCAACGCCGTCGGAGCGATCGTGCTGATCCTCATTTCGTTGAGCACAGCCGGAACGATCTCGGGGTACGCGCTGATCGCTGTCGGGTTGATGAATTCGATCATGTTCCCGACGATCTTCAGCCTCGCTTGCGAAAAACTGGGCAGCCGTGCGGCCGACGGGTCGGGGATCATAAACGTGGCCATCGCGGGTGGCGCGGTCATCCCCGCCGTCTATGGCTCGATCGCTGATGCTTCGAGCCTGCGGCTGGCGCTGTTCCTTCCAGTGATCTGCTATGCGATCATCGCCATATTCGGCATTTATGCGCGCAATCCCGCGCAGGATTATGCCGACGCTTGATCACCCATGCCGTGCCTCGCCGAAGCGGGGCACGGCAAACAGGAGAGGGCCGGTGATGCGAACAGGATTGTTCATGGCGATCGCGATGTCGATGGTCGCGCCCGTAGCCATCGCCGCACCCGCTGACATTCCGCTAACTGGTGCGAACAGTGGCAAGGCGACGACGCTGCGACGCGGGCAGTCTGCCCACGTCGAGCTGCAAACCAATGCCAGCACGGGTTATACGTGGAAGGTCGACGCCGATCGCGGGATCAGCGTCACGCTCGTCACAACGGTAGCGACCCGACCCGGCCTGGTCGGCGCGCCATCGGTCGCGACCTATCGTGTCATCGGCACCCGGCGGGGCACGTACCGGATCGTGTTCCGGTACATGCGCCCTTGGGAAGGCAAGGCGGTTCGGACGCTGACCTATCTCGTCCGGATAACCTGATTGCCTATAAGCTCTTCGGGAAATGTCAGGCTGGCTTGGCGCCCGGCGTTCCGCACTTCACGAAATGGCCCTTTGCATTGCGGCACTTGCCCGTGGCCGCAGGTTTGGCCGGCGGGCACGCGATGAAATGCCCCTTGGCGTTACGACAACGATTGGCGGCCAACGACGGCGTCGCAAGCGTCGCAACGGCAACAAGCGCAATAGCAATCCGAAGCATCAACGGCTCTCCTCACCATGAATGGCGCGCCGAGACTGCTCTTGATGCAGTCGGTTAGCAAGCCAGTCTAAAACGCCGCAATGCCGGTAATTGCCCGGCCGAGGATCAGCGCATGGACATCATGTGCACCTTCATAGGTGTTGACCGTCTCCAGGTTCATCAGATGGCGCATCACCTGATATTCGCCCGAAATGCCGTTGCCGCCGTGCATATCGCGCGCCATGCGGGCGATATCGAGCGACTTGCCGACATTGTTGCGCTTGACGATCGAGATCATCTCGGGCGCGAACCGGCCCTCATCCATCAGCCGCCCGACGCGTAGCGACGCCTGCAGGCCGAGCGCGATCTCGGTTTCCATGTCCGCGAGCTTCTTCTGGAACAGCTGGTTGGCGGCGAGCGGCTTGTCGAACTGCTTGCGGTCGAGACCATATTGCCGCGCCGCATGCATGCAGAATTCGGCGGCGCCCAGCGACCCCCAGCTGATCCCGTAACGCGCGCGGTTGAGACAGCCGAACGGCCCCTTCAGCCCTTGAACCTCGGGCAGCAGCGCATCTTCGCCGACTTCGACCTCATCCATCATCACCATGCCGGTGATCGACGCACGCAGGCTGAGCTTGCCTTCAATCTTGGGCGCGCTGAGACCTTTCATACCCTTATCGAGCACGAAGCCACGGATGCCGCCGCCATGCGCGTCTGACTTGGCCCAGATCACGAACACGTCGGCGATCGGCGCGTTGGAGATCCAGGTCTTGGCGCCCGACAGCGAATAACCGCCCGCGGTCTTGGTCGCGCGCGTCGTCATCCCACCCGGGTCGGAGCCGGCATCGGGCTCGGTCAGGCCGAAACAGCCGATCCACTCGCCGCTCGCCAGCTTGGGCAGATACTTATGCTTCTGCTCTTCCGAGCCGTAAGCGTAGATCGGGTACATGACGAGGCTCGACTGGACCGACATCATCGACCGGTAGCCGGAGTCGATCCGCTCCACCTCTCTCGCGACCAGGCCGTAGGACACGTAATTCGCGCCGACGCCGCCATATTCCTCGGGGATCGTCGGCCCGAGCAGGCCCAGCGCGCCCATCTCGCGGAAAATCTCTGGGTCGGTCGTTTCGTTGGCGAAGGCGTCAATGATACGCTGCGCCAGCTTGTCCTGGGCATAAGCGCGCGCGGTATCGCGGATCATCCGCTCATCCTCGCTCAACTGGTCGTCGAGCAGGAAGGGATCCGCCCAATCGAAATGCGCCATGCCAGCCATGATAATCTCCTCGTCTCCGCCCGCATTGTCCCGCCCGGCGGCTTGAGGCAAGGGGGTGACATGAGCTTTCGTCCCCGCCGTAGCGCACTGTTCCTGCCCGCGAGCAATCCGCGTGCGATCGAAAAGGCGAGGGGACTCGCCGCCGACGTCGTGATCCTCGACCTGGAGGATGCGGTCGCGCCGGACGCGAAAACCGCGGCGCGCGAGGCGGCGATAGCGGCGGCCGGCCAAGGGTTCGGGACGCGCGAAGTCGTGATCCGGGTGAACGGCCTCGACACCGAATGGGGCGCGACGGACCTGGCGGCGGTGCGGGGGACGGGGGCGGCCATATTGGTGCCCAAGATACGCAATGCGGGCGATGTCCGAACATGCCGCGATCATCTCGGTTCCGAGACGCCGCTCTGGGTGATGATCGAGACGTGCGAGGCGCTCGGTCGGCTGCAGGACATCGCCGAGGCGGATGTGCAGGGATTCGTGCTCGGCGTGAACGACCTGGCGCTCGAGCTCGGTGCGCGACCGGGCGCGGATCGCGCCTGGTTGTCCCCGGTGCAGGCAATCGTGCTGGCCGCGGCGCGGTCGCGCGGGCTGGTCGCGCTCGACGGCGTCTGCAACGACTTTTCGGACGATGCGCGGCTCGAGGCGGAATGCGCCGCCGCCGCCGCCATGGGCTATGATGGCAAGTCGCTGATCCATCCCCGTCAGATCGACATCTGCAACACGGCATTCGGTCCGGATGCCGCAGCGATCGAATGGGCGACGCGTGTGCGCGATGCATTCGCCAACAGCGATGGCCGGGTGATCCAGGTCGACGGCAAGATGGTGGAAGCGCTGCACCTCGTGCAAGCGGAGCGGATTTTGGGAATGGCGTCGTGAGAATAGCAGGTGTCGAGCTCGGCGGCACCAAGTGCGTGTGCGTGCTGTCGCAGGATGGCGCGACCATCGTCGAGGCCCGCCGGGTCGACACGACCGATCCCGAAACGACGATGGCGGCGATCGAGGAAGCGCTCGACCAATGGCGTGGGTTCGACGCGATCGGCATTGCGAGCTTCGGGCCGATTGGAATCGACACCGGCGCCGCCAGCTTTGGCCATATCACCGCGACGACCAAGCCGGGCTGGGCCAGCACCGATGTCGCGGGGCGATTGCAACGCCGATATGACGTGCCCACCGCCTTCCACACCGATGTGGTCGGTGCCGGCCTGGCCGAGGGACAGTGGGGAGCGGCCAAGGGGCTGCGCGACCACGCTTATATCACCATCGGCACGGGCGTGGGCGTCGGGCTGATCAGCCGGGATAAGCCAGTGGTCGGCCTGACTCACCAGGAACTGGGCCATGTCCGTCCGGTGCGGATGGCGGGCGACGATTGGCCGGGTATGTGCTCGTACCACGGCGACTGCGTTGAAGGGCTCGCGTCTGGCCCTGCCATCAAGGCGCGCGCGGGCGTTGCCGCCAACGAGATTGCCGAGCATTCGCCGATCTGGCCTCAGGTTGCGCATCCGATCGCGCAACTCTGTCATACGCTGGTGCTGACCGGCATTCCGCGCCGGATCGTCTTCGGCGGCGGTGTAGCGCTGGGTGTGTCCTGGCTGTTGCCGATGGTGCGCCGGATGCTGGATGAAAGCCTGGGCAGTTACGGCGACCGCTCGCTGCTCGGCGATCTCGATACCTATATCGTCCCGGCCGCACTCGGTGCCGAAGCCGGGCCGCTCGGCGCGATCCTGCTGGGACAGCACGCGCTCACGGCGAAATAAGATCGTTTACGGCGCCTTAACCCCATCCGCTTACGTCTCCGCAATGACCTTGGGGCGTCGTGTACGTCCCGCCAAGCGAGGGACAGCGCGCGGTGCGAATTCTGATCGTCGACGACGAACCGGCAATGCATGAGTCCTACCGACACTGCTTCGAGCCGGTGGCGACCAATCATGACGCGCTGAGCGACATGGCCGCGGAGCTGTTCGGCGACGCGTCCGTGCCGGTCGCGGAAGCAGTCGGCGCGGCGTTCGACACCGTTCATTGCAACCAGGGCCTGGATGCGGTTGCCGCGGTCGAGGACGCGATCGCCGACGGCAATCCGTTCGCGGTGGCCTTTATCGATGTCCGCATGCCGCCGGGGATCGACGGCAAGGAAACCGCGACGCGTATTCGCGCGCTCGATCCCAACATCAATCTCGTCATCGTCACCGGCTTTTCCGACTTCTCGCCGATCGAGATTTCAAAGGCTGCGGGACCAGTCGACAAGATCTTCTATATCGCCAAGCCGTTCGAGATCGCCGAAGTCGTACAAACCGCGACCGCGCTCGCGCACCGCTGGCAGGCCGATCGCGAGCTTGCCGCAGCGATGACCAAGCTCGAGGAACAGGCGGTCGAACTCGCCGCCAACGAGTCGAAGGCGCTGCACATGGCAACGCACGATTCGCTGACCGAGGCGCCCAATCGGCTCGCCTTCCTGAAGGCGCTGACCGACAAGTCACGCAGCGGCGGAATGTTCGCGGCGGCGATGATCGATCTCGATCGATTCAAGATCGTCAACGACACGCTGGGGCATCTTGCCGGCGACGAGCTGATCCGCGCGATTTACGCCATCCTGCAGCAATCGGCCCCGCCAGGCGCGATCGTCGCGCGGCTGGGCGGCGACGAGTTCGGCATCCTGTTCGACACGCTGGGCGAGCAGGCCGCGGTCATGGCTTGCGATCATATCATCGCCGCCTGCTCCTCCAGCTTTCGGATCATCGGCCATTCGGTCCAAGCCTCTGCCTCGATCGGCCTCGCCATTGCCGAAGTCGACGACAATCGCGATCCCATCGACGTGATGCGCAAGGCCGATCTCGCGCTCAACGATGCCAAGAAATCGGGTCGCGGCGTGGTCCGCGCCTATAATGAGAGCATGGACGAAAGCGTCCGTTTCCGTCGCCGTATCGAAGGTGGGCTGGGCCAGGCGATCGAACGCGGCGAACTGAGCCTCGCTTATCA
>Ga0070658_10000894_pt1 | contig 25535 bp, 25 predicted proteins | sample KBSC13metaG_FD_64664 | JGI IMG/M metagenome (GOLD analysis project Ga0070658, IMG submission 64664) | Corn rhizosphere microbial communities from Kellogg Biological Station, Michigan, USA - KBS C1-3 metaG | ecosystem: Host-associated > Plants > Roots > Rhizosphere > Soil ... | reverse complement strand
CACATCTCGACCGGCGGCGGCGCGTCGCTCGAGTTCCTCGAGGGCAAGACCTTGCCCGGACTTGCCGCACTGGAGAGCTAGGACACCTCATGGCAGCCGAGAAACGCCCCGTCTTCGCGGGCAACTGGAAACTGTTTGGTTCGCTGGCCGAGTCGCTGGCGCTGGCAGGCGACGTGCAGAAGGGCGTCGCGGGCGTGGACGACGCGATCGTGATCGTGGCGCCCAGCTTTCTGGCCATCACCTCCGTGGTGGCGAAGCTGAAAGACGGGCCGGTCGCGGTGGCGGGTCAGGACTGCTACTGGGAGACGAAGGGCGCCTTCACGGGCGAGGTGGCGGCAGGCCAGCTGAAGGACGCCGGCTGCCGCTACGTCATCGTCGGGCACTCGGAGCGGCGCGCGCTGATGCACGAGAGCGACGCCGACGTGAACCGCAAGGCGCGCGCGGCCCTGGCCGCCAGCGTGGCCCCCATCATCTGCGTGGGAGAGACGCTGGCCGAGCGCGACGGCGGGACGACCCTGGCGGTGGTGGGCCGGCAACTGGACGCGGCGCTGGCCGAGATGAGCGACGGCGACGTGGCGCGGTCCTTGATCGCGTACGAGCCGGTCTGGGCCATCGGCACGGGCCGGACCGCTACCCCGGCCCAGGCCGAAGAGGTGCATCAGTTCGTACGCACCCGCCTCCAGGCGAAGCTGCCCGCTGTGGCGGCCGGCGTGTCGATCCTTTATGGTGGCAGCGTCAAACCCGACAACATCCGTGACTTGATGGCCCAGCCGAACGTCGACGGCGCCTTGATCGGCGGCGCGTCGCTCTCGGCCGAGTCGTTCGTTCGCATCGTGAAAGAAGGGACCGAGGTATGGTTACGCTCCTGACAGTCATCCACATCGTCGTTTGCCTGTTCTTGATCCTGGTGGTGTTGCTCCAGGCCGGCAAAGGTGGCGGCATGGGCATCGCCTTCGGCGGTGGGGGCAGCCAGACGGTGTTCGGCTCTTCGGGGGCAGGGAACTTCCTGACCCGCCTCACCTCCATCACGGCGGCGATCTTCCTCGTCACGTCGCTGACGCTGGCGCACTACTCCAGCCGTCAGGATTCGAACCGGTTGCAGCAGCTCGCCTCCGAGCGCGCGACCCAGAAGAAGGCCGAGGAAGAGAAGGCGGCCAAGATGAAGGCCGAGCTGGACAAGTCGCGGCCGGCCACCTCGGCCCCGGCGCCGAAGGACGGCGCCACCGCCCCGGCCAGCACGCCGGAATCGCCTGCCGGCGTTCCCGCGGGCACGCCCGCCCCTGCCAACCTTCCCCTGAAGATGGAGCTGAAGAAGCCAGAGCTGGGCGGCTCCACCAAGCCGGCCCCTGGCGCCGGTCTCCCTGCGCAAGGCAGCGCCCAGGCGCCGGCTGCCCCAGCCACGACCAAGCCCGCGGTGGCCCCAAAGGCGGCCGCCGCGAAGAAGCCCGTCGTCCGCGCCAAGCCGGCGGAGGCGCCGAAGGCCACCGGTGACGAGCCGGCCAGCGCGCCCGCGCCCAGCGAGCCCGCGGCACCGGCGCCCGCCGCTCCGTCAGAGTAAGCTCGTTCGATGTCGGCCTCGCGCCCGCTTCCGTTCGCCAAGGTCCAGGGTCTCGGGAACGACTTCGTGGTCGTCGATCTGCGCGCCGGTCGCGCGGACGGCGACCTGGCCGCCGCGATCCAGGAGCCGTCGAACGTGCGCGCTGTCTGCGATCGCCACTTCGGCGTGGGCGCGGACGGCGTGCTGGCCATCCTCCCCGGCCAGCAGGGCGACGCCCGCATGCGCGTCCTGAACGCGGACGGCAGCGAGGCCGAGATGTGCGGCAACGGCATCCGCTGCGTGGCGAAGGTGCTGTACGAGTCGGATGCCACCCTGCGCCGGTCGCCGCTGCGCATCGACACGGGCGCCGGTCTGCTGGAGTGCGAGATGGGCACCGGCCCCTCGGGCGACGTCGACAGCGTCGCCGTTCAGATGGGAAAGCCGCGCTTCTCGCGCAGCGAGATCCCGATGTCGCCCGGTGGCGCCTCGCGCGCCATCCGCACCCCCATCGAGGTGGACGGCCGGCAGTTCCTGTTCACCGCCGTGTCGATGGGGAACCCCCACGCCGTCATCTTCGTCGAGGAGGGGGACGTTGACCTGCGTGCCCTGGCCGAGCAGTACGGGCCGAAGCTGGAGGTGAGCCCGGTGTTCCCCAGGCGCACGAACGTCGAGTTCGCGCGGGTGAAGGACGACGGCGAGATCGATCTGGTGGTGTGGGAGCGGGGCTGCGCGATCACCCTCGCCTGCGGCACCGGCGCCTGCGCGATCGTCGCCGCCGGCGTCGTCGAGGAGCGGGTGAAGCCGGGGCGCGAGATCACGGTGAACCTGCCCGGCGGCGCCCTGTTCATCACGGTGGCCCCCGATCTGTCGGGCGTGCGCATGCGCGGCCCCGCCACGACGGTGTTCTCGGCCGAGCTGCACCTGGATCGCGTCGCGACGGCCCAGTCCACCTAGGGCACCGCGCTAGGGCACCGCCGTCGAAATAGCGTCAACGCCGAGGCCGACAAGCCGCGCCGGACGCGAGGCGCGACGACGAGGCATACCCGCAGGTATGGTGAGGAGGAGCAACGAAGCGGCCGGCGCGGATCGTCGGCCGAACGTGACTCTATTTCGACGACGGTGCCCTAGGGGTCGAACAGGCTGCCCTGGCCGGACGCGGGGCGCGCGACAGGCGGCGGCAGGCCCAGGTGCTCGTACGTACGCCGTGTGATCTGACGGCCGCGTGGCGTGCGCAGCAGGAACCCTTCCTGGATCAAGTAAGGCTCGTACACGTACTCCAGCGTGTCGCGGTCCTCGGCCAGCGCCGCCGCCAGCGACTCGATGCCGACCGGCCCCCCGTCGAACCGCCTGGCGATGGTCGACAGGATGCGCCGGTCCGTGGCGTCCAGCCCGTGCCCGTCGACCTCCAGCCGTCCCAGCGCGTACTCGGCCGCCTCGCGGGTGATGCGGCCGTCGCCGCGCACCTCGGCGAAGTCGCGCACCCGCCGCAGCAACCGGTTGGCGATGCGGGGCGTGCCGCGCGCGCGCCTGCCGATCTCCACGGCGCCGTCGTCGTCGATGGGGATCTGCAGCAGCCCGGCCGAGCGCCGTACGATCGTCGTCAGCTCCTCCGGTCCGTAGAACCCGAACTGCTCGACGATGCCGAAGCGCGACAGCAGCGGCGAGGCCAGCTGCCCGGTGCGGGTGGTGGCGCCGACCAGCGTGAAGTGCTCGAGCTGCAGCGGGATGGCGCGCGCGCCGGCGCCCACCCCGGTCACGATCTCGATGCGGAAGTCCTCCATCGCCGGGTACAGGCTCTCCTCGACGACGGACTGCAGGCGGTGAATCTCGTCGATGAACAGCACGTCGCCCCGGCGCAGGGAGGTGAGGATGCCCGCCAGGTCACCCTTGCGCTCCAGCGCCGGTCCCGACGTCACGTGGATGGCGGTGCCCATCTCGTTGGCCAGCAGAAAAGCGAGCGTCGTCTTGCCCAGGCCGGGTGGGCCCGCCAGCAGCACGTGATCCAGCGCGTCGCCGCGGCGGCGGGCCGCCTCGACGTAGACCGACATGTTGTCGACGATCTTGCGCTGGCCGATGAACTCGTCGAAGCGCTTGGGACGCAGCGCCGCGTCCTCCTCCTGATCGCCCGACAGGCGCGCGATCGGCGACAGCAGGCGTTCGTCCTCCTCGGCCGTCGGCTCGGCGACGCGCTCGCGGCCCGGCATCACCCGGCTGGCCGCCGACGCCGGCTGGTGAATGATGGGCCGATCGGTGTCAGACGCAGCCTCGCCCGCGCCTTCGTCGTGAGGTTTCCTCGGCATGCGTTCACACCCTTCTCAGCGCGGCCAGCGCCTGTTTCAACAGCTCGGCGGCGGGCTGCTCCGCGTCCAGCCGCGCCATCACCGGCTCGATCTCGGCGGGCCGATAGCCCAGCCCGGCCAGGGCGCCTTGCACGTCCATCAGCCGCTGCGGCAGGGCCGGTCCGCTGCCGCCGGCCGCGCGCGAAGGCGTCACGGAGACGGGCGCCACCGGGAACGGGACCAGCTTGTCGCGCAGCTCGACCGCCAGGCGCTCCGCCGTCTTCCGGCCCACGCCCTTGATCTGGGTCAGCCGCGCCACGTCCGCGCCGGCGATGGCGGCCGTCAGCTCGGCGCGGGGCAAACCTGACAGGATGGCCAGCGCCACCTTGGGCCCCACGCCCTGCACGCCCAGCAGCGTCTCGAACAACCGCCGCTCCTCGCGATCGGTGAAGCCGAACAGGGTGGTGCCGCCGTCCTGCACGAAGTGGCTGTGGATCCACAGCCGCGCCTCCGCGCCCGCCCCGCCCAGCTCGCCGGCCGCCGCGGTGCTGACCGCGATCTGGTAGCCGACGCCGCCCACCTCCAGCACCACGGCCTCGCCGTCCTTCTCCAGCAGGCGGCCTCGCAGATGCGCGATCACGGGCGCCCTCCCCGGCCAGACTGCCGGGCGTGACAGAGCGCGATGGCCAGCGCGTCGGCGGCGTCGCTGGACGGTACGCGGCGCAGCCCCAGCGTGGCGCGGACCAGATAGGCGATCTGATCCTTCGTGGCGCGACCGTGGCCGACGACGTTCTTCTTCACGGTGGCGGGCGGGTAACCGACGACCGTCAGCGCCGCCTCACCCACCACCAGCAGCGCCACGCCGCGCGCCTCGCCCAGCGCCAGGGCCGACTGCACGTTCTTGCCGAAGAAGGCTTCTTCCATCGCCACCGCGTGCGGCTTCAGCTCGGACACCAGCGCGCGGAGCTCGCGCGCGATCTCGACCAGCCGCTCGCCGCGCGGCATGCGGGCGGGCGCCGTGATGATGCCGCACTCGACGTAGCGAACCTGGGTGGGGCCCAGCACCTCGACCACGCCGTAGCCCAGCCGCAGCGTGCCGGGATCGATGCCCAGGATCCGTTGCGCCGGCGCGCCAGCGATCGGCGCGGCCATGCCTGCCCGCGGGCCGGACCGGCGCCCGAGCACGGCCGGCGCGCTAACCGGCACTCTCCAGGACCGATTCGTCGACGTCCAGGTTGGTGTGCACGTTCTGCACGTCGTCGTTGTCCTCCAGCGCCGACACCAGCTTCACGGCCTTCTCGGCGTCGGCTCCCGTGACGTGCACCAGCGTCTGGGGCACCATCGTCACCTCGGCAGTCGCGGGCGCCGCCACCTTCCGCTCCTTGAAGGCGTCGCGGATGCGCTCGAACTCCTTGGGCTCGGTCAGGACGGTGATGCTCTCGGCGTCGGACTTCACGTCGTCGGCGCCCAGCTCGATGGCCAGATCGGTGACGGCGTTCTCGTCCACCTCGCTCTTGTCGAACACCAGCACGCCCTGCTTCTTGAACATGTAGGCGACCGAGCCGGAGGCGCCCAGGTTCCCCGAGTGGCGCTGCAGCAGGTTGCGAATCTCGCTGGCGGTGCGGTTGCGGTTGTCGGTCATGATGTCGACGATCATCGCCGTGCCGCCGGGGCCGTACACCTCGTACGAGAACTCCTCGTAGGCGACGCCGTCCAGATCGCCGATCCCCTTCTTGATCGACCGCTCGATCACGTCGTTGGTCATGTTCACGGCGCGCCCCTTGTCGACGGCCGTGCGCAGCCGCGGGTTGCCGTTGATGTCACCGCCGCCCAGGCGCGCCGAGACCGTGATCTCCTTGATGGCCTTGGTCCACAGCTTGGACTTCTTCGCGTCGGTCGCCTCTTTCTTGTGCTTGATCTTCGACCAGCGATTGTGCCCCGACATGCACCTTCTCCTACCACGCCGCCCGGAAGGCCGGGAGGGGCACCGGCGCTAGGGCGCGCCCCACCCCGGCGTGGCAGGCAGCGGGCGCTGCGTCCAGCTCGGTGATTGATCGCAGGCCGTCTCGGGCACGCGGTGGACACTCTGCCCTGCCCACGCCGTGGCCGACACATCGATGGCCGCGCTGTAGCTGGAGATGACGGCGCCGCCGCTGGACAGCAAGCGGATCGCTTCCCCGCCATTGGACAGGCCATCGGAGCCGAGGCGGCTGTCCACGCGGACCAGCGTGGTGCCGGTCAGCGGCGCTGTGTCCTTCGCGCTGGCGGGATCGAAGCCGCTGGGGACGACCAACGCGTAGGCGCCCGGCTCAAGGCTGGCCTCGGGCAGCGCGTCCATCCCCTTCGCGTCGGCGATGCCCAGCCCGCCCAGGCTCACCGCCTCGGCGCCCAGGTTGCGCAGTTCGACGAACTCTTGCGCCGGCTCCGGTCCGGCCGGGTTGGCGTGGATCTCGGTGATGGCCAGCGGCAGCAGCCCCTCGGGCGTCGTCAGCGGAACGGCGGCCGAGGTGGCCAGGTTGCCGGCCCGATCGGCCGCCGCGACGGAGATGGCCACGGTCGTTCCGCCGGGCACGTCCCCCACGAACAAGGCCACGGAGAACTGCGACACGCCCGCCCCCGCCGGTACGACGCGCGAGATCCCGGGCCCATCCACGTGAACGGCGGCCGCGGCGGGCTCATCCGTCTGGAACGCCACCAGCACGCAGGGGCCCGAGGGCGTCACCGCCAGCGCGGTGATCGACGGCGGCTGCAAGTCGTCGCTCACGGCGGTGGCGAACTGACCGACCTCGCCCGGCGTGACCGGCGCGCCGTCCAGTTGCTGCACGCCCGGCGCCAGGCTGACCACGTATGTCTGCGCGGCGTCCAGCGGGCCCTGCACGTCCAGCCTCACGCACAGGCCGGACGAGCCGTCGGGGCAGTCGCCCACGGCCGGCTCACCCACGGGCACCAGCCCCGCCGCGCCGCCGAGCCGCAGCGCCCCTTCGGGGACGCTGACCGGCGCCGCGAAGCCCAGCCACACGGCGGCCAGGTTGCGCGGGACACCGGCTGCCCCCGCCGGGGGATCCACCAGCCGTGCGCCGGCGCCGCCACCGCCGCCGTTGGTGCCCCCGGAGCCTCCGCTGGCCGCCAGATCGGTCTGCGGCACGCAGCCGGCGAACAGAACGGGGACCACCAACGCCCAGCGGAGCACCAGCAGCTTTCGGCTCGCGCCGCCGGAAGTTTCCGCGCCGCCACGGAAGCTGGCCGGGACCGCCGGTGATCGCCCGGGACGCCGGCGCGCCAGACGAGCGCGCGGCGGAAAAGAGTTCGGCGCGGGATGCGGTAACCTCGACGCCTGGTCTGATGCACTTCCTCGCGCCGTCATTGCTGCTGGGCCTGGCCGCGGCCGCCCTGCCCTGGTGGATCCATCGTCTGGGGCGGCGGCGCGCCAACCCGCTGCGGTTCGCGGCGATGCAGCTGCTGTTGCGCGCCGAGCGCGAGGTGGCGGCGCGCCGTCGGCTGCGCGACATCCTGCTGCTGATCGTGCGCACGGCGGTGGCGATGGCGTTGCCGCTGCTGTTCGCCCGCCCCTTCACGGAGGTTCGCTCGGACCTGCCCGCGGCGACGGGGCGACCCCAGACGGCCGTCCTGGTCCTGGACGACTCCGCCAGCCTGCAGCGCCGGACCGGCCCGCTGGCGAACGGCACGCTGTTCGAGGCTGCCCGGGGACAGGCGCGCGCCTTGCTGGAGAACATGGCGCCCGAGTCCGACGTCGCGCTGCTGCTGGGCTCCGAGGGCAGCGCCTCGCCGGTCGCCGAGCCATCGAGTGATCGCGCGCGCCTGCTGGCGGCGCTGGACGCGGTCCACGCCTCGGCGCGCCGGGCCGATCTGTCCGCGGCGCTGTCGCGCGCCGTGCAGGTCGCCCGCGCGGGGGCGCACAGCGAACGTCACGTGTACCTGGTGACGGATCTGCAGGCCAGCGCCTTCACCACCGACGCGCCGCCGACCGCCGACGACGTGGCGGTCACGATCATCCCCGTCGGCACGAAGGACGAATGGGACAACCGGGCCATCATCGACCTCGACGCCTCGGCGGCGCCCGAGCTGGGCGCGCAGGGGATCTCGGTGGTGGCCCAGATCGCGAACTTCTCCACCCGGCCGGCGAACCACCTGGCGGTGGCCCTGCGCATCGACGGACAGGAGGTGGGGCGTGGCTTCGTCGACCTGCTGCCTGGCGGGCGCATCCACAAGCGGTTCCTGCACGCGTTCCCCGTCGGCGGGGCCGCCGGCGCGGCCGCGCACGAGGTGCAGGTCGTGCTGGACCCGGATCGGTTCCCTCTGGACGACAGCCGGCGCACCCAGATCGAGGTGTCGCGCGGCCTGCGGGCGCTGGTGGTCGACGGCGATCCCCGCACCGTCCGCAACGAGGACGAGGTGTTCTTCCTCGAGGCGGCGCTGCGGGCCGGCGGCAGCCACTTCCAGGTGCAAGTGGCCCTGCCCGACGAGCTGGGCTCGCGCAACCTGGGCGACTACGCCGCCATCTTCCTGGCCAACGTCGCGCGCCCCAGCGAGGCGGCCGCGGCAGCGTTGGTGCGCTACGTGGAGGCCGGCGGCGGCGTCTTCATCTCCGTGGGCGACAAGGTCGACACGGACGTCTGGAACCAGCGCTTGCACAAGATCCTGCCCCAGCCGCTGGGTCTGCGGCGGACCGCGGCCGCTCGCCCGGGCACGCAGGACGGCGAGACCGTGGACACGCGGCCGGCCGAGCGGCTGGCGCCCATCGATCGCCGCCACCCGCTGCTGGCCGGGTTCTCCGCCGGGGGCGAGGGGCTGGTGTCGGCGCGGTTCTTCCAGTACCTGCTGCTGGAGCCGACGCCCACCGAGAACGGGCGACACGTCATCCTGCGCTACGAGACCGGGGCCCCGGCGCTGGTCGAGGGCGAGGTGGGCGCCGGCCGCGTGCTGCTGCTGACCACGACGGTGGATCGCGAGTGGACCGACCTGCCCATCCGTCCGGGCTTCCTGCCGCTGATCCAGGAGGCCGCGCGCCGGCTGGCGGGCGCCCCGTCAGGCGACGCGATCGCCACGTTGATCATCGGCGCCAGCCGCGAGATCCGCTGCGCGGCCGAGGACAAGCGCATCGAGGTGACGAAGCCCGGCGGTGAAGTGCGCGCCCTGATCCCCGAGGCGCCGCCGGACCCGGGCGGCAAGGCGGCGAACACGCGCCCCAGCCGAGTGGTCGTGTTCCGCGACACCGACGAGGTGGGCGCCTATCGGGTGCGCGCCTTCCGCGCCAACGGCACCTGGGTCGAGCGTCCGGACGAGGCCTTCATCGTGAACCTGGACGTGCGCGAGTCGGATCCGACAGTCCTGGCCGAGGACAAGCGTCCCGACCGCCGCAGCAGCGCGGCCGCGGCGGGCGGCCACGCACCGCTGCGCCATCTCGAGCTGTGGCACGTGCTGGGCGGCGCGCTGATCGCGCTGCTGTTGCTGGAGTCGATCCTGACAGCGCGCCTGCGCCGCGATCCCCCGCCGCCCGCGCCCCGGGCGGACGCGCTGGCCCAGGGCGGGTGACGCGGCCCGAAACAGCGGCCCGCCCGTCGTCAGGCGTCGACGACGGGTGACGCCTGGACGGGTGAGCGGGGATCGACGCTGGCGAACGATGAGGCGAGCGCGCGGTGCGCCTCCGTCGCCAGCGACGCGGCCAGCGCCTCGGCGTGCGCGGGCGGTCCCACGCGACAGGCGGCCTTCATCGCCCCGACCCGCGCCGCGCTCTCCATCACCCGGTCCCGGAACGAGGCGGTGGCCTCGCCGGCGCGCACCAGCGCCTGGAAGGCCTGCCGCTGCCGCTCGGGGGGCTCGCGGATCAACAGCACATCGGCGCCGGCGGCGACCGATTGCACGGCCAGCTCTTCGATCGGGTAGCGATCGGCCACGGCCTTCATGCCCAGGTCGTCCGACACGATCACGCCCCGGAAGCCCAGCTCGCCCCGCAACAGCCCGGTGAGGATCCGCGGCGACAGCGTGGCCGGGCGATCGGGATCCAGCGCCGGGTACAGGACGTGCGCGGTCATGATCGACTCGATGCCCGCGGCGGCCGCCGCCGCGAAGGGCGCCAGCTCGACGGCGCGCAGCCGCGTCTCGTCGTGATCGACCACGGGCAGCTCCAGGTGCGAATCGGCGCGGGTGTCGCCGTGTCCCGGGAAGTGCTTGCCACACCCCACCAGCCCGGCGGCCCGCAGACCGCGCCAGAACGCGAGGGCGTGGGTGGCCACCGCCCCGGGCGTGGTCCCGAAGGCCCGGTTGCCGATGACGGGATTGGCCGGGTTCGTGTGCACGTCCAGCACGGGGGCGAAGTCCCAGCCGATGCCCAGGGCGGCCAGCTCGGCTCCCAGCGCCTGACCGACGGCGAAGGTCCGCTGGGGCTCGCCGGCCATGCCCACCGACAGCATGTCGGGCCACACGGTCAGCGGCGCGCGCAAGCGCTGCACCAGGCCCCCCTCTTGATCGATGGCCACCAGGGTGGGCGCCGCCGCGGGGGCGGCCCCCCGGATGGCGGCCACCAGCGAGGCCACCTGCGCGGGCGCCTGGATGTTGGGCCGGAACAGCATCACCCCGCCCACCTCGGACGCCGCCAGGCGCGCGCGCAGGTCGTCCGGTAGCACCAGGCCCTCGAAGCCGACGGTCAGCAGTTGCCCCGCCGCGCGCGCGAGCGCCGTCATCGCCGAACTCCTGCCGTGAGCGCCATCGGACCGATGGTAGCGCCGTGTTTCCGCGGGCCCAACAAATCGGCACCACGGAGGCAAGAGCGGCGCTGCCGGCGGCGCCGGGGACCGGGCAACCGGCGCCACCGGGGGCGAGTCGAACGCTCGCGCATGCGCTCCGCCGGGGAGATCCGCACGAAGCCGGGCCGCCTGGCCTTCGCAAGTTCGCGGCCGTTCTCGCTTTTCAACGCGGGTATCCGTTGATATGAGTTGCGGACTTTCGCCCGGCCCCACGTACCCGTCCCTATGATCAAAGTGAAGAGAATCGACCACGTAGCCATCGCGGTGAATGATCGCGACGGGGCGTGCGGCACGCTGGGCGCCCTTTTCGGCCTGAACGCCGGCGCCCGCGAGCACGTGGCGGGGCAGAAGACAGACGTCGTCTTCCTCTACCCGGGGGCCGCCGGCCTCCACCCGGCGGCCCCCGGCCTGCACCCGGACGCCGCCGCCGAGGCAGCCATCGAGCTGATCGCGCCGGCCGGAAACGAGGGGCTGGAGCGGTTCCTCGCCAAGCGTGGTCCTGGCCTGCACCACATCTGCTTCGAAGTCGACGATCTGCCCGCGGCCCTGGCCAGCCTGAAGGCGGCGGGCGTGCGACTGATCGACGACGTCCCGCGGCCCGGCGCGCGCGGTCATCAGGTCGCCTTCCTTCATCCCGCCTCGACCGGCGGCGTCCTGTTCGAGCTGTGCGCCACCGCGTCCCCCCACGGAGTCAAAGCGTGACCATCCGATCCGTCCGTCGATCAAGCTGGGTTGCATCGTTGTCTGTGTCGTTCTGGATCGGGCTGGCGGTGGCGCTGGCCCCCGTCACGGCCCGCGCGCAGATGGGCGGCATGGGCCCGGGCGGCATGCCGAACGCGCCCATGGGCGGCCAGCAGGGGCCCAAGGAAGAAGGCCCCGCCCAGCAGGCGCCGGAGGAGGCCGCCGCGCCGGAGGATCTGGAGCCGCTGGCCGGCTACACGAACCAGAGCAAGCGGCGCGCCCAGCTGTTCGAGCTGAACGGGTACTTCCGGCTGCGCACTGACTACATGCACCAGTTGAGCCTGAACCAGGGCTACTCGAACAAGGTGCCGCTCGATCCGCTCACCAGCCGGGCCTACACGACGTCTTCGAGCGCGAACCTGGGCCTGCCCCCGTTTCCCCAGGCGCTGAACTGCCGGTCGCCGCTCGCCCAGGTCTCGCCGGGCACCTACAACGGCTGCGGTCACAAGGATCTGGCGGATTCGAACATTCGTTTTCGCCTGGAGCCGACGTTGAACGTCACGGATCAGGTGCGGATCCACTCGCAGTTCGACGTGCTGGACAACACCGTCCTCGGCTCGACGCCGGACAGCCTGGCCGGCCTGGATAACCCCGCCTCCGCGGTCATCCCGCAGGCGCCGATCCCGTTCCTCTACAACTCGCAGAATGCACCGGAGATCGGGCAGAACGGCTACATGTCCAGCATCCGCGCCAAGCGCGCCTGGGCCGAGGTCGACACCGAGTTCGGATCGCTGCGGTTCGGCCGCATGCCCTGGCACTTCGGCCGCGGCATCACCTACAACGACGGCAGCTGCATGGACTGCGACGGTGGCACCACCGTCGATCGCGTCGCGCTGCTGACCGAGATGTACGGGCACCAGTTCACGCTGGCGCTCGACTACGGATCGCAGGGCCTGACGTCGAACCAGCTGGCCCTCGGTCGTATCGGGGCGAACGGCGTGCCCATCGATCTGGCGCAGGACGACGACATCTACGAGTTCATGTTCTCGGTGACGAAGATTGACAACGCCGCCCAGATCCGCGAGCGCGTCGACCGGGGCGACGTGGTGCTGAACTACGGCCTGCAGCTGGTCTACCGGTCGCAGCACTCGGCGTACGACACCAGCACCTGCTTCGAGAACCCGACCTATCCGGGTTGCGGTGGCACGATCGCGTCGCCCGAGCAGGCGCTGCCGCTGACCGACATCAACGCCTTCTTCTTCCAGCCCAACGTCTGGTTCAAGCTGCAGTACAAGGCCCTGACAGTCGAGTTCGAAGGCACGGCGTTGCTGGGCCGCATGGACAAGGGGGGCATCTTGCTGTCGCAGGCCGAGCAGAACCAGCCGGCCTACTTCCGCCAGTTCGGTGGCGTGCTGGCCAGCGAGCTGCATCTGTACCGCGATGCCTTCTTCATCGGCTTCGAGGCGGGCGGCGCCTCGGGCGATCAGGCCGAGAACGAGTCGTCCTACCTGAACTACCGCTGGCGCTTCGTGCAGCAACCGGCGGGCGACCACAGCATCCGCGACCTGCACTTCTCGCCCGAGTACCACATCGACTCGATCCTGTTCCGCAACATCCTGGGGACGGTCAGCAACGCCATCTACTTCAAGCCTGCCGTCTCGTACTGGTTCGACCTGGCCCAGGGCCGGCAACTGGGCGTCAACGGGACCGTCATCTACAGCCTGGCGCAGGTGCCCGTCTCCACCCCGGGGAATTCGTTGCAGTACGGCCTGGAGATGAACGTCGGCGTCACCTACCGCAACACCGCCGAGGGCTTCTACGCCGGCATGACCTGGGGCGTGCTGTGGCCCTTCGGCGCGCTCGATCGCCCCTCGCCGCTGTGGTCGGACGGCCAGGGCGCCGCGAACGCCGACGCCGCCCAGATCCTGCGCGGCTTCCTGGGCGTGAAGTTCTAGGCAGCGCGGGCGGTGCCCCGCCCGTCGGCGCCGATGCTCGAGCTCAGAAGGTCAGGCCACGCGGCGTCAGCGCGATGCCCGACCGGGGGCGCGGGCGCGGATGCGTGTCCTCGCTGAACGTCGAGCCCGTGCTGCTGGTGACGTGCGTGCTGGAGGTCATCACCAGGTAGAGGCCGCCGATGGCGGCGGCCACCCCGGCCGCCAGCATGACACCGCCGACGGCGGCGGCCTTGTCGGACCGGTCGTGCGTGGTGCCGTCGGTGGCGGCCTCCGCGGCCAGGCCCAGCTCCAGGGTGATCATGCCGATGTATCCGACGACGAGGCCGCCCACCATCAGGGCCGCCCCGCCGCCGTGCCGCGCGGACGAGCCGGCCTTCACGTCCAGGGTCACCTGGTTCCGATCGTCGGGCAACAGGAACTGCGACGTGGAGCGGATCCCGTCGCCGTCGATGACGTACAGGCCGTTGCGCGGCACCAACCGACTGCAGGGGGCCAGGCAGACGGTGGAGGCCATCCCCCCGCCCTGCACGCGATCCAGGCGAACGCCGGGCTGGTCGGCCTTGACGTCGACCTGGATCACCCCGCCCGGGTTTCCGGGAGCGCCCGGATATCCCGCGGCAGGCGCGCCGTAGGCGTCGGCGCCGTACGCGGGCGGCGGAGCGTTGCCGTCGGGCGACGTCCAGGGGTCGACGGGCCCGGACGGAAGCGCCGGTGGAGCCGGAGCCACCGGCGCGGCGCCAGGCGCCTGGGCGTGCGCGACCGAGATCGGGACGCTGACCGCCAACACACCACAGAGCACCTGCATCACCCGGCCGGGGCGGCCTGGGCGACGGCGCCACGGCACCGAAGCTCGCATCGGTTCGATGCTAACCAGGCGGCGTGGCAAGGTCCACTGGTCTGGCTGACCCGGTCATTCCTTGTCTCGCGTGATGGTCGTTGCGCGCGCCAGCCTAGAAATAGGCCAGCACCTGCGCCGTCACGTCGGCGTACGTTCCCGCGATGCTGGTGCCGAGGCGTAGATCCAGTCCGGGCGCGGCGGTGAACGCGCCCATCACCTGCGCGCGGCGGTTCTGGCGCGTGTCGCCCAGGAAATAGAAGATCTGGCGCCCGCCCAGCTGAAACCGCCAGCGCGCGCTCGCCTCGGCGACCAGGCCCGCCTCCACGCCTCCCCCCAGGCGGTAACGCTTCCCGGTGCGGAAGGCGGGACCGGCCCCCCCGTCGGTCTCGACCAAGGCGAACGCCATGAACCGCCCATCGGGACCGAAGCGCGCCGCACCGCCCCCCCCGGTCGTCACCCCGCCGTAGAGGCAACGCCAGCCCTGACGGTCCGACTCCGGGCGCTCGCAGCCCAGCTCGCGCGCGTTGTCGACGCCCAGCCAGACCTTCCACGACAGGCTCTTCACCCAGCGATCGACGGGCGAGGCAGACACGATGTCGATCAGATCCAGGCGATCCAGCGACAGGCGGCGCGGGCCGTCGGTGAAGCGGAGGGCCAGGTTTCCCATGGCCAGCTCCGCGTCCCGGGGGTAGCCGCGCGAGGCGTCCAGATAGTCGTGGATGGCGGGGCGAATGGCCAGCGTCTGGAACCAGCCCGCCTGGTCCGACGTTCCCGACCCCACCGTGAGGCGCAACGACGCGTGTCCGCTCTCCGGCGCATCGATGCCCGGGCGCGTGACGACCTCTTGCGGCGGCACGCCCACGCGCCCGCGCGCCAGCAGCAGGGTCCGCTCCTTCTTCTTGAACGACAGCGTCGGCTCGACGTCCAGCCCCTGCCGGTACCGGAAGTAGTCGTAAGCGGCGTCCAGGATCAGCGCCTGGCGCACCTTCGGAAACGGCGCCAGCGCCTCGATGGGCAGCGTGTCGCCGCGGCCCGCCGCCAGTGCGAATCGCTCGGCCACCCTGACCTCGACCGACGACAGCTTCGCCTTGCGGCGGCTCATCACGCTGAGGATCGAGGGCCGGGGACGGCGCGTCCGCACCAGCTTCGTCCGGTCCAGCACCACGCGCACCGTGTCCGAGGGGATGACCCGCGCCCCGAACTGGCCTACCAGGTCGAGCGATGGGTCAGCCACCTCCAGCAGCGCCAGCAGCTGATACGAGCAGTTTCGCGAAAAGAAGTAGTAGTCGAAATGCGTGGTGCGGGTCTCCCAGACGTGTCGCACCAGCAGATCCACCTGCGGGGGAGAGAGCGCCAGCTCGTACTCCCACAGGTCGCGGCTCTCCATGTTGGAGTACTCCTGGACCTTCACGTAGTACGGCATCACGTAGTAGAGGCCGCGAAACCCGCCCGTCACGCCCTTGACCGCGTAGATGATGCCGTTGTTGGTGTCGACGTCCGCCGCGAAGTTGATGACGTAGTCGAGCAGCGGGTTCCCCTCCCCCGTGGCGCGCGACACCCGGAAGAACGTATGCCCGTACATCGAGGCGGGACTGTTCAGGTACGCGGTGGCGTACACCAGTGTGACGGCCTGGGCCGCGATGGTGCGGTGCCACTGGTCGAACACAGGGCAGACCACATCGGTGGCCTCGGGCCCCTGCAGCGCCAGCGCCTGCTTCAGCCAGTGCCAGCGCGCGGGGAAGCGGCACTGCGCATGGTCCGGGTCGGCTTCGGCCGGCGCGCCGGCACGAACGGGCGGCGGCGGCGGCGCGGGCGCGAGCAGCGCCGTGATGGTCGCGTCCAGCTCGACCGCGGGATCGGTGCGGCCCGCCGGACCGGCCAGGAAGAATCCCCCGCCGTCGGCTTCGCTCCTCCAGCCGCCGAAGGCGCGCGGGCGATAGTGCAGCAGCGCGCGCCACTGAGGAGACTCGGCCAGGCCGCGCGCGTGCGCGTCCGCCAGCAGCGCAGCCAGGCGCCGACCACCCCTGGCCTGAGACGAGGCCACGGCGCCGGTGCCCTGCGCGAGCGACGACGACACCACCAGCAGCGACAGAGCTCCCGCCGCCAGAAACGCAAAACGGCCCCGCCAGGATCGCGACGACCGAGGTCGCCACCAGGCGGGGCCGATTCTGCGGGCGGGGCTCCGGAGAGCAGAGCGCTTCAAACGGAGCGGCCCGAGCTTACTTCGTCGCGGAGTTCGCCGGGGTCGCCAGGGCGACCTTCGACGTCTTGGCCGACTTGGCCTCGGCGCGCGCCACGGCGCGCTCGTCCGAGCAGGCGTTCATCAGCGCCGGCGTCTTCTTGATCTCGCTCTTCACGTTCATGACCAGCTCGACCGGCGTGGTGGTCTCCGAGGGCAGGATGCTCTCGTACTTCTGCTGCGTCATCTTGAACAGCGGAGCCTTGGCCGCGTCCTCGCAGCCCAGCAGGGTCGAGAACGAGGTCAGGTACTCGCCGCCCCCGGACGCCATGTTGCGCTTCAGGTCCTGGAAATTGACCTCGGCGAAGGCGGCCTGCTCGCGCTCGGCCTTGACGACGCCGCCCTGGGTGCAGTTCGACGTGCCGGAGGTGATGCCGAACGTCTGGCTGGCGAAGGTGCCGTTCGTCGTGGCCGCCAGGATCTGCATCAGCGTCGTGTTGTCCTTGCCGAACAACAGCGAGCCCAGGCCGCACCCGGCCATGCCGTACTGCGCGTGCGCCGCCGAGCTGCCCAGCATGATTCCCGCCAAAACCCCGAGTAGTGCAAGCTTCCGCATTCGATTTCTCCTTTGCTAAGGATTCGCGACGCAAGGACGCCTCACCCCGAGACGCCCCCCGACGGAACGAGGCATGGTAAGCCGACGCACAGGTCAGTGGCAAGAAGACCGGATCGGCCACCCCGCCCCGGAAGAGGCAAATCCCGAGGCAGAGCCCGACATTCCGGGCCCCACCCCTCGCTTCGAGCCGGTGGCGATTGTGCTCAATGTCATCGGGTGAATTGTCGATGTTCGAATCCGCGATGACCTTGCGCGCGCTGTGGAAAGACGATGGGGCAGCCACCGCCGTCGAGTACGGCCTGATCGTGGCGGCGATCGCCGGATTGATCCTGGTGGTCGTCTTCACCCTGGGGAACAAGATCAAGAACACCTTCAACAACGTCGCCTCGCACATGCCCTGATCGGCGCCCGATGCCATAGTGGTGGCATGGGGCACGGACGCAGCGGGTCCGCCGATCTTCCTCTTCACGGGGGCCGCGTGCCGGCGTGGCTGGCCGGGCGGATGGCGCGCCTGGGACGCGTGATCGTGGAGGCGCTGACCCTGGAATACGGTCGCGACGAGGTGCTGCGGCGCCTGGCCGACCCGTTCTGGTTCCAGTCGTTCGGCGCGGTGATGGGGATGGACTGGCACTCGTCGGGCATCACCACCAGCGTGCTGGGGGCGTTGAAGCGCGGCCTGGCCCCGGTGGCCGACGAGCTGGGGCTGTACGTCTGCGGCGGGCGCGGGCGCCACTCCCGGCGCACGCCCGACGAACTGACCGCGCTGGGGGAGCGGCGGGGCCTGGACGCGGCCGGCCTGGTGCGCGCCAGTCGCCTGGTGGCCAAGGTGGACAGCGCCGCCGTGCAGGACGGCTTCGCCCTGTACCTGCACGGCTTCGTCGTCACAGCCGAGGGCCGCTGGGTGGTGGTGCAGCAGGGCATGAACGCGCAGCGGCGGCAGGCCCGCCGCTACCACTGGATCTGGGACCGGGCGCGCTCGTTCGTCGACGAGCCACACGCGGCCATCGACGGGCAGCCGGGTGACCCCATCGTCAACCTGACGGACCGGCGCGCCGGCACGGCGCGCGACACCACGCTTGCCATCGGGACGGGTGGACCGCACCTGATCCTTCCCGCCAGGCACGACGTGCGCGCCGCCGACATCGATCTGCCGCGCCTGGGGCGGACGCTGGCCGCGGTGGCCGAGCGCGGCCCGCGAGACTTCGCCGACCTGCTGCTGGTCCCCGGCGTGGGCGCGCGAACGCTGTTCGCGCTGGCGCTGGTCGCCGAGGTGGTGCACGGGGTCCCCAGCCGCTTCGCCGATCCGGCCCGCTTCTCGCTGGCCCATGGCGGGAAGGACGGCCACCCGTTCCCCGTGCCGCTGCGGGTCTACGACCAGACGCTCCGCGTGCTGAAGGACGCGGTGACCCGCGCGAAGCTGGGCCAGGACGAACGACTGGCCGCCTTGCGCCGCCTCGACGAGCAGGCGCGCCGGGCCGACAACGCGCAGAGCCCGACGGCCGCAGACCTGGCCCGCTGGGTCGCCGCCGAACGCGCGGATGGCGCGACCCTGGGCGCCCGCCAGGTCGGCGCGCCCTCGAGGGTGAAGCCCGCCCGTCCGAGCGGCCAGCCGCGGCAGATGAAGCTCCCCTTCTGAGCGCGTGGGCAGGGCCGCCAGCGTCCTGAATTGCCGGGCGCGCTTTCGCTTCGGATGGCGCCGGCCAGGGAACCGAGACGCCCCGCGCGGGCAGACGGTCGTTCACGGGGTTCGTCGTGACGGTCGTCCGCTGCGCGCCACGAATGTCTTGCGGCTCACGAACACGCCTAGACCGTCTGCCCGTCCGCGTACGCGCGCAGCGCCTCGATCACCCGCCGCACGCGCGGGGCCTCGATCATCCGCCTGGCACCCACCAGGTAGAACGAGGCGTAGGCTGGCGTCGGTCCCAGCGACACGGCGAGCTGCCGCAGGTTGCGAAAGCGTGACCGCCCCAGCGGGCGCCCCAGCACCATCGCACCCACGCCCGCCTCCAGCGCCGCCAGCTGCACCAGGTAATCGTTCGACGCGAAGACGGGCTGGAAGCCCTCGATCAGCGCCGCGAGCTGCGGGTTCGGCGCCACGTCGGCGTGAGGGGGACCCCAGGCGATCCAGTCCAGGTCGCGGGGACCGTACCGCCTGGGCAGCCGGCGCGCGTAGGACGCCGCCGCGAACACGCCGATCTCGACCTTCGTCTCGGAGAGGCAGACGAGATCGCGATCGGTGGGAGCGCGCACGCGCAGGGCCAGGTCAGCCTCGCCGCGCAGCAGGTTGACGTACTCGATCCCGGCCAGGATCTCGAGGGTGATGCCGGGGGCGCGCGTGCGCATCGCCGCCGCGAACGGGGCCAGGAAGTCGAAGGCCACCCCCGGTGGCGCGGCGATGCGCACCCGGCCCTCGGGACCACGCCTGCCCTTGGCCACCGCGTGCGCGGCCTCGCTGGCCCACTCCGCCATGTGGAGCGCCATCGGACGAAGCCGCTCGCCGCCCGCGGTCAGCGTGACGCCGCCCGTGCCGCGCGTGAACAGGGGCTCGTCCAGCTGCTCCTCCAGCGCCGCCATCCGCCGGCTGAGCGTCGGTTGTCCCAGACGTAGCCTGCGCGCCGCCGCGCTGAGGCTGCCCGTCTCCGCCACGGCCAGAAAGAGCCGCAGGTCGTCCCAGGGGATATCCATTTTCGGATGATGATATCGGTTTTTAGCCAATTCACATCTCGATTTGAATGGCCGACATTTAGCGCTGTCGAACAGGCACCCCGCCCGCGGCACGCGGGCGCCTCGAAGAAAGGTCGGCCATGCAGGCATCCAGGAACATCTCGTCCGTCTCGTCATCCACACCTCCCCGCGCCGTGCGCCGGGCCGCGGTTCTGCTCGCCGCCCTGTCAGGCGCGGGCTGCGCGGCCAGCACTCACGCCGCCGTCCCCTCCTCGCTGGGCACGCCGTCGTCCTCGCAGGCGATGGAGGCGGTGCTCGACAGGCCGGGTCCCATCTCGCTCGAGGTGGTGAACAGCACCGACTGGGCCGTCCCCCGTTCGGGGGTCATCAACCTGGACAGCGCGCGCGCCAAGGCCGCCGGCTTGAAGGACGGCGACGAGCCCCTCGCCGTGTTCGCCTACGTGCTGCGCCATCCGACGCGGGGCGTGTTCCTGGTCGACTCGGGCGTGACCGACCGCCTGGTTCACGATCCCAAGGGCGCCGGCGCGGGCATGTTCGTGCGCTGGGCGCTTCACCCCGAGAAGATGCAGCTGCACGAGAGCGCCGATCACCTGGTGGCCCGGCTGGGCGGCCCGCTGGCCGGCGTGCTGCTGACCCACCTGCACCTGGACCATGTGTCCGGGCTGCCGGCGGTGCCGCGGGGCACGCCCATCTACGCCGGTCCGGGCGAGACGACCGAGCGCAGCTTCTGGAACCTGTTCACCCAGGGCACCATCGACGCCTTCCTGACTGGTCAAAGCCCGGTGCAGACGTGGCAGTACGCCGCCGATCCCGGCGGTCGCACGGCCGGCGTGCTGGACGTGTTCGGGGACGGTTCGCTGTGGGCCATTTTGACGCCTGGCCACACGCCCGGCAGCACGGCGTACGTCGTTCGCACGCCGCACGGTCCCGTGCTGCTGACCGGCGACGCCAGCCACACCCGCTGGGGGTGGGAACACGATGTCGAGCCAGGCACCTACTCGGGCGACCGGCCGCGCAGCGTGGGCAGCCTGGCCTCGCTACGCGCGCTGGCGGCGCGCCACCCCACCATGACGGTGCGCCTCGGCCACCAGCCCTGACCTCAGGGGAGCGCGGCCGACAGTCCCAGCTGGAACAGGCCCGACGGCGCGCCCGACGTGCCCACGACGGCGTCGTGCACCTTGATCTGTCCGGCCGGAAGCGCGGCCAGGACGTCGGCCTCGGCCACGACGTCGATGAATCCAGTCAGGGCGAACGCCGCACCGACGCCGGCGCCCAGCAGCGCCGACCACAGCGTCCGCCTGCGCGTCAACGCCGTCAGGTCGGACGAGTGCCCTTGCGCCACCAGGTGCAAGGCGCCGCCGGAGACCGTCGCGAAGGGGTGGACGCGTCCGATCAGCAGCGCCCCGCGAACACCCAGCAGCGCCATCTCCTGCCGCGACGACGTGTAGTCGGTGGTCCCGGGGGCGCCCAGATCCTGAAAGTAGGGCCCCGATGCCAGCAGCGCCGCCGTCCAGCGCCCGCCGAACGCCCGAGACACCCCCAGCACCGGGCCGACACGCGGCCCCAGCCCGTCGCGCCCTTGCAGCAGGCCGGCCAGCGCGCTGACCCGCCACGGGCCGGGCCGCGCGGCCGGAGGAGGAGGCGGCGTCACCACCACCGGCGCCGCGGGGACCGGGGGAGGCTCGGCGGCGCGGCTCCGTTCGACGTCCATGTGCAGATCGCGCAGCAGCTCGACGCCCCGCACGGCCAGCACGGCAGGATCGTCCCCGCCGTCGCGCGACGGGACATAGACCAGGCGGAAGAACTTGGAGCCGTTCCGTAGCCGCTCGATCACCTCGATCGTGACCACGCCGTCCTCCCGCGCCAGCGCGATGAGCGCGTGCTCGACGCCGGCGCGCGCCGATCGCGTGGCGGACGGCGGCGTCTCGGCCTCGGGGGCGGGGGTTCGCTCGTCCGAGCAGGCGCGGGCGTCCTGGGCGCCCTCGCCGTCGCAATCGATCAGTTGACCCTCCAGGCCGACCAGGTGCAGTTCGGCCCGCAGGCGCGACACGGCCTCGGTCAGCACGGGATCTCCGGTGTCGGGCGCCAGGATGCCCACGCCGCCGACCTCGGTGACCAGCGTCGCCAGCAGCGTCGCGCGCGCCTGCCCCCCTGCCGCCATGGCCGTCGCGCAGGCGAGCAAGGTCGCGATGGCGCTCCCCCCCGCGAACACGCGCCCGCCGGAGAGGACGCGCCTCCATGGACGCGCGGGCACTCGGTTCACCGGTTGTCGATCAAGGCCCGGGCCTCGAGCAGGTAGGTCCCGTTGGGGAAACGGCCCAGATACTCCTGCGCGATCGGCAGCGCCGCCTCACGGCCCAGCGATCGCTTGACGATCAGCATCTGGCGCCCCAGCGCCTCCGCGGCATACGGGCCCGTCGGCGCCTCCGCGAGGTAAGCCCGATACCAGCGCAGGCCCGCGGCGGCGTCCCCGCGATCGTCGGCCATCCGCCCCAGCAGGAACGCCGCCGCGTGCGCGCGCGACGAGCCGGAGAACCGATGGCGGGTGGCCATGAAGGCGCGCTCGGCGAGGTCGGACCGCCCGGCGTAGCGGGCCGCATCGGCCAGCGCGGAGAGATCGCCCGCGTCGGCCTGGCGCATGGTCGCGTCGACCCCCACCGACTCGGCGTCCGCGATCACCGCGCTGCCCTCTCCGGCGGCCATGCGTGCGGGCCAGTTCCGGGCCCGCCACTTCGGCGCGGCCGGCGGGGACGCCCGGGCCTGCAGCGGTGGAGGCGACAGCGCGGACGCGGCGTCGGGCGCTGGAACCTCAGCGGCAGAAGCGGTGGCATCGAGGCGCGGCTCGGGGCCGGGACCGCCCGGAGTGGCCAGCGCCAGACGCCGGCGCAGGCGCGGCCTCACGGCGGCCGGCCGAGGAGTCTCCGTCGCGGCAGGCGACGCGGCGGATGGCGCAGGCGGCGCGCTGGCGCCCGTCGCTGCAGGCGTCGGGGCGACGGGGGAAGCCGGCGCGGGCACCGGCGGGTTGCCGGGGGAACGCACCGGCCGACCGTCGTCGATCCGCAGGTCGCCCATCCCGGGACGGGCCAGCAGGTGCTGCCCCTTGCCGAGCGCCACTCGCTCCGTCAACAGCGGCCCGCTCACGCGCACCGACCCCGAGACCATCTTGACCTCGACCGTCTGCTCGCGCTCCGACCAGCGCACGTCGAACTCGGTCCCTGTCACCTCGACCACGTACGGGCCGGCCTCCACCGCCCAGGCGGCCCGGGGCAGATGCATCACCCGGAAGTGGGCCGCCCCGGCCTGCAGGCGCAGGCGGGCGCCGTGAGGTCCGGCGGCGCTGACGGCCAGGCGCGCGTTCGCAGCCAGGCCGATCTCGGTGCCGTCGGAGAACCGGACCGCGCTGCCCAGCGGCCCCGCCTCGACCTGTCCGCTGGAGGGCACGGCGCCCCCGCTGACGTCGTAGGTCAGCGCCGGCGGACGGAGGTGCCGCACGACCGCGATCGTCGCCACCAGCGAGGCGCAGGCTGTCGCCCCCAGCGCCGCCCACATCAGCGGGCGAGCCCGGTCCGGCGGCTGTACGCGCGCGCGGTTCAGGCGGTGCCAGGCGGCCGGCGTGGGCCCGGCGGGCTCGCTCGCGGCGACGGCCCGCGCCGCCTGGCCCAGAGCGTTCACCAGGGCTTCATCGGCCTGTCCGTCGCGCACGCGGCGCTCCGCCCGGCTCTCCGGGCCACCAGGCAGGTCGAACGGCCGGTCGTCGCTCACGGGCCCCTCCCTGCCGCCGTGGCCTTGTCCGCGAAGCCAGCCAGCACCGGATCGCGCCGCACCAGCAGCGAAACCTTCTTCGTGGCGCGCAGCAGGCGCCGCTGGGCCGTCGACACCGACAGCCCGTGAACGGAGGCCACCTCGGCCAGCGTCAACCCCTCGATCGTGCGGGCGACGAAGATGGACCGGTCCTTCGGGCTCAGCGCCTCCAGCTTCTGGTAGTAGCGCTGCACGGCCTCCCGCGCCTCGGTGCAGGGGGGCGGGCCGGCGACGTCGGGGGTGACCCCCGTAGGTGTCAGCCGCAGCCAGCTACGACGCCGGCGGCGGGCCAGCTCTCCGTGAACCACGTGAATGGTGATTCCGGTCAGGAACCCCCCCAACGCCGCGGGCACGCGCAGTGTCCCGACCCGCGCGAAAAATCGGATGAAGACCTCTTGCAGCAGATCCTCACGCGCCTGGGGGTCCTGGCCGGGTCCCAGCAGGCGGCGCAGCGTCCCGTCCACCCGGCCCGAGAAGCGGTTCCACGCCGCCAGCTCGGCCCTGCTGTCACCGCGACAGAGACCAGCCACCAGACCTTCGTCGGTGTCGAAGTCGGTGACCTCTCCCCGCAGGACTCGCAACGGTATTGCCGCCATCATGCCTTCGTCTCCCCAGTGTGCCGCCATCTGGAAAAGTCGGTCAGAATTCGCCGTCTACGCGCCGGGCCAGCCGGCGGCGCACGTCAGGGACGCTCGCCGATGTCGACGATCGAGCAGGCCTGGATCGGGTTCAGCCCCAGGCGCTCCGCCTCCGCCAGCAAGGCCTCGCTCTCGGCGCCCGGGTTCACCCACAGCTCGGCTGGGCCGTGCGCGGCGATGGCGCCCAGCAACGTGAGCCCGACCGCCGGCGGCACGTAGAGGGAGAACCGATCCACCGGACCGGGCAGCTCGTCGATGCTGCGGTAGGCCGGCAGTCCCTCGATCTCCTTCTCCTGCCGATTGATCGGGTAGACGGTCCAGCCCTGACGGCGATAGGCGCGCACCGCCTTGTTCCCGTACTTGGCGCGGTCGCTGGACGCCCCGACGACGGCAACGACCGGCACCGATCAGGTCCCCCCTTGGCGGCTACAGACCTGGCACCTGCCGTCGTCCCCGACGACCCCCACGCAGGAGCCGTCGTCGCACAGCTTGCGGCCCGGGTCGAAGCCCTCGTTGACCGTCTGGGCCTCGGGATCGACGCCGCCCCGCCCGCCTTCGGCCATCACGATGTCCGCTTCGGCGGCCAGGGGGTCGCCCGCCTGGCCACACTCGGTGCAGCGGCCGTCGCGGCCCAGGATGCCAACGCAGCTTCCATCGGGACACAGCCGGCGGGTCGCAGGATCGAAGACGGTCTCGTCGTTCATGTTCGGTAACTGTACCAGGCAATCCTTGACGCGGGTGCCCGGGCCGGCCGACCATTCTGGGCACCATGCCCCCCTGCCGCAGGTCGCCCCGCCCCGCCCGCCGTCCGTTGCTGCTCCCGTCGCTGCTGGCCCTGGCCGGGCTGTCCGCGTCCGCCCCCGCGAGGGCTGCCGAGGGCCCACCGGCCGCGGCGGCGGCGAAGCCCGGCCCGGCCGCCAAGCCCGGCCCGACCACGAAGCCCGCGCCGCCCCTGCCCCCCGCCCGGCCGGTCGACGACATCATCCGGGACGTGGTGACGGCCCTGGGCGGCGCGCCGGCCCTGGCGAAGCACCACTCGGAGCACACCAAGATGACCATTGCCTTCCAGGGGCTGGGCATCACCGGCACGGCCGAGCACTGGGGCGCGGTGGGCGACAAGGCGCTGACGACGACGGAGATCCCCAGCGTGGCCTCGACCCGCGAGGGGACCGACGGCACCAGGTCGTGGTCGCAGGACCCCATCAACGGCCTGCGCGTCCTGTCGGGCGTCGAGGCCGAGCAGGCCCACCTGGAGGCGGCGTGGGGCCAGGAGCTGCGCTTCAAGGAGCTGTTTCCGAAGATCGAGGCGAAGAACGACGTGGCCGACGACGGTACCCGCCTGGAGTGCCTGATCCTGACCCCCAAGCTGTCGCCGCCCATGACCGATTGCTTCGACATGCGCACGCACCTGCTGGTCAGCCAGCGCGGCGTGCGCTCGGGTCCGCAGGGGGACACGCCGTTCGTGGCGCGGATGAAGGACTGGCGGCCGGTCGCGGGCATCCCGGTCCCGTTCGCCACCGAGATGCAGGTGGGACCGCTGTCGTTCGTGGGCACGGTGACGC